>Ga0310697_10000654_pt1 | contig 44715 bp, 43 predicted proteins | sample 172DNAGHGlowgp2_FD_203883 | JGI IMG/M metagenome (GOLD analysis project Ga0310697, IMG submission 203883) | Sheep rumen microbial communities from Palmerston North, Manawatu-Wanganui, New Zealand - 1728 DNA GHGlow gp2 (v2) (version 2) | ecosystem: Host-associated > Mammals > Digestive system >...
TGGGGTGGGGAGGAGGGTGGGGGAGGGTAAATTTTCGGTGCTGAGTAACAATGAAGTATGCGATTTGTTGCAAAAAAATTTGGCCGGTTTGGAAAATGTTCGTACTTTTGCACTCGGTTTCGACAGCGATACCGCCACAAAAGAACGCCGCATTCGTCTAGTGGTCCAGGACATCTGCCTCTCACGCAGAAGATCATCAGTTCGACTCTGATATGCGGTACCAACACAGCCGCCCGATGCAAACCGGGCGGCTTTCTTTTTGCCCAGACGGCACGGGAGGGGAAAAAAAATCTGCGGCCGAGGTACAATATATATATTTGGCTTTGCGTTATAAAGGACGCAAACAAGACAGAATGTGATATGAATATGAAACGGATATTGACATTCATAGGACTGGCGTTGGCGGCTGCGGTGCCGTGCACGGCGCAGATGCAGGCCCTGTTCGGCTACTCGACGTTCTACCTGCCGAGCGAGCAGTCGTCGTATGTGGAGACCTACCTTCAGTTCGACGCGTGGACGATGGTGTTCGAGCAGCAGGAGACGGGCGTGTACAGAGCCACCGTGGAGGTGACGCTGGTGGCGCGGACGGGCGACTCGGTGTGCTTCGCGAAGAAGTACGACCTGAACAGCCCGACGGTGGCGTCGCTGGACGAGCTGGACTTCAGCTTCCTCGACCTGCAGCGGTTTGCGCTGGGCAACGGGGTGTACACGATAGACATCACGCTGCGCGACAAGGGTAGCGAGGCACAGCCCGTGTCGGTGAGCGAGCGTGTGGTGATAAACTACGACAACCGGAGGCCGTCGCTGTCGTCGGTGCAGACCATGTCGGAGGCCACGCCCACGCAGGGCGAGGGCACCGTCTTTTCGCGCCACGGCTACGACATGGAGCCCTACGTGAGCGATTTCTTCCCGGAGCAGGTGGAGCAGCTGAACTTCTACTACGAGGTGTACAACATAGACCTCGAGGTGGAGCGCCGCCAGTTCCTTGCGATGGCCTACATAGAGCAGCAGGAGACGGGTGTGAGGATGGATGGCATGCAGACGATGAGCCGCAAGTACAGCGCCAAGACGGTGCCGGTGTACGGTAGCTTGGACATCAGCGGCTTGCCGTCGGGCAACTACAACCTCGTGGTGGAGCTGCGCAACCGCGACAACCAGACCATGCTCTACAGCCGACTGCCTTTCTTCCGCTCCAATCCCGGTGTGAAGGGGCAGAAGGTGAGCGACTTTGCGCTGACCTTCGCGGGCAAGTACAACGACGAGACGGAGCTCAACACCTACCTCGACGCGCTGTACCCCATAGCGTCGCCCGAGGAGGTGGAGGTGAGCCGGGAGCTCATACGCCGTCCGGCGCTGGAGGAGAAGCAGGCCTTCCTGTACCGCTTCTGGAGCGAGCGTAGCGCTACCCCCGAGGCGGAGTGGTTGAAATACAAGGAGCGGGTGGACTATGTGCAGGCCCACTTCAGCTATCCCCGGACGCCTGGAATACACACGGACAGAGGAAGGGTGTACCTGCAGTACGGCCCGCCGGACTTCATACGCGACGAGAAGAACTTCGTGTCGGCCAAGAACTTCGGTGGCGCCATGCCGGTGTCGAACATTGCCGCGCGCGGCCAGTCGGGTACGGGCGGCGAGGTGGTGGACAACAGCAACAACGGCAGCCAGGGGCATGTGTACTACCTGCCCTACCAGCTGTGGAGATACAACAAGCTTGAGACCGACGACGCGAACAGGGTGTTCCTGTTCTGGGACGAGCACCGTTCGGGCTACTACACGCTGCTCAACAGCAACGCCAAGGGCGAGGTGCAGGAGATAGGGTGGGAGCGCCGCCTTTCGCGCCAGCAGCTGGCCGAGGGAGTGCTCGGCGAGGTGGGAGAACAGTTCAACCGCGGCTATTGATGTATATCCTCTCCGACATACTTTACTTGCTGGTGTACTATGTGGTGCGCTACCGGCGGCGGGTGACGAGGGGCAACCTTGACGCCTGCTTCGGAGACAGGCCCGTAGGGGAGCGCCGGCGAACGGAGCGGCGCTACTACCGCCACATGTGCGACCTGCTGGTGGAGGCGGTGGTGGGGCTGTATGCCTCGCCGGCGTTCATCAAGCGCCACTACCGCTTCGTGAACCGCCAGGTGGTGGACCGATATTTCGAGTGGGGGCAGACGGTGATACTGGCTTCGGCGCACTACGGCAACTGGGAGTATATGGTGGCGTCGCTTGGCATGCAGCTGCTGCACCACGGCATCGGCGTGGGCAAGCCGCTGGACGACAAGTCGGTGGCGGCGTACATCACGCGGCGCCGCACGCGCTACGGCACGCAGGTGGTGGACCAGTACGACGTGCGCCAGCACGTGGCCTTCTTCGACGCCCACCACGTGCCCTGCGCCCTGATGATGCTGGGCGACCAGAGTCCGTCGAACCCCCACCGGAGCTACTGGACAACCTTTCTGGGCCGCGACACGGCCTTCCTGTACGGCGCCGAGCACTTTGCAAGGCAGTACGGCTATCCGGTGCTGTACTACACGGTGAACCGCGTGAGGCGCGGCTACTACGAGGTGAGCTTCGAGACGCTGTGCGAGAAGCCGAACGAGGTGCCGCAGTACACGATAGTGGAGCGATACGCGAGGCGGCTGGAGAGGCAGATAGAGGAGAGGCCGGAGAACTGGCTTTGGAGCCACCGGCGGTGGAAGCTGACGCGCAACGGGCGCATACAGAAAGACGGCACAATCAAGATAATACCGCAATGAGAACAGCAGTCGTAATACTCAACTGGAACGGACGCGCGATGTTGGAGCGCTTCATGCCCTCGGTGGTTGAGAGCACGGCGGCCGACGTGGTGGTGGCCGACAACGGCTCCACCGACGACAGCGTGGCCTTCCTGCAGCAGCACTATCCCGGGGTCCGTCTGGTGCTGATGGACCGCAACTACGGCTTCGCCGAAGGCTATAACCGCGCCATGACAGAGGTGGGCGGGTACGAATACTATGTGCTGTTAAACAGCGATGTAGAGTGTACGGCAGGGTGGGTCGAAGCCCTCGAGGGCATGATGGACGCCGAGCCGGATGTGGCCGTGTGCCAGCCCAAGCTGCTGATGTACGACCGCAAGGACACCTTCGAGTATGCCGGTGGAGCGGGCGGATTTATAGACAGTTACGGCTACCCCTTCTGCCGCGGGCGCCTGTTCAGCAGCCTTGAGCAGGACAGGGGCCAGTACGACGACGCGTGCGATGTGTTCTGGGCCACAGGGGCGGCCATGATGGTGAGGGCCGAAGTGTGGCGAAAGCTTGGCGGGCTGGACGGCGACTTCTTTGCCCACATGGAGGAGATAGACTTCTGCTGGCGGGTGCACAATGCGGGCTACCGTGTGCGCTACTGTCCGGCGGCGGTGCTATACCATGTCGGTGGCGGCACCCTCCCGAAGAGCAACCCCTTCAAGACGCAGCTTAACTTCCGCAACAACCTTTCGATGCTCTACAAGAACCTGCCCGACGGGCGGCGGGGCTGGGTGATAGCCATGAGAATGTGGCTTGACAGGGTGGCGGCGCTGAAGTTCCTGATAGAGGGACACAGGGGCGAGTATGAGGCTGTGCGCAAGGCACATAAGGAATACCGCGCCTGGAAGCCGCAGCTGAAGGCCAAGCGCGCCGCCATTGCGCCGAAGGCGGTGCCGTGCGTGTATCGTGGTCCGCTGCTGATAGACTACTACCTGTGCGGGCGCCGACGCTTCAGCGACCTGCGCGGGCGCTTCAGCGAGTGAGCTTTTGGGTGGGGGGTGAGTAGTCAGAACGAGTTTTTTTTATACTTTTGGACAGACTTGGGAGGTGACGACCGACGTCTGCGGGAGGTCTTTTTTTTGGTCGCAAAAGGGTAGGGTGGGGGTAGAGAGGGGGTAGAGAGGGGGTAGAGAGGACCCAGAGAGGGGGTAGAGAGGACCCAGAGAGGGGGTAGAGAAGGTACACCTATATATATTAATACGGCAGGGGTGGCGACCATTGGTCGCCACCCCTGCCGGTTTGCGGATGGTCCCTTAGTCAGAGGGACGGGTTATTTGTCTTTGATGTTTTTGTACTCCTCGTTGAGGCCGGCGAGGATTTCGTCGGTGATGTCCATGGCGGGGTTGGCGTAGAGGACGGGGGTGTCGTTGAAGCTCTTGCGGAGGATGAGGTCGAACTGCTGGTTGGCGGCGTTGTATTCGCGGATGAAGGCGAAGATGGCGTTGAGGAGTTTGGTGTTCTCGGCCACCTGACGGTCAGCGACTTTGGCCATGAGTTCCTGCTCGAGGGTGGCCATGCGCTCGGCGCGCTGTTTGAGTTCCGCCTCTTTCTGCTGCTGCTGTGTGAGGGTCATGCTGGCCCCGTTTTTGAGGTAGTTCTGGTAGTCGGTCTGGAACTGGGTGGTCTGCTGCTGGTAGTAGCGCTCCTGCTGCTCCTTGTAGGCCACGAGTTCCTGCTCCATGTCGATGGCGTACTGGTATTTGGCCAGCAGGGTGTCGGTGTTGACATAGGCGATTTTCAGGCCACCTTCTGCCACCACGGGGGCCGAGGCTTCGGCATTCTGTTTGCTGTTGGTGTTGTTGCAAGCCGCGAGGCCGAGAGCGACGGTGGCCACGACGGCATAGATAATGGTGTTTTTCTTCATATTGTAGGTTCTTTGTTATTCTGTGATAGGCGGGCGATTGGTCTCAGCTCAGCTTCTCGATGGCCCTCTTCACGCGCCGGATGGTCTCTTGCTTGCCGATGGTGAGGATGAGGGTTATCATGTCCGGTCCCACGGTGCGTCCCACGACGGCGATACGCAGGGAGTTCATCACCTTGCCGGTGTTGAGGCCGTTGGCGGCAATGTATTCGTCGAGGAGGGCGTGGTGAATGGCGTCGTGTTCGAAGGGGACGGTGTTCAGGATGTCGATGACTTTCTGCATGTGGATGTGCATGTCCGGGGTCCAGCGTTTGGCGACGTCCTTCTCGTTGTATTCGGTGGGTGCTACGAAGAAGTAGGAGCAGGTGTCCCACAGCTCGGAGGGGAAGGTGATGCGCTCTTTCATCATGGCGGCAACGCGTAGCAGGTAATCGTGGTTTGCTGTTATGCCGCGCTCAAGCACCTCTTTCTCCAGTAGGGCGGCCACCTGTTCGTCGCTGAGCTGCTGGAAGTACTCGTGCTGGAACCATTTTGCCTTGTCGAGGCTGAATTTGGCGCCGTTCTTGCTGATATGGCTTATGTCGAAGAGGCGAATGAGTTCGTCCATAGACATGAGTTCCTGGTCGGTGCCTGGGTGCCAGCCGAGGAGGGCCAGCATGTTGACCACGGCTTGGGGGAGGTAGCCCTGCTCGCGGTAGCCGCTGGAGACTTCGCCGCTCTTGGGGTCGTGCCACTCGAGCGGGAATACGGGGAAGCCTAAGCGGTCGCCGTCGCGCTTGCTGAGCTTGCCGTTGCCCTCGGGTTTGAGGAGCAGTGGCAGGTGTGCGAACTGCGGCATGGTGGATTCCCAGCCGAAGGCGCGGTAGAGCATCACGTGCAGCGGTGCGCTGGGCAGCCACTCCTCGCCGCGTATGACGTGGGTAATCTCCATCAGATGATCGTCGACGATGTTGGCCAGATGGTATGTTGGCATGCCGTCGGACTTGAAGAGTACTTTGTCGTCGAGCAGACGGGAGTTCATGGTGACGTCTCCGCGGATGAGGTCATGGACAGTGATGTCTATGTTTTCGGGGAACCGGAAACGGACAACATAGGGCTCGCCGGCGTCTATGCGGCGTTGCGCCTCCTCCATTCCAAGGCTGAGGCTGTTCTCCATCTGGCTGCGGGTGTTGCAGTCATACTGGAAGGTCTTCTTCTGGGCCTCGTATTCTTTGCGTTTGGTCTCGAGGGCTTCGGGGCGGTCGAAGGCGTAGTAGGCCCATCCGTCGGCAAGCAGTTGGTCGGCATATTGGCGGTAGAGAGCCTTGCGGTCGCTCTGACGGTAAGGGCCGAAAGGGCCACCGATGTGAACACCCTCGTCGAACTGTATTCCCAGCCAGTCGAGGGCCTCGATGATGTATTGTTCGGCACCGGGTACGAAGCGGGTCTGGTCGGTGTCTTCGATTCGGAGAATCATCTTACCGCCTTGTTGGCGGGCGAAGAGGTAGTTATAGAGGGCAGTGCGGACGCCGCCGATGTGGAGGGGCCCCGTGGGAGACGGGGCAAAACGGACTCTTACCATTTGTTGGATGATTGAATGTTTAGATGCTTTATTGTGTTAACGCCGCTGTCCTATTTTGCGAACGTGCCAAGGCGGTAGCTCAAGCTGAGCATGTAGGCGCTGTTGTTTCCAGCGCTGATTTCGTCACTGATACGGTTGGCGGCGGTGGTCTGGCTGTTGTCTATGATGCGCAGTGGATCGCTCTCCTTAGATACAGGCAGGAATCCGTGGTCGACATAGAGCGAGAGTACCAGAGGTCCATGCTCGTAGCTTACACCTATAATGGCACTGACGTCGAGCCGGTTGATGTGATTGAAAGCACGTCGGTCGGCATCGGTGCCGTAGCGGCTGAGGTCGTAATTGACACTGCGGTCGGTATAAAATGGGTTGATCATACGTTCGGTATATGAGCCGAAAAGACCGAAACTTATTGCCGGGCCGAGAAATACGCCCACGATATGCCCTTCTTGCCGCACAGGCAGTTCCATGTGGACTCCGGCCAGGATGGGTAACTGTATATACCATGCCTTGCAGTAGCCCTCGCAGTAGTGCAAGTTGTTATTCTGTTCAAGCACCTCCTCGAAGTTGCGGCCGCGACGCACAATGTTGAGCCCTGTTTGCAGATAGAATATCTCAGCCAGTACACTTTTGCTTTTTGCAAAGGTAAGATTGATATATCCGCCGACGCCGACGCCAAGAATGGGCGACTTGGTTGTCAGGTTGTCGCTTACGGTGGCTATACCGAGGCTGCCTCGTACGCCGTAGTCGCTGAACTGGGCACGGCTCGTATTGCACACCATTCCCATTAGGCCTATTAAGCCCAATAATAATATCTTTTTCATTGTCTTATAATTTTCTAAGTATGAAGTCGGTCATCAGTTGGTAGAGGTTGAGCCTTGTGTTGCCCGTAGCGTCGTAAATGCTGTGGTTCTTGTTGGGGTAGATGCGGAATTCGAACTGCTTGCCGGCATTCTCCAACCGCTCTACCATCTCTGCGCTGTTCTGGAAGTGCACGTTGTCGTCGCCCGTGCCGTGAATCAGCAGGTAGTTGCCATGCAGGCGGTCGGCGAAGTTGAGCGGCGAGTTCTCATCGTAGCCCTTGGCGTTGTCTTGCGGCAGGCCCAGGTAGCGTTCGGTGTAGATGTTGTCGTAGTAGCGCCAGTTCATCACCGGTGCCACGGCGATGGCGGACTTGAAGACATCGTTGCCCTTGAGCAGTGAAAGGGTACTTAGGTACCCGCCAAAGCTCCAGCCCCAGATGCCGATGCGGTCTTTGTCGACCCACGACTGCTGGCCCAGCCAACGGGCGGCCTCGATGGCGTCCTCGCACTCCATGCGGCCCATGTCTCCGTAGGTCTGCTTCTTGAACTGCGCCCCGCGTCCACCGGTGCCTCTGCCGTCGAAGCAGAAGACCACGTAGCCCTTATCAGCCAGCATGTGGTACCAGTAGTAGTCGCCGTAGCCGTAGCTGTTGGTCACCTGCTGGTTGCCGGGACCGCCGTAGACGTAGATAAGCACGGGGTAGCGCTTGTTGGCATCAAAGTCGGCAGGCTTGATGGTGTAGTAGTTCAGCTCGGTGCCGGTTGAGGTGGTGAAGGTGCCGAACTGCTTGTGGCTGGTGCCGTAGTCGGACATCTTCTTTTGCAGGTCAGCGTTGTCCTGCAGCACCTTGATCAGTTTGCCATTGGCGTCATGCAGCGTGTAAGCCGGTGCCATGTTGGCATTGCTGTAGGTGCAGATGTAGTATTTGCAGCCATCGCTGAAGGTGGCGTTATAGGTGCCGCCGCTTGTGGGGGCGTTAAAGTCTTTAGTGAAGGAGTAATCGGTGCCGATGAAGTTGGGGTATATGCTGATTATATTCGATTGGCTATAATTCAGGCATTTCTTCTTTTTACCGTCGAAGCCTATGACGAAGAGGCTCTTGTTGATGGCTCCGTCTTCGCGGCTGGTGTAATAGAGGCGCTGGTTCTTGACGTCGATGCCCGGCACGTCGCAGACCTCCCACTCGCCGCTGGTCACCTGCTTGACCAGCTTGCCGTCCATGCCGTAGAGGTAGATGTGGCGGTAGCCGTCGCGCTCGCTGGTAATCAACATTTGCTCCTGCGCCTTCTTGCCTTTGCCCACGGTAATGAACTGCCATGTGTCGGGCACCTCGACGTATGTGTCGCACTGTTCGTCGTATATGGTGGCGTCGGGCTCAGCGCCATCCTTGTCCGTGTTGATTGTCAGAATCTGCATGTGGCTCTGCAGACGGTTCATGCGCATAAAAGCGAGGGTGTTTTCGTTGGCCCACTGGAAGCGTGGCAAGTACTCCCACTCGCCGCTCGTTGGTGTTCCCACCGCGTTCTCTTTTCCCGCCAGCTGGGGGTACTGGGTCTTGCCGCTTTCCAGTTTATAGATGCGTAGGCTCACCTTCGAGTTGTCCTCGCCGGCCTTGGGGTATTTGTACTTGTAATCCTCTGGATACAAGGCTCCCCACATCTGCATGTTGTATTCCTTCACCTCGCTCTCGTCGAAGCGCAGGTAGGCTATCTTCTTCGAGTCTGGGCTCCACCGAAAGCCCCGCGTGATGGCGAACTCCTCCTCGTACACCCAGTCCGTGGTGCCGTTAATAATCTCATTCACACGGCCGTCGGTGGTGATGGCATGCTCCTCCAGCGTGCCGAGGTCCATCCAGTAGAGGTTGTTGTCGCGCACAAAAGCCACCTTCGTGCCGTCGGGGCTGAGGGTCGTCAGACGCTGTTTCCCGTTGTTGCTCAGCTTCGTGAAGGTCTTTTCCTTGACGTCGTACAGGTAGTAGTCGCTCACCCCGCTGTGGCGGTAGATGGGCTCGAACCCGCTGCTGAGCAGTATCTTCTGCTCATCCTGGCTGAACTCATACCCTTCGAAAGCCACTCCGGCACCGTCAAACAGACACACATCCGCCACCTTCTCGCCGGTCTTGTAGCCATACTTCGCTATGCCGGTCCGCGACATGGTGCAGTAGTGCTCGCCGTCCTGCATCGACCGTATCCCGTAGACGCCCTTGGCGCTGAATGTGCGCTTCGTCCAGATGTCTTCCAGTGTGATATTCTGTTTCCCAACCTGAGCGGCTCCGCTCGCGGCTATGGTCGCAAATGCCACAATCATAAGCAGTTTCTTCATATCGTAGTATCTCTTTAGTTCTCTATAATAAAATGCAAATTTACATAATTTTCTGGAATTGCACACACATGTCTTAAATTTTTATCACCTTCGCCGGTTGAAAAGCCCCCGGCGCTGAAAAAGTCACCCCGCCACCCGGCAACCAAACCATGCCGAAAACACCGCACCCTCTCTACCCCCTCTCTGGGTCCTCTCTACCCCCTCTCTGGGTCCTCTCTACCCCCTCTCTGGGTCCTCTCTACCCCCTCTCTGGGTCCTCTCTACCCCCTCTCTACCCCATCTCTACCCCTCCGCCACCAAAATCCCCCCATCCTCCGTCCCATCACCCCCGCCCACAATAATAGCCCGCCGTCTCCGTTATATCGGCATGATGAACGACAATTCCATAAGTCATCTCTTCGACCGCTCCGAGACGTTGTTGGGCCGCGAGGCCATGGCGCGCTTGCGGTCGGCTCGTGTCATCGTCTTCGGTGTCGGCGGCGTCGGCTCCTGGTGCGCCGAAGCGCTGGTACGCAGCGGAATAGGCCATCTCACCATCGTCGACTCCGACTGTGTCGAACCGACCAACGTCAACCGCCAGCTCCCCGCCCTCGCCACCACCGTCGGCCGCCCCAAGGTCGAAGTCATGCGCGACCATCTCCTCGCCGTCAACCCCCAGGCCGACATCCTCGCCCTGCAGCAGCGTTTCTCGCTCGCCACCGCCGACGCTTTCCGCCTTTCCGACTATGACTTCGTCGTCGACGCCATCGACAGCCTCCGCGACAAGCTCGACCTCATCCTCCTCGCCGCGCGGCGTGGCGGCCCCGTGCTCTTCTCCTCCATGGGCGCAGCCCGCCGGCTCGACCCTCTGCAGGTGCGGGTCAGCGAGTTCTGGCGCATCGACGGATGCCCCCTCGCCGCCAAGCTGCGCAAGTCCATGCGCCGCGAGCAGCGCTATCCGGAACGCAAATTCAAGTGTGTGTGGAGCGCCGAAACACCCCTCGCCGCACAGGGCGTGAAAGGCAGCATGATGCCCGTCACCGCCACCTTCGGCCTGGTCCTCGCGAGCCTTGTAATCAACTCGCTCTCAGCCCCCTCCGCCTAACAGCAGCTCTGGTCGTGGCAGTGGCTGCTCTTCGTCTCCAGCTCAAGGGTGCTGTGGTGTATGCCGATGCTGTCCAGCAGCTCTTTCACGCGGTCGGTCACCTCTTCCAGCATCTCCGCTTCCGGTATGACCACGTGGCACGTGAGCGCCGTCTCGGTGGTCGAAATGGCCCAGATGTGCAGGTGGTGCACATTCAGCACCCCCTCCACTGACGATATCTGGTTGCGTATGTCGTCGGCGTCGTAGCCCTCCGGCACCGCGTCCGTGCTCATCCGCAGGCTCTCGCTCAGTAGCTCCCACGTGCTTACCAGTATCACCACCGCTATCACCAACCCAATTATCGGGTCCACCACCGTCCAGCCCGTGTACTTTATCACGATGCCCGACACCACCACGCCTACCGACACCAGCGTGTCTGCCATCATGTGCAGGAACGCTCCCCGCGTGTTGATGTCGTGCTGCTGCTGCCGGCTCAACGCCCAGGCCGTGAGGCCGTTGATGACTATTCCCACCGCCGCGGTCCAGATGATCAGGTCGCCGCTCACCTCACCGGGGTTGAAGAATTTCTGCACGCTCTCCACCATTATCGCGCCCACCGCCACCAGCAGTATGATGGCGTTCAGCAGCGATATCAGCACCGACGCCTTCCGCCGGCCGTAGGTGTACCGCTTCGTGGCGTGGCTCGACGCCAGCTTCAGCGCTATCATCGCCAGCAGCAGCGAGAAGACATCGCTCAGGTTGTGCCCAGCGTCCGAGAGCAGCCCTATGCTGTGCCCCACAAAGCCGGCCACCGCCTCCACCACGACGAACGTCAGGTTGAGCGCCACGGCAACTATATATATTGTAGAAAGCCGCTCTATGGCATGGCTGTGGTGGTGGTGCAGCCCGTGTCCGTGCCCGTGCTCATGCCCGTGCCCGTGCTCATGCTCGTGCTCATGCCCGTGCTCGTGCTCATGCCCATGGCAGTGTTCTTCGTGGCAGTGCCCCTCATGGCAGTGTCCTGCCTCTGTGTGGTGGTGTTCGTGTGTCATAGTTCTATTTGTTATTTGTTGCTTTGTCCTTGTTCATTTCCCCCCCCGTCGTCCGCCTCGTTCCCCCTCCGTTTTCGATTTGCAAAATTACACATTTTTCCCCACATCGCACTCTAACCACCTTTGGTGATACCCCCGCTCACATGAAAAAGAGGCTCACACCCGCCACACTCACGGCTGCGCCTACAATCTCCCTCGCCCTCACCCTCTGGTGCAGCAGCAGCGCCGAAGGCACTATGATGAGTACCGGCGTCAGGGCGAAGAGCGTCTGCGCTATTCCAGTCGACGTATACTGTGTCGCCAGCAGCGATGCGCTGACGCCTATGAAGGGCCCGAACACCGTCGCCCCCACCAGGCACCACATCGCCCTCCGGTCGTGCACGGCATGCGCGAGGCGCTCACGCCAGGCTTTGTCCGTCAGGCGCAGCAGCAGGAAGAAACCCGCCAGCCCTATCGTGGCTCTTATCATGGTGGCCGCGAAGGGAACGCTCAGGAACAGCGGCACCTCCACCACCGCCCCCGCCACCGGCTCCCCGGCCACAGCTCCGGCCGCGGCCAGCGCGGCGTCGTAGCGCTCCAGCCCCATCTTGCTCAACACCAGCCCCAGCCCCTGGCATATGCCGGCCATCGCGGCGTAGAAGATGCCCTTCCGCGGCAGCCGCAGCCGCAGCATCGCCGCGTGCTCCCCGTCGGCCGACGGCGCCCTGCTCAGTATCGACATCGCTATGCCACCCAGCGTCACCGCCATCCCCACCATCGCCATCGGGCTCATCCTCTCGCCCAGCAGTAGCCGCCCCGCCAGCGCCGCCGTCGGCGCCGAGAGGGTCATGAAGAGCTGCCCTATGCGCGACCCTATGATGATGTAACCCTGCATCAGGCAGTAGTCGCCTATCACATAGCCCACCACGCCGCTCAGCGCCAGCCACAGCCACGTCGCGCCGTCGGCGTGGCGAGGGTAGGGCACCCCCATCGTGAGCCACAGCGTCGCCGTCAGCAGCACGAGCGACATCGTCATCCTTATCGTGTTCAGCGGCAGCGACCCCATCCGCTTCGACGCCACCTCCGCAAACAGAGCCGTCGCCGTCCACGACACCGCCACCCCCAACGCAATCAATTCACCCACCATAACTTACCACTTTGTCCGCAGGCTCCCAGCCTGCAAATTATAAATTCTCAATTGTTGGTACGCAGGCTCCCAGCCTGCGAATTATTAATTATCAATTGTCAATTTTCAATTTTCAATTTTCAATTCTCAATTTATCCACCTCTTCCCTGTGCTCATACAGCGTGCATCCCCCCGTGTGCTCCCAGCTCAGGGCGCTGGCGGAGCGCAGCTTGCTGAACAGCGGCGAGCGCAGCGCCGCCCTCAGGCCGTCGCGTGCCGCGTTGGTGTCGCTGTGCGGCGAGAACGGACAGGGCTCGGCAGCTCCGTCGGGACCAATGTGGAAGAAACCGCGTCCCGCGGCCATGCAGCCGTCCAGCAGCTTCTCGTCGCCGGGAAACGACACGAAGATCATGTCCTTGTACTGCTCCCTCCGCTCGTCCACGGTCCGCTCCATCCACTCCACGTCATCCTCGCCGAAGGCCAGATGCTCCGTCCCGGGCTCTATCGGCACATACTCCACATAGAACACCAGCTTGCAGCCCAGCTTGTGGAGCTTCTCCAGGTAGTCGGCCGACGTGACGAACTGCTTGTTCTCCGTCGTCACCGTGATGCTCACACCGAAAAAGAGACCCGCCTCGTGCAGCATCTGCATCGAGAGCATCGCCCTCTCGTGCACCCCCTTGCCCCTCCGCGCGTTGGTCGTCAGGGCGTCACCCTCCACGCTGATGACGGGCACCACGTTGAGGTGCTTCCGGAAGAATTCCACATATTGCGCCCCTATCAGCGTCCCGTTGGTGAACACCGGGAAGAGCATGTCCTTCACCGTCGCTATGCCCTCCAGCAGGTCCCGCCGCGTCAGCGGCTCGCCTCCGGCCAGCAGGGCCACGTTGAAGCCCATCTGCGCCGCCTCGCCGAACAGCCTGTGCCACTGCTCCGGACTGAGGGTCTCACGCGTGGGCGTGTCGCCGGCTATGCCGCCCGCCCTCGCATAGCACCCCTTGCACTGCAGGTTGCAGGTCGTCGCGATGCTGCATATCAGGAACGGCGGCACATCGAGCCCCTCCTTCTCCTTCATCGCGCGTCGCCGTTTCTCGCCGCGCGCCAGCGCCAGCTGCATCTGCAGCGCGAATCGCGCCTCCCTCGGGTTGCTCAGCACACTGCGGTAGGCCGTCGCAAGCAGGCTCCGCAGGTTGTCGCTCATGTATTTCGAAAGGTCTTTCATCGTTTCAGGCTCTTTATCATCGTGTCCAGTAGGCCGACCGCTGCCCGCGCCTCCTCGGCGCTGAGCGGCTCCTCTTTCATGCAGCTGGCCATGCAGGCTGGCACGTCCTTGGCCTTCTCTTCGAGGTGGATGCCCTTGCGCGTGAGGCTCACCAGCGTCTGACGCCCGTCGGCGATGCCGCGCGTCCGCACCACCAGGCCCTCCTTCTCCATTCGCTGCAGCAAGGGCGTCAGCGTGTTCGTGTCCAGCATCAGCCGCCGGCAGATGTCGCCCACCAGCTGGTTGTCCTGCTCCCACAGCACCATCATCACCAGATACTGCGGGTACGTCAAGCCAAGCGGCTCGAGCAGAGGCCGGTAGGCCTGGGTCACGAGCCGCGAGGCTGTGTACAGCCGGAAACAGAGCTGGTTGTCTAATTTCAGTTGGTCGTACATCGTGGGCTTACAACATCTCTTCGATGGCCTTCTCCATGTCCTTCGGCTCCGTCGTCGGCGCGAAGCGCACCACCGTCGTGCCGTCCTTGGCCACAAGGAACTTGGTGAAGTTCCACAGTATGTCGCTCTCTTTCTCCACGCTCTTGCTGATCTTCTTCAGCATCGCGTGCGTGGCCTTGGCTTTCAGCCCCTTGTACTCCTCCGTCGGCGCCTGCGCCTTGAGAAAGGTGAACACCGGGTGCTCGTCCTTGCCGTTGACGTCGGTCTTCTTCATTATCTGGAACGTCACGCCGTAGTTCATCCGGCAGAAGCCCTCTATCTCGCTGTCCGCGCCCGGGTCCTGCTCCGCAAACTGGTTGCACGGGAAGCCGATGCACACCAGACCCCTGTCGCGGTACTTCTCGTTCAGTTTCTCCAGCCCGTCGAACTGCGGCGTGAAGCCGCACTTGCTCGCCGTGTTGATGATGAGCAGCACCTTGCCTTCAAACTGCTTGAAGTCAATCTCCTTGCCGTTGCTTGCCACGGCCTTGTAATCATAAATGGTTGCCATTGTTGTATTGTTTTTATTGTTGTTCTTGCTTGTCTTCGTCGCTCTTTATGGGCCTTATGTACCTCGCCGGGCTCCCGGCCACCACGCTGTTGGCCGGCACGTCGCGTGTCACCACCGACCCCGCCGCCACAATGGCGTTCTCGCCTATCGTGACGCCGGCCAGCACCTTCACGTCGGCCCCGAGCCACGCCCCGGCGCCTATCACTATCGGCTTGGTCAGCAGGGTGTGCCGACGCGTCGGCTCCTCCGGGTGGTATTCCGTGGCCAGCACGCAGTGCGGCCCTATGAAGGCCCCCGCCCCGATGCTGATGCCGCCTATCGCGAGCAGCGTGCACCCGAAGTTCAGGAAGCAGTCGGCACCGAAGCTCACTCCCGCTCCGTAGTTGAGGTGCAGCGGCGTGAAGACTCTCACCGTCTCCGGCACCTCCCGTCCGGTGATCTCCCTCAGCCAGCCCCTCACCTCCTCTTCCGTGCGGTAGCCGCTGTTCATCTCGGCGCAGAGCCGCATCGTGCGTTGCACTTCGGCATACAGCGCGTCGCTGCCCACGTAGTCTTTCCCTGTCCTGGTGTTCCCTTCTGTGCTCATTTGTCTATGTTTTCTATGTGGTACTTGCGTGTGCCCAGCCCGATGGCCGCGGCGTGCTCTATGGTGTGTACACCGTGCTGCTGGTCTATCCGGCTGATGAGGTCTGTCGGGTCGTTCGTGACCGTCACCTCCTGGTTGTTGATGATGTCCACACAGGCCTGGTCCAGCGCCACCGGGTCCGTCGAGGCCAGTATGCCGTAGTCCTCAAGCTTCACAGGCTCCGGATGGTCCACACAGTCGCAGTCTATGCTCATGTTGTTCATCACATTTATATATATGATGCCCTTCTTGGCCGTGAAGTAGTCCGTCACGGCCTGCGCCGCCGCCGCCATGCTCTCGAGGAAGCCGTCCTGGTCGCCGATATACTCCTCCGTCCAGAGCTTCTCCATGTCGAGCTGCTCCATCTTCCCGGCCGAGTGGATATAGGCCTTGCCGTTCGGACTGGCGCAGCCGATGCTCAGGTTCTTCAGCGCTCCGCCGTAGCCACCCATCGGGTGCCCCTTGAAGTGGTTCAGTGCTATCATGAAGTCGTAGTCCACCAGGTGCCAGCCCACTATGTCGTACTTGATGTGCGTGGTGTCGCGCACCGGTATCCTTGTCTCGCCCTCCTCGTCCATGATGTCTACTCTGAACCTCGGCGTGAAGCCGTGCCGCTCTATCACCTTCCAGTGGTTCTCCGACGTCGACCGCTCGTCCTGCTGGTCCTCCGGCGCGTTGCCGTAGGCCGTGTTGCACTCCACTATGGTGCCGTCCACCGCCGCTATCAGGTCCTTGATGAGTTCCGGCTTCAGGTAGTTGGGGTTGCTCCCCTCGCCGGTGCTCATCTTCACCGCCACCCGCCCCTCGGCCTTCACGCCTACGGCTTCGTAGATTCTCACCAGCGCCTCCGCGCTGATGTCGCGCGTCAAGTACACTGTGGCGCCCTCTCCGGCTGCGGGGTCCACCTCGCTCTGGCTCTTCTGCTGGCAGCCGCTCGGCAGCGTCGTCGCTGCAGCATTCTTCGTCATGGTCTTTTCCATTCTTTATAGTTTGTGTATAGTTGCGTCTCTCGTCCCTCCGGCCTTAATGTTCATTGCCTCTTGTCTTTATATCGTTCCGCTCTGGCCGGAATTTATGTCGTTCACGATGCAAATATACGACACTTTTTCATTCCGGCAACAAAAAATCTTCTTTTTAACATTTTTTCCTCCCCCCGCCACCCTCTCTGCCGCCCTTCAGAGTCGCCGTAACAGCCAGTCTACTATTTATATAGGCTCCCGCAATCTCTACCGCCCTGTTTCTCAGCACCACCTCTGCACCCTCTCTACCCCCTCTCTACCCCAACTCTACCCCCTCCCGGGGTCCGGGGTAGGGTAGGGGTGAGATTTGTGTCGTGCGCGATAAACGTCCTCTCTTTCTCTCCTTCCCCCGCGCTCTTTTCGCCATCTCTTCCCGAAAGCCCGTGGTGCTGCCCTCCGCTGCCTCTCTTGCCAGCCGTCGCCGCATCCCTAAATGGTTGTCAGCGCGCCTTCTACGCTTTTTTTTTCGCCACGTGCCGTATTTTGTGTACATTTGCACCATGAATATCATCCGGGTCGACTCCCTCCAACTCCCTGCCCTCGAGCCCTATGCCCGGCTCACCGAGGCGCAGCTGCGCAACCGTCTTCACGCCGCCGAAGGTCTCTTCATCTGCGAGAGCCTCAAGGTGTTGCGTGTCGCCCTCGCGGCCGGCGTCCAGCCCCTCTCCCTCCTGGCCGAGGAGCGGATGCTCGACTCTCAGGTCGCACCGCTGCTCGACGAGTTCGGCCTCCCCGACCTCCCCGTCTACGTCGGCTCACGGCCCACCCTGGCCGGCCTCACAGGCTACGAGCTCTCGCGCGGCATCCTGTGCGCCATGCGCCGCCCGCAGCTACCTCCGCCCGACGCCGTCCTCGCCAGCGCACGCCGTGTGGCGGTCCTCGACGGGGTGGTCAATTCCGAAAACACCGGCGCCATCTTCCGCGCCGCCGCCGCTCTCGGCTTCGACGCCGTCCTCCTGTCACGCACCTCCTGCGACCCCCTCAACCGCCGCGCCTGCCGCGTCAGCATGGGCACCGTCTTCCAGCTGCCCTGGACCTACTTCGACCACTACCGTCAGCTCCACGACGCCGGCTTCTCCGTCGTCGCCATGGCCCTCGCCGACCGCTCCCTGCCGCTCGACTCGCCGGCACTCCGCGGCCTCGACCGCATGGCCGTCGTACTCGGGAGCGAAGGCGACGGCCTCAGCCCAGCAGTGCTCGACTCCGCCGACTTCGTCGTCCGCATACCCATGCAGCGCGGCGTCGACTCGCTCAACGTCGCCGCCGCCGCTGCCGTCGCCTTCTACGTCCTCCAACCCACCTCCAATAAACAATAATAAACTACCCCAACAAAAACACTTAACACTCACCACTTACCACTTACCACTTACCACTTACCACTTACCACTTAACACTTAACACTCACCACTTACCACTTACCACTTAACACTTAACACTTACCACTTCCCACTTACCACTTACCACTTAACACTTACCACTTACCACTTAACACTTACCACTTACCACTTAACACTTAACATTCCCCAAATGATAATCGCAATAATGCCGGTCAAAGACTCGATGTCGACAGCCCGCGAGGCCATCGAGGCAGTCATGCGCTGCGGCGACGTCGACTTCACCGTCTACAACGACTTCAGCAGCCCCGACACCACCGCCGAGCTCGAGCTCCTTAGCCGCAACCTCGGCTTCCGCCTCGTGAACTGGGCCGACCGCACCGACCACCCCTCGCCCAACTACCGCCTCACCCTCCAGGACGCCCAGCGTCGCGCTCTCGCCTCCGGCGCCCACCTCGTCATCGTCGAGAGCGACGTCACCGTCAGCCCCGACACCTTCCTCCGCCTCGAAGCCGAGGTCGCCGAAGGGGTCGGCATGGTGGCCGCCGTCACCGTCGACGAGGCCGGCCGCGTCAACTTCCCCTACCTCTACGCACGCCGCCTCCGCGGCCAGGCCGTCGACACCCGCAAGCGCTTCAGCTTCTGCTGCACTCTCCTCTCCAACGCCTTCCTCTCCGCCTACAGCTTCGACCTCCTCGACCCAGAAAAGCAGTGGTTCGACGTCTCCATCTCACACCGCTCCCTCGAACTCGGCTTCCGCAACCGCCTCCTGCTCAACGCACCCGTCCTCCACCGCCCCCACTCCTCACGCCCCTGGAAGCGCCTCAAATACACCAACCCCCTCCGCTACTATTGGCAGAAGTTAACCCAGCACCGCGACCGGATATGAAAGTCTACAGCCTCCTTGTGGTCAAAGACGAGGCCGACGTCGTGGGCCTCTCACTCCTCGACGCCTGCCGCTGGAGCGACAAGGTCGTCGTCATCGACAACGGCAGCACCGACGGCACGTGGGAACTCGTCCAGCGCCTCTCCGCCACCAACCCCCGCATCGTCCCCTGGCTGCGCTACGAGGGCCCGTTCCATATCGGCCTCCGCGCTCGCGCCTTCCGCGCCTTCCGCCGCGAGCTCGGCTGGGGCGACTGGTGGTGCGTCCGCCTCGACGCCGACGAGTTCTACCCCGGCGACGTCCGCGCCTTCCTCAGCCGCGTCCCCTGGTGGTGCTCCACCGTCAAGAAGAGCAGCACCGACTACGTCCTCACCCGCGAAGACCTCGCCGAGGGCATCGCCTCCGGCGACTTCGCCGACTACAAGGACCGTCTGCACTACGCCCTCCCTCAGCCACGCGAGGAGCGCCGCTTCATGCGCCACTCCCCCCTGCTCCTCTGGCTCGACCGCTGGCGCTACCCCCACCCCTGGGGCATCGTCGCCAAAGAGCGGATTCCCGTCGACCACTACCAGTATCGCAGCCCCGACCAGATGCAGCGCCGCTACGCCAACCGCCAGAAAGCCAAAGCCGACGGCTGCGGCAGCTTCTCCCACGAACAAGGCACCGGCTGGCAAGACTACCTCCGCCACCGCCCCGACTGCCGCCGCGTCTGACCGCCCCCGCCCCCCGACTGCCGCCGCATCTGACCGCCCCCGCACCCCCGACTGCCGCCGCATCTGACCGCCACCGCCCCGACTGCCGCCGCATCTGACCGCCGCCGCACCTGACTGCTGCTGCACCCGACTGCCACCGCATCTGACTGCATGCTACCCCATAAAACCCCTTCGGTGTTTCATATCAAACGTGCCAACGGCACGTCATCCTAATAACCCCACACGAAACACCGTTTCGTGTGGGGCCATCCACTCACTACATAATCACCGCGTGTCGAAGACACGCCACAACCGTATGTCACAAAAACCCCGTAGGGATTTCATATCAATCGAAATCACGTATTCTTGCCCCCCCACAAAACCCCTTCGGTGTTTCATATCAAACGTGCCAACGGCACGTCATCCTAATAACCCCACACGAAACACCGTTTCGTGTGGGGCCATCCACTCTCCATCACGCCTCGCGTGTCGAAGACACGCCACAACCGTATGTCACAAAAACCCCGTAGGGGTTTCATATTAATAGAAATCTCATATTCTTGCCCCCCCACAAAACCCCGTAGGGGTTTCATGTCAATAGTACCGCGCTGATTATTATACAAAAACCCCATAGGGGTTTCATATTAATAGAAATCACGTATTCATGCCCCCTGCAAAACCCCGTAGGGGTTTCATATCAATAGAAATTTCATATTCTTGCCCCCTGCAAAACCCCGTAGGGGTTTCATATTAATAGAAATCATAAATTCTTGCCCCCTGCAAAACCCCGTAGGGGTTTCATATTAATAGAAATCATAAATTCTTGCTCTCCCCACAAAACCCCGTAGGGGTTTCATATCAATCGAAAAACAAGATTATGATACCTCCAAACCCCGTGGGGCTCCCATATCAATAGCAACCTATCTCATCCGCCCCGCCACGCGCAGCGCCAGCGTGAGGATGATAGGTATGATAGCCACCGAAAGCCCGCACCACAGCACCCACACCGCCGCCACGGCGAAGCAGCCTTCCTGCAGCCACAGCGCCCACCGCGGGCTCCGCTCCAGCCGTATGGCTATGAGCACCAGCAGCGGCGAGAGCCACAGCAGGTTCAGGTTCCACCGTGTGCACCAATGGTCCGTCCCGAACCACATGAAGCACAGGAACAGCCCTGCCACTCCAGCCACGCCGAAGAGTATCCTGTCCGTCCAGCGCAACACGCCCTTCGGTATGCCGAACCGACCCGCGCCGACCGTCATCACCGCCACCGCCGTCAGCAGCAGCGCGAAGGCGGCCACCGGCGGGAAGCTCCTCCGCAGGGGCTCGCGGTGGTCTTCGAGCAGCGTCCGGCTCTCGGCCACTAAGGGCGCCCCGCCGCGCTGGGCCGTAGCGTAGAGCTTCTGCATCGCCAGCGGGTGGAACATGGCTTCGCGGCTGTCCACTCGGTGGTCGGCCGGCAGGCCCAGCAGCAGGTCCACTCCCAGCGTCCACCACTCCAGGCAGCCGCCGGCGGTCGACCGGTGCACCATGTCCCTGTAGCTCTCCGGCTCCCACTCTCCGCAGTCCACTCTCCGCTTCCCGCACGCGCTCTCCACCATGTCCCGCACCCGCGTGGCGCAGTTGTCGCGGAAGAAGTCATAGCGGTAGAAGCGGTTCTCCGGCATGTAGTTCCACTCCAGCATCAGGTACAGGTTGTTCACCTCCTGCTGCGTCAGCTCCAGCCGCTGCTCCCACATGGCGCGACCCTCGAAGGCGTACGTCGCCGTGAAGCGGTCGAAGGGCGTGCGGCTCAGGCAGTAGTCCAGCATCCCCCGTGCAAAGTTCCAGTAGAAGTGGGGCGTGTCGAAGTCGAAGGTGCCGTAGTTGTAGGCGTAGTCGATACCGTTGGCCGTGTCCGTGATGCGGATGGCCGAGTGCCCGAAGGCAAGGTAGAAGTCGTCGCCCGGCCCGCAGGTGATGACGCTCGCCGTGGCCCCCGCGCTCAGCGGCAGCCGTGGCCCCTGCGCCTGCACCGTGCCCATCAAGCCCATCAGGCCCATCAGGCCCATCAGCCCTCGTGTCAGAAGTCTCTTCATCATGCTTCGACGGCTTTTACCTCAGCCCGCTCCGGTGGGGCCGGCACGGTCGAGTCGCGCTCCTCCATCTGGAAGGGCGCTTGCTCCGTGGCGTTGTGCACCGTCACCTGCGGGAACGGTATCTCCACACCGGCGTTGTTGAAGGCTATGTAGATGTCCTCGCGGATGTGCTCCCACAGGGTCCAGTAGTCCTCCACCTTGGTCCAGAGCCACAGCGTGATGTCCACCGAGCTGTCGCCCAGGTTGCTCACGGCCACGCTCGGCTTCTTCGGCTCCCACGTGATCTCTTTCTCCGACCGTATCACCTCCCACAGCACCTCCTTGGCCTTCTTCAGGTCCGTCCCGTAGGCCACGCTCGCCACCACGTCCAGCCTTATCTGCGGCTCCTTGGTGTGGTTGATGAGGCTCTTCGTCGCCAGCTCGCTGTTCGGTATGATGATGATGCGCCCGTTGAAAGGCCGCATCATGGTGTGGAAGATGCGTATCTCTTTTATGTAGCCCTTGTACGAGCCGCACTCTATGTAGTCGCCTACCTTGAAAGGCTTCATGAGCAGTATGATGACGCCGCCCGCAAAGTTCTGCAGCGTTCCCTGCAGCGCCATGCCTATCGCCAGGCCCATCGCACCGAGCAGGGCTATGAACGACGTGGCCTTGATGCCGATCACGTCCATCGCCATGATGATGATCATCGCCTTCAGCAGCACGTCCACCAGCGACCCGAGGAAGGTCTTCAGGCTCGGCTCGGCGTCCCGCTTGTCGAGGGCGCGCACTATCAGGTTCTTCAGCATCTTGGCCAGCTTCATGCCAAGCCACAGGATGAGGATCGCCATCAGCAGCTTCGGCACGAAGCCCACCGTAAGCTCCGTCAGCGACCGCAGACCGTCTTTGATAAGCGTGTTCTCGCCCGTCACCACGGCCTTGATGTCCGTCAGGTCCATGTTCTTCAGGCTGTCCTTGATAGCCGTCGAGATGCTGTCCTGCGTGTGAATCATCTGCCCGAATTCGTCTTTCGGCACCACGCTGTCCGGCGTCTGCGCCGCCGCCGCGGCCAGCAGGGTAGGAGTGTTGTCGTCTAATAGTAGCATGTTCTCTCTTTCTTTCTTTTGTTCTTGCCTCCTATAACGCAACCCGTAGTTCCATTATTATATAAGGTAACCAAATTTTTATGTAATGTCTCTATCAAACCCCCGTAGGGGTTTCATATCAATAGCCCCCCCAGATTCCCCCCCCACCTTAAACCCCCGTAGGGATTTCATATAATGCTATAAAACCCCGAAGGGGCACCGCCTTGGGTAGAACAAACCGTATCAAACTATTATGAAATGATTATCCGCAATTCTCCGACAGCGCCCCGAAGGGGCACCGACCTGCCAGCCCAGGGCACCGCCCTGGGTAGAACAAACCGCATCAAACGCCCTGTAAGGGCAAAAGCATAACATGACCGAGTCTTTTCCACCCTTTCTATCGTCTCTATCAAAACCCCGTAGGGGTTTCATATCAATAGCCCCCCAGATTCCCACCCCCCACCTTAAAACCCCGTAGGGGTTTCATATAATGCTATAAAACCCCGAAGGGGCACCGCCTTGGGTAGAATAAACCGTAACAAACTATTATGAAATGATTATCCGCAATTCTCCGACAGCGCCCCGAAGGGGCACCGACCTGCCAGCCCAGGGCACCGCCTTGGGTAGAATAAACCGCAACAAACTATTATGAAATGATTATCCGCAATACTCCGACAGCGCCCCGAAGGGGCACCGACCTGCCAGCCCAGGGCACCGCCCTGGGTAGAATAAACCGCAACAAACTATTATGAAATGATTATCCGCAATTCTCCGACAGCGCCCCGAAGGGGCACCGACCTGCCAGCCCAGGGCACCGCCCTGGGTAGAACAAACCGCATCAAACGCCCTGTAAGGGCAAAAGCATAACATGGCCGTGTCTTTTCCACCCTTTCTATCGTCTCTATCAAAACCCCGTAGGGGTTTCATATAATGCTATAAAACCCCGAAGGGGCGGCAGAACAATTCTACCGCCCCCTCGGGACTTGATGTATACCGGGAGCTTGCGCCCTCGGCTATTTATGCGCAGCTCACTGCTTCACAACCTTCTCGGTGCTCACACCGGCGTCGGTGGTCACGCGGACCATGTAAACGCCGCTGGCAAGGCTGCTCAGGTCGATGGCACCGCCAATGCGGCTCTCCAGAACCACGCGGCCGTTCACATCGAGCATCTCGACCAGGCGCACTCCCTCGGCAGCAATGTTGATCACCTCGCTGGCCGGGTTGGGATAGATGTTGATGTCGATGGCGGCGGCATTGTCGATACCTTCGTTTTCGGAGCCGGCCGCGCCAACGCGGATCTTGTCAACGGCAAGGGCATATTTGTCAGTGCAGTTGTGGTGGCGGAAGGCAATGTAGACCGTCTGGCCGGCATAGTCGGCGAGGTTCACGATTTGCTGTTCCCAGGTGGCAGTGGTGCTGTCGCTGTACACAGCCTCGAGGCTCTCGTCAGGAGCAGCCGTGGTGGTCACGTAGACGCTGTAGTATTCGCCAGCATAATTGGGATCGATACCGCGGGCATACCACGAGAGGCTGTAGTTGCCCTCGGCGGGAACGGCAATGGCGGGAGTGAAGGCCCAATCGTCGGGTGTGAGAGCCTGGCCGTATTGGCCGTTGGAATAGTAGGAGAAGCTGAACATGGCTCCGTAGCTCTCGTGGCCATAGGTCTCCTGATTCTGGAACTGGCCGTAAGAGGTGAACCAGCCGATACCATCCTGGTCGGCATCGTAGAACTTCCAGCAGTCATAGGTGGCGTTGGTGTCTTCGAAGTCGGCAACCCACGGCAGGGAGCTGATGACATCGCAGGCAATCACATTGATGGTGTGGGTCGCAGGCTGGCTGCTGCCCTGTGCGTTCGTGGCCACGACGCTCACGGTGTGCTCACCGGCCGTGGTGAAGGTGTAGGTCAGCGTGTTGCCCGTCTCGTTCTGGGCGGCGCCGTCCACGGTCCAGGCGTAGCTGTCGGCCAGCGTGCTGGTGGCAGTGAAGGTCACCTCGCTGCCGGTCGTGGTCGAAGCAGGACCGGTCACCGTAACCGTCGGGGCTGTGACGGTGGTGAGCATGATGTCGTCGACATAGAGGCGGTACTGGTAGTCGCCGTAGTAGTTGATGGCAACAAACTTGGTACCGGCAGGCAGCTCGAAGGCCACTTCGGTCCATTCGGTAGCCACCTCGGGATAGTCGCCCAGCACGTTGGTGAAGGCCGCCACATCCTTTGTGGTGGTGGAGCTCAGCACGCGGAAGGCGTCGGTCGTATTCTGGCCCTTGTACATGAACTTCACCATGTAGCTGCCGGTGGCGGGCAGGGTAATCTCAGGGCTGATAAGGTACTGGTTGTAGTCAGTGCCTCGGGCAAAGCTGCTGAAGCGGAAGTCGTTGCTGCCGGCATAGGCGTTTTCGTCAGCATAGATGCCGAATTCGTTATCGTTGGCAGCATCCATGCTGACCATGCTCCAGCACTGCATGCCGCTCTCGAAATCCTGTGTGTACGGGAAATCGTCGATGGCCTCGCAGGTATACACCTCGACGGTCATGCTGTCGCTGGCCGAACCGCTGTTGTTCGTGGCGGTGACCTTCACGGTGTGGGCACCGTCGTTGGTGAAGGTGTAGCTCAGCGTGTTGCTGGTCTCGCTCTGGGCGGTGCCGTCCACAAGCCAGGCATAGCTCGTCGCATTGCCGCTCTGGGCAGTGAACGTCACGGCATAGCCGTTCTCGGCCGTTGCCGGACCCACGAGGGTGACGCTCGGCGCGGTCTGCACATTGACTCCGATATTGCGGATCATCAGCACATAGCCGCCCGTCGAAGCATGGTGGCGGAAGCCAATCTTGAAGTCGCCGGTCAGGTCGTCGGGCAGTCCGGCCACGCGGGCCAAATCAGCCGCAGCAGCCTCGGCGGTGAGGGTCTCGCTGAAGAGCTCCGTCGTGTCGTCGCCGGCAATGAGATACACCGTGTAGTGGTCCGTAGCATAGCTGCTGTTGTACTCGCGCACCATCCATTCCACCTGGTAGTCGCCGGCGGTGGCAATGTTCAGCGTCGGCGTGATGAGCCAGTTGTCAACGTCGTTGTCAAACATGTAGCCATAAAAGTTCTCAGCGGACATGGAGTAGGCATAGGTTGTCGCGCCGTCGGTCATGGAGACGGTGTCCCATGCGTATGTCTCCGGAGTCAGGGCTGTGTTCTCCCAGCACAGGCCGATACCGTTGGCAAAGGTGCTGCTGTAAGGCACGCTCTCGGCGTTGCACTCGATGGCCGTCACGGTCAGGGTGTCTGAAGAGGTTCCTGCGTCGTTGCTCACACTGGCAACCACAGTGTGGCTGCCGGCAGTCGTGAAGCTGTACACCAGCGTGTCGATGGTCGTGGTCTGTGCCTGGTTGTCCACCGTCCAGGTGAAGGGACCTGCCACATCGCTCACAGCGACAAAGGTCGCCGGCGTGTTTGCAATGACAGTCTGAGGTCCGTACAGGGTGATGTCCGGAACCTCGAGGTCACCAACGCGGATGTCGTCAATACCCATGCAGAACTGGTCGGTGCAGTTGTAGTGGCGGAATCCGATGTAGATGGTCTGGCCGGCGTAGGCCGACAGGTCCACCGTGCGTTTGGTCCAAGTGCCGTCGACCAGCGTCTGCTCCATCAGCGGTGTCGTGGCGCTCATAGCGGCTACGGTGTTGGCGTTGGCTACATACACAGCGTAGTGTTCGGCGGCATACGCGGGGTTGGTTCCGTTGTCATAGAAGGTCAGGCTGTAGCTCTCGCCTGCGGGAATGGTGAGAGCGGGGCTGATGAGCCACTCATCGGGAGTCAAAACATCATATGTGATGTTGTTGTAGGACAGCGCAATGATGCAGCTGTTGCCCGTATGAGGATACTGGGCGGCAAAATTGGCGATCTGACTGCTTGTGTCGCTGAGCTGCCAGCTGATGCCGTCTCCGTCGCTATCGATGATAGTCCAGTCGGTGGCACCGTTCTCGAAACCTTCCGTCCACGGGAAGGTGCTGATTCCTTGTGCAATGCTGGCCGTGGCAAACATGGCTACCATTGCGAAAAATGTCATTGTTTTTTTCATGTTGTTGTTGTTTATTGTTAGTGAATATTCGTTTCCTGTTAGCAGAGCTCGTGGATCACGAGGCCGGAACGCAGCTTCGGCTCGAACCACGTGGTCTTCGGAGGCATGATGTTGCCGGTGTCGGCAATGTCGATGATCTGCTTCATGCTCACGGGATAGAGAGCGAAGGCAACCTTCATCTCGCCGCTGTCAACGCGACGCTTCAGCTCGCCCAGTCCGCGGATACCGCCCACGAAGTCGATGCGCTTGTCCGTGCGCAGGTCCTTGATGCCGAGTACCTTGTCCAGCACGAGGTTGCTGAGGATCGTGACGTCGAGCACGCCGATGGGGTCATTGTCGTTGTAGGTGCCGGGCTTGGCCGTCAGGCTGTACCACACGCCCTCGAAGTACATCGAGAAGTTGTGCAGCTTGGCGGGCTTGTACTCCTGGCTGCACTCGCAGTGGCACGGCAGTTCGCACTCGCACTTGCCGCCGTTCTTGGTGCAGTCGCACTTGCACTCGATGTCGAAGTTCTCGGCCAGCTTGGCGAAGAACTCCTTGCCGCTGAGGCCGTTGAGGTCCTTCACGACGCGGTTGTAGTCGATGACGTTCAGCTGGTTGTCCGGGAAGATGACCGTCATGAAGTAGTTGTACTCCTCCTTGCCGGTGTGCTTTGGATTCTGCTCCTTCTTCTCCTGGCCCACGAGGGCGGCGGCGGCACTGCGGTGGTGACCGTCGGCGATGTACATGGCGGGAACCTTCTTGTCAAACAGCTCCACCAGCTCGTCGATGAGCTTGCGGTCGTCGATGACCCAGAAGCGGTGGCCGAAGCCGTCTTCCTTGGCGATGAAGTCATAGATGGGCTTCTTGGCCGTGACCGAGGCCACAATCTCGTCGATGCGGGCCACCGACGGATAGGCGAAGAACACCGGCTCCACGTTGGCGTTGGTGATGCGGACGTGCTTCATGCGGTCCTCTTCCTTGTCCTTGCGGGTCAGCTCGTGCTTCTTGATGACCTTGTTCACATAGTCCTCGCTGTAGGCGCAGGCCACGATGCCGTACTGCCACTTCGCGTCCTTGTCCTTCGGGTTCATGCTCTGGGCGTAGATGTAGAGCTTCTCCTCCTCATCCTTCACCAGCCAGCCGAGGTCTTTGAACTTGTTGTAGTTCTTCACCACCTGCAGGTACACCTCGGGCGAGTGCTCGTCGGTGCCGGCGGGCAGGTCGATCTCGGCCTTGGTCACATGCAGAAGGCTGTAGGGGTTGCCCTCGCATTCTTTGCGAGCTTCCTCGCTGTTCAGTACGTCGTAGGGACGCGAAGCCAGTTTCTCGACGATGTCGACGGGCGGCCTGAAGCCCTTGAAAGGTTTGATTATACTCATAATGTTGGTCTATTTGTTGTGTTTGTTATTGTTTCTACATCATGCAAGCCCATCCGAACTTGCGGGATAAGTCACGAAGCAGGTTACGGTCACTGACGGGAATGGTCACGACCACGCTTTCTTGTTGGGAACTCTGTGCGACAACATCGTTGCTGTATTGCTCTTGGAGGTTCATCCACATGGCCACCGGAATGCCCAGCGCTTTCTCCAGCGAGGTGGCAATCTCTGTGGTGACACTGCGTTTGGCACGGACAAGCTCGCTAATAACCGCCGTTGACAAGCCTGTCATGGCCGCCAACTGCTTTTGAGTCAAGCCTCTTTCCTTCATCTCGTCGCGCACCAGTTCTCCTGGATGCGTGGCCACGAAGGGCATTATGTCTTCATTTTTCATATAGTTCACCACTTTCGCATAACGCTTCACTACATCCAAAGACAAACGCGCATACCTTTTTGCGCTCGTTCTCCCCTTCAGGTACAGCTCCTCCAATGCTTTGTCTTCAAATGCGATGTTCATTTTCCTGCCTGCATTTTCTCAATATTTCCGCCTGCAAAGATACGCACTTTTTATAATATGGCGAAATCTTTTTTTGCCGCTACTTCAAAGACGGCCGGTCGCCTTCCGCATGGCTCACTGATTCAACACCATATACGCCGACTCCCCATATCTCGCATGGCAGTCGGCATGGTGTCGGTTTTTAGTTGTAAAAGGAGCCACCCAACTCTACCCCCTCTTTCAATTTTCAATTTTCAATTTTCAATTTTCAATTGTCTCGACGTGCTCCTCATCATGGCATCCCACCACCGCGCCGGCAGCAGGGTGTGGGCGGCCAGCATCAGGTGCGAGAAACGCCCTGTGAGGTAGCGCGTGCGCGGACGGCGGCTCTCCACCGCACGGCATATCGCACGCGTGATGACGCGCGGCTGCGACAGGTAAGGCGACGAGTAGCCCCATTGCATGGCGTCGGCCCAGCGGCTCCCGGCGTCCTCGTAGACGGTGCCCGCCGACGACTCGCGCAGGTGGCGCGCCGCTATGATGCCCCAGTCGGTCTTTATGGCGCCGGGCTCTATCTTGACTACGTCTATCCCGAAGGGTTTCAGCTCCATACGCATCGCGTCGCTCAGGGCTTCCACCGAATACTTCGACACGTGGTACCACCCGCCGAAGTATATGACCGACCGCCCCGCTATCGACGAGATGTTCACTATGCGGCCCCGGCCTTGACGGCGCATCGTGGGCAGCACGAGCTGGCTCATACGGGCCAGGCCGAATACGTTGACTTCCAGCTGTCTCCGGGCTTCGTCGAGCGTCACGTTCTCCACGGCTCCGAAGTAGCCGTAGCCGGCATTGTTGACCAGCACGTCAATGCGCCCTTCGGCGTCGAGCACCGCCTTCACGCAGGCTTGCATCGAGGCGTCGTCCGTGACGTCAAGTTTCAGCGGTGTGATGCCGTGTTCGCGCAGCGGCTCCATGAGTTCGGTCCGCCGTGCCGCGGCATAGACGCGGTGTCCGCGCGCGGCCAGCTCCAAGACGGTGTCGTGACCGATGCCGCTGCTCGCTCCGGTGACGAGTATCACCTGTTGTGTGTGTGTTCCCATTTTGTGGTAAGTGTTAAGTTCTTAAGTGTTAAATTCTTTCGTTGTAAGTGTTAAACTCTTAAGTGCTAAGCAGTATTCTCACTTAACACTTGTGAAAGCTTCTATTAATAACCCCGTAGGGGTTTCATGTTAATAGCAATCGCCTGGTTGTCAAACTCAAACCCCGTAGGGGTTTCATGTTAATAGCAATTGCCTGGTTGTCAAACTCAAACCCCGTAGGGGTTTCATGTTAATAGCAATTGCCTGGTTGTCAAACTCAAACCCCGTAGGGGTTTCATGTTAATAGCAATCGCCTGGTCGTCAAAATCAAACCCCGTAGGGGTTTCATGTTAATAGCAATCGCCTGGTTGTCAAAATCAAACCCCGTAGGGGTTTCATGTTAATAGCAATCGCATGGTTGTCAAAATCAAACCCCGTAGGGGTTTCATATTAATCCAATTCATTGAAAAGCCCTTAACACGTTTACAGTTCTTTCCAAAACATTTCGGGCAGGTACACGTTCTCCAGCCCGGCGGCGGCGCGGAATAGCGGCGCCACCTCCTGCGGCGTGTAACCCGCTATGCCACAGCCGACAGCGGTCACAAGGAAGGTCAGCTCCGGATGCCGTCGGGCGCAGTCCGTGAACTGCTCCACGGCCTTCTTCATCGACGCCGCCCCCTCCATGGTGGGCAGGGCGTAGGTGCGGCCCGTAAGGCCTTCGCCAACACCCCATTCGGCGCCGAATTTCTTATGGGCCACCCACGCGGCACCTCCGCCGTGCATGCCCTGCTTGTTGCTCCCGAACACAAATATCTCCCTCTCGCCCAACTCCTCAATCCGGTCCGACGCCACTCGCCGCCCCTCAACAATCCTCGTATTCTCCATATCAATTCTCAATAATTATCAATTATCAATTCTCATCTCAACTCCTCCATCGCCCTCTGTATGAAGCGGTTCAGCGGCAGACTGGCCTTCCACACCTTCAGTACCTCGTCGAACAGCTTCGGGCTGCCAATCATCCGGTCCGGCATCGTGTAGCTCGTGCAGTAGTCCTTGTATTTCAGCAGGTCGGCATGCTCCCAGTCCGCCGGATAGCCCTTCGGTACGCGCTGCAGCTTCTTCATTGTGAAGAACTCGCTGCCGAAGTATTTCTTGTAGCTCGGCTCGTTCATGATGGCCACGAACTCGTCGGGGCAGTAGAATATCTCCTGCCGGATGGCGTTCAGCGCCTCGGGCGTGGGCATGAAGATGCCGCCGCCGAGGTTGCAGGTACCCGTGAGGCCGTAGGCCTCCTCGGTGCCAAGCTGGAAGTAGTAGCCGGGCACACCACTGTTCTTCGGCCCCCAGCTGCTGAGGAAGCAGGCGATGTGGGTCTTATAGGGCGTCTTGTCGGCCGAAAAGCGCGTGTCGCGGTAGATGCGGTACACCGAGTTCTTGGCGGTAAGGCCGACGAGGGTGTCGTCGTACTTCACCATCTCGTCTATTAAGGCTTGAGTAAAAACCTCGAAGTCGGCTTTGATGGCCAGCCAGCGGTCCTTGTGGTCGTTGAACCACGGGCGGTTGTTGTTTACTGTAAGTTCCCGCAGGAAGGGCAGCGTGTCGGGGTGCAGTTGGGGCGTCATTTTGATATATATGTTTTTACTTGTGGACAAATTTCATTATTTCTTTTGCCAATTGGCTGCTGTCGCTGTATGTCATATTAATGGCAAAGCGGTAGCGGCTGTGGCGACCATAATATACCCGCAAGGTGTCGGGTACGGTGAGGCTGCTACCTCTGCTGCCATCGTAATGATCTACACGGCGTATGGAAGACAGCGGAATACTTTTATGTCGCCGCATAAAGCTTTTTATACAGTCAATGACAAGTGCGTCGCCTTGCACCGAAATGGTCTCCTGGGCGTGGAATAGACGTATGTGATTGTCTAATACGAAGAAGAACCCGTATGTACAAAATAGGAAGGCTGCCGTGTAAAAAGTCCATATAATCAAGTCTGCGTCATTTTGTTTTGCCGTTGTAACAATAACAAATATCATCATAATGACAACAAACAGCATGAGAAATGGGGGAAGAGAGTCAAGAATCTTCTCCCAGATTGGACATTTCTGGGGACCGTTGACCGCCAAGGTTATACGCTTCGCGGTAGACTGAGTGTCGGGATGCTGCAGGTAGGCCATTCTGTCATTCGTATTTCCGGCTGCAAAAGTACGTCTTTTTCCCGAAGTGGCCAAATGATTGTTGTTCCGCGTCAGTCTACGTCGTCGAAGAAGACGTTGTACCACTTGCGTTTCGGCGTGGCGTCGGGCGCTTCGTCGGCGGCTATGCCGAGCCGCTGTAGGGTGTCGTCGAGCACCGCTTGGTCGTCGCTGAGGAGCATCAGGCGGTCGCCCGCATGTAGCATGGTCCGGCCCGTGGGCACGAAGTAGCTCTCGCCGCGCTTCACCATGATGGCGAGGGCCTTCTCCGGCAGCCGGAGGTCCATCAGGTGGCCGCCGTCGGCAAGCATGCTCTCGGTGATTTCAATCTCCGAGGCCGAAGACTTGATCTCCTCCGGGAAGTCGATGTCAAAGTCGGCCGAGGCCGTGCGGGTGCTCTTCTCCGGCGGCTCGCTCACGCCCAGCCAGCGGGCATCAGCGGCAGCGACGTGCCCTGCACCACCAGGCTCACCAACGTGCACAGGAAGACGATGTTGAACATCGCGTCGCCGTGGGGCAGCCCTGCCGCACGGCAGGTGATGGCGAAGATGATGGGCACCGCGCCGCGCAAGCCCACCCACGAGACGAACAGGCGGTCCTTGAAGGTGTAGCGGCGGAAGGGCGCCAGCGAGGCGAAGACGCTCAGCGGACGGCTGACGAAAATCATGACAAAGCTGATGACGAGGCCCGGTACCAGCACCTCCTTCAGCTCCGACGGGTTGACGAGCAGGCCGAGGGTGAGGAACATCGACAGCTGCGCCAGCCAGGTGATACCGTCGAAGAAGTTGCGCGTCGAGCGCCGGTGGACAAACTTGCTGTTGCCCACCACCAGACCGGCGATGTATACGGCCAGGTAGCTATTGCCCTTGATATAGAACGTGGCGGCGAAGACGAAGAAGGAACCCGCCAGTATGAGGATGGGGTAGAGGGCCACGTTGTCGATGTTGATCTTGTTGACAATCCACACTATGGCGCGTCCGAACGCCCATCCGGCCACAGCCCCGACGGCCAGCTGCACCACGAGCATCGCTATGGCGCTGCCCCACTGCGGGCTGCCGCCCTGCTGCACGAGGCTGATGAAGGTGAGCACCAGCACATAGGCCATCGGGTCGTTGGCGCCGCTCTCCAGTTCCAGCGTGGGGCGCAGCTTGTGCTTCAGGTTCAGCCCCCGCCCCCGCAGTATGGAGAATACCGAGGCCGAGTCGGTGCTGCTCATGGTGGCCGCAAGCAGTAGGCAGCCCATGAGGCTCATGCCCAGACGGTGGTCCACCAGGAAGTAGAGTATCACGCCCGTCACCACGGCCGTGAGCAGCACCCCCACGGTGGCCAGCATCACGCCCGGACCGAGCACGGGCTTGATGTCCGAGACCTTCGTGTCCAGACCGCCGGAGAAAAGGATGGCGCTGAGGGCCACGGTGCCCACCATCTGCGCCACCTTGATGTTGTCGAAGTGGATGCCCAGGCCGTCGCTGCCGAAGAGCATGCCCACTCCGAGGAAAAGTAGCAGGGCGGGCACGCCGAAACGGCTGCCCGCCTTGCCTGCCAGTATGCTGGCAAAGAATAGGGTAGAGAGTACCAGTAGGATGAGTTCTATTTGCATAACGTCTTGATGTGTGCAACTTCTGTGCCAACAAGGCACCTGACAGGTGCGTCGGCCGCGAGATGTCCGCTCTCGTCACGCATGGGCTGCACCATGGCGATGGAACCGTCTCTGCTGGCAAGGATGCGCAGGGCGCAGTTGCTGCTGTTCACAGGGTGCAGTTCGCTGAGCTCCGCCATCTGGTCTTCCTTCATGGCGTCCAAGGCTTTGCGGTAGTCGTCGGCCGTGAGGTAGACCTTGTGGTCCTTCATGTGGCTGCCCGTGCTCACATACCGGTAGTGGCAGAGGGCCCCGCTGAGGTTCATGGCGGTGAGTATGATGCCGAGGGCTGTGGCTATCAGCCCCACGGTGAGGCAGGTGGACGACAGCGCGTCGCTCATATGGGTCTGCGTCAGCAGCACTATCAGGCCTACGCCGACAGCGAGCACCGTTAGCGGCACCACTATGGAATTGCGTTTGCGTTCTATCTTGCCGCCCATCTCAGCGGCGATGTGTTCTTCTATCGTTTGTATGTGTTCCATTGTTTTTTCCTATTTTTGTTTGTTGATGATTATTTCTGTCAGCGGAATGTATTTATTTCCGTCGACGCGTGTCAGTTGCGAGTAGTAGACCCGCTCTTCCTTGTCGCTGTAGCGCACCAGCGCCAGCTCCGGTGTAGCCTGCCGTTTGATGTGCTCCAGGGCCTGCTCGTCGTGCGCCTCGAGGGCATCGGTCACAGCCTCTTCCATCGCGGCGGAGTAGTAGGCGTATGTGGGCTCCAGCACGGCGTGCACCTCGCGGCTGTAGGGGCGGCGCGAGTCGCCGAAGAGGTAGTAGCACAGCGTCAGCAGCAGGCTGCAGACGCCTACTATTACGCCGCCGGCCAGCGCCGACGCGCCTCCAACCGACAGGTTGGGCGCCATGAAGTAAACCACGCCGCACACCACGCCGACCGCCGTCAGCACCCACGCCGACCAGAGGGGCAGCAGCGTGCGACGTATCTCCGGTAGGGTATAGATTGATTTTCTGATATATTCCATGTTGTATTACAAATCTGCCATCATGACACACCTTGTGGGTGTGCTGTTAATCGAAACAAAAAAAAGGGACGATGGGAGGCGTGGCGGTTCACGTCTCCATTAGCATCGGAATGCTGGGAATAATCAGAGTCTGAGACAGCGCAGCAGGTATATGTAGCCTCTGTGTATATTGGTTGGATGCACCAACGGCCTGACCGTTGGCGAGGCATATATCCGGTGGTGTACGCCTCCTGCGGGTACCGTCGCCGACGCTCCGTTCGACACTATGCGAACCGTCGACGGGGGCGTCAGCGATGCCGCTCCCGGTGCCGCCAGCAGGTCGTACATGCCCATGTCGCCCCACTGCGGTCGCTCCGCACAGGTCTTGTCCACCAGCTTGGCGGTGGGCGCACTGGGCGTTTCGGCCTTGCATGGCACCAGCCACACAAGGGCGAGCATCAACAATATCAACTTCTTGAGGCGCATCGGTATCATTCTTTGAGGATGACAAAGATACGACTTTTTCCCGACGTGGGCAAAATGTTTTTTATTTCTGTGCCTGGAAGTGCTGCGCGAAGAAGGGGTCGCTGCATACGAGCACCACGCGGCAGTTAGCCTCGTGCCCTTGGATGCTACATGATGTCAGAAGCATTTGCCGTCGGGGGTGCAGTATTTGGGGCGTGGCTGGTAATGGCGGAAGGAGATGGTGTCGGCCGTGGGCATGTCGTCGATGCCAAAGGGGTAGGGGTGGCGTGTGGTGTCGATGCGGTCGAAGTCGAGGTCGTAGACCGTGAGGGCGTCGCGATGAACCATGTCGCGCAGGTCGTAGGCGGTGAGGAAGCCCAGGTCGTCGAACTGCCAGTATTCCTGCTTCACGCGGCCGTCGGGGCTGACCACGAGGGTGAGCGGCGCATAGTCGCAGTCCTCGAAGGCGTGTCTCGGCTGGGTGATGTAGTTGACGATGTTGGTCCAGTTCTGCTGGTTGGTGGCTTTGCCGTCGCGGTACCAGAGGAAGAGGCTGTCGGCATCGCGCATATAGTAGCGGGTGGTGATGCCGTAGGCGCTGAGGTAGTCGTCGTTCCACGGCAGTGATCCGCAGTCGTCGAGGATGAAGTACATGCGGCAGCGCGTGGTGTCGAGCTGGCGCATCAGCGGCAGGTAGGTGTCGGCGAAGGCTTCGCGGCAGCCGGAACAGCAGTAGCTGTAGACGATGAGCAGCTTGTAGTGCGTGGCGTCGTCCAGCAGAAGGCGGCGCAGGTCACCGGTGTTGAGGGGCGTGTGGTTGGCATACTTGGTCGGTGCCTGACGCAGCAGGCGGTCGGTCGGGTGGCATACTCTGACGAGCGAATGGCGGCTCTGGAAGCAGCCCGCCAGCGCGAGGCACAGCAGGGCGATGAGGGGGAGGATGGACTTCTTCATAAATGTCTGTTTATATAGTAGTCGCATAAGAGGCCGAAATCTTACACTATAGGGCGCATATTTTTTCTGTCATGCTGTTCATGGTCAGGCATTCGGCACGGGTGAGGTCTTGCGTGGCGGAGCGGTCGGGCCACGGGGCGAGGATGAGGAGGTCGCCGCGCGAGCAGGCTTCGATGAAAGGGCCGCCGGGCTTGCTCAACGGGGTGAGGCTGTTGGGCGAGAGGAAGATGAGTGGCAGGCGAGCGTCCAGGGCTGCGTGCATGACGGCTTTCTCGCCCTCGCTGATGGCGGGCGACACCAGTACGGCGCCCTGCCGTGCCTCGGCGAGGTAGCGGGCCTTGGCGGCCTCGATGTCGGCAGGGGTGAGGCTGCGCGAGCACTGCACCTGCAGCTTGTAGGGGCGGTCGAGGAGAAACCGGTTGCCGAGGGCGGCGAAGGTCATGCCGGCCACCTCGTGGCCGTAGCGCACGCGGAAGAGATCGGGGTGCTCGCGTTTGGCCAGCAGACGGCGTGGATTGTCGGCCAGGTAGTCTATCCAGCGCTGCAGCTGCCCTTTGCGAAGGAGAAGCCTGTCGTTGTAGCCCCGTTCGAAGAGGAAGCCATGCTCGTGGCCGGTATGGCGCTGGGCATCCTGTCCTGTATGTTGCAACAGTGTTGCAACACACCCAACACACCCAACCCCGGCCAGCCCGCGGAAAGCCTTGTTGCAGCCTGTCTTGAAGCCTTTGATCACATCGCCCAGGTCGCTGTCTTCCATCTGCCGTGTCACAAAGAGAATGCCGTGCAGGTGGTCGGGCATCATCTGCAGTGCAACGGGTTTCACCTCGGGATAGAACCTCGGAATACTTTCCCAGCAGCGCACCACCTCGCTGCCTAATGCCGACAGCTCCATCCTCGGTGCGTCGGCACTTCCCGGCTGGCCGTCGCTGCGGCCCGCCACGTCGCCGAAGAGCTTGCGTCGGCCTTCGGTCACCAGCGTCACCATGTATATGCCACGGGCGCTGTAGTCGCGGTCCAGACATCGCCGCTTCATCGACGGCACCCGCTCCCCAGCGAAGGCTTTCTGCTTCTCGAAGCTTTTCCTATCCATGTCTTGTCTCTTTTTCTCGGTTCCAGTCCTGTATGTTGCAATATTGTAGCAGTCCTGTATGTTGCAACACTGTTGCAACACACCCCCAACCTAAACAAACAACCGTCCCTCAGCCACGATGGCGGCGCTGCCACCAACCCACACGTTTCCGTCCGCTTTGAGCCGGGTCTCCACCACCGAGGGGCGCCCCATGGCCTCGCCCTGCAGGAAACGGTGGTCGCCCGTGGCGATGATGCCGTGGGTGGCCAGGTAGTGTGTCAGGGCGGCGTTGGCGGTGCCGGTGGCGCTCTCCTCGGGCACTCCGTAGGCGGGGGCGAAGTCGCGCACGTGGGCCGTGTAGCCGTCGTCGGCAAAGGCAAAGACATGGAAACTGAGGGCTTCGTGCTGCCGCGTGAGTTCCGCGATAGCTTCCATATCAGGCTGCAGGGCATTCAGCGCCTCTACCGTCTGCACCTGTATCATGAGGTCGGGCAGTCCGGTGCTGACCACCTGAACGGGCAATGCCGGCCGGTAATCCCTTATCCCAAGGGCGTTGTATATCTCCTTGGTTTCTTCTATCGTGGCGATGGTATGTGGCGCGGCCATCTGCATCATCACTTGCTGTCCGGCCATCACCTCCAGTTCCCCAGCCAGAGCCCGCAGTCTGCAGGGGCCGTCGGCAAGGCCGAGCCGGTGCAGCAATGAGAAGGTGGCGATGGTGGCGTGTCCGCAGAGCTCCACCTCGCCTTTGGGGGTGAAGTAGCGCACCGTGTAGCGGCTCTCGCCGTCGCGGCGGACAAAGGCTGTCTCCGAGTAGCGCAGCTCGGCGGCGATGGCCTGCATCAGTCCCTCGTTGGGGAAGTCGTTGCCTTCCAGCAGCACCACCCCCGCAGTGTTGCCCCCGAAGGGCGTGTCCGTGAAAGCGTCTACAATAAAGTACTTCAAACCTTAAACTTTAAACCTTAAACTTTAAACCTTAAACTTTAAACCTTAAACCGTAAACCTTACCCCTTACCCCTTACAAACCGCGCAGCCATTTGATCTCGTCGGCCCAGCGCATGGGGTCGGGCGTCTCGAGGATGATGGGCATGTCGTCGAAGCGCGGGTCGTGCATTAGGCGGGCGAAGAACTCCTTGCCCATGGCGCCCTCGCCCAGCACCTCGTGGCGGTCCACATGGCTGCCGGCGCCCTTCTTGCTGTCGTTGAGGTGCACGGCGCGGAGGTACTTGAAGCCCACCACGCGCTCGAACTCGTCGAAGCAGAACTGGTAGCCCATCTCGGTGCTCAGGTCGTAGCCCGCCGCCAGCGTGTGGCAGGTGTCGATGCAGACGCCTACACGGCTTTTGTCCTCCACGCCCTCGATGATGCGGGCTATGTGCTCGAACTTCCAGCCCAGGTTGGTGCCCTGTCCGGCGGTGTTCTCTATCACCGCCGTGACGCCCTCGGTCTTGCTGAGCGCCAGGTTCACCTCGCGGGCTATCTGGTCCAGGCATTCCTCCTCGCTAATCTTGTTAAGATGCGAGCCGGGGTGGAAGTTCAGCATTGTCAATCCCAGCTGCTGCGCCCTGTACATCTCGTCGAAGAAGGCCGCGCGGCTTTTTTGAAGCGTCTCCTCGTCGGGCGAGCCGAGGTTGATGAGGTAGCTGTCGTGTGGCAGCACCATCTCGGGCCGGAAGCCTCTGTCTATAAGCAAAGCCTTGAAGCCGTCAATTTCCAGTTGCGGCAGCGGCTTGCTCACCCAGCTGCGCTGGTTGCGTGTAAACAAGGCAAAGGCGTTGGCCCCGATGGCCTCGGCATTCAGTATGGCGTTGCCCACGCCCCCCGACGCGCTCACATGTGCGCCGATGTATTTTGTCATAGTCTCTTTATTTAACGTTAATACCCGTCAATTGTTAGGAATTAAAATCCATGCAAAAGTACAACTTTTCATCGAAATGACAAAATAAATTTGGTCACGTCGCAAAAAGTGTGTATCTTTGCACCGTCATTGCCGCAAGTATGGCATTGACGGTATAAGAACTCAATTGCCTTGCAAATCACCACCTTGAAGTTGATTCGAGTTATTATTTACCATATTGGGACTTTGTGCTTTATACAGGTACAAGTGTCCGTTATGGTAAATGGTTGTGGTGAACCAGTAAGGCAGATGGAAAAGCTTGTACCTTTTTATATGGCAATAATGCACAAAACTTACAAATACACCACACAATGAAAAAACACAGATTATTGATGCTAATGTTTGCATCGGCAGCAGTCCTCTTTATTGGCTGCGAAAAAGAAGAAGTATCCGAATCCAGAACCGACCCTTCCGAAGGTGGAACGGCTTGGCCTGAACGCAGGATTAGCAGTATTACGATAAACGAAGCTCTTCTTCATTTTCAACGTTCAGTTAACTGCCATTTCACTTGGAATGATAATAAAATATCTGAAATTGTTTATATAGATGGAAATGAAACCATCAGTTACTCCTTTGCCTATAAAGACGATAGGGTTGCCAACACTCATTATTCATATAGTTCATCTTATGTAGAGAAGGAGACTGATTTCGAATATCATTATTCCAATGGAAGGATAGACAAGGTTATCATTCATATTCCTTTGGACAACGAGGACTATGAATACTACCTTCAGGGGATAGACGAAGAGCATTTGCCCTACTTGACCGTGGAGTATGACAACGATGGCAATGTGTCGAAAATCAGCGAATACTATTGGCTCTATCGGGAAAACCAAGATGGGCTAACATTATGTAACGGGCAGGTCGGCGCTTATTCCTATTCAAATGGCAATGTTACGACTGTCGAGAAAGGTTTTGGTTTAAGTTTTGAGTACGACAATCACCCCAGCCCTCTCTCTTTCCCAGTCGGTGTGGTTGAATCGTTGTCTTTTCCGTTAAAGTTTGGAGATAAGTATGGTGGTCTGGACTACACAGATTTTATCTTTGACCGGGAAAGCGAAGATGTCTTCTTTGGTAATTTCTTAGGAAATAAGAATAATATGACAAGGATGAATTACCGCCATTATGAGACGGCATATAGTTATGACTATGATGCGTCAGGAATGTATCCTACCACGATGTATATAGTGGAAGGTGGCAATAAATATCCCTTATTCTATTTTACTTATGAGAACTGAAAAGGAACCTGTTTATAACCGTTGCGTCGGATTTGCAATCCGACGCAACTTAATATAAGGATTTGCAATCCGTAAAGTTAATAATCAATAAATTAACTTTACTGTTGCAAACCTCTACTGCAACGGTGCGGGATGAAATTAGAGGGTCCCATTATACCACACTGTCGAATTCGTTGCGGCGGATGAGCAGAGGATAGCGTTCGGGGTGGCGGAGACTGTCGATCTCAAGGTCAACATCAAGTGATGGCCATTCGATTGCATTGCGGCCACTCATACGAACATTGAGTACTTCGCTGATGGCGGCGTCGCGCATCCATGGTACACGGTTGTATGACAAGAAATAGTCTTGACCACACACTGACAGCAATACACCTTGGCCATTAATCATCAATACGTTTGCCAATGTGTCTTTGGTATTGGTCTCTAAAGTCGTTTGCATAGGTCTTTACTATTTTTATTATATCGTTTATCTCGTGTTTTGCGAATCCGTCGTTATCGGCGAGTTCCACTATTGGTTCGAGCCAAACCTTGGCCTCGCAGTCGTCTTTCATTACGTGGATGTGCATTCTTTCCTCTTCGTTGGAGAAAATCTTGAAAGTGTATCCACGTTCTCGTTTGAATACCGGACTCATAACCAATAACGTATTTTGCTTCGATTTATCGTGCTTACGCCTTCAGCAGGAAGCCCAGGTCGTCCTTCAGGCCGTACTCCTTGGTGTTCTCCATCTTGGTCTTGAAGACCTTCATCTTGTTGGGCTTGCCGATAAGCTTGAGTTTGCCGTCCTCGAGCAGCAGAGCCGTGGCCTCGCGGATGGCGGCGACGGTGGCTTTGGGGTTCACCATGATGTATTCCTTCAGGCGGTCGTCGCGGGTCTCGCCGCCGTGCTTCGGGTCAAAGAAGTCGGTGTAGTGCGGGTTGATTTGGAACGGCACCAGGCCCATGCAGTCGAACGAGTCGGGCATCACGATGGGCATGTCGTTGGTGGTGCAGAGGGTGGGACCGGCCACGTTGCTGCCGGCGCTCCAGCCCATGTAGGGCATGCCGTCGAAGGCGCGCTGGCGGATGGCCTGCATCAGGCCCGTGCGCTGCAGCTCGCGCACCAGGTGGAACGTGTTGCCGCCGCCCACGGCCACACAGTCGGTGTCGTACACCGCGTTGACGGGCAGCGCCTTGTGGTGCACCGAGGTGAGCTTCACGCCGAATTCGGCATACACCTTGGCTACCTTGGCCTCGTATGCGTCATAACTCTTCTTCAGGCCGCCTTCGGCCAGGCTCACGCCGGCGTAGGGCACGAAGAGCACGCGCTTGATGTTGTGCCGACGGCAGAAGTCGGCAATCATATCCTTGCACCAGCCGAGGTAAGCCTCGCCGCGCATGGTGCTGTTGCTGATCAGCAATAAATTCCTCTTGTCCATTATTTTCAATTTTCAACTATCAATTATCAAGTCGCTTATGCGTCGATGTTGGCGTAGGTGGCGTTCTGCTCGATGAAGGCGCGGCGGGGCGGCACATCGTCGCCCATCAGGAGCGAGAAGATGCGGTCCGCCGAGGCGGCATTCTCGATGGTCACCTGGCGAAGCTGGCGGCCCTCGGGGTCCATAGTGGTGTCGCGCAGCTGGTCGCTGTTCATCTCGCCCAGACCTTTGTAGCGCTGCACGTGGATACCCTTGTCGCCGAACTCCATCAGGGCGCGCTCGCGGTCCTCCTCGGTCCAGCAGTAGACCTGCTTGTTGCCTTTCTTGACGAGGTAGAGTGGGGGAGTGGCCAGGTAGACGTAGCCGTTCTCAATAAGCTCGGGCATATAGCGGAAGAAGAACGTGAGCATCAACGTGTCGATATGCGCACCGTCCACATCGGCATCGGTCATGACGATGACCTTGTGATAGCGCAGCTTGCTGAGGTTAAGAGCTTGCGGGTCCTCGGGAGTGCCTACGGTGACGCCCAAGGCGGTATAGATGTCGCGGATGGCCTCGCTCTCGAAGGCGCGGTGGCGCATCACCTTCTCTACGTTGAGAATCTTACCGCGCAGCGGCAGGATGGCCTGGAAGCGGCGGTCACGGCCCTGCTTGGCGCTTCCGCCTGCAGAGTCGCCCTCGACGAAGAATATCTCGCACTCCGCCGGGTCGTTGCTTTGGCAGTCAGCCAGCTTGCCGGGCATACCGGCACCGCTGAAGGCAGTGCTGCGCTGCACCATCTCGCGTGCCTTGCGGGCGGCCTGGCGTGCGCGGGCGGCAAGGATGACCTTGTCCACGATGGTGCGTGCCTCGTTGGGGTGCTCCTCGAGGTAGTTCTCCAGCATCTCGCTCACGGCCTCGTCTACGGCACCGCGCACCTCGGCGTTGCCGAGTTTGGTCTTGGTCTGGCCCTCGAACTGAGGCTCGGCCACTTTGACGCTGATGATGGCTGTCAGGCCCTCGCGGAAGTCGTCGCCCGTAATCTCCACCTTGGCTTTCTGCAACAGTCCGCTGCGGTCGGCATAGGCTTTCAGTGTGCGCGTAAGGCCGCTACGGAAGCCTGCCAGGTGAGTGCCACCCTCGTGGGTATTGATGTTGTTGACATAGCTGTGCAGGTTCTCGCTGTAGCCGGTGTTGTACTGCATTGCTATCTCTATCGGGATGCCCTTGCGCTCGCCCTCGATGTAAATGGCCTCTGGCATAAGCTTCTCGCGGTTCTCGTCAAGGTAGCTGATGAAGTCGCGCAGGCCCTTCTCGCTGAAGAAGTGGTCCTCGCGTGTGGGCTTGTCCAGCGTGGCGGCGTCCTGGATGGTGGCATCCTGCGGCAGTCGCCAGTCGCAGATGTTGATTTCAATACCCTTGTTCAGGTATGCCAGCTCGCGCATGCGGTCGAGCAGCGTGTCGTATTTGTACTCTGTGACGGTGAATATCGAAGCGTCGGGGTGGAACGTCACCTTGGTACCTCGTTTGTCGGTGGTGCCGATTTCCTTCACGGCGTAGAGGGGCTTGCCCTTCGAGTATTCTTGCTGGTAGACCTTGCCGTCGCGGAAGACGTTCACAATCATGTGGTCGCTCAGGGCGTTGACGCAACTTACGCCCACGCCGTGCAGACCGCCGCTGACCTTGTAGCTGTTCTTGTTGAACTTGCCGCCGGCGTGCAGCACCGTCATCACCACCTCCAGGGCCGAGCGGTGCTCCTTCTCGTGCATGTCCACGGGGATACCGCGTCCGTTGTCCTCTACGGTGATACTGTTGTCCGGGTTGATCTGCACGTCGATACGGGTGCAGTAGCCCGCCAAAGCCTCGTCAATGGAGTTGTCCACTACCTCGTAGACCAGATGGTGCAGTCCACGCTCGTTGACATCGCCGATATACATTGCAGGCCTTACACGCACCGCCTCGAGTCCTTCCAGTACGGTAATGTTACTCGCACTATAGTCTATATTTTGATTTTCAGCCATATAATGTGTTGTTTTTTCTCTGTCTTAAAGTGCAAAGATACTAAAATATCTTTAATCAAGACATCTTTAGTCGCGTATTGTTTTCAACATTTAATCAACCGCCGTTCAACTAAGCAATAAAATGAACGCCTTGGCCGTTATGCAAAAAAAATGAAATTATGGTGATTCTTGGTCTGATGTCAGGCACATCTCTCGACGGTGTGGATTTGGCTCTTTGTAATATCGACGAGAACGGCTATTCCGTATTTGCGGCCGACACGGTGCCTTACAGCGACGAATGGAGGCAGAGGCTTGCCGCTCTCGACTCCGCCTCGGCAGCCGAATATGTCAGGACCGATGTCGAGCTGGGCCACCTGTATGGTCATATTGTCAACCACTTTCTCAAGGATATCGACTTGCCTGTCGATGCCATCGCGTCTCACGGCCACACTGTCTTCCACCAACCCCACCACGGCTTTACGGCACAGATTGGCGACGGCGAGTCCATCGCCGCCGAAACGGGTCTGCCGGTGGTGTACAATTTCCGTGCTCTCGATGTGGCCCTTGGCGGACAGGGGGCTCCGCTTGTGCCGGTGGGTGACGAGCTTTTCTTCGGCCGCTACGACGCCTGCCTTAACCTGGGCGGAATAGCCAACATATCCTTTCGCGACGGTGCCCGCCGCGTCGCCTACGACATCTGCCCATGCAATATGGCTCTCAACCGTTTGGCTGCCGACCTCGGCCTTCCCTACGACCCGCAGGGGGAGAACGCCCGTCGCGGATTGCTCGACTACTACCTGCGCCAGACCCTCGACCGGCTCGACTACTACCGCCTCCAGCCGCCGAAGTCGCTTGGCAAAGAGTGGTTCGTCGACTCCTTCTGGCCTGTCGTCGAGGCTTCGGCGCTTCCTACCGTCGACCTGCTGCGTACCGTCACCGAACACATCGCTGCCCAGATTGCCGCCACGGCCCGCCGCCACGGCATCCACTCCATGCTTGTCACCGGCGGCGGCGCGTTGAACCGCTTCCTCGTGGAGTGCATCGAGGCGGCCGAACCGTCATTGTCGGTCACCGTGCCCGACCTCATGACGGTCAACTACAAGGAGGCCATAGTCTTCGCCCTCCTCGGCTACCTGCGCCTCGGTGGGCGTGTCAACACGCTGGCGTCCGTCACCGGTGCCCGCCAAGACAGCGTCGGTGGCTGTATCAGCGGCATCGTGCCCAATATAAACCCCTCGGTGTCCGAAAAATACGCCAAGGACTGAGCAAAAGCGCCGCCACCTGAAGTACCCACCCCGCGATGCCTCCCGCCGCCCGGATAATTCTCCACTCCCTCTCTACCCCCTCTCTACCCCCTCTCTACCCCCTCTCTACCCCCTCTCTGGGTCCTCTCTGGGTCCTCTCTGGGTCCTCTCTGGGTCCTCTCTGGGTCCTCTCTACCCCCTCTCTACCCCCTCTCTACCCCTTCT
>Ga0310697_10000656_pt1 | contig 44641 bp, 30 predicted proteins | sample 172DNAGHGlowgp2_FD_203883 | JGI IMG/M metagenome (GOLD analysis project Ga0310697, IMG submission 203883) | Sheep rumen microbial communities from Palmerston North, Manawatu-Wanganui, New Zealand - 1728 DNA GHGlow gp2 (v2) (version 2) | ecosystem: Host-associated > Mammals > Digestive system >...
GAGATGCCTGAGCAGCTTCACGTTGGTTTGCCCATCCGTCTGCTCGCTGCCCGTCCCGATGTCCGCATGGCAGAGCGCAACATGGAAATCGCCTACTATGGCACCCAGCAGGCGCGTCAGTCCTTCTATCCTTCGCTTAGCCTCGACGGATTGTTTGGCGTCGCTGGCACGTTCAGCGCGGTCAACATTATCGGCCAAGCCGTTGGCTCGTTGACGCAGCCTATCTTGCAAGGCGGCCAACTCAGGGCACAGCTCCGTAACGCCAAAGCCGAACAAGAGAAGGCAAGGTTGCAGTTTGTGCAAACGCTCTACGATGCCGGAAGCGAAGTGTACAAATACAAGCAAGCCATCGAGACGGCAGAGGAGAAATCAAGCCACATTGACATCCGCGTCAACGCCTTGCAGGAGGCTTTTGCAGCCACCTCCGAGTTGATGAACAACGGCTCGACCACCTATTTGGAAGTGCTCACCGCGCAGGAGTCGTTGCTTTCGGCACAACTCACGCAAGTGGCGAACCAATACGAGATGGTTAGGGCGCTCATCAGCCTCTATACCGCCTTGGGCGGATTTGGGAAGTGAGGCTTCAACGGATAGCAAAAAAAAATCCACAACCCGCAGCACCCCTGCAAGTTGTGGATTTTCGTTTTTATGTAACGTAAGAACTTTATTCCTGTGTCATCATCTCCCTGACTTCCTTGGCCTTCACGGTGTAGATGTTGCCATCGGCATCGCAGAGGTAGAAGGAACCGTTGTTGCGGCAGCGCAAAGTGATCAACCTTTGCAGCGAGAGGTCGAGACCTCCCATCAGTTTCTTGGTGAAGGACGAGACTTCACCCTTCTTGGCATTCACTGTTACTGTTGTCATATTGTCTGATTTTTTTGAATTTTTCTTCATTGTAAAACTTGATTGATTTGATGTTGCCCTCGGCGATGACCTCGGAAGGCATGACGCTGTTGTCGATGAACAAAAAGTAGTCGACGACGGGGCAATAGAGGTTGAAAAGGTTCTTGATTCCCGCTCTGTAGCGGCGACGAATGATTCCGGAATCCACATGATGACCGCCGTGCTTGACGCGCTCGGCCACGCGCTTGATGGCCAAGTCAGGGCTTTGCAGCCAAAAATAGATCAGGCTCGACTTGTAGCCCTGCTCGCGGGCGCGGATGATAAGGGAATGGTAGGATTTGGCGGCCAAAGTGGTCTCGATGGCAAAGTCGGCTTTGTCAGCGATGAGGGTCTTGATGCGCGACAACATCAGGCGGCCTGCGGCTACCTTGGCACCGTCGGGGTTGAGCGGTGACAGACCCTTGGCGATTTCGTCGCAGTTGACGAACTCCTTGCATTGCAGGGTCTCGGGAAGCACCGTCATCGAGGCAGTGGTCTTGCCCGCTCCGTTACAGCCTGATATGATATACAAATTCGGCATCCAAAATGAGATTTCTGCTCGTTCTGTCCTGCCATTTTCGTGCCAGAACAGGCTGCAAAGATACAATAATTGTGAATAAGTCAACACTTTTCCACACTTTTCCACGACTTTTTTTTGAACGATGGGTGTTAATAGATTGATAGTCAAAGATAATTGGCAGGAAAGATTATTGCTGCGGATTTCCAAAAAATTCGTACTTTTACCGCCTCAAACTACTGCAATGAAGAATAGGATTCTCATCGGAATGTTGTTGCTGGTCACGGTCATGTTTTCGTGCCAAAAGCCCGTGGAATACCCTGTTGAGCCGAAAATCGCATACGAGGGCTTCACCTATTTGGTTTATGAAGACAGCACTTTCAGCGGCGAAGGCATCGTTTCGTTTTCCTATACCGACGGCGACGGCGACCTTGGCTTGGACGACTCCGACACGTTGCCTCCTTTCGGTTTCCACGACGCACATTATTATAATATGGTGATTGACTACATGAAATGCGTCAACGGCGAGTTCGTGAAGACGCCGCTGCTGAGTTGGAATCCGCAGACGCAATCGTATGACACGGTGACCTTCAACGCCCGCTTCCGCCGCCTGCGCGACACGGACGAGCCTAAGGCCATTTCGGGAAAGATGGACTACCAGATCACCGTGCAAAACCCGCTTTCGCCCGACGACACCATCAAGTTCGAGATCCGAATCCTCGACCGTGCATTGCACGAAAGCAATGTGATACAAACCGAGGCGATATATACTAATCCAATACTTAGGAAACAAATCTGAGCAAATCGAAAACAAATTCTTTTCTCATGAAAAAAATACAATTGTTACTTATTCTCATTTTGACTTTCAGCTTGTCTTCGTTCTTCGCTCAGACATCGGGCGAAGGCATCGATGTGAACCATTACGAAATCCACGTTTGGGACTTCGATTTCTCAAACCGCACCCTTCAGGGGGAGACATTTATCGAGTTTACGGCCACGGCCAACACGAGTACCATCGTGTTGGAACTGAAAAGCCTCGTTGCGTCCGATGTGGCCTGCGACTATTACAGCGTTGAGAGTTTTAGTCAAGACGGCGATTTTTTGACCATCGTTTTCGATGAAGCGATGGAAGCTGGCGAGAGCGCCGTACTCGATGTGCGCTATGGTGGCTCCACGTTCAGCGAGATGTGGGGCGGCGTGGAATGGTGGGGCACCGACTACGTCTACAACCTCGGCGTGGGCTTTGAGAGCCAGCCGCACAACTTGGGCAAGAGCTGGTATCCTTGCGTCGACAACTTCACCGACAAGGCCGATTATGACGTTTACGTCACGGTGACCAACGACAAGAAAGCCATCTGTGGCGGCAACCATGTGGAGACCCTCGACAACGGCGATGGCACCTCCACATGGCATTGGTTTACGCCTCAAGACATCGCCACTTACCACATTTCGTTCGCCATCGGCGACTACGGGGTTTGGGAAGATGTGTATCACGGCGTTGAGCGCGACATCCCGATAGAGGTGTATGCCTTGCCAAGCCAGATGAGCTTGGTGCCCGGCACCTTTGTGCATATCAAGGAAATTGCCTCGTTTTTCGAGCAAAACCTTGGCCCTTATCCTTTCAACCGTATCGGCTACGTCAGCACGAGCAAAGGCTGCATGGAGCATACCGACAACATTGCGTTTGCCTCCAGCATCATCAATGGAAACACGGGTGGCGAGGAGTATGTGGCTCACGAGCTGTCGCACATGTGGTCGGGCAACTTGGTGACTTGCTCCACTGCGGGCGACATGTGGCTCAACGAGGGCTTTGCCCAGTTCTGGGGCGCGTTCTACGAGGTGGGCGTTTATGGCGAAAGCCATTTCCAAAACACCATGTCGGGGATGGTGAACAACGCGACCACTTGGTGCAACAGTCCCGTTCACTGGATGCCGCTCAACAACATGCCTTTGAACATGACCTACGACAGCGATGCGGTCTACAACCGTGGCGCCGTCATCGTCAATACGATGATGAACTACATGGGGCGTGAGAATTTCCTTGCGGCCATGCGCCAATACTTCCAGCAGTATGCCTATCAAGCCGCTTCTTCCGAAGACCTCTGCGAGGCGCTTACCCAATATTCGGGCATCGATATGCACGGTTTCTTCGATACATACGTCTATTCGAGCGGTATGCCTCACCTTTATGCCGTCATCAAATCGGTGGAGCAGGTCGGCAACGGGTATGACGTGACGGTAGATCTCCGTTACCAGCATATTGGCGATACACACATCGGGCAACACAATGTTTATGAATTGACTTTCATCGGTCCCGAATTCCAACTCGAAACAGCAAGGGCCGTCTGGGATGGCTTGCATGACGAGGCAACATTCTCGGTCGGTTTCGAGCCTGTCGGCTTGTTGGCCGATTTCCACAACGGATGGCTCGATGGAAAGACACAGAAAAACATGATGCTGAAATCCACTTCGTCACAAAGCTTCGCATATCTCACGGCGCAGGCCACATCTTTGACGGATTCGGTGTTTTTCAGCGTCGAAAATCACCTTGTAGGGCCTTACGACGATCCCCTCATTCCAAATCTGACACTTTCGTCTAAGCATTTTTGGACGGTCAACCGCTATGATTTTGGTGAGGCCAATGTCGAAGCGTGGTTTGACTATTCCAAGAACAACGACGGCGACATCATAGAGACGCAAAACGACTCGGCCACCTTGCTCTACCGCAAGAATGCTTCTGAGCCTTGGCATGAGATTCCATACACGCTTTATGCTGGTAGCACCTGGCGTGTAGGCCGTTTCGTCATCGATGATGTTCAATCGGGCGAGTATGCCATCGCCGTTTGGGATAAGGAGGCTCTTGGCGAAGAGGAACATTTTATGCCTGAGCAACGGATGCAGATGTTTCCCAATCCGGCCCAAGGCAACGTCAACATCAGCTTGGGCGAGCCTGCCAACGGGCAGATCCGCATTGCGAATGCCGACGGAAAGGAACTGAAAAACATCAGGTTTAGCCAAACCGACCATGTTAGCCTGCCCATCGGCGACCTGCCACAAGGCTGTTTCACCGTGTCGCGACTCGACGAGGCCGGCAAGGTGGTGAACGTGGAAAAACTAATCATAAAACACTGATACTATGAAAAACATCAAATTGTTGGCTCTGCTTTGCACGCTGAGCTTTTTCTTCGCTTCATGCACGGAACCGAAGAGCGAATGGACAAATTATTATGGGTACACGAACGAGAGCGTCATCGGCACCTATTCCTTTTCCAACATCTCGACAGCTTTCGATGGTGTTGAGGGGATTGACCGCCATTCTTGCCCCGATGCCGAGGTGAGAATCGAGGCTCTGTCATCCGAGTCGGGCAAGTTGAAATTCACGATCAATTGCCCTGATGAGGAGTATTCCGAAACGTTAGAAGGCATTCCCACCCCCAACGAAGACGATTTCATGATCCGCATGTCGACGGGAATCCAACATTACGGTGGCAAGATCATAGCCCATAATGTGACGGCCTATGTGATGAAGAATGACAAACAGCAACTGCGGTTGCATGGCTATGCCGCTGTCAACACCTACAAGGAAGTCGACCCTGGAACGGGTGTCGTTAACTATGAACCTATCAACGGCGAGTATTATTATTTCGATGTCATTAAAAACTAAATACTTACAACTATGAGAAAAGCATTTTTCACTTTGGCCGTCATTGTGATGGCGTTTGGAAACATGGGCATGGCCCAGCAAAAATTCAACCTGAAATCGAAGGCGACGCAAAACGTGCTGAAGCACTACGGCGTTCGCGACGAATCAACCATCGTGCCGCAAATTGCCTATTGGGAAACCACTGATGGAGAAAAGTATCGTACCGTCTACACTTACGATGAGTATGATTATTATCTCATTGAAGAGTTCACGAAGATGGACGATGGCGACGGCTGGATGGACTATTACATGCTGTCCTATGAGTATGACTTTGCAGGCAATGTCCTGGAAATAGTGGCACAGGCGGCCTGGGCAACCGGAGTGATGCAAAACGTGGCCCGCGCCTCCTATACCTATGATGGTTTCGATTTGAGCGAGGTGGTTTACCAGTATTGGGAAAACGGCGATTGGGAGAACGACACCAAGGAAGTCTATACCTACAATGGCGACGTGACCACCGTCCTCTATTGGGATTGGAACGGCAACAATTGGGCTTCCGACGAGCTTTACACCTACACTCGCACTGGCAACATCATCGAACTCGTCATGCAATACATGCAGGGCGGTGCTTGGCAAAACGATGAGAGACAGGTTTTCACGCTTGATTTCAATGAGCGTGTCACCGAAATCCTCGACCAAGACTGGGTGGGCACTTCGTGGGTCAACGATGAATTGACGACCTACAATTATGAAGGCGATGTGTTCCCCACGAAGACCGTGAAGGAATGGGATGGTACGGCTTGGGAAGACCATGTGATGTTTGAATACACTCATGACGGCTACGGCAATGCCGTGACCGGCCTTTCCCTTCAGTTTGGTGGAGGTAACGACTGGCTGTCGCACGATGGCGATATCGAGATGGTATTCGGCAATGGTGAGAAGAGTAATGAATACTACGGCCTTTGGGTTAGTGTGGAATATGTCGACCTGACTGGCGTGAACGAAATCAATGCTGCCAATTTCGTGGTCTATCCTGTGCCTGCCGACAAAGAGGTGACCATTGAGGTCGAAGGCTTCCAAAAGGCTGAGGTCTATAGCGTTACGGGTCAGAAACTGATGGAGAGCCTGAGCGAAAAGGTGAACGTGAGTTCTCTGAGTCAAGGTGTTTATCTCCTGAAGGTCTATGACCGTGAAGGTAATAGCCAAACGCAAAGAATCATCGTGAAATAATTGTGGTCTGGTGACCCTACAGAAATCCACCGACATGTCATTGCGAGCGAAGCGTGGCAATCTATGTCGGTGGATTTCTGTTTTTACTTCTTCAAGGTTATCCTGAATGTCGTCCCTTCGCCAACGACCGAAGATTTCACGCCGATCTTGCCCTTGTGGTAGTCCTCGATGATGCGTTTGGCCAGTGATAAACCGAGGCCCCAACCGCGTTTTTTGCTTGTGAAGCCGGGGTTGAACACCTGCTTGAGCTGCGATTTCGGGATGCCCTTGCCCGTGTCGCTCAGGTCGAGGTGGATATGGTCGCCGTCGTCGATGAGGTCAAGCGTGATTTTGCCGTGGTCGCCCATGGCGTCGATGGCGTTCTTGGTCAGGTTTTCGAGCACCCAGCGGAAAAGCGATGGCACCAACGGCATCACCAACTCGCCCTCGGGCAGGTTGATCTCGAACTCGAACTTCTTGGAGAACCGTTTCTGTAGGTAGTCCATCGTGTCGCGGATGAGGTAGTTGATGTCGGTAGGCTCAAGCACGGGCACCGAGCCGATTTTCGAGAAACGGTCGGTGACGATTTGCAGCCGCTCGATGTCCTTCTCCATCTCATGGGTGCCCACAAAAGGTTCTTCCTGCATCTTCAGCAGTTCCACCCATCCCATCAGCGACGATAGCGGTGTGCCCAGTTGGTGCGCCGTTTCCTTGGCCATGCCTGCCCACACTTGGTTTTGCTCCGAGCGTCGGGCATAGCTGAAGAGGAGATAGGCGATGAGCAAAAACAACGCGAACACAACAAATTGGATGACAGGGTAGTAGCGCATCTGTTGCACCAAGTCGGTGGTGCGGTAGAAGATGGTAGCCTTGCCCTTGTTCATGAATTCGATTTGCAGCGGCTCGTTCTCGTTGCGCATGATGGCAATTTGTTGTCTCACATAGTTCGTGTCTTGCATCATGATGCTGTCCAAGTTGCCGTAGCTCAGTATTTTGTCTTGTGTCTCGTTGGTGACGATGACGGGAACGCCCATCGAGTTCAGCGTGATCTCCTCCATGAAGTGGTCGATCATGTCTTCCAAAACGGCCTTCAGGTCGGTGTAGATGCGCGACTCGTTGTAATATAGGTATTGCACGAAGCCGTAGCCCGGGTCGATCTTGATGGGCGGGAACATGGAGTAGGCCTGCTTCATCTCGGCATCGAAAAACTTCTTTTCCTCTTGGTTGGGTGGCAGGTTGGCGCTCGATACGATATTGCCCTTCTCGTCGGTCAGGACTAATGGGATGCTGATGTTGTTGTGCAGGATTTCGAGATAGATGGCGGTGTTCTCGTTCGACGAGATGTCCATGATGCGGCGGTAGGCGTTGGCCAACAGGTCGACGCGCAGTTGCTCTTGCTCGCTTACCTTGTTGAAGAACTCTTCCGTCGAGCTCATCATCACGGCATGTTGCTCCATGGCGGCGGCCCACATCTTCACCTGCCGCGACTCTTGCTCAGCCAACGATTTCACGAGGTGGTTGGTGTACCACAGCGATACGCCGATGATGAGCAGGGCGATGACGGCCAAGGCCCATTTCCAGCGTTTCTTGTTTGTATAGAGATTCGTTTTCACCATGATAAAAACGAAGTTTGGGCCGAAATATTATATCTTCTTCCTCATCCTTCCCACGGGGATTCCCAATTGCTCGCGGTATTTCGCCACCGTCCTGCGGGCAATGGGGTAGCCTTTCTCTTTCAGCACAAGCATCAGCTGCTCGTCGGTCATGGGGTTGGCCTTGTCTTCGTTTTCGACGGCGTCCTTGAGGATTTTCTTGATCTCGCGGGTCGACACTTCCTCGCCTTCGTCGTTGGTGATGCCTTCGCTGAAGAAGAATTTCAGCAGGAAGGTGCCGTAGGGCGTTTGCACATACTTGCTGTTGGCCACGCGCGAGATGGTGGAGATGTCAAGCCCGACTTTGTCAGCCACGTCCTTGAGGATCATGGGTTTGAGTTTGGTCTCGTCGCCCGTCAGGAAATACTCTTCTTGGATGTCGACGATGGCTTTCATGGTGATATATAGTGTGTTCTGCCGTTGGTTGATGGCATCGATGAACCATTTTGCCGCGTCGATTTTCTGTTTGACGAACTGCGTGGCTTCTTGCATGTGACGCGAGTCTTTGCTCTTCGCGAAGTCGTCGAGCATCTTCAGGTAGGTCTTGCTGATGTGAAGTTCGGGCGTATTCCTGCCGTCCAACGAAAGCTCCACCTTGCCGTCGTGTACGAAGACGAAGAAGTCGGGGGTGATGTAATGGATGTTTTTGGCACTCGATGTGGATGCGTCGGCAGGCTTCGGGTTGAGTTTGAGGATCTCGTCCAAGGCGGCTTTCAGCTCGCGGTTGCTGACTTCCAACTTCTTGGCTATCTTGTCGTAGTGTTTCTTGGTAAATTCCTCAAAGAAGTCTTTGACGATGGTGATGGAGAGCTTGACATCGACGAAGGGATTCTCTTCCTGCAATCTTTGCAGCTGGATGAGCAGGCATTCCTGTAGGTTGCGGGCGGCGATGCCAGGCGGGTCTAGTTCTTGGACGATGTGGAGCACCTCGGCCACTTCTTCTTCGGTGGTCGAGATGTTCATCGTGAACAGCATGTCGTCTACGATGTTGGGAATGGGGCGGCTGAGGTAGCCGTTGTCGTCTAGGTTGCCTATGATGTATTCCCCGATTTGGAGCTGCTTTTCGGTGAGGTTTCGGTAGGCAAGTTGCTGGTTCAGATAGTCTTGGAAGGTCTCTTCGTTGACAATGGGCGCTTCGTAGGGGTCGTCGTCGGCACTGTAGTTGTTGGTTTGCAGCTTGTAGGAATAGTCGTCGATGTCCTCGTCCTGCAAGTAGTCGGTGATGTCGAACTCATCGTCCTTGCTGAAGTCGACCTCGTTGTCGTTATAGTCGTCGTTCTCGCCGTTGTCGCCTTCGTCGTTGATTGGCTCATTGTTCTCGTAGTCATTCTCGTGCGATTCTTCCAAGGCAGGGTTGGCCTCGATTTCCTCCTTGATGCGTTGCTCGAGTTCGATTATTGGCAGTTGCAACAGCTTCATCAGCTGGATTTGCTGCGGCGACAGCTTCAGCTCCTGCCGCTGGGTTTGAGTCAATCGTTGGTTGTTCATCGAGTTAGGAATTAGGTGTTAGGAGTTGGGAGTCGTTGGTCCGGAAATAACTCCGAACTACACACTCCAAACTCCTAACTTGTGTTAGTACAGACAATTCTTAGGCGTACGCGGGAAGGGGATGACGTCGCGGATGTTGGTCATGCCGGTGACGAAGAGGAGCAGGCGCTCGAAGCCAAGGCCATAGCCCGAATGCGGCACCGAGCCAAAGCGACGGCTGTCTAAGTACCAACTCATGGATTCTTCTGGGATACCGACCTCGTGCATACGATCGAGCAACTTGTTGATGTCGGTCTCACGCTCCGAGCCACCAATGATTTCGCCGATGCCGGGGAAGAGCACGTCCATGGCGCGGACGGTCTTGCCGTCTTCGTTCTGCTTCATGTAGAAAGCTTTGATTTCCTTCGGGTAGTCAGTCAGGATGACGGGCTTCTTGAAGTGCTTCTCAACGAGGTAACGCTCGTGCTCCGATTGCAGGTCAATGCCCCAACCCGTGACGGGATATTGGAACTTGCCTTTCTTGTTGTAGTTGGAGTTGTGCAAGATGTCGATGGCCTCGGTGTAGGTGAGGCGCACAAACTCATGCTCAAGCACAAAGTGCAGCTTGCTGATGAGTTCCATCGATTTCTCTTCCTCTTTCTTGCCTTTTTCTTCGTCTTGGAGGCGCTTGCTGAGGAACTGGAGGTCGTCCATGTTGTTGTCCAAAGCATACTGGATCAAGTATTTCAACATCTCTTCGGCCAGGTCCATGTTGTCGGTGATGTCGTAGAAGGCCATCTCAGGCTCAATCATCCAGAACTCGGCCAAGTGGCGCGTAGTGTTCGAGTTTTCAGCGCGGAAAGTCGGGCCAAAAGTATAAATCTTGCCCAATGCCGTGGCCGCCAGTTCGCCTTCGAGCTGACCCGAAACGGTCAAGTTGGTCGACTTGCCGAAGAAGTCCTGCTTGTAGTCGATGTTGCCTTGTTCGTCGCGAGGGATGTTGTTGAGGTCGAGGGTGGTCACTTGGAACATTTCGCCGGCGCCCTCTGCATCCGAAGCGGTGATTAATGGGGTATGGATATTATAGAAGCCCCTCTCGGTGAAGAACTTATGGATGGCGAAAACCATCGAGTGGCGCAGCCGCATCACGGCACCGAAGGTATTGGTGCGGAAACGCAGATGGGCGATGTCGCGCAGGAACTCCAACGAGTGTTTCTTGGGTTGCAGCGGGTATTCGTCGGGGTTGGCCGGACCGAACAGTCCGATTTCCTTCACGCTGAGTTCGACGGCCTGGCCGCTACCCATCGAGGCGACCAAAACGCCCTTGGCCCACAGCGACGCACCGGCGTGCATCAAGGCCAAATTCTCTTCGGGGATGACGTTGAGGTCGATGACCAATTGCAGGTTATTGATGGTTGAGCCGTCGTTGAGGGCGATGAAGGCCACGTTCTTGCTGCCGCGCTTGTTGCGCACCCATCCCATTACGGTAATCTCATTTTCAGACGCTTGCATCTGCAAGGCTTGCTTGATTTCTACTCTTTTCATTGTATGGTGTTGTTCTTTTTGTTGCTTTGTCAAACTGTCTCGCAGTCCCGCGTCTCGCAGTCCCGCGTCATTTATGGTGCAAAGAAACGAAAAAAAACGCAATTTTCGCTTGAAAATGTTGTACTTTTGCAAACAATATGGCCAACACATACACACAATTGTACGTTCATATCGTGTTTCATACAAAGAGCACGGGCATCATCATGCGTGACGAGGATTTGGAACGTATATTCCAATATATTGGTGGAGCCATTCGCGGCGAGGGGGGCATTCCATTCGCCGTAGGTGGTGTGGCCGACCATGTCCATATATTGACGACATTGCCGAAGAACAAAAGCCTCGCTGATTTTATGCGTGTTATCAAAGCCAATTCCAGCAAATGGATACATCAGCTGGATTCGTATTATGAAGCGTTTCGCTGGCAGGATGGTTATGGGGCTTTTAGTGTCAGTCCGTCTCGGATGGAGGGGACTACGAAATATATTCTTACTCAGGCCGAACACCATAAAGTCGAGTCTTACCATGACGAGTATTTGGGTATTTTGGAGAACTATGGAGTTGATTATGACGAGCAGCGTGCTTTTGAGGATTGATGGATGTATGCTGTGGGGTTAAGGACGGGGATTTTATCCCCGCTTAGTGTCCGTCGTCACTCCGTGACTGTGTCGCAATAGTCACGGAGTGACGGCGGACATTAGGCAGGCGATGCAGCCCCGAAGTGGCGAAATCCCTGTCGATAACGATAATGAAAAAAATGATGAAAAGAAAATATCAAACAATGAATATCGTAGTATTACGAAAATGGAACCACATTTTGAAAGTCACGGAGTGACGGCAGACATTAAGCAGGCGGTGAAGCGAAGCGAAACCCCTGCGTCAACAACAATCATCGCCGGCCCCTGCAGCGTAGAGTCGGAAACCCAAATCATCGCCACGGCGCAAGCCTTGGCGAAAATACCGCAGGTGACCATGTTGCGCGGCGGCATCTGGAAGCCACGAACCCGTCCTGGTGCCTTCGAGGGCAGGGGAGAAGAAGGCCTCGTATGGCTCCGCGAAGCGAAGCGAGTGTCGGGCTTGCCCACGGCAACGGAAGTGGCCACGCCCGACCATGTCGAATTGGCCCTGAAATATGATGTCGACGCGCTATGGATTGGCGCCCGAACGGTGGTCAACCCGTTCTCTGTGCAGCAACTGGCCGATGCCTTGCAGGGCGTTGACGTACCGGTCTATGTCAAAAACCCGGTCTCGCCCGACCTGAAGCTCTGGATCGGTGCCTTCGAGCGCTTCCAAAAGGCAGGCATCACGCGGCTGGCGGCCATCCATCGCGGCTTCTCTTATTATAAGGAGTCGCCCTATCGCAACTACCCCATGTGGGAAATCCCTATCGAGCTCACCCATCAGCTCGATGTGCCACTCATCACCGATGTAAGCCATATCTGCGGCAACCGTGAGCTGCTGCAAGCCGTCGCCCAAAAGGCCCTCGACCTCGCCACGGACGGCCTGATGATAGAATGCCACATTAATCCCGACGAGGCCCTGACCGATGCCCAACAGCAAATCACGCCCGAAGCGCTGAAGTCGTTGCTGGCCAGCCTTACTTTCCGGTCGAAGCAGTCAGGGAAGGTGGAACGCGACCTTGCGGGACTTCGCAGCGAGATCGATGACATCGACAGCGAGTTGCTCCAACTGTTGGCTCGTCGCATGGAGGTGAGCGCACAGATCGGTGAATACAAGAAGTTGAACAATGTGGCCGTGGTGCAGATGGACCGATGGAAGAAAATCCTCGACGACCACGTGTCGGCAGGTGCCGAGATGGGTCTGTCGCCTATATTAATTAATAAGGTGTTCGAGGCCATCCACCAGGAATCCATCGAGCGGCAGAGTCGCATCATGGGAAACGACTAAGGCCCGCCTCATCGACGAGCCTTGTCGATACACGCCGAGGCGTGTTGTTTGATGCACCAAATTCAGTAGTAAAACGATTACGGTGCAAAAGTATCCCAAGTCCCGAAACCCCGCAAGAAAAACCATCTCCACTTTTTCAACAAGTATCAACAAAATATTTGTAATATACTGTTTTTCAGTATATTATTTGTGTTTTTCTTTTCAGTTGGTGATGGTCAGCTTGCTGCCGTCGTAGGCGGTGCGGTATTGGATGAGCGGATAGATGGTCGTTCCGTCGGTGGGGAAGTTGGGCACCATGTCGGGCTCGCGAACGATGAGTTGGCCGTTCAGGATGTTGTAATAGGCGTTGTTGCACCTGTCGACCACAAAGGGGAAGTCGACTACCATGCGTGTGGTGTTGCCGTGGCTGTCGGTGCAGGCGTCGGGCTCGTTGGGCGGCAGGCGGTCGTAGGCTAAAAACTCGTTGTCGCTTTGGCGGTAGACGATGATGCCACGGCTGGTGCTTTCAACATCGGAGGTGATGTAGAGCCATCCACTGACGAAGTTGAGCTCCTGGTATTGCAGCGTGTTGGGATAGATGGTGATGGGGTAGGGCAATATCGGCATGTTGGGGTTCTGGGGAAATTCCCTGCAGCCATGCAGCATCGGCAGGAGCGCCATTAATATTAATAGGTGTAGTTTCGCGTGTTTCATAACGGCAAAGAAACGCTATTTTCCCAAAAATCGTATCCGTTTGCGTGAAAAATCTTATTTTTGCCCTCAAATTACATCGCCATGAAGAGAATAATGAAATGGATGTCTGGCCTGCTGGTGATTGCCTTGCTTTGTGGATCGTGCGCCTCGTCGAAGTCGCGGGCCATGCGCAAGGCCGAACGCCAGATGGAACAGATGGAAAAGAAGTCGAAGAAGCAGTACAAGAAGGCCAAGGAGGCCCACTACAAGCATCAGGCCAAGAAGACCAAGAAGATGATACAAAAGGACAAACGCCATGCCGAGCGAATGCGTCGCAGGCAGCGAAGCAACCCGTTTTTCTCGTAACGAATCGGCATATCCAAGCGGATATGCTGAAAAAACGCGATTGAAACGGAAAAAATCTCATTTAAAGGTTAAATTACAAGTGTTTGAAAATCAAAAATATAAAACCGTGGAAGTATTTTTTTTTGAGAAAAAAACGCCGAAAAAGCATTTTTTTCTTGCGTACTTTCAAATAAGGTTGTAATTTTGACGACTTTTAATGCACCAATATGCACCAAATAAAGTAGTATTACATAAAATTACAAGGTATGTTTAAAAATTTACTAATGACCCTTGCCGTAGTACTGGCCACCTGCACGATGACCATGGCTCAGTCGCAAGGAAGACTCAAAGGCAAGATTACCGATGAAACAGGAGAAACGGTACCATTTGCAAACGTCATTGTCGAAAAAGGCGGTTCGCAAGTGGGAGGTGCCTCCTCTGACTTTGACGGTAACTACGACATCAACCCGATCCCTCCGGGAACCTACGACCTCAAGGCGAGCTGTATCGGCTACAATGCGTTCGTTCTGAAGAACATCGTCATTCCGGCCAACAAGATCACCTTCTACGACATCAAGATGACGAGCGGCGCAATCAAGATTGACGAAGTCGTGGTCATCGATTACGAAATTCCTCTGATTTCGAAGGACAACACCCAGAGCGGTGCCTCCATCACGTCTGAAGAAATCGCGAAGTTGCCGGTCCGTTCGGCTGAAGGCGTCGCCGCCAGCGTCGGTGGCGTGTTCTCGCAAGACGGTGAAGTCGGCTCCATCCGTGGTTCGCGTGAAGGCGCTGTCTACTACATCGACGGCGTGAAAGTCATCGGTAACGGTAGCGTGCCGCAAGGTGCCATCGACCAGGTCGACGTCATCTTGGGTGGTACCCCTGCCATGTACGGTGACGCCATGGGCGGTATCATCAACATGACCACCAAGGGCCCCAGCCGCACTTGGGGCGGCGGCCTCGAAGCCGAGTATTCGGTGGAAGGCTATGGCCATGGCCGCTTGGGTGGTAGCTTGCAAGGACCGCTCATCAAGAGACAAAAGGAAGGCGAAGAAGAGGAGGCCCTCCTCGGCTTCTTCCTGGCCTTCGACCTCAACCGCAACAAGTATGGTGCCACCTCGGCAATTCCTTACTACCGTGCCAAGGACGAATGGATGGAGCAAATCAAGAACCATCCTCTGACCTTGTCGGGCCTGGGTACCAGCACCTACCAAACCGCTGCCTTCACCAGGAAGGACAACCTCTATTCGACCCGCTACCTCAACAACACGGCCAACCAAAGCATCAACGTGACGGCCAAGATCGACGTCAGCACGGGTAAGAACAGTAACCTGACCTTCGGTGGTTCGGCCTACATCGGCGGCGGCCACTACGACGGCGGCAGCGGCCAACACTTCTTCAACACCGAAAAGAACTACAAGTCGCTTTCGAGCACCTATCGTGGCTATGTGCGTTTCAGCCAGCGCTTCCCCGCCGACCCGAACAGCACCTCACTGATCTCGAACGTGTACTATAGCATCCAAGCCGACTACACCCACACCCAGTCTGAATCAGGCGACCCCGACCTGTGGAACAACATCTTCGGCTATGGCCATATCGGTAAGTTCACCACCACCCGCGAACCCCACTTGACCTACTCGACCAATCCTATCGAGAACGTTTTCATGGGTCTCGACCAGAGCGGCGACTCCATCTTCAGGACCGTCAACAACGCTTGGGTGCTGGATAACTACTACGACACTTATGTCGATTTTGAAGAGGGTCACTTCAACCCCCTGCTGGCCACTTATGTCCACAACTACTACGACTTGTATGAGCCGTTTGGCGCTGAAGGTTACTTCAACAACTTGGACAACATCCGCTTGAACAACGGTTTGATCAACGGTTTGGCCCCGAATGCCGTCTATGGCTTGTATGCCGTTCCGGGCATGGTGCAAACCGGTTACTCCAAGTCGGCCAGCGACCAAATCGCCGTCAATATCAACGGTTCTATGACCCTTGGTCGTGGCGACAACTCACACGAAATCAAGTTGGGCTTCCAATATGAGCAACAGAACAGGGCTGGTATGCAATACAACGTCACGTCATACAACAGAAACCCCTGGACGCTGATGCGCGACATGGTGAACGCCCACATCAGAGAGCTTGACGTCGAACATCCCTATGCCATCAGCTACGATGGCTTCGTCGACACCATCATGTACGACAGAATGTACGACGCCTCGACGCAATACACCATTGACGCCCGCCTGCGTCAAGCCATGGGCCTGCCGGTGACCGGAACCGAATGGATTTTGACCGACACCTATGATTTCGACAACAACACCATGCAATATTATGATGCCAACGGCAAGCTGCGCACCGCTACGGTGAACGGCGGCCTCGACCTGAGCATGTTTGGCGCCGATGAGCTGACCCGCGATGGCCAGAACACGGTTTACTACTATGGCTACACCTACGACGGCAACAAGAAGTACGGCTGGACCGAGCGTCCCTCGTTGACCGAGTTCTTCAACACGACCGATGAAGACAACATCCTGACCCGCCCGATTGGTGCCCAACAGCCCATCTACATGGCTGGCTACATCCAAGACAAGTTCGCCTTCAAGGACCTGATCTTCAACATCGGTGTCCGTGTCGACCGCTTCGATGCCAACCAAGACGTGCTGAGAGACCCCTACATCCTCTATGATTACTATACCGTTGGCGACATCAAGAACGCCATGGCTAACAATAAGTTGGCTGACTACGGCTATGTCGGAACCGGCTCGACCATCGATATCCCGAGCAACATCGGCGACGACTATGTTCCTTATGTGAACAAGATCGGCGAAATCACCAACATCGTCGGTTACCGTAAGGGCAACGACTGGTACAACGAAGTGGGTGCCGTGATCAACGACCCGACCGCCATCGGCATGGGTTCAGGCTCCGCTCCTTGGCTGGCCCGCGAAAAGCAGGAAACCTCGAAGCAAGTCGTCGACGAGAAATCGTTCAAGGACTATGATCCGGCTTGGAGCATCATGCCCCGTATCTCCTTCTCCTTCCCGATTTCCGACGAAGCCTTGTTCTTCGCTCACTACGATGTGTTGACGCAGCGTCCTTCCAGCGCTTTCTACTGCAGCCCGCTGTATTACTATCGCTTCAACGAGATCTCTGGCACGCTCGCCAATCCCGACCTGAAGCCCGCCCAAACCATCGAGTATGAACTCGGTTTCACGCAAAAGGTGACCAACACCTCTTCGCTGACCATCTCGGGTTACTACCACGAACTTCGTAACATGATCCAGATGTACCGTTTCAACGGTGCTTACCCGAAGGCCTACAACTCCTACAGCAACCTCGACTTCGGTACCGTCAAGGGTATCACCGCCAGCTACGACATGCGTCGTACGAAGAACGCCCGTATCCGTGCCAGCTACACTTTGCAGTATGCCGACATGACCGGTTCGTCGACCTCGACCGCTGCCGCCTTGATTGCTGCTGGTGTGCCTAACCTGAGATCAACCTTCCCGACCAACGCCGACCGTCGTCACAGCTTCAACCTGACGCTCGACTATCGTTTCTCCGATGGCAAGAACTATGACGGCCCCGTCATCCATCGCAAGGACGGCAAGGACATCCAGATCCTCTCCAACACTGGTTTCTCACTGCAGGTCAACGGTGGTTCGGGTACGCCTTACACCGCTTCGCGTACGGTTTCTTCCCCGATTTCGGGTGGCAACAACCTGCTCGCCGGTACCTATAATGGTTCGCGTATCCCCGCCTCCTTCCGTTTCGACCTCCGTGTCGACAAGGACTTCAACTTTACGCTGGGCGGCAAGAAGGAAGGCTCGAAAGGCCGTGATGCCTTCGTGAACGTCTATCTGCAAGTGCTGAACCTGCTCAACTCGAAGAACATCACCGGTGTGTATGCCGCCACGGGTAACCCCGACGACGACGGCTACCTCTCGGCTCCTGAATGGCAACGCGAAATCAACAGCCAGGTTGACCCGCAAGCCTTCATCCAAATGTATCAACTGATCGTCAACAGCGGTTACAACTACTCGATGCCTCGTCACATCAGACTCGGTTTGAGCTTTAACTTCTAAGATGATAGGAAATTCATAACGAAAAATTACAAGTATTATGAAGAATATATTTCGATTTTTGATTGCTGCGCTTCTCATTACGGGCGCTGTGATTCCTGGAAAGGCTGAGATGTACAAGTATGAGCAAGGTGGCAGCAAAGGCCAACGTGCTACTACTGCAGCCGGATGTACGCCTTCGTCGTCCTTCGACTGGCTCGACATCAACAATGTTAGAACGCGTATCAACTCTGGTGGCGACATGTGGTGGGACCTTCCCGCCGGTACTGGTTCCAAGTACTTCATCCCTGCCAATGGCTCCGCTACCTCCCTGTTCGCTGGCTCACTCTGGATCGCTGGTGTCGACGTCAACAACCAGCTGAAATGCGCCGCCTTGCGTTTCCGTCAGGTTGGTAACGACTACTACACTGGTCCTCTGACCGTCGACGGCAAGGCCTCCATCACCCCTGAGACCTGCGCCAAATGGGACAAGATTTTCAAGATTACCCGCGCTGAAGTGGATGAGTTCCTCTCCAATGTGGACTACTCTGGCGCCGAGCCCAAACTGAAGGATGACTATGAGGTTCCGTCCATCATCGCCAATTGGCCTGCCACTCGTGGCAACGACGACCCGGAAGGCATCGCCAAGTATCTGGCTCCTTTCTATGATGCCGATGGTAACGGTGAATATGACCCCCAAAAAGGTGACTATCCCTACTACGACATTACCAACGAGCTTTGCCACACCAAGATCCCGACCATGGAAGAGGAACTTGAAGGCACCATGCACGGCTCCATCCTTGCCGACCAGGTGCTGAAAGGCGACCAAACCCTGTGGTGGATCTTCAACGATAAAGGTGCTGCCCACACCGAATCAAACGGTCAGGCCATCGGTATCGAAGTGCGTGCCCAAGCCTTTGCTTTCGCCACCAACGACGAAATCAACAACATGACCTTCTATAGCTACGAAATCATCAACCGTTCGACCTACACCTTGACGGGCACTTACTTCTCGCCTTGGACCGACGTCGACCTCGGCTACGGCTGGGACGACTATGTAGGTTGCGACGTTGCTCGTGGTCTCGGTTACGGTTACAACGGTTCGGCTGTCGACGGCAGCGGTGAACCCGAAGCCTACGGTTCGCAGCCTCCTGCGATCGGTATCGACTTCTTCCAAGGTCCTTACATGGATCCCGATGGTCTCGACAACCCCAAGTACACCTTCTTGCAGGTTTTCGACCATATCGACCCCGTTTCGGGTGACTCCATCTTTGTCAACGACTCGACGACTGCCGTTCAAGTGGTTGACGAAAGCATCAACGGTGTGAACTTCGGCAACGGCATCGTCGACGACGAACGTTTCGGTATGCGCCGTTTCGTGTATCACAACAACAGCTCAGCCGATAACGGCGACCCGACCACCGCCCCCCAATACTACAACTACCTGCGTGGTATTTGGAAGAACGGTGCCAAGATGCGTTATGGCGGCAATGCCTACACGGGCAGCGATGTCGTTGGTCCCGAGTGCGACTTCATGTTCCCTGGCGATTCCGACCCGTGGAACTGGGGTACCAATGGTACACCTCCCAATGGCAACTACAACACCGGCACCAAGTTCTGGTCGGAAGAGCAATGCCAAAACGCTCCTAACGACCGCCGTTTCATGCAGTCGGCTGGTCCCTTCACACTTGAACCCGGTGCTGTCAACTACATCACCTTCGGTGTGCCGTGGGCTCGTGCCACTTCCGGCGGTGCCTGGGCTTCCGTGGAACTGCTGCGTGTGGTCGACGACAAGTGCCAAGCCTTGTTCGACAACTGCTTCAAGGTCATCGACGGCCCCAATGCTCCTGACCTGACCATCCGCGAGCTCGACCAACAGCTCATCGTCTACCTGTCGAATGCCACCCTTTCCAACAACTATAAGGAAGGCTACATCGAACTCGACCCCGAAATCCCGGTCTCGCGTATCGACACTGAAGTCAAGAAAGACACTGTCATGGAAATCACTCCTCACGGCGACACTGTGTATATTCCTCACGAGGAAGAAACAAAGGTTGAAACCATCTACGACAGATATTATCGCTTCGAAGGTTACAAGGTGTATCAACTGGCAAGTGCCGAAGTTGGCGCCGACGAGCTGAGCAATTCCGACAAGGCTCGCTTGGTGTTCCAATGCGACGTGCGCAACAACGTGGCCACCCTCATCAACTATGAGTTTGACGAGTCGCTCCACGCCAATGTGCCGAAGCAGAAAGTGGTTGGCGGCGATGCCGGCATCACCCACAGCTTCGTGTTGACGCAAGACCAGTTTGCCAAGGGCGACAACCCGAACTTGGTTAACCACACCACCTATTATTATATGGCCGTTGCTTATGCCTATAACAACTTCCTGCCTTACAACCAGGACGACGCTCTCGGTCTCCAGGGCCAGAAGAAGCCTTACCTCGAAGGTAGAAAGAACATCCAAGTCTACTCGGCCGTGCCTCACAAGACCATCAATGGTACCGTGCTCCGCTCAGCTTATGGCGACAGCCCTGCCATCACCCGTTTGGTCGGTGTCGGTAACGGTGGCAACGAACTTGAGCTTAGCAAAGCCACTGTCGACGAAATCATGAGCAAGCCTATGGCTTCGGAGACCAACCGCCTTGGTAGCCCCGACTACCCGATTGCCTACCATCCCACCTATGAACCTGGCTTTGGTCCTGTCAACGTCAAGATCATTGACCCGCTCAACGTGAAGTCGCACCGCTATGAACTCTCCTTCGGTGACATGTTTGCGCAATACACGCACAATGTCACCAACGACCAAGAGATCCAAGGCGACTCGGCTGCCCGTTTGGTGAACCACTGGTATCTGCTCGATTTGGATGAGCCTACCGATACGATTGGCAACAATCCTATGATGGGCGACACCACCACCATTTACTACAACGAACAGATGTTTATCGACAAGGGTATCTCCATCACCATCAACCAACCTTACGACATTGGTCGTATCTGGGTGGGTAAGTACTATAACGATACCGGCAATGGTGAAGATCCTTGGAAGGACTACTATACTGTGGTCGCCCCCAACAATGGCGTGATTACGTCTTCCATCGAATTCCAAAATCCTGACTCGATTTGGTTGGATGGTATCCGCGATGTGGATGTGCCTGGCCTTAGCTTGAACTGGATTCGTTCTGGAACGTATGTGAACATGGACAATAGCACCGATAACGACTACGCCATGTCGTCGGCCACTAACTCACACGGCGACAGCAAGCCTTGGGACCCGACCGAGAACTTCGAGAAGCTTGCCAACCGCACTTGGGCTCCCGCTTTGCTGACCACGATTTCCAAGTCGGGTAGCAACTTCAATCCCGGCCCGATGATCAATGCCAACGCTCGTGTCGACTCCTCGTTCTACAGAACCCCGAGTATCGACATCGTCTTCACTGCCGACAAGAGCAAGTGGACCCGTTGCCCCGTCATCGAAATGGGCTTGGATAGGAACCTCACGGAAGGTACAACCAACCGCTTCATGCTCCGTCGTCACGCTTCGGTCGACAAGGACGGCAAGCCTTATGCCTACAATTGGGACTGCAAGACCAACGATATTGTAGTCGACAACAATCCTGCCGATCCGAATGCTGAGGGCATTGCCTACGCCTCCACCAATCCTGAAGATGCCAACTTCATCGCTCCTCAAGGTATGGGCTGGTTCCCGGGCTATGTCATCGACGTTGAGACTGGTATGCGTTTGAATGTGGCCTTCGGCGAAGACTCCTACTATCAAGATTCGCTGATTAAGGGTCGCGACATGATCTTCAACCCTGCCAAGTTGCAGAAGATTACGGTTGAAGACAACTCTGGCATGCTTCAAGTTAATGATCCTGCCATCTATCGTGGCGCTGACCAAGACCCGGTCTTTGGTGGCAAGCACTTCGTCTACATCTGGCGTGCCGACTCCATCGCCATGCCTGCTTCCTCGGCATGGAAGGAAATGAAGAACTTCGCCTATGACGGTGGACAGTTGCTGTTCAATTCGTTGAACTACGTCCAAAGCCTGTCGAACAACAGCTCCATCAACGTGATGAACACCAACCTCTACAAGCTGTTGATGTGGGTGGGTATGCCGATGGGTATCGAAGGCATGACCTGGTTGCCCGAAGGCAACGACTGCCGCATCCGTATCCGTATTGCCAAGCCTTATGCTCCTGGCTACGGCTACTACTCGCTGCAAACGCCTAACGAGGAACTCAATATCAACAACTACAATCCGAAGTACACCTTCAGCATTGATGGTTGGGATCCGGTTGAGAACGATCCTGTCAAGACGGAAGAGGACCTCAACCTCGTCACCGTGGTGCCCAATCCTTACTATGCCTACAACCGTTACGAGAGCAACGCCCTTACCAATAAGGTGAAGATCACCAACCTGCCCAACAAGTGTATCGTGTCAATCTATACCTTGAGCGGCACAAAGGTGCGTCAGTTCCGTAAGGACAATGAAGAGCCGAGTGTTGAATGGGATCTCACGAACTTCGCCAATACGCCTGTTGCCAGCGGCTTCTACCTGATTCACATCAAGGATTTGACCAGTGGCAGCGAGCGCACCATCAAGTTCTTCGGAGCCATGCGTGAAGTTGACCTGAACACATTCTAAACAATGTAATTGCTAACCGTAAATAATTTATCATCATGAAGAAATCATTTAGATATATCGTATTGAGCTTCGTAGTCCTCATGGGATTAAGTGCTCCTCAAGCATTTGCAGGAAACAAAGACCGTTCAGGCCAAGCTGGCGCTTCAGAGTTGCTGATCAACCCTTGGGCAGCCTCTTCGGGCTGGGGCAATGCAGGCATGTCGTTCGTGCATGGCGTCGAAGCCATCTACGGCAACGTGGCTGGCATCAGCTCCTGCCGTACACTTGACGTGAACTTCACCAACACTTGGTGGCTGCAGGGTGTCGGCAACGACACCCGCATCGCCTCCTTCGGCTTCTTGGCCCGCGTGGGCGAGTCGAGCGTGTTGGGTCTCTCCTTCATGTCGTTCAGCATCGGCGAAATCGCCATCACCACCCCCGACAACCCCGATCCGGGTACCCTCGGCACCTTCAAACCCAACCTGATGAACATCAACCTGTCGTTCGCCAAGTCGTTCTCCAACAGCATCAGCGGCGGCTTCAACCTGAAGATCATCAGCGAGTCGATTAAGGACATGAGTGGCGTCGGTGTGGCCTTGGATGCTGGTATCCAGTATGTCTCTGGCCCGTTCGACAACATCCACTTCGGCATCACGCTGAAGAACATCGGACCCACCATGAAGTTCTCAGGCGACGGTCTGGCTCTCAGAGTGTTCATGGAGAGCATGACCAGCCAACAGTTCACCATGGTGCAACGTGCCGACGACTTCGAACTGCCCACCCAGTTGAGCATCGCAGCCGCCTACGACTTCCTGTTTGGCGAAACCAACCGCCTCACCATTGCCGGTAACTTCTGCTCCAACTCGTTCACCAACGACCAACTGACCGGTGGCCTCGAGTATGGCTGGAAAGAGATGTTCAAGGTGCGCGCTGGTTACACTTGGGAGAAAGGTATCTTGGCCAAGGGCGGTGTTGAGAACGCTGATGAGTGCATGAACATCAACCGTGGCCTCAGCGCCGGTGTGTCGGTCGAAGTGCCGCTGTCGAAGAAGGAAGACGCCATGCGTTTGGCCGTGGATTATTCCTACAGAGACACCTACACTTACGGCGGTACCCACAGCGTTGGTGCAAGAATTATTTTCTAATTCTGACGAAGGAAAAGAAATAATTCGTATCTTTGCAGTCGCAAACCAAAAGAAGACCCTTATTTCGGTAAGGGTCTCTTTTTTGCAACCTGTAACGAAACAAATCAAACACAATAACTATGTCAGAAGTAAAATACTTTACCCCAGAGGGGTTACAGAAACTCAAAGCCGAACTTGACGACCTGATTCTTCGCGAGCGTCCGCGCATCGTATTAGCCATCCAGGAAGCACGCGACAAAGGCGACCTTTCGGAAAACGCCGAATACGATGCCGCCAAGGAAGCCCAAGGCCTCTTGGAAGCCAAGATTGCCGAACTGCAAGACTTGATTTTCAACGCTCGCATCCTCGACGAGTCGAAGATGGACACATCTAAGGTGTTGCTCTATTCGAAAGTGAAGATCAAGAACGTGAAATCAGGCGTGCTGATGTCGTATGCAATCGTTCCCGAAAAGGAAGCCAACTTCAAGGAAGGCAAGCTCTCCATCAACTCTCCCATCGGCCAGGGCCTGTTGGGCAAGTCGGTGGGCGACATTGCTGAGATTCAAGTGCCCGCAGGCAAGGTTCATTTCGAGATTATGGAAATCACACGATAAAAACCAAGGTTATGGCTACCATTTTTTCAAGAATCGTGAAGGGTGAGATTCCTTGCTACAAAATCGCTGAAGACGACCGTTTCTTTGCCTTCATGGACATCAATCCTGTCGCCAAGGGCCATACCTTGGTGATCCCGAAACGCGAAGACGACTATATCTTCAACCTTGAGGACGATGAAATCGGCGGCATGATGGTCTTTGCCAAGAAGGTCGCCAAGGCCATCGAGAAAGCCGTGCCTTGCAAACGCATCGGGGTGGCTGTCATCGGCTTGGAAGTGCCTCATGCCCATATCCACCTTATTCCCATCACCCAAGAAAGCGACATGGACTTCAAAAAACATGTCAAGATGAGCGAAGAAGAGTTCTGCGATGTGCAGAAACGCATAGTGGAAAGCATTTGATGGTTTTTTTGTACGAAGGAAACGCAGGATTTTGGGATGTATTCTCACGATTCTGCGTTTTCTGCGTGATATAAATCCCATCCAATACAGATTATTTCAGTATCTTTGCCGCAAATACGTTTATCATGAGAAAACATCTGCTTTTGATACTGTTTCTTTGCGTGGCAATGGGACTTTTTGCCCAAGACTTCGACCTGCCTTGCGACAACATCAACTATCGCCCCGAAGTGCAAACCGTGCTGCTTTATGCCGATGGCGAGCAGCTCAACGATCCCATCGTCCCGTTGGAGGACATGATGGGTCGCCTTACGCTATCGTTCGACATCATCGACGGCGAAGGCGAAGTGCTCAACTATACCTTCATCCATTGCACCCACGACTGGCAACCCACCGATATCCAACGCGTCCAATATGCATCTGGCTTCGAGAACGACCGCTTGGACGACTTTGCCTTCTCGCGCAATACGTTGGTTGAATATGTCAACTATCAGCTCAAGTTTCCCAAGGAAGACATGATGCCGCTCGTTTCGGGCAACTACCTTCTCGTTGTTTATGGCGACGACTTGAACGACCTTTATTTCACCCGACGCTTCATGGTCGTCGACGAGAAAGTGCAAGTGGGCGTCAATGTGCCCCGCTACCCTGACGAATTGGCGTTTACCAACACCCACCAACAGCTGAACGTCATGGTGAGCATGAACAACTATCTGACGGGCAACACGCAGCAATACAGCCATTTGACCATCCGCCAAAACGGACGGTGGGACAATGCCTCAATTGGCCTGAAACCCACCTATGTCTACCCTGACTACATCTCATTCGAACACCATCCGCAGACCGTTTTTGAGGCCACCAACCAATACAGAAGGTTCAACACCAGCAATTTCCATTTCCAGTCGGAGAACTTGGCCCATATCCGCCAAACCGACGAAATGTTTGAAATCGACATTGCCACTTGCGAATCGCGAGCGCGACAGGCCTACACCTCATACGAAGACATACATGGCGAAAAGTTTGTTTATGTGGAAAACGACGACCTCGACAACACCACGGAAGCCGACTATTGCCGCGTCAATTTCTTCTACCAGAGCGAGGCGCCGCTGACACATGAAGACCTTTATATCATGGGAGCCCTCAACGACTGGCGCTTCGACGAAAGCAACAAGATGCGCTACGACTATCGGCTGCACGGTTACACCTGCTCGATGGTGCTCAAGCAAGGCTACTACAACTTCATGTTTGCCGCCGCCGACCGCAAGACTGGCCAGATAAGCACCGACCTGACCGCCGGCAACCATTGGGAAACCAACAACGTTTACAAGCTGTATTTCTATTTCTACAATGCCCTCAAGGGCTATGACGAACTGGTTGGCTATACCGTGGTGAATTCACATTGATTCAAGATTTAAAATTCAAGATTTAAGATTTCAAATTGGATTCGGCTTCGACGGATAGAATCACATTGTTTGCTGAGGTGCTGCTGCCGATACCCGTACCAGCCACCTTCACCTACCGCGTGCCGTTCGACTTGAACGACCAAGTTCGTGTGGGTCAACGCGCCGTGGTGCAGTTCGGCAAGACAAAGATCATGTCGGGGCTTATCGTTGGCTTGACCGAGAAAGTGCCGTCGGTTGAGGTGAAATTCCTCATGGATTTGCTTGACGACCAGCCTTTGGTCAACGAGAAGCAGCTGAAGTTTTGGGACTGGGTGAAGAGTTATTACATGTGCCATCTCGGCGAGGTGATGCAAGCCGCCTTGCCTTCCGCCTTGAAGCTCAGCAGCGAAACTACTGTGGCCCTCTCGCCCGACTATGTGTTGGATTCCGTCGCGTTGAACGACTTCGAATATCTCATCGTGGAAGCCCTGCAAATCAAGCCGAAAATCGCCATCAGCGAGGTGAGCAAGATCATCGGTTTCAAGAAGGTGATGCCGCTCGTCCATTCGATGATGGAGAAAGGCATCCTCGTGATGGAGGAGGAACTCAACGAGAAGTACAAGGCCAAATACGAGCGGTTTGTGAGGCTAACGGCAGAATACCGCGACGAGGCCAAGTTGCAGGAGTTGATGGACAACCTCACCAAACGCGCCTACAAGCAGTTGGAAGTGTTGCTCGCCTTCATTACCCTTGGTGGCGATGCCGACAACGAAATCATGGCGAAGAATCTGTTGGAGAAAGCCAAGGCGACCTCTTCCATACTGAAAACCATGGCCGAAAAAGGCATTTTCGAGGTCTACGAGCACAAGGTCAGCCGACTGAAGGAATTCAAGGTGCAAACCGATGTGGATTCGATACAACTCACTGAGGCACAGCAAAAAGCCTACACAGAAATCAGACAAGGCTTTGAAATCAACAAGCCCGTTTTGCTCCATGGTGTGACCTCCAGCGGCAAGACGGAAATCTACATCAAACTCATCAAGGAAGCGATTGACAAGGGGAAACAGGTTCTGTATTTGTTGCCTGAAATTGCCCTCACTGCACAGATTATCAATCGCTTGAAGGAGTATTTCGGCGACCGTTTGGGCGTGTACCATTCGCGCTACGGCACCAACGAGAGGGTAGAGGTGTGGGAACAGGTACGCGACTTCGGACAAACCCAATCGAAGAAGCACCAAATCATCATCGGATCGCGGTCGGCCATTTTCTTGCCTTATTCCGACATCGGGCTGATTATCGTCGACGAGGAGCACGACAGCTCGTTCAAGCAAATCGATCCTGCGCCGCGCTATAACGCCCGCGATGCCGCCATCGTGTTGGCTGCCATGCACAAGGCAAACATCGTCTTAGGTTCGGCAACGCCCTCGTATGAAAGCTATTACAACGCCTTGAGTGGGCGTTATCATCTCGTGGAAATCACGGAGCGTTTCGGCGGCGTGCAGATGCCCGAAATCATCCTCAGCGACATGCGCGTGGAGCGTCGGCGCAAGACGATGAAGGCCGACTTCGGCAGCACCCTCATTGATGCGATGAAAGAGACCTTTGACGAACACAATCAAACCATCTTGTTCCAAAACCGACGTGGTTTTTCGTTGCGCATCGAGTGCGACGAGTGCCATTATGTGCCGCAGTGCATCAACTGTGATGTGAGCCTCATCTACCACAAAAGCCAAAACGTGTTGCGCTGCCATTATTGCGGCTACACGGCCTCGGTGCCAACGGAATGTCCCGTTTGCCACAGCACCAACATCCGAATGCACGGCTTCGGTACGGAGAAAATCGAGGAGGATTTGAGCCTCGTGATGCCCGAAGCCAAGGTAGCCCGTCTCGACCTCGACACCACACGCTCGAAAAACGACTACCAGAGCATCCTTGAATCCTTCCAGGACCACGAGACCAATATCCTCGTGGGCACGCAGATGGTCACCAAGGGCTTGGATTTCGATTCGGTGAAGGTGGTGGGCATCCTCAATGCCGACAACATGCTCTCGTTCCCCGACTTCCGCGCCCACGAGCGCAGCTTCCAGCTGATGGCCCAGGTGGCGGGTAGGGCAGGGCGCAAGGGCAAGCAGGGCAAGGTCATCATCCAGACCTACGAGCCGGCGCATCCCGTGCTGCAAGACGTGTTGCGCAACGATTTCCGTGGGCTATACGAGAAGCAGATGGTCATCCGCCGCCAGTTCGGCTATCCGCCGTTCTACCGTCTGATTCTCATTCGATTGAAGCACAAAGACTACCAAAAGCTCAATCCCGCAGCGGCGGAGTTGGCCTCGATGCTCAGGCCTATCTTCAAGCAAGACCTGCTCGGGCCGGAGTATCCAGTGGTTTCACGGGTCAAGAATTTGTATATCAAGCAAATGATGGTGAAATTCCGCCGCGATTTCAACACGCAGAAGGTGAAGGAATTGATTGCGCAGCAGATTCATTTGTTCCAGCAGGATTCGGAGTACAAGTCCGTGCAGGTGCAGGTGGATGTGGATCCGATGTAACCGCTTCGCCTGCCTCAGATTCCTGATTTAAGAAACTGGAACAACCCCATATAGACAATGCCTTTGTTGTCGGTGTAGGTGGCAATGTCGTCTCCCACAATGACGATTTTCCTAAAGCTGTCGTCTATTTTCCTGAAGGAACGTAATTCCTGCTCCTTTTTTTCTTCGCCATCTAATTTATATGCCGACTGGATGTAGTGTTTTTCCATCCCGTTCTGCGCAATGAAGTCGATTTCATATTGGACGTAGGCCATCTTTCCGTCGCGCATTTCGCGGTTTTCCACCAAACCGACATCAACGCTGTAGCCCCTCATTCTCAATTCGTTGTAAATCACATTCTCCATAATATGTGTGATTTCCTGTTGCCTGAAGTTGAGTTTTGCGTTCCTCAGCCCCACATCAACAGCATAGTACTTCTTGATGCTCTCAAAATACTTGTTTCCTTTGATGTTGAAGCGTTTGGCACCTTCGAAAAGAAATGCGTCTTCAAGGTATTCTATGTAGTTGTTGACGGTTTCGGGACTGATTTTGGTTTTCTGCACGCTTTGCAGTACATTGCTGATGCGTGAGGGATTGGTGAGAGAGCCAATGGATGAGCAAAGTGCATCGGCCAATGATGAAAGGGCTTCACGGTTTTTTACATGGTTGCGTTCCACAACGTCGTCGATGTAGGTCTTGTCCCACAGCCGTTGCAGGTAGGCCATCTTCTGCTCGGGAGTGCGATGGTGGAGCAGTGCGGGCATACCACCATAGGTGTAGTATTCTTTCCAAAGCTCGCTGACGGGTTCGGTTCGGTTTGAACAAAATTCATTGAACGACAGCGGGTAAACTCTTATCTCGTCGCCACGGCCACGGAATATGGTACGGATGTCGGATGACAAGAAATGTGAATTGCTGCCGGTGATATAGACATCGACATTGTCTTTGGCATTCAGCCCGTTGACGATTCTTTCGAAGCCTTCCACCTCTTGCACCTCGTCGAGGATGACATAGTAATTGGCGTTTGCACTGGTGATTCGGCTATAAAGGAAATCCTTCAAGGTGTCGCGTTGGGTGAGGTCGCCATAGATTTCCTCCTCGTCGTCCAAGTCAAATGAAACGATGATGATGTTGTCGCTTTCTACGCCGCTGGTTAACAGATAATCCCTGAAGATGCGTTTCAACAGCCACGACTTCCCGCAGCGTCTTGGTCCGGTTATGATTTTCACCTCGCCGTTGTCCATGCGGTCGATGATTTTATGGAGATAAGTCTCTCGTTTGATGTAAGTGTTTTCCATGGGCATCCTACCTTGAATTTTCTGCAAAATTACAATAAATTCCGATTTAGACGTTTGCTCTATCTATAATTTTCTGTAAAATTACAATAAATTCCGATTAAGATGCCTGTGTCATCTTATGTTTTTCGCAAAACCACAATACAATGCCCTATATGGTACGCCAACTTGTGGACCACAAAGTAGTGTACCGAGTGGAAAAAACGGAAAAAATCCGTAAAAAAACCTTTGGTTTCCAAAATCTTTGTATTTTTGTGGCTGATTGTTCGGGGAAAAATCCGGGCAGTTGAAGGCAATTAGTGCTTGTATCCTAACTTGCGAAATCTGGAAAATTGAGTAAATCGGATATAAGACATTAGTAGCTCAGTCTGTTGTATTTCAGTTAATTCTGTATATACTTACAGGCTAGGTAAACGGTGTCTATTGAGATTTACGAAGGTGTTTCCAGAGCCTGCAAGTTTGAAAATAGGTACTTTTCAGTTTCCTAGCCTTCTTTCATTGGTGTTTTTTTTGCCGAATCTGGGGATGCTATAGGCATTGTAATTATTGTAAAACTATGGCAAAATCAGGTTCCATTCTAATGCTGGCTTTATCATTGGCATTATTTGTCTCTTGCAACGGGAAAGTCGGCAACAACAAGTCCGAGACCACCGAAACAATTACTGAAGCTCCAATAGAACAAGCAACAGAAACGGAAATGCCTGTTGAAGAGGAAGATGAGTTTGTGATGCCTATGGAGCAAGCACCGACTTATTACAATTTGGTCGGAAAGGTGGCTGGATCCGATGTCCACATGTCATTGGAACTTGACCATAACAAGGTGATGGGCAGATACTATTATGATTCTCAAAGCAAGAAAGCAACTCCGGCATCGATGAAGTTTTTTGGGGTATCTCATGGTGCACACATGGAATTTACCGAGTTTTATTCGGACAAACCCACAGGAACCTTTGATGGGTATTGGTCTGATGAATCGTTTCAAGGCACTTTTACTCGTGCAAAAGATGGTAAGACATTTGATTTTAGCCTAACAAGTGTGTATGCGGCTATCGAACCAGGAGGAGGTGAGGCTTTTTTTCAAGATTTTGATGATTTCTATTTTGACATCCCCTTCTATAATAAATATAATCCCTCGCAAGGTCAAACGGTGATGCAACAGCCCCAACTCACAGAAGAGCAGCTTAGACAGCAACAGGAAGAAATGTGGCGTCAAAACATTCTGGAAAATGCAATAGACTTCGAAGATATGCAGTCTGAATATTTTAATAACCCCATTAAGGCAGAAAAGAAATACACTATTGGAGAGGAAATACTGCTGAAAATAAGAATTGACAAAATAGAGTATTATTCGTATGACGATTATACTTATATTATGTCGTGGCTGGGGAGATTTACTATTGATGCTTTCCTTTATTCCAATGACAAATCTTTTGAAGAGTTGGATTATCCTCAAATTGTATGGGTAAAAGCCAAATACAATTCTAGACATGAAGCTTGGGATAATAAAGTCACGTATCAATTCACTGATGCACAACTTCTTCTGTGGAAAAAGCCCGGATTATTTGAGTAATTGGGGACTTTATGGTTGTAAATACTCATTTCTGGTCGCAGTTGTTATTTTGAACAATTATTCAATCCATAAAACATTGATATGATTAGAAAAACGGATAAAATCATTCGCCTTTTGATGTGGGCATCTTTAACGATGTCTATACTATTGGCATCTTGCTCATCACAAAAAATCGCCTTACCTTCGTATTCGAAAGAGGAACAAAAGGTAAGGAAAGCTGTGTTGGAGGAAAACGTAAGCGAATTGTTTAGCCTATATAATGCCAACAAAAGCATACGGACAATAATTGAAGATGTGTTTTACACGGGAACTACGCCTTCTAAATTTGATTTGAGCTCACATTCCTATGAGGAAATTGTTTCCTATTTATCAATAGTTCAGGACGGCACGCCATTGTCCCATTATATCAATGCAATCAAGACTGAGCAGGAGGCGGAAATAATAGAACACGTATCGAGCATTACACCTGAAGAAACGAATAAGTACATAAAGCAATATCCGCAACGGAAGAGTTTGATAACGGAGTGCATTAATGATGCTGTGTTTTCCAATGTGGAGTCACTTTCGTTTTTAGAACTCAATTATTTGAACAATTCTCTTCCAACCGTATTGGATGGAGAAAGAATAAATGCAGAGCTTGTCGGACGCAAAGAAGAGGTTTGGACGATTCTAGCGGCTGATGTTGACAGCTACATTCAAGAAGAAAATGAATTGGTTAACGGGCTATATCTTGAGATTGAGAAGAAAGCCTATGATTATTTTTATACAGGATATGGCAATGTGGCCAAATGCTATTCTCAGATTGGCATGGTGCCTGACGACCCACAAAAAGCAGCGAAGCAATATGACAAGTTGGTCAGAGGTTGCTTGCAGTCCAATCAGTTGGAAACAATTATCCAACAGGAGATTAATAAGTTCTGCAAGGAAGTCAATTCGGCTAGGTCGAAATACATTGAACGATTAGACCCCAAAAACTCTTTTGTACCCTTGAGCATCAAAGCACCTGCCATTAGTTTCAACTACACCATGTCAACCGCTCAGTTTGAAAGAATTTATCGTTCACGCTTAGCAGAGAAAGAGTCAAGACAAAAATCGAAAAATGCGGCAGGTGTTGCTCGGGCTTTTGGATTTAATGTTATAGCGACAATTGGCCAAGGCATTTATGATCTTTCTACCGTCTCAGACATGGCAAAGGAAGAAGTGAAAAATAGGGAAGAATACATGGGAGTGGTGTACTCTGCGTTGGATAGGAGCCTGAAAAGCCAACTTGCGAACTACATTGGAGCCATAGATGCCATGATTAAAAAGAACCAAACGGAATTCAAGAAAAATATCATTCAAAACAGATGAAAAAGCATATTTTCTTTCTTTTGCTATCAGTTGTGATGGCTTTCCCTAAAACCCTTTCTGCCCAAGGGTATCTTGAAAGCTTAGTACAAGATGCAATTGACGAAGCTATTGATGAATTCAAGACTTCGCTTTGGGGATCGATACTGGATTCAGAAGCCCAATCCGAGGTGCAATCAAAAGCAAAAAAATTATCAGAATTCCCCATAGACAAATCCAATAAAGATGAGATTCAAAGGTCGTTAGGCAGATATAGCCTATATGACCTAAACGGGCAATATAGCACGGTGAATCGTAAGCTCTACGGCCATATCGATAATTGTTTCAACAACAAGCATAATCTCAAATTTTCCGAATTGGGAGAAGGGAAGATGCCCATTACGATGGGAAATTATCGAGGTTCATTGTTGCAAAACATCGAGGTGAATAATTTGTCGGATGTGTTGTCAAAAGAAGCTTTAGATACCTTGTCTATTATTGATAGCGACGGCCAGTTGAGCCGATTATTATTGAAAGACATCAAAGACAATCGTTCACTTGTCGGAGTGTTTAACAATCATCCAGAACTGCTGCGTACATATAAACAGCTATCAAAATCCAATTTAAGAACACAGGCATCCCAAATTGTTTATTGGGGTCAAACAGTAAAGCGATTCAACGACTTGATTCCTCCCAAAAGCAGAGAAAAATCTATCAATCCCGAATTACTGACATTTGTTCAGGAAAAGGCTTACACCAATGTTTATTTGAAAGATGAGAAATTAGGTTTTATCAAAGGCGACACCATTGGGTGTTATAATCCTAACTTGGCTAATATGGTTGCTATGCCTAATGCCGAATACCGATTCCAAAACATCACTTTCAAAACGGACAATCTTGGTCGGGTTGTTTCCGTGGTAGGTACATTTAATCCAAGCGGCAAAGGTTCAAGTGAGGCAAAACCCAGCATGAATCCAAAAGTCTTGGAGCCATTGAAATCCTCGGATGAGTTGGTTTTGTCTATCGCACCTGCTTTAGAGGGATTCGGTGTGCCGTACTGCTATCTAAACATGGCGTATTTCAAAAAGACGGATTCAAATAAAGAGGCTCAGAAACAATTGAAGCAACAGCTAAAAGATATGAAAAATCAAGGTGTGGAATCGGCCAGAATAGTCAGCATTATTGAATATGAGGATGATGATTTGAAATGCTCAGAAATGACAACAACTCTTGGAAATAACGAGCCATGCGTATTCAGGAATAATCAAACTATAGAAGAGGAAATTTTGCAAAAGCAAGAAAAAGAGCAGTTTAAGCAAGAACAGAAACAAATAAGGAATAGATACATGGATAGGGATGCACTGGGAACAAGCAAAGAACTCTTTATGATGGCTAACGTAGCCTATTCCATGGCCCCACAAGCTTCATTTGGATTCACCATTGGCTCAGTGAAAAAGTTAGGTTGGTATGCCAGCTTTAACGGCAACATCAGGGGCTTTACTAATTTGGCTACAGGCTTTAAAATGGATGCAGCTGAATACGAATGCGATCAAACTGGAACCATCAGTACGTTAATTTCCGAGTATTCATATTCAGGCGACAAAGCCACTTCTCGCTTTGGAGCAACTGCGGGCCTGGTGTACAAAATAAACAATCCTTTGTCTGTTTATCTCGGCGGAGGCTATGGCTATCGAAATGTTTTCTGGAAACTTGATAGCGGCCAATGGGTGAAATGTGCTGACGATTCCTATCAAGGCCTCGCAATTGATGCAGGCCTTATGTATAATTTTGGAAAATTTAGCCTGTCGTTAGGTGTGCAGACCATTGGAGTAAAGTACATAGAAGGCAAAATCGGGATTGGCGGCACTTTAAAACTTTAAAACTATGAAAGCAAAGGATTTAATGGCTATCGCATTCGCCGTGTTGTTAGTTTGCATAGTCGCTTGTAAGAAAGACCATGAAATTCCAACAGGGAAGGTTTTCAATTCTGAACTTGGGGGTGATACAATAGTTCCTGGTAGTGATACGATAGTTCCTGTTCTGCCTGAAGGTGGGTTGCCCTATCTATTTTCAGTAAGCTCATCACAACAGGTATGGTTCTCACAAGGAAATTTGCAGTATAAAGCAAGCACCAACACTTGGCGCTTTGCCATCAATCAGTACGATTTTGTTGATGAAGCCAATAGCAATATTTCTTCAACTTATTCTGATTGGATCGACTTGTTTGGTTGGGGTACGGGTAATGAACCGACAAAAGCATCAACAGTCAACAATGATTATTCAACGTTTAACGATTGGGGCAACAACAAAATATCCAACGGAGGTAATGAGGAGAACTTATGGCGTACCTTGGCAATATCCGAGTGGATGTATGTTTTTAATAGCCGCAGTACAAATTCTGGCATCCGGTACGCGAAGGCACAAGTAAATGATGAAAATGGCTTGATTCTGCTGCCCGATGATTGGGATTCCAACTACTACACATTGAATAGCGTAAATGATGGTGAAGCCAACTTCAATAGCAATATAGTGAGTGTCAATGATTGGGAAAACTCATTAGAACCACATGGGGCTGTTTTTCTTCCTGCCGCTGGTAATCGTGAAGGGGCAACGGTTAATGACACAGGAAGGTCAGGCAACTATTGGTCGAATTCGGATTATGGCTTTACATACGCAATTTACGCAAGTTTTGGTGGACTTCATGTAGGCGAGATTATTGAAAGTCGCTGCTACGGTCGGTCTGTCCGTCTTGTTTGCGATGCAGAATAAATCAAGCCCGCCTATTTAAAACCATTCAGCCGGCAGCAATGCCGGCATTTTTCATGCCGTTTTTGACAATACGCAACCATAGAAACCCCAAAACCTCTGACAATGCGCAGGGATAACTGCGTTTTGTGCCTCAAAATTTCCTCAAAACCTTGCAGGTATAAAAATTTATACCTACCTTTGCGGAAAATCAAGGACTTTGGAAAAGATAAAGAACATCTGGTTTGACGAAAAGAGAATCTACTTGAAAACGACCGAAGGCCGGGTTTTGAGCCGCCCTTTGGAGGCTTATCCTGAGCTGAAAGAGGCTACTATGGAACAACGAAACGATTTCGTCATCGATGAGGAAGGCACGTCCATTCGTTGGGAGGCTTTGGATGCCGACATGCACATTTCGAGCTTTTACGAGACGAGCGAACCCAACAGCCAAAACGAAGTGGCGGCCATGTTCAAGCGTTTCCCTTGGCTCAACGTGTCGGAAGTGGCACATGCCATTGGCATCAACAAAAGCCTGTTGGCGCGTTACATCTATGGCATTTCAAAGCCGAGCGAGCAACGCCTGCTGCAAATCCGCCGCACCTTGCATGCCCTTGGAACAGAGTTGCAAAGCGCATGAAATCTGCTTATACTCAGCCATAACTCGAAAAAATTCCGACTTATGGCTGATTATAGCGTGTTTTTTGACAATACGCACCCATAGCCACCCCAGAATCTTTGAGAGTGCGCAGAGATAATTGGAACAATGGTCAGAAATAGACCGTTTCTCCTTCTCCCGTGTTGCCCAAAAACATTGCAAAATAGACGGGCATGTAGGTGATGTTTCCCTCTTGGTGGATGATCCTTTCGTTGGAAAGCACGATGGCCGAATGGATGTGATAGTCGGGGGTGGTGAGCAGGTTGTTCAAGGCGCTGTGAATGGAATAGTCTTTTCCCGATTTCACCTCAATCGGCAGTACGCTTGTGCTGGAATAGTCATCAATGAGGAAGTCCACCTCGCCTTTATTGCGGTTGTCGTAATAAAACAGTTTGTGACCGTTGGCTTTAAGTTGTTGTGCGATAGCACTTTCGTAAACGGAGCCGAGATTCACGCTTCTTTCGTCTTCGAGGATGGGGCGCAAGTTGTTGCGATACAATTGTGCCGTCAGCATTCCCACATCGTTCAGGTAGAGTTTCAGCAGGTTCTTGTGTACGCTCTCGTTCAGCGGAAAACTCGGGTTGGAAACAGCGTGGACATCGAGTGCTATCCCCGACGAGATAAGGTATTCAAACTCATCCTGATACTGCATAAACCGATCGCCTTTCTTGTCGCGAATGTCCTTGGCCACAATCCGTTTCTTCTTGTTTTCCATCTGCGACGGAATCATGTCGTAAATCCGTCGAATCAGCAGGTGCTTTTGGCTGTCTTGCTCATATTTTGAGGCATCGTCGCCATACAGAATCCGTATGGATTCCTGTATTTCCCTGACTCTTATAATGTTATGCGTTTCCAAATAGACATTGACGGCATCGGGCATTCCGCCTACGAGCAGATAGCGACGAAACAGGCCAAGCATATGTTGGTGTTGCTCTTCGGTAAGGCTTTCCTTCTTTGTAAACATATCCTTGAGTTTGGCAATGGCTTCCAAACCAAAGTTATTGGCTATCAGAAACTCCTCGAAATCAAGTTGGTACATCTCCTTTCGGATGATGCTACCCACGGGAATGGAGGTTGTGGAGCGTAAGGCAATGCCCAATAGACTGCCGCTGGCGATGAAACGATAGTGACGTTCCTGACGGAAAAACTTCAGCATCGTTAGGAATTGTGGATAGACTTGGATTTCGTCGAGGAAGACCAAAGTGTCATCGAAATTGCCGAGTTGGTTGCCTGCCACCATGCTCAAGGTGAAATAAAACGCTTCGGTGGAATGGATGTTCTTGAAATGCTGTGGGCCTTCTTCGTCTTCGGCGAGATTGACTTCCACAAAATTTTTGAACAATCTTTTTCCTATTTCCCTGATGATGAAAGATTTGCCAATTTGTCTTGCGCCTTCCAAAACCAAAATCTTATCGGACGATGAAGTCAGATGTGTTTCGATTTCCTTGCTGATTTTTCTGTACAACATAGCCAAAATACACTTTTCAATAACTTTTCAGGCTGCAAATATACACTTTTCAATATGAAATTGACCTGCAAATATACACTTTTCAAAAATATGTGTTTTTGCTTTGTTGAAAAACCACCGTTTTTTCCAGTTGAGGCAGAAATTGTTGTGTTTGTCCTAATTGTCCACTAATATTTTGCTGGAAAAGCCCTATTTTTGCACACTTTTACGAGCAGATAACATTCTTTTTATGAGCAGAAATATTTTTGTTTTGTTGGCATTCCTGATGAGTGCCCAATGGGCTTCAGCCGTTACGGTGAAAGGCCGCGTCGTCGATAAATCCAATGGCGCTCCGATGGAGTATGCCACCGTCAGGGCGAGCGCCTTGCCCGATTCCACTTTCGTGGCAGGCGTCATCACTGACCCGAGTGGACATTTTACGCTTGAACTGAACAAAGGCCGCTATGTGCTTGAGGTTCAGTATATGGGTTTCATTCCGTTGTATAAAAACGTCACGATTGATGGGACGAAAACCACAGTCGAAGTGGGGCGCCTCAGTCTCGAACCTGATGCGCGTATGTTGAACGAAGTCAACGTGGTGGCCGAACAGAGCACCTACGAGATGACCCTCGACAAGCGCGTCTTCAACGTGGGCAAGGACGTTGGAAACACCGCTGGCAACGCCATCGAGGTATTGGAGAATATCCCTGCCGTGTCGGTCGACGTGGAGGGCAATGTCAGTTTGCGTGGCGACGATGGCGTGCGCATCCTCATCGACGGCAAGGAGTCGGGCCTCTCGGGTATGAGCACCCAGGACGCACTTCGTACCTTGCAGGGCGACATGATTGAGCGCGTGGAGGTCATCACCAATCCTTCGGTGCGCTACGATGCCGAAGGCTCGGCGGGCATCATCAACATCATCCTGAAAAAGGACAAACGCCAGGGCTTCAACGGGGCGGTGAACGTTCGTGGCGGCTATCCGTGGCAGTATGGCGCGAGCCTGACGGCCAACTACCGCCTCAAGCGTTGGAACCTCTTTGCAAGCTATGGCTTCAACAACCGCTCCAACATCGGCGGCGGCGTGAACCAAACCAAGCGTTTTGACATTTTTGACCACGACACGATCATGGGCGGGACTCTCTTCCCTGCGGGCGACACTATCTTCAACCAGCTTACCGACCAGACCACCGAGCGCCGTATGCGCCGCATGGGACATAACGTGCGCGTGGGAGCCGATTATTACATCACTGACAATGACATTGTTAGTGCGGCTTTCGTCTATCGTTTCGGACGCTTGGAGACACATCCCGTGGTGAAATATTACGATGAGTATCCGCTGCTTGGCACTTCTTCCTATGACGAGCGTGCCGAGGACTACTTGGAAACCGATCCCATGTATGAGGTCACTTTGGATTACGACAAGAAGTTTGTGCGCGAAGGCCGCAGCCTGAAGGCCAACGTGCGTTTCTTCACCAATGCGGAAAAGGCCAGTTCGGATATTACTGAGACCATGTATCCCAACAAGGACATGGAGTCTGCCCTTTGGACGCTCTACCAAAAGACGGGCAACGACCAACGTATGCGCAACTTGCAGGCCAGCATCGACTATGTGCATCCTTTCCTCACCAAGGCGCAATGGGAGATTGGCGGGAAATACACCAATCGCAACATCAACAGCCTTTCGGAAGTGACTGAAAAAGACAGTCTTGGTGTTTACAACCCGCTGAGCGATTATTGTTACGACTACGAATACAGCGAGCAGGTGGCCGCGCTCTACACCAGCCTCGGCAACGACTGGGGCCGTTGGTCGGGACAAATCGGCGTGCGGGCCGAGATGACCAACATCATGACGAACCTGAAGGGCTATGCCCACGACGGCACCGACTCCATCAACGGGGGAAAGCCCTATTTCGACTTCTTCCCGAGCGCACACTTGAATTATTCGGTAAACGAGTATAACCAGTTCCAGGTGAGCTACACACGCCGCATCCGCCGTCCGGGCTTCTGGCAGATGAGTCCGTTCCGTTCCTACAACGACAACCGCAACATTCGCATGGGCAATCCTGCGCTGAAGCCGACCTATATGGATAGCTACGAACTCGGCTACATCCACTTTTGGGACAAGGCCAGCTTTAACTTCACGGCCTATTATCGCCACGGAACCAACATGATACGCAACTACACCTACGAAGACGATGGCGTGTTCTACAGTATGCCCATCAATTTCGGAAAGGCCGACGATTTCGGTGTTGAGGCTGTGGCCCAAGGCCAGATGACCAAGTGGTGGAACCTGAACGGCAACGTCAATTTCTTCCGCTCCAAATTCAATGGAACCATCAACGGCAAGGTTTATGACGATGCCACTTGGATGCTTTTCGGTCGCGCCGTGTCGAAATTCAAGATCAGCAATTGGTTCGACTTGCAGCTGACGGCCCACGTCATGGGTCCGCACAAGGAGCCACTCGGTATGCGCGACGGCAACTGGTGGATGGACCTCGCCGTGAGCAAGGAAATTTTGCATGGCAACGGTACCATCACCTTCAACGTGCGCGACTTGTTCAACTCACGTAGCATGGGTGGTGAGTCGTGGGGCGACGGATTCTGGCAATACAGCACCAGCACTTGGAACCGCCGTTCGTTCTCGCTCAACTTCAACTACCGCATCAACCAACAGAACATGAAGCGCAACCGTCCGGGTGGCGATGAAGGCGGCGACGATGGTGGTGGCGAAGAACAATCCGAAGAAGGGTATTAAAAACAAGAAAGGCGACCGCGAGGCCGCCTTTCTTTGTCATTAACCATAAAATTACATCACAGTCACGCGCTTCACGCTGACACCGTTTTCGGTAGCTACGCGCACCACGTAGACACCAGCTTGGTATTGGCTCATGTCGAGCGTCTCCAAGTGGCTGCTGGCGGGGGCGTCATACACCATTTGGCCGAGGCCGTTGAACACGCTGATGTGGTTCATGCCAGTGGCGCTCACGGTCACGTTGCCAGTGGTGGGGTTGGGGTAGATGGCGACTTCGTCGGCGTTTTCGCCAATCATGTCGTAGCCGTCGGCATAGGCCCAAACGAGCCAGCTGTAGCCTTCGCCGCCCACGGTGGCGAGGTCCATCCAGCCGTAGCCATCAACGGCGATCCAACGGTTGTTGGGGTCGCCCATGTCGCCCATGGCAGGAGCGGGATACTCGAGCGAGCCGTCTTGGTAGAACATCACCCACAGGTTTTGCGTGCCGTCGATGCCGATGGGGGTGCTGAGCGGATACTCGACAATGCTGCCTTGGGTTCCGCTGACGTGGAACGGCTCTTGGCAGACCATGGTTTCGCCTTGGGTTTCGCCGCCGAGGTAGATGCGCACTTCATAGTCGCCTTCGTAGGCGGGGTCGCCCGAATCGACGAAAGCGAAGCTGGTGATGGTGGCGCCGGCAAACTCAGTCAACATGGAGGCAGGAAACATGGAACCCCATGAGAAACCCATGCCGATGCCCACAGCGGTGATTTCGGTCAGCTCTTCGGGAGCGTAGGTGAGCCAAACGCCGTCGGTGGTGGCACGGTTGGCAGCAACCATCGAGACGAAATCGGGAGCCGTCTTCACGGTGATTCCCTCAACATTGTTCTGTGCTTGCACACCCATGACGGAGAGGCAGCACACCATCATCAATGAAAGTAAGTTTTTCTTCATGACTTAATGATTTAAATAATTGAATAATAATTAGTTGAAATAAAAAAAATAAAGTCGTTGTTGAACTCGCAAAAATAGGAAAAAATGTTGCAAAAAAATCCAGGATTGCAATCTTTTTCGGATTGCTTTCCTGGATTTTGTTGTTTTCGGATTGCCGTATTATGGCCATTGGGTTAAACCACGATTACATCACGGTCACACGTTTGGTGCTGATGCCCTTCTCAGAGGCCACACGCACCATGTAGACGCCAGCTTGGTATTGGCTCATGTCCAAAACCTGGCTGTTGTTGCTGACGGGCATGTCCATCACCATCTGTCCCATGGCATTGAACACAGTGATGTGGTTCATGCCGGGGGCGGCCACGGTCACGTTGCTCGTGGTGGGGTTGGGATACACGGCCACGTTGCTGTCGAACTCGCCGATGGCATCGTAGTCGTCGGCGAAGGCCCACAAAGCGAAGCTGTAGCCGGCACCGCCTTGCACCGAAGCCATATCCATCCAGCCGTAGCCGTCAACGCCGATCCAGCGGCTGTTGGGGTCGCCCATGTCGGTGATGACGCAAGCGGCTTGTTGCACCGATCCGTCTTGGTAGAAGGTCACCCACAGGTTCTGTGAGCCGTCGATGAGTGCGGGTTGGTCGAGCGGAAGCGGGACGATGTTGTTGACCGTTCCGGAGATGGTGAAGGCTTGGCGGGCGATTTCCGTTGCGGGAGCCGTGTCGCCACCTTGCCAGATGTGCACTTCGTAATCGCCAGCGGAGTTGGTGTAGTCCACGTAGGCGACCTGGGTCAAATATTTGCCATCGTATTCGGCAATCATCTCGGCGGGGAACATGTAGCCCCAGCTGAAGGCCATGCCGATGGAGAGGAATCCGGCAGGTGTCATGGGTTCGGGAGCATAGGTCAGTACGACGGGAACTCTCAGGTCTGAAATGGTAGCGTTGACGTCAGTGTTGACCGTCACTTTGATTTCTTCTTGTGCCTTGGCCACGCCCATAAAGGCGAAGCAGGCTAACAGCATCAATGAGAATACATTTTTCTTCATAGTACTTTGGGTTTAATTGTTGATAAAGATGTTTTGTTTGAATCTAGTTTGTTTTTCTCTTTTATGTTTTTTTAGGTGCATGGAGTCGTGGAAAAATAACGAAATCGTGGGGAAAAAAACCAAAAAAGAGGCAACCCTTAGCGGATTGCCTCTCCTTTTCGGTTTGGCGGCTGCCGTGGTACGACAGCCCTACAAGCCTAATTATTGCATGACAGTGACGCGCTTCACAACCACACCATTTTCGGTGTTGATGCGAACCATGTACATGCCAGCGTTGAATTGGCCCATGTTGAGAACCATTTCGTCAGCATTGACATCGGTGTCGTAAACCACTTGGCCGAGGACACTCGTCACGGTGATGTGGCTCATGCCGGCAGCTTGGATGGTCACGTTGCCGTTGGTCGGGTTCGGGAAGAGGGCGACATTGTCGCTGTTCTCGTCGATACCGACGTTGACAGCCACGAGGACGTAGTTCTGCGTCTCGTCGTCGGCGTTGAGGGCCGGCGTGGATTCGCAACCGTCTTCGTAGACCGTGCGGACCTGGTAGTAGTAGTCGGCGCTCGTTTCGGGCGTGTCGATGTACTCATAGTAGGTCTGGCCTTCAACGTAAGGCACCGAAGCGATGAGCTCGTAGCTGGTGTTGTCGGCAGAACGGTACACGTTGTACTGGACAGGCGCGAAGTCATACATGACGTTCGTATGGAGCGAGCCAGCATTGACATTGATGACGTTGACGTTGATGTCGCTAATGTTGACACCGGTGCCGGGGTTAACGGCAATGCCATCGTTCAATGTCAGGCCAGCCGACTTGTTGCCACCGAAGTGGATCATCTGGACGAAGCTATAGTTGGCACCCATGCTTGCGAAGTCCATCCACGAACCCATAATGCCGACCCAACGAGTGTTGGCATCGCCAAGGTCGTTGACGAATGGCAAAGGAGCACCTTGCTGTGCAGGATCGGTGTAGAACATGACCCACAAGTTCTTGTCGCCATCAATATGGATCGGGTGATCAAGGTTGACAGTTTGCATGCCATACTCGTTACCAGTGACTGTGAAGGATTGGCTGGTCATCCATGTTTCAGGAGCCTGGTCACCTCCGAGGTAAATGTGCACTTGCAGATTTCCTGTGGTCTCAGGATCAGCCATGTCGAGATAAGCAATCTGGTCAAGGTTGCTGCCGATGTATTCTGTCAGCACCGAAGCGGGATACATGCAACCGCCGTAGAACGGCAGTCCACCACCGTTAGGATCGCCTAAGGCGACTGCACCTTCGGGAGTAAACTCTTCAGGCAGGTAGGTCAGCCAGCCTTCGGCACGCTCGCCCCACCACACTCTGGCTTGGTCGGTGTCGGTCATGGCTTCGCCGTGGATCATGATTTCGCTTTCGCACATCAGGGCGGCTTCACACTCTTCGCAGCTCATGGCGTAGTAGAAGTTGTTGTCGGGCAGTTCGGCCGTGCCGTCGTAGACCATGCGGACGCAAACCGTCTCGGCATCGCCTTCATAGACGTAGCTGTTGGTCGGGTACTCGACGAAGGCTTCCCATTCGCCGTCGGCGAAGATCATGGCGCCAAGGACGTTGCCAGCCGGGATAGGAGGCACAGGAGCGCCTTCCTCAATGTAGGCACGGAGGTTCCAGTTGCCCACAATGCCGCCGCCAGAGGCGACGTCGATGGGCGAGAAGCTGACACCGTCGGTCGAGACGAGGCCACCATTCGGGTTGGTCATGCCGCTATCGTCGATGGCTGCGGTGTAGCCAGGAGTCGTGCTTTCCATCACCACCCACAGGGCTTGCGTGGCATCAACGGCCACAGGAGCTGTCAAAGCAATCTCGATGTAGGTCTCGGTGCCGTTCACTGCGTAAGGCTGCGTGTAGATCTCAGCGCCAGGAGTGCTGTTGCCCGTGCCGCCTTGGTAGATGTGGATGTTACCCGTGTGGGCCACATAGTCGTAGTAGCCAACCTTGGTCAGGTTGCCGCTAGTGTAGCTGCCGGCAGGGAACATGATACCCCATGAGAAGTTCATCGTGCCGCTGCTCAGACCGATGGCATCCATGTTGTTGCCATTGTCGTAGTAGTACCACTGACCCTCGCGGTTGGAAGCGATGTTGTCGGAATGACGCACCACTTGACCCGTGGCCACGTGTTGGAAGGTGGGCTGATACGTTCTGCCGTTGCGGTCGGTGACGGTCAGGTTGACAGCGTCGCCAGTGCCGCTGGCGGAAACAGTGTAGGTGTAACGTTTGCCACCTTCGTAGACCATATCGTCGCCCTTGCTCTCAACGTTGCCGGC
>Ga0310697_10000657_pt1 | contig 44634 bp, 56 predicted proteins | sample 172DNAGHGlowgp2_FD_203883 | JGI IMG/M metagenome (GOLD analysis project Ga0310697, IMG submission 203883) | Sheep rumen microbial communities from Palmerston North, Manawatu-Wanganui, New Zealand - 1728 DNA GHGlow gp2 (v2) (version 2) | ecosystem: Host-associated > Mammals > Digestive system >...
GAGTCGCTTCTCAACTGCGACTACAAATCGAGATAACGTTTCCGGATCATCACCGACTAACTCGTCACCATTGATCCAGTAAACTATGAGCTCATCACCTGAGCCCTTTGGGAAGTACCCGACATAATCCGGGAACAGAACTGTGTTGCCATCCGGATCCTGGAATATGAACTTCGGAGCAATATGTCGCCCTTTTGACTCATCAAAGCAGACAGTGATCGTCTGGCTCTGAGTACAGTTCGCAACAACGTGTCGGACGCCGTTTTTGAACTCAACATATTCCTTTGATAACAGAACCAATCTCTGACAGTCAGGAGTCTTCAGGATCGGCGTACACAATGTCATTCCGACTTCCAAATCCTGTAATAACAATTCCTTCTGTCCTTCGATATTTGTCAGTTTCTGCTCTTTAATGTACTTCTCAGCAAGTTTATGCATTTTCAATTCCTTTTATGATATTTCTTAATTGCCATGTTCTCCAACCCCCTTTCCCTGATTTACTCTTCAGGGAACACGACCTCGAATTGCCGGTAAGGGCATTCCTCAGTCTTATGATTTGTCAATACAACGGTTTTGTCCTCGAATAAAACCGGATTCCAATCAGTGTAGTTATCCGTCATGATAACAATCAGATCAGGATCCAAATGGTGTTCCTGAATCCATACACTGATGGCGCCCATATCGGTTCCGCCGCCATCTGTTGACTCTACCTCGTCTGCACAGAGATTGAAATCTTCTATGACTCGACATATTGCAGTATCACATTCAAGAATTGTGATCTTCACAGTCAGATCGTCTGTGTCCGTTATCGACTTCATAACTCCGTACATTTTTTCTGTTAAACCTTGCATAGACCCTGATACATCCATGCCTACCACAAGATTTAACTCCGTTACGTAATCGATCCGAGCAGGATAGATTATTTCAGAATCCATACCCTGTAGCCGCCTGTTAGGTTTCGAGAACGTCCTGTGCTCAAAACCGTACTGCATCTGTGCTGACTTTGTATGTATGACTGATTTGAATACCTCACTCCAATCATACACGATCTTCTCTACATGCTTCAGTGCATCTATAGGAGAAGAACTGTCACCTATACCAGACGCTTCTTGTGCGGCTTCACATTCTGCCCGCAACTTCTTCACGGAAGCTGTTGTTTTACCTGCACGATATCCTTTCATGTTAATATCAGGTGTACCAGTAAACAGGTTGACACAATGTGAGCATGGCATGTCATTTTTGCCGGGCTGATTCTGACCTGATCCTGAACCAGAACCACATCCTTGCTGCTGATCCTGTCCTTGCCCGGAACCTCCACCACCACAGTTACATCCTTGTTGCTGCTGTTGGTTGTTTCCTTGTGAACCACATCCACCGCATCCTTGCTGACCAGCGCCGCCTCCTTGCTGCTGATTCTGTCCTTGACCCTGTGCACTCATGCCCTGATTGGATTGGTTACCCTGTTGATTATCAGAACCGCTCTGCTGCTGTTGCTGCTGCTGTTGCTGCTGCTGTTGTTGCTGCTGTTGGTTCTGCTGATTCTTTGGGTTATGCGGACAATTTTCACATGTCTGCGCATTTGCAATCAGGAGCTCTAAGTATTCTTCATACGTACGAAATGTAGGGAACGGTCTTCCGTCCTTCATTTTGTAGTTTTCAACATGTGTATCAGATCTATGCGGATATTCAATATACTGATTGATTTCCAGATCTGCCGCGATGTTGTGTATGACGAAATTAATAGAGTCTTTCCGCGGATTGTTCATTATACGTGTATGATGGTCGAAAATGTAGTGAAGAAGCTCATGCAGCATGTTACCACACAATTCCTTCGACACAACCTCATCCTTATCTGCCGCTGTCATACCCGCATGTTTCGGTTTATACTTTTTGTACAAGCCTTCGATAAATTTACGCGAGTACGATAATTCCAGATTACCAGACATAGATGCAGTCGGGCATTCATCGTCCTCATACAATCGGAGTTGTGTCATTGCCGGACCGTAATAGGGATGATCCCTTACAATCTTTCGCAATGATGTCATGATCATGTCGTTTAACTCATCGGTCATGATACCTCCTTATCCAAACCCTTGTTCTCCACTTGTAGGATATGACTTACCAGTTGATGTACGGTGATAAGTCGTCATACCCCTCGATCATGTTAGATAGATCGACGCCATTTCCCTTAAGCTCTTTCGGCTTAATGATACCTCTTTCAATGAGGATATCAATATGACCCCGCAAGAACTTCATAATCAATGTTGGGTATCCATGGTAGTTGCCATACTTACCGTTCTTATTATAGATAACATTGATTACGGTAGCCCACAGCTTCAAATACTTCTTCGGATCAAGCTTGAAATAGTAAGCCATCGAACTCATGATCTTGTTTACCTGGTCATGCTCTTCAGGATCCGGTAATCGGAATGAGTCCTCTCTACCAACGAAGGTAGTCAGATCTATTCCAAGACCCTCATAGTCATGACAGAACGACAAGAACAGCGGAGCTGCTGCTACTCCAACTACACCACAGAGAATCTCCAGGAGATAGTCAGAATCATTCTGATCCAAAGTTGCCATGATTGTTGTGGCCATATCCCACGTTCGGCCTGTCGGGAATGCTACATCAGTCTTCTTCACGATCGTTGTCGGTGTCATGTTGTGAAAGTCCGGGTTCTGCTTCAGAAAGTCACATGTCGCCAATCGATACTGCAGTAACTTACGCTCACGTTCATCCTGGTTATTTATGATAGGTCTCTCATAATTCTGGAAACCGCTCACAAATCCTTCACACCATCTTGCAGAATCAGGTTCTACAAACAAGTGTACCAGTCTGTTCATCAAAGCCGTTGACATCTGCTTGTTTCCGGCCGTATCCGTATAGTTACCAGCTGCGACTCGAAATGTTGTTTCCGGAATGCTAAACTCTCCATAGTTACAATCCTGTATGATAGAGAGTAACGCAACTTGTATCGACATCGGACACGTGTTGATTTCATCGAAGAATACAATACCATTGCGGCATTTCTCCAACGCCTTCACATGTGTCGGCACCGAATATTTCATCTCTTTTCTTCCCCCCACATCCTCCAGATAGGGGATTCCGGCAAAGTCAGTTGGATCCGACTTGTTTCCTGATCGTATAATTGTTGGTACTTTCAGGATTTCACCCAACTGTTTTACAGTAGCGGTCTTACCACAACCTGGTGATGACCAGATCATGGTTGGTACGCCTGCATGATACAGTCCTAACAATAACTTAATCAACGGACTGTGCTGCTGTACCGGCTGCACTCCGCTAGTGCTCTTTTTCTTACTTGCCATAATTTTTACCCACTTTTACTTTACGCCATGTTCTCCACTTGTTTTCCCGTAGGAAGACTTAGAAAATATTCAAAAAACTAAGTCATACGTACCTCCTTATACTGTACGTCGATGTGAGTCCACGCATCTACTTCAGATGGTTTCCAAAGTAGCAGGTCATTCCCATCAAACACTCTCCAGTATCCATCTTCGACCCACACGCCAGGCACTGGAATCCCGGCGTTGGTTCCTGCATACGGACGTACGAGAACAATTTCGCCAGATCTTGGAACTTGATCTTCAATTTTCTTCCAAGGATCTACGTATTCAATCTTGTCCTCGAACTCCCTACGAATCTCATCCCTGAGCTCAGCTGCGAGTTCATCTTCTTTACTCCCACTGGCCCACTCTTCTTTGATCTTATCCCAGGCTGTATATCCGATACATGCACCTATGACAGATATAAGAATAATAATTATAATGCTCATCCGCGAACCTCCTCGTTCTCGAATTTCATCTTTTCCCGCAACTCAATTGCATGGGCTGCGAGAACCTTACCCTGGCCTACCATGTACGCTACGTAATCACCCTCGGGTGACCCATCTAAGATATTGTACAGCTGTAGGCTCTCCCTCATGCGGACCTTCTTACGTTTGTCCACCTTTATGAAACAGAGTCCTCGGTTCCATACCACTCTGATATGATGATTAACCGCTTTACCTTGCTCCATAAACAAAGCTGAATAAGACCTATCCCTCATGTTCGGCCTCCTCAATCCATCTCCACACTCATGACGTACACAAATTTATTCTGCGTACCCTGTACATGAGTAACCTTCAGGCTATCCATATAATGATTAGCCCAATCTAAGAAAGTCTCAAGTTCTTCCTTGTCCTTGAGAACTTTGAGGTCAACTTCAATATTTCCGCGGACCTCCCACTTGTTACCAACGCGTTTCATATGTGCGTACGCATTTGTTTTGATCTGACGCTTGATATCATTCAAGATCTGCTGCATGATTGCGTCCTCTTTCTCACGAGCAGCTGTCTTCAATGTTTTCAAGACATCATCTTCTGTGACCCTAGGTACAGCAGCCACAATCCTATCATTTGGGTTGAATCTCTTTTTGACTTCAACTCGTTCCAAATCTAACTCTGGATCAAACCTCTCCATCATGTTTCGCATCTTTAACCTCCTGTTTAAAAGCCGCGATTTCTTCCGACGTTAACCCCAACGCAAGCAGCTCTTCGTCAGTGAAGTTCTCTGCTTGGTACATAATTTCCCCGGTTGTCCGGTCATACGTGCCCTTTGACTTAGGTACGATATGATAGGCCAACTCACCATACAACTCCTTATTATAGTGAGCGGCTACCCAGTACCAGGAGATAATGTGAGGCACAACACCCCGATAATCCAGGATCCACGTACTTGGATGATCTTCATGATACGTCCCATATGCGTACGGAGTCCCTTCCAACGTGGGCCATGCGAAGAAAACCGTGAGTTCCTCGTCTTCCCACACCAAGTTTGTCACATGTTCGCCCTCACCCAGGGTGTATACCTGTGGCTCGGATGTGACCGGAACGGCCTTATTTCCGAGCATAATCATATCACCCATCTTGATTTTCGTGATGGCATTATAATCTTCTGCTCGGAACTGATCGCCAAAAATCTGCTCGAATAACGGCTTTTCTTTTACCGCCTTCTTCAAAAACTTTGGCTTGTTTTCGGTTATTTCTTTATCCCACTGTTCTTTCTTTGCCATAAGAGCAGCCATCTTTTCCTGCATCTCCTGCTGAAATCTGACCTGCTCATTTTCCCATCCTCGACGTACTTCACTTGCCGTCATATGTTAGCCCCCTTTAATTTCCTATTTACGAAAGTTATCTATTGCCATTTTGTTACCGCGATACTTTGGATCATCTGTGACCTCTTTAACTGCCCAGGGCGGTAACTTAAATTCCTGTGCAGCTGCTTCCGAATCATATTCCTTTTCCCCTGTACTAATTGTTTTCCCATTAGGATAATGTCTAACTAGTACAACGGATCCATCCCACATGAAGTATATGTCATTATGGGCTTCACCAATTAACTTATCAGCATTTTTCTGTTGAAAATCCTTAAACTCTTTTTCGGTCATGGAACTATTGCTTTCCGTACGCTTCATTCCGCTGCCGCTTTTTACCACAGATTTATATGTGTGGGCGTCTTTCAGGTTCACATACTTGTCAACCAGACGTACATCCGTACCATTGATGTTGTAAATATACGAGATTGTGTGGTGAGATAATTTTCCATTTACCTTCACCGCATTCTCATCTTTACATAAATAAGTACGTTCAATCTCCACGCCATGTTCATCTTTGATAGGGCGGTTCTTGCTTTTACCACTCAGAAAGTCGAGTTCCTTTTGTTCATAATCTTTACTAGGTTTCATATATCTAGCCTCCTTAATATAAAAAAGGTGAAGAGAATAGCCGGCGTAATGAATGTCTGGAAGAAACCTAACTATTCCCCTCACCAACCTGGTCTTATTATTTCTTCTTGAATGTATCAGGACGCCATTTCAACTCTCCAAGAAAATTACTGCCTCCTGGCAACGCCTCGAGAACATCAATGAGCTCGCAGAGTTTTTGCTCCGAATGGGAGTGATCCCGCGACTGTATATCCCAATACTCGTCGCTCTTAAATGTCCATTCAAGCATCGAGGACTTTTTCAGCCATCCACTCTTTACTGCGGCATACATGATATCCCCGTATTGTCCTTCCAAAGATTCATCCGTCTCATAGTTACGCAAGACATATTCACTCGCCTTCTTGCCTCGACGTAACTCAAGTAAGATGTTTTCCTCTCCACGTACATCTACTCCCGGTCCTTTTTCCGCGAACGGATCTGGTCCATCAGGATTCATTTTTACATAATCTCGAATCTCGGAGAACGTCCCCTTGATGATGTAGATGTACTTACCGCTTTTTCGATTCATAATTCGTAAGTTTATCATTCGGCACCTCCTTACGCCACCTTCCACATAACCTTACAGTTGAGGGTTCCATCGTCAGTATTAAACATTTTGAACCACTCAACATCTTTTCCCGTAACACGACACAGGTATCTTACAAATACATCTGCGTCACTTTCGACCCAGTCGTCGTCGATATCCTCAACGACACCGGATTCCCACTGATCCGGATGCTCGACAATATCATCCATAATTTCGTTGTATTCCTCATCGGTATAATATTCTGTGTTGTGCATTTTTATGCCTCCTATAAAAAAAGACGGGGAGGAAGCTAGATGTTAGCAACGCTTATCCGCCACTCCCCTAATTCTAATTAGGTATCTATTTTTTACGATTAAACGCCGCATTCCACCCGTCTCGAAAGCCAACTTGATAACCTCGACTTTCTTCCGGGTTTAATTCCCACCATGGGCGGTCATCGTCTGATCCACCATTAATGTAGCCCATTTCATACCCCCTTTCAAAATCAGGGGAACCTGTTGTTAATCGGTCCATATCACACCTCCTAAAAATGACGAAAAAATATTGCCAACATAAATACGGAGGTCAGGTTGTATCAGGATGACTGAATATGGATGTAACGTTAGTATGAATTTTAAAGTACATACTAAAGTACATCTATATACAGCATCCCTTACAACCTAATCTCGTATTAACATGACTACGAAAGTCCTGTCACTATGTCAGCAAAAAATCTGAACCATGTCCGAAATTAGTTTTGTAAGAGACGTGTATATTTGCAACCCCATAACAGTCTATAAGGGGTATAACTGCATAAATATAACACACGTCGATCGATAAGCTAATTTCGGATACATTAATGCTCTATGAGCTCTAATGCCCATCACATAGGTTTCTCAGGCCTCGTGATGCATGATCCTTTGTTTTTCTAATTTCGGTTTAAAAAAATGCCAACGTCCGCACGTACCTTGGGGGAGGTGCTGCGGATACGTCTGAACGTTCCTAGGCAGAATGCACACACCGAATTACGTCTGAACGTTTGGGGAGGGGTGCATACATTCGTGCGAACGTTGGCAAGGTATTTACAATATTTCTACATCGAGCCCATACAACTCAATGGTTGCATCTTCTGGACTCATGTACGTAATGTCTCCATTCGCACATTTTATGTAATCTCCGGTTGTACGATCCTTGTAGCTGTGGCAATACAGAATAGCATCGCCCTCTACCAAAGTTACAGTTGACTCGCTGTTACCGTATCCCCCTACGCTGGAATCTTGTTTTATTAATTCCCCTTTCTTTACATCGACCCCGTATCCGCCATCGATGTATAGATATCTATTGGTCAGGGTACACTTCTTGGCGGGATTAATGAAATAAAATCGGTGATTTCCCTTTGCCAAATACCCAACCTCAAAATTATAAGCTTTATGTGGCTCAATATCTTGGCCGCTCTTGTTTATTACGCAAAGTGTAGTGCGTGTAGCACCATTTTGCATTTCAACCTTCTCACCATTCTTGATTGCACATGATATTGTCAACATCTTAACTTCCTTTCCTACGTTTCAGGCCGTAGGCACCAAAATCGCCGATGCGTATCATCCATACAGGAGCTTAACGCATTTATGGCGAGAAAAAAAAATACCAGACAGTATACTGCCGCAGTGACCTGGCTATCACTACGACAGATGGGCCTCTCACCCATTCGCTACATTGGTAAACGTCTTAGTATGTGAACCGAGTCACACCTAAGATTCGTCCGCCCTCATCTCGCACGGCAGTCTTACCTGTATCCGGACAGATCACGTCTGTTCGATTAGGAAGACCATCTTTAACGAGTCGGCTTACCAGGTACATTACACCCTCTTCAGGTGCAGGTACGCCTTCAGCCTCGCCAAAGACTGTGCGAGCGAGAACAACACCGTTTACCTCGCCAACGATTTCCTCGCTAACTGCACGTCTTGCAACTGTGCCAGAAGCAGGAATTTCGAAAGCGATTTCACCGTTCGCATATATAGTCAATGCGTGCGGTGTGAGGTTAACGAATTTCGTCATTCAGCTACCCTCAAGGTCTTTTATGGTCATACCCCAGGACTACTGCATTAACCGATCTCCATCTCTAGCTGTAGTAGAGCCATCAATTTTGATCATCACGCAACGCGCTTGTGGTCATATGCTAGTATGCTTCTTTAGCTTTAACGGAGGCATCGCCCATTCCTCCGATGATCGCCACCCGACCATTAGTTGTGCACCAAACTTCATTGACTTATTTCAGATCAATGCCCTGAAATGGGTTGGCGCTAGAAATATTTGTTTGTTAACGCAGTTTACTCTGCGGCCTTTTTGTCGTCGGCTTTTGGAGCAGGTGTCTCCGGGCATACACCGTCCATGATTAGCCCCGCCCAGCCCTGTGCGGCTATATCGCAAGCCACCAGGGTCCCAACCAAACCGACAATCCCAGCAATAATTTTAATAGCTCTGCTCATTTGTTAACCCTCCTTTAGGTTCTAAGCAAAGGTCTCCTGGTCGTGATACACATAAACGTACTTTACGTACGCGCGATTGTGGGACATACAACCTCTTAATATGTGTATCATATATAAGACGAATATGTAAATATTTACGTATATATAAATATTTACCATTACAGCTTTTTAACCCTGTAATCCTTGGTTAGCTGCTTGAAGTCTTCCGACTCCACCAAGGATACATACCGATCGCTCATACTCTTGAGTAATGGCGTACCATCATCCAAGATCACATCTGCGGTGGCGGATCGATCCTCACCATTCTGCAGGGCTGTCTTAACACGGTCACGGCACATCTCCCAATCCCGCGATGCTGAATCCAGCAACACAAAGACCGGCTCATAGCCGTAATCGAGCACCATTTCCAACTCATCCTGGATACCAGGTAACCAAAGATGAGTTTCACTTAGGTAGATGTCATTTTGCCCATAAGACATCTCCCTCTTCAACATGTAGTGTGCCAGATCGAAGACGCATGCATTGCGACTCTGGTCTGTCACATTTCCACATAACGTTCGCCTAATTTCGTCCGGTGAGATCTTCACGCATGACGAAAATTTATTCGCATATGTATAATCCTTCCCGGCGCCTGAGATGCCTACCGGAAAGATTACATAATGCTTACTATCTGTCTCCACCCTACTAATGACCAACATCGAAAATGCTGCAATTACAATGGCTGCAGCTACCATAAAAATAATAATGCTCATTCGCTACCTCCTATTCACTCCACCACCCTTGATCTCCAAAGAAACCATAACCGTAATCATGGTTGATTTCGGCCACCTTCTTCTGGGGAGGGTGTTTTACTCGCTGCGCCTTCCCCGTTTTAGGGTTGAAGGCATACTCAACCTTCTTATCACCATTGCGCACAGTGATAAAAACTTTTTTTCCAACTTTTTTCTTTTCTGTTATTGTAAACCCTTGTTCCAAAATCTCTTTCAAGGCTTTCTTAATCATCTCGTCCATATAACCTCCTAAGCAACGAAAAAAATATTTTTGTTCAGTTCAATGACCCGTTACGCTATAACCAAACTTAATTCACGTAACGGTAACGCTTGAGTACGCAGTAGCGTCATTTTGATCTACGTACGCGAACCTGCTCACACCTTAACCTGCAACATGCAAGAAGATATGAAACAGTACCTCAGTCAACCCTGTGAGACCTTCGAAAACCTTCGGCTCAAGAATTACGTTGAGGATTTTCACTGTCACATTATTCATCTTACCCCCCTTATGAACAACCAACAGTTCTGACGTATATCCCCATATACATCTTCATATATAAGAGAAATATGTATATATTTACGTACACCCAAAATAAGCCCAAATTAACCCCAAAGTACGCACAAAAAATGACGGCAGAATTACCACCCACGTAAGTACGTTACCGTATCTACGCAGGTGGCTAATTCAGGCGGACCAAAGACTAAAGTTATTGCTCATGCCACAACGTCCCTGATTAAAGTAGGGACATTCGCCTGTACGTCCGTGCGCGCATGTAGAGCAATCATGTGAAGTATTGACGTCAGCCTCATCATATGCGAACTCCTCATCTTCCTCAAAGTCAGTATTAGAGAAGTTCACTGTAGTATCAAAATCTCGGTTATCTATAAACATATTAACCCCCTAAAAGTGTATCAGAGAGCACACGTGTATATGTAAGTGCGCCCGTATCTATTATACCAAAATACCCCTGATCAGGTTGACTTGGATAATGTTGGTACGGTGGCGATACAGAATAATCCGTACCTACAACCTCACCTTGGTCATTCTTATGCTGGAACTCTACGGGCGAATGTATATCACCAAATATGCCTAAAGTGTAGTTCCCAACAGGTTCCTGACATAATCCCAAAGATACGTGCCCTAGTGCTACATCACAATCTGTGTACTCGATCTTATCAAGCGGCTGCCAGTTCTTGAAATGAAATGTACGACCACCTAATTCCAAATGTTCATCATGCATGTAGGTGAAATTAGGTCCATTGAACATACTGATGAACGTATCACATACATCGAGCGTTTCAACCTTTGTATCCATATCATGTTGTCCTAAAATATAGTACACATGGAACTGCGTCGTCAGCATCTCAATGAAACGTCGGCACGTATGTACAACCATGGGTGATGACCTGGGTTTATTGATTATGTCGCCTAAGAGAAATAAGTTCGTTATGCCCTCACGTTTCCCATATTGGGCTAAACTTTGGGCAAAAGTTAGGCATTGGTTGAGACGATAGTCTTCTATATTGCCGGTAAGATCCAGCTTATCATAGTCCTCACGTGAGGGATTAAAGTAGCGGTAGTCGTCGATATGAACGTCCGCGACACAACATATTTTCACGATTTGCTCCTTAAAATTCATTCATCTTCATCTTCTTCTAACGGATTAGCCACCCACTTAAACGTAAACGGTATCTGCTGCTCTGATGGGAATATACGTCCACCGGAAGCATTATTCTTAAGTATCAACTGTTCGATATCATTTGAGGTCAGTTGGTATTTACAGAGTTCTCCAGGTTTCAGTATCCAATAGTCCAAAGTCACATTTTTTGTAAACCATTTACTTAGGTACTCTGTCTCTACATACGTCTTAAACTCAGTATTCAGATAATAGTCCTGAAGTATGATTGCCAGTATTCCCATGATCGTAATATCATGTCGGCTTAGTCGATATGTCTCAAACTTAGTCCGACGTCGATGCTCGAACCCGTATTTCTCTTCTTCCGACAATCCGGGGTACTCTAATAAATCAGCCATACGCATAGGTTTACTGAAAATCACTTTACCATTGACTACAGTAAAGAACTTACTTAAGTCCTTTGCTGCAAATGACATGGTTTCGTTAATAGGGTTTGAATCTATAGGTACGATACTCTGGCTCAGTCGATAAATATTATCGAACGTTAAATCATAGGGACGATATATAAGCTTGGGTTCATCCTTCTTTGTTTCACGTTTCAATGTACCGTAATTAAAACGACTAACACCCAGTTCGTTAGGTGAGAAGGCATGTCTATCGTTCGGATTATACAGTACCTTCTGTCTATTTTCAGGATCCAGAACTTGATCAATTCGTTCAAGGATATTCATTAACAACTCCTAAGATGCCAGAATCTGATTAGCGATATCAACCGGATATATCTTATCAGGCACATCACATATACACAGACTCTTGCCATCTGCATTCGTTTCTTCATTATCCTTATAACCAGGAATAAGATGCTCACTCCAACGTTTTACCTTATTGAAATAACTGGGTATACCTAATGGTTTCTTCGCAGTGTCTATGTTACGAATCTTACGATTTACCTTAAACTTGACTGTACGTATATACGGATTTAGGAACTCTTCGTAATCACAGATGTAGTGCGGCTTAGCTCGAGGCCCACCTGTAGGATTCTTTATGAACTCCCCGATAGGATCGACCATACCTTTATCAGGATTTTCTTCAACCCCATCACTCAAGATCGTGATATCCGGCTCTTTCAAATACGTAAATACATAATCTACGGATTTCTTAGGTCCGGAAATCTTTCCCTCAAGTGTGTCTACATCAAGTGAGTAAGACATATGTTCACATGAGTTATACATGATGTCCAAGTCATACTTAAAGTCAATACCATATTTCTCATTGATGTATTTACGGAAGAAGTTTCGATAACATATATCTGCTTCAAACAAATCTACGATAGGTAAGTTATTCTGATTTGAGTCATGAATAACACTTTCCACACTTACGTCAATATCAAGTGCACGAATATTCATTACAGAAAGTTCGAATCCCTCATTAGCCACTACAGATGCATTACCTTGGTTCCCATAGTTAACCGCAGTTGTAAAGGCATCTTCTTTGTCCCCACGTAAGCGATCACCTAAGAATGTCTCAATCTCACCTGTTTGTTCCAGATAGTGAAGTTTATGCTGACGTAATCGATCGACTTCTTTCCACGTTCCGAACATTGCCTTTTTCATCTCGGTTACACGTTCGGTTGTAACTCCGGCACGTGCGGCTAGACCTGCGTCACCTTGTCCATAGATAGACGAGATCATACATGTTTTTGCAATCGTTCGATACTTAGCCTTGAAGTCAGGATCATTTGCATGGTCAGGCCACGTAATTTTAGCCAGTTCCATATATGCATCCTTGCCCGAGTCATAAATATCTTTGAATACCGGATCATTTGATATATAACAAATTGATCGCGGCTCCATTTGTGAGACATCGAAGTACGTCTTGATACGTCCGGGCTCAACAATCAGCAGCTTAAGTGAATCACTATGTGGTAAGAACGTATGGTACTCAGATGTACATCGCTTAGTTGCCAACGTATTCATCTTAAACACAGGCACATAAGTATCCTTCTCACCATTATCAGAGAAGTATCCTGAATGTATACCATCATAGAATATCTTATGTTTACCATTAAGCAAGTTCGTAACGTATGTACCAAGCTCCTTTCCGGCTACACCTGCGAAGTCCGTCATAAATCCTAACTTTGCAATAAGCTGATACGGATCTTCAGGTACACCATTAGTCATGTCGGCCTTAGGATCATCGAACAAATATTGAAAATATTCTTCTGCATGCGTTACCCCATCACTTATGAACTCACGTTTCCATACAGCTTTCTGACGTTCCGTATGTATGTTCCACTCACGTCTACGCCAATCATAATCACGACCAACTTCAACCTCAGGTGTGAATAAGTTCATCGCATCTTCAGAATGACGCAGGATATCCAGGTGTGCTTCAAACTGTTTTACTAAGTCCCGTACAACATCCGGTTTTTTGTCAACGCCATTCTGCTTCATATAATTCCAGAGCGAACATAACACCAAATATTGATCCTTGTATTCCAGTTCCAACGTTCGACCAAAGACGTTAGGAAATTGATCATTCGAGTTATAGTTACATACCTTTTTGATATATAACTTATCATTGTCGGCATATATAGTACCTACGAACGGGTCTTCAGTGATACGTACCACCGGCAGCGATTCCAGCTCCTTATAGCATGCACGTAATCGCCAATACCTATAAGCAGAGATTTCCGGTTGTGCTTCATCTTCGAAATGTGCAACAACTTTAGTCGGAAGTATAGTCGTCAAATCAAACTGGCTATAGTATGGATCACTTAAGTCACGTATTAGGTATAACTTATCCAGATCTGACTCCTGTTTACCTGCCTTTACTGCTTCCGCATCTCTAACTTTCATCAGGAGCCACATGAGCTGCGTCCTATCTACCTCACCTACCTCATGCACAGATATACCCGCCTCACGTGCTTTGGTAATTCGTGCCTGTAGTGTTTCGAGGAAAGTTACAGTTTTAGTCTTAAGTTGTCCGGATAATGACAGACCATACTTCTTATACCATGCACGAGCTACGTCAATAGCCAAGTAGGACTTATCTATGTCGATAACATTCTCCAACGGTGTCCATAGCTGACGTACTTCCTGCTTGTATTGCTCTAAGATAGGTCTGACTTTAGGAATTGCCTTGGCATTAAATTCCTCAACTAAGTAGGACAAACCCAGTATCTGTTGTATAAATTTGCCGATAGGTTCCGCAGTCTTCTTCTTACGTGCATAAGAATCAAGTCCTTCCTTCATGGCTTCTTCATCCAGTACTGACATCAATTCATCACTGACATCATACCCGATCATATTATTCAGGAAGTTCAACGGTATACTCCAACCCGGCTTGTCAGGACACAAACGTCGTAAAATGCTTTTCGTAATCTTGACAGGATCACTCTGACATACGTCCGGATATTGTGCAATAATACGCAAACTTTGGTACGGAGGTTCAATTACGTTATAATCAGAATTACGTCGCATGTATGACTTTAAGTATATACGATTTAGGAATATCTCGTAATTACTTAGAATGTTCTGGCAATACTTAGCGTACCTACGTGCTTTCGGTAAGTCCACCTTAATTCCTGACATCTCCAATTCCATACCTAAGTACCGATTGAACAGAAATACAGGGTAGCACGTTGTACCATATGCAGGGAATAACTTCTCGGCTAACTTGACGCAATAGAATGAGTCATAGCAGCAGTATAATCCGAGCTTTTCAGGATCACATGCGAACCACTCAGGACGCACATCCCAGTATTCTTTCAGGAGTTGCATCAGTTTCCCACCGTTCCACATATCCCGAATATAAAACTCACAGGCTTCTTTGTACAGATCATCACCCTTCTTGAATAGTTTTGGGTCTTCCGGGCTATCGATAATGATATACAGGCTGGACTCGAAATCTTTAGCCGTTGCATGATGCTTAGTAATCTCTTTGATATAATCCTGCTCTACACCTAATGCATCATCCCATGACGGGGTAGCCAGGTAGTACTGAACATCATATTTCAAGCTCTTACGTTGATCATCAGCAAAAGCCAAAGCCATTGCATCTTGAATGTAGTATATTTTCCTATACATCCTGAACAGGACTTCCATTTCGAAACTGCAGTTAAAAGCCCATACATTGCTGCTATGAGTATCCATATACTGTTGAAACGCTATTAGGAAACAGGAACGATCATACTCTGACTGTGCATTCCGCTTTGACTCCACATAACCGTAATCCTTCCTGAAATCAAAGAAATAGGCTACGTCTTTCTTATATAGAGCAAAACCGGAAACGCGGAAAATTTCTTCTTTAGGAAAGCCTGTTGTCTCGAAGTCAAGGCCTACCCATGATGTAGTATCCGGCATAAATACAGTATTAAGTATATTCAGACCTTCCTTCAATCCCACATTGGCAGTTGTAGGCAACGGCAGTGGTTCTTTCTCCAGTGCATTCGAGATGAAGTATTCATATTTTGCTTCAACACCATCCTCGAAGACCGGCTTATCTCCAAATACAAGTCTATGCTCACCTATACGTACCTGTGGGAGTGCTGTAAAAGAAACATAGGTAAATGAACGCAAACCTATGTGGATCTTATGTGCTTTATTCAGATCAATTATTTTATCATATACCTGTCGTCCGTAAACCAGAAAAGCATCATTTCCCGGATTCTGAATACGCTCAAGAAATTCCTTCTCGCTTATCCTCTGAAACTGAGCCGGCTTGAGTGTCGAGTATAAGGACTGCAATTTCAAATGTAATCCCTGTGCATCTTCTACAATGTATTTCATATATAATCCTTAATCAAAGAGTTGTTTACATATATTATCATATTCCTGCCACATTTTTGTTTTGTGCAGGCATCTTAAAGCATCTCGGATACCACAATAGTACCAACCTTGATCTGCTTTACCGCGCTTAAATTTTGTCCAAAGTATGTCACCCTGACGTTGCGTCTCTTTAAGTAATGAGCGAACATTGGATAATTTGTCTGCCAAACATATCAGCTGAACGTCACGTGTTTCTTTGGGTAATTGCGAAATTGTGTGTAACTTACGCTGCTCCCATGTTTTAGACTTATCTTCAGACTCAGATTGTACTAACTTAAGTATGTACGGCCCAAACAGATTACGTATATCCGCAGTAGTTGTAGGTGTGTCTTCAAGTGTATCATGCAAAAGTCCGGCGATTTGTAGCAGCTCGGATTCCCCGTTCTCACGTAAGATCTGAGCTACTTCCAATGGGTGAACAATGTACGGTTCACCTGTGGACTTACGTTTTTGACCTGCATGTGCTTTTTTTGCAAAATCTTCCGCTTTTTTGTAAAGTTCTGTCATAAATCCTCCGAAAAAGATATGGGGGCTAGATAACTCCGGCCCCCTTAAAATTAAATATCGTGCATACCCTCAACAAAATCCATATAGTTCTCAAAACCTGTATCTATACCTTTCTCAAAACAATAGGAATGAAACCTCCCCTGCTTATAAGTAAAGCTCGCAGGATTTATAGCGTCTATAATTGTATCACGTACGTCATCAACATATCGTATGTTCGTATTCGGGATGACTCCTTCAAGCATATTCATAGCATAATACGCATCATGCAAGGGTTGGTAGTCGATGAGAGATGTATCGCCATGCATGAGTTTCGCTATAGCCTCTTGGCGATTTACACCTCGATGCGACCATACACATGCATTATTATGAGATTTGTGCATTAACTCTTCTAGAATACCGTACTGATATCGACTTATCTTACATGGTTCATGATACATCTTTTCTGAAAACGTATTTATCTGTACGTAAGCGTTATCATATTCTTCTGTCAGGTTTGTGTAAGTCGACCAGTTATATGTCGAGATGAAATCAACACCCCGCAGTTGAAAATTAGTCCAATCTTTATCTGCAGTAACTAGAATAGCATTATAAGAATCATCATGGGAATTATAATCCGAGATGGCATATGCCGCTAAGAATGCCAAATCATCGGCCTCATAGCCCTGTCTGACAAGGGAATGAAATCCCATATCACCCATCTCATTTATTATTCGATATTTAACATATTGAGCAGCATCCATATTGGCCTGCTCGAGTCGTATTTTATTTTGTTGTGCTACGATCTCAGCTAATCGTTCCGGCGTGGCACTGGCTTTCTCGAGCTCTAAAGCATCGTACTCCTCGTCAGTTGGATACCATCGATCAGCTTTATACGTCTGTAGCGTTTGGAGCTTATAATAAGGTGATTTATCCCAGATCAATAACGGATATTGACAAGACACATCACCCTTTAATCGCATGAATGTTTGCACAACTAAAGAGAACAGCTTATTCTTGGGAATAGGCTGATCTCCATAGTCTTTTGCTAATATGGCTTTTTCACGAAAGAGAAAATAATTCGCATCAAATAAGCCCCACTTATAGATAAACGTACGCTTATCTTTATACATTACCAGATGGCATTGAGAAGCCTGGAGTATACGATGGCTGCTGCGCCGGTTGTTGTGTAGGTGTAGCAGTGGTATTTGTCTGCTCCCATGGTGGTAAGTCATTGGGGTCAACCAGCGGTGCAGGAGCTGTATATGCCTGCTGTACCGGTTGAACCTGTGGTATTGCTTGTGCGGCTGGTGCAGTTATTCCAGGATCCACTGGAGTAACATTATTCTGTGGTCTTCCATCCAGTTCTGACTGATCAATTACAGGATAAGCGGACGGTTGTAAAGGTGTTACACCGAATGCCTGGTTCTGTGCAGTCGATGCCGCAGCCAGATAGTCGTTTACACGCTTTGTTAACGCCAGATAGAAATCGGCATCAAATTTCGTTACATCAGCTACTTCAGCACACAGATCTGTACACTGAGCTATATCAGCAGCAGTGATTTCAAACGGTGCGGCATCCATAAACTGAATATTATTCGTATAACCGATCACACCTCCCGGAGGATTTAAGGCTGTACTAATCGAAAGTATACCTGTGTTTTCGCCAGGTGTACGTCCGAAGTAACGAGCGGTCCATGCACCATCGTCACGCATAGCTGCAGTTCTCATAGCAACTGCCTGATTTAATGTTCCGGAGAATGTCTTACCAACGTGTTTACAGAGTTTAATAGTAGGTTCCTTAATCAGTTCCTTACCCTGTTCATCTGTAGCAGAAAGAATCTTAGCCCAGAACAAAGTAGTCGCTGTTCGAAACTTTACACCCAATTTTGTAGGTGTATTATCCTGTATAATTACCTTAGCCTTTAATGCAGACTCATACTTACGCAGAGCCTCAATCAAATCGTTCATGATTCGTATTTGATCCTTGTCAAGACGAAGCAGGTTAGATGTATAGTTATTACATTTAGCCAATGGACTCGGAATAATAAGATTTGTATAGTCGATCCACTGCTTGCCTTCCTTAGTCATCTTAGGCGAACCATCCGGATTAACTGCCGGAACTGATTCGTAAATCTCATAGCCATAAGTAATTACACGATAAGCGTTACTCAGCTCATCTGCGATTGGACGTAACATTACAGTACCACGGTTTTTCGCAGCACACATATTAAATAGACGGGAATCATTACCTTCCTCCGAAGCGTTCTGTGATCCCATAACATTGATACGTTGCTGCATTTGTTGAAAAAAGTTAACTAAATTATCGGCCATCTATCAGCCCTCCAAAATAATTATATATTTCTACTCAAGGTAGATTTGTTTCTTCTTTACCAGACTTAAACGGACTGGTATCTTGATCCTCCCGGGAGAAAAGACATCCCCAGACGTAGGATTCTATTTGTTCACGAACCTCTGGTGGACAATCAGCAACATAAGTTGCCATATCCTTCTGTCTGATGCTATACAAAAACATAATCAGACGTTTAATGTCAGGGTCCATAACAGTGCCGAACAAGTGTCTATAATGTTCGCAATCCCGAATCAGACGTTGCTCGGTAAAATCTTTAAATTCTCCTCTAATGTTGAGATAGAACTCAAGATTCATAAGATTTTCTTCATCATCGTCATCGTCCTCTAACTTGAAGATGTAATAATGATCATTCTTATAGTACTGGTATTCTCTATGATCTGAAAACCTAATACATATTCCTTCAGGTTTTCGGGTGATCTCATAATTGGAGAATGTGTGACGATCACAGTGTAGTGCATTAAATAGTAATACATTAAACTCTAAATCTGTTTGTAAAGACATTTTACACCTCATCCAACTTGACTTATCAAGGAATCCACATCCAACTTATCATCAGCGTTAGGATCCTCTTTTATTCTATAAAATAGTAGATCATCAGTACTACCAACCAAGGCTCTCTTATATGTCTTGATTGAATATACCCTATTATCATTAAAACCGTAAAACTGGGATAGTGTATCTATAATAAACTTCAGACAGTTATCCAAGTCCTTTCTACCAAGAGATGTATGAAGATAGAAACCCAACTCTATTGAAAGCTTAACCTTCTCTGGGACCTGAGCTCCGGCATAAGTCTTAGCCATCTGCGATATAGCAAAATTTCGAATCTCCACACACTCCGGATTCATAACCTTTCTTCTGTGCGCTAAAAGGTACATTGAGTTTACGGAGGGAAAATACTTTACTTTAAAGATACCCTGCACGTCGTACATTCAGCTCACCTCCGTATTTTATCATAATCTTTATTAAATGTCAAGGTTTTTCATTAAAATAGTCTCGTTTTATTCCCCAATACTCTCCATCAGTAGCAAAAGGTTCAAGGTTAGCTTTAGCCATAAATGCCATTGGATCTTCCGGATCTTTGAACAACCTCCTGGTTTGCGGTGGTATACGGTCCTCAAGGTACTCAATAATCTTATTGTACCTCATTCGGAAATAATCACCAACCCCATATGGATGCTGCATTTTATAGTCCCACATTATGTGCCTCCAATTCTTCAATAGAATCGACAGCACCAAGTGGTTCCTGTGGATTCTCACCTGTCATCCAAGAGTATGGGGTCGGCTCATCGATAAAACTTCTACCATTCTCAGCTTCCCAGCGTTTGACCGCATCCCGATTTACCTCTGCTACTGCATCATATAACGTACGTACCTGTCTGAAAAATTCATCATACTCTTGCTGTTCCCGATCAACAGCTGCTTCACTAACTTCATTAGCTACTTCACTGAGTTCATTAACTGCTTCACTGAGTTCATTAACTGCTTCACTGAGTTCATTAACTGCTTCACTGACTCCGTTAGCAGCTTCACTGTCTTCGTTAGCCACTGCATTAGCTTTACCAGGCATCTCACTGAGATCTATCTTTAGCTCATTTGCATCCTTCTTCAAGCCGATACAAAAGATAATGATATATGCAAAAACTATTAAAAAGAAATTAATTATACTTAACATGTAAGCTCCTTATTTAGAGAAAGTGTTAATCGTGCAATTAGATATGCTTCAGATGTCGCAAAGAGTGTCGCCATACGTCCGGAGTCAGCATCTCCGTAACGTAATGCTTCTCGTATCAACGTTGAACTAATGTAGGCGGTTTCAGGATCAGCCATAATGTAAATCGTTTTCACACTTGGACTTATGTGCTTATTTATCAATTCCAGATTCTGTTCATAAGCCAAGTCTGAACTATCACGCAGACCACGTACTAATGCATTAGCACCTACATTAACACAAAAATCCAAGGTAGTAGAATCCTCGTCCAATTTAGATACATGTAATTCCTCAAACATATTAGACAAGCCTTTACAAGAAGTTTGAACTATTTCTACACGCTTATCCATTGAGAACATGGGTGTTTTCTTAGGATTATTCGCTACCAATATATGCAATACATCAAAAATATGTAGTGCCCCAATTTTTTGTACCAGGCTTAAATGTCCTTTCGTAAATGGGTCAAATGTTCCTGGAAATACCGCTACTCGTTTTCTCTGATCGGTAGACACATTCCCGCACATGGTTCCTCCTTGTCACCTTCTTTAGACTGTGACCCAGCAGTGGCTTCGCCACGCTGCTTGCGCCAAAATTCTATAAGATACGGATAATCATATGTAAAGTGAATCTCAAGCCACTTTATTGAGTCAAAATCATACTCCTTAAAACTGACACGATTTCTGTCTCGAACGTTCTCGCTATTGAGCCCACGTCCGGCAGCGGCACTTGAGGCAAAGTTAGAAGCACGTTTGCGTACCTCTATAGATGCTATTTGAGTGTTACGTTGGGCACTTAATTCTACGGGGGTCGGACTTAGGATAACACCCCTTACCCAACCGTAATCCGTACGTACCCATCCATCTTCAGTGACATTATATGTCTTCAATAACATATTCTGTGTTAATATGTGTAATTTCTGTGATTGAACATCCGGCATGTCATATGAGATGGACTTACGTGGGATCACATACATCTCATCACACACACCCATATAAACTGCAACCCATAACACTAACAACAGAATTAATCTTATTTTTCTCCACATATGAATACCTCTCTATTTCTTGATTTGTGGTATATTATTGAGATCTATTTCCTTACTCATGTCCGAACATCCAGACCCAGGTAATGTAACAGGATCAGGGCATATTTTCAGCCAACTGTAGAGCGGCATAGATATTTCCTCGAATCGCCCGTTTTTATCCATGAGGTATGGCGTACTGGCTAACATACCGCCACGATACTTAGGTACGTTAATGATACCTATGTGATTCTGGCCACCTTTAATCGGTGGAAAGGATACAGTTATCATGTTATCAACGATCTGCTGCTTACGACTACTTTCATTTCCTGACTCGAGTGGAAGTATCTCCTCACTGTAATAATTTGGTTTAGGCTGACATGCGATAAAAACCCATTTTCCAGGTCTGTCACTTAAGCCTTTGAGTTGGTTGTACGTGGTTTCGCCTTTTTGATACATATCCTCTTCCGAAGAAAAATTGCTATCATAATCGGCAATAAAAACATCATACTCATCGTAGAACCCCTTTGATTTAATAAATGAGATCCAGTTCGTACACGAGATCTGATCCGGCTGAAAACACTGAATCTTAAGATTCGGAATCCATGACATCCCCGGATCATTCCTGGCTTGCATCATAAGTGTATCAAATGTAAGTGCCACCTTATTCATAGACACACGATACTGTTGTGCAAATATACGTGTAACAAAGTGATACTCATTCATATCACCCAGAGCCAGATACAGAACTTTCTTACCCTGACGTGCGAACTCACAGGCTTCTTGAGTTAGTAACATTGATTTACCTGAATTGTGTACGAAAACACCCCAATCCTTATTACCATGAATAGCAAAGTTGTGATATGGACCAGCGTTAACCAGATCAAAAACAGGGATAGGCTGTTGGGATTTTTTAATGCTGACACACCCGACAATGCACGTTCCAGTTTCTTGGTTAGAATAACACCCCATGATTACTTCGTCACCTGTCTTTAAATCCTTAGCTTCCACATATTTAAGTCTATCAGTAGTCTTGTCTCTAATTAGAAATTGGTGATCTATCGTACAATTAAACGGGAATATCCATTTATGTGTTTCGTCCCTTAATCCTACATAAGCATATTCAGTTATAGACTTAGTTAGAATACATGCTTCAGCATGAGTCTGAATGATCTCGTTCGTATCTGGATTCATACTGTATACAGGTATATTTGTATCCTTACTATCATACAATTCTCGTAAAGACTTTATCTCCCCAGTGCACAATCGTACTCGAGTCCATCCAAAGAAGCACCCCGGCTTCCCACTCACCATAGTCAGCGTTCTGTCCAGATATCCACCCAAAGGTGAGCAGCTATTCAACATAGGTAGCGATGACTTAAGTGCTGAACCGACAACCTCAGCCTTCAGTTTACTCACATCAATATCGAATAGAGTAAATTCTCGGTATATACGTTTATCTACATCCTGAATATTATCAACGTTAAATCCTTGAATTGCACGTACGAAGTCAATCGGCGAGCTGAAGTTCTCACGTTGGCACTTATTTATGGCCTCATTTGTAATTACGTTTGATAATGCGGTTTTGACTGCATGAAGCTCATCCTCAGTGTAATTCCTCATCTTTTCATAAGCTTGAAGCATGATACCAATTATGTCCGGCGTATATCCCAGACTTATAAGATCGTTCTTGAATACGATATCAGTATAGCCATCTTGTGATATCAATTCATACTTACTATCAACGATCTTTAATAACTTTTCATAATCTGTCATACCGAAATACTTAGATTTCAGGTATTCCATATTAGACTTAGCCATTGCTGCGACTGACGGCTCAAAGCATGCAACAATCAAGTCTATCTCTTGCAACTCCTGCATTTATAGCTCCTTAAAAAGACACTGCGATTTTCACTGGTTTCATCATTTCTGTCCGGCACAATCTCGGTTTATGTATCTTATTTACATTAACCCTGATACCCATATCCAGAATGCTGTTGATCCGCTTCTGGAACTCAGGTAACCCATACTGCAGCAGCATTTCTTCCGAATCTGCACCCGAGGACGGAATAATATCACTCTTTATTCCTTCGCTCCTTAGTTTCTTAACAACCACCTTAGACAGTTCACTCTCATCCATCATTGAATATACCTTTCCGAGTACACCCAGATACTTTAGCAACTGAATTTGGTACAACGTAGGTACTTTTCCAAGCAGAGCCGCTACGTTAGTCGAATCCCCAACTACAAGTTTCAGAGCAATTGCTGTAAGTGCACCCTCAACAAGTATGGTAGTATTTCCCGTATTCCAGCATATACGTCCATCGAAATTAGGAACAATATATACCGGTTTCTTATCTATAGGAGGATTGAAATACTTAGAACCTGTAGGGCTCTTACTTACGTCTATGTACCGAAATTGGTAATAGTATGGCTTTTGATATAGATCAAAGTATGGAATAATGATCTTAGGTTCCTTGAATTTGAGCTTACAGAAGTTTCGGCTGATATTATAGAACGGATTTCGGTTATGCATATACGCACCACCTTCGTTCTCACTTGATATAAATACAGCCGAATCATAAGCTTTTGTATCAATTCTACATAACTCGAACTTTCGATCAGACTTATCCCCCACGAGTACCTCAAGATTAATATCTCGACTAAGTTCTGCTAATTTATCTTTAAATACAGCCTCACATCGGAAACATTTACCCCACGTACAATCCTTATTAATACTCAAGTTCTTCTTATCATAAGTGAGCTCACCACGTCGTTCATTACGTTCTTTACATCTTGGGCACACACATCGGATGAATTCCTCACCCTCCTGTACATCCTCATGATCTACTAAACTTTGCAGCTCACCTTTCTCACATTCTATAGTCTCGTATCCGTCTAATTTAAGCCATTGCATCTCGTTCTGCCTTCACGACTTCCTGTATGATATCACGTCTATCCGTAATTTTCTCATAAGGATATATTGCCGTTTGTAAATAATTATAGAAGTGTATAATTGACGCAGGTTGATGTGGTTTAGGCGGCTTCTTCATTACATACCTTTGTTCCTCACATCGTCCTGGTAATGTTCCTAACAATAAATACACCATATCAGAAGTTAAGTATCCCGGGTAACGTAAATTATCCATAAGCATTCTGAACTTACATCCATTCACAACTACCCCTGTAAGATCAAAGTCCGCTACAGTTGCATAGGAACAATATTCTGTCTCAAATGAATCTATGGTTGTATGTACACGTAAGAAAAGCACACGTTCTCCTTCAATTACTGAGATAAGGTTCCATAACCCACGTGCTTCCAACGTTGTATCCGTCTCAAATATGATATTCTCATTAAGTACGACCGAAGGTGTCAGGACTAACGTATGAGAATAGCCTTTGCTTTCAAGATAGGCCGAAAGTGTGTTATTTTGTTCGGCCGTAGGCAGCGAATACATAATGAAATGTACGGCCTTACCTTTGAGCATATGTTTGTTTGACTCAATAGTATCTATGTAGTCATTCAGGTCGAAATTTAGTCCGTCTTGATATAATATAATGTCTGTCATCTGAATTTCCTCTATTATAAAAAAAAATGGGGATTTACTTCTTACCTCAACCAAGTGAAAGATGGGAGCGATGGTGAAATCCCCGAAAAACCAGGTGTATAAGGAGGTTTAAGGCTTGTTTCTTATCTCTAGGACAGGCCAAGAGTTACGGTACCCGCCTCTGAAAACCGGGAAAGGAGGAGTGTTATGTTAAACCAATTCGTCAATCGGTGAGTTATTTAAGCCATCTACATAGAGACGGTCATAAATGAGAGAACCCCACTGAATGAGCTTCTGAATTGATTTAGTATCTGAGAAAGTCATAATCATACCGATCTCGCTTACACGTTCATCGATAGGTTTCTTTCCTTCAGGATCCGGCTCCAACTTAACCAGAACCAGTCCCGGAACATCACTGAAGTTGAGCTGCGTAATTGCCACATCTGGTGAACTCATATCTACACCTACGACAGAGATTCTACCTGTCTCAGGATCTCGATTTTCTTCCATCTTCGCAATAACAGCGTCGTTGAATTTCTGTAATGCAGTCTTCGGAGTCTCAGCTGCCTCATTCTTTACTGCATCTTCTTTGTTTTCTGCTTGAATATCGTTTGCCATAATTAAAATACCCCTGTTTCTTTACCTTGTACTACGTCCATTACGTCAGATACACTTGGCATACGTACGATGCTTGGCGATACGCCTAATGGCTTAAAGTACGGCTGTGAATTGATTACGTTCTTTGCACATATATTCTTATTGCAATTGTACCCAAAGTGCTCTGGTCTTGTTTCACCCCAGATTACTGTCACGTCTGCACCTACTCCGGTTGTGATGTGCTGCAGCGATGAATCGGTACATACAATTTTAGTTGCATACTTAGCTAATTCATGATATGCCACAAAAGGAATCTGCATCTTGATAGCACCCTCGTAGGATGGTTCATTCTGTAGGGCATAGTGCAAGATTGATGTGTTAGGATATGCCTTCTTCAAAGCGTTAATCAGTTCTTGTCCCTGATGATAGTTTCGATGAATAGGTTCAATATTATCGTTATACACACCCTGCATCGGAGCAATAGGACTCTGCCCGCCACAGAACTGTACAATAATAAACTTACCTAACTGTTTCTTTACATCAGCAACTACAGTGTCTATGTTTGGCATACAGGCTTCAATCTTATCCAGGATTGGAGTGTAATCCATAGCAGGCTTAGAAAGGGTAATATTGTACTCCTGTGCCCATGCATCGAACAAATGATGTTTCTTTTTGATAAAATTACCATTTGAATAAGGTTCTTTCCAAAGTACATCGCACTCATCGTCCAGAACTAATTCCTGGTACAAAGATCCGCCCTGCATCGGAAATGCTTTTGTAACAACTGAACATGAATTAAATACGTCTATGTATGGCGAGACTAAATATAGCTCCTCGTAGTACTTCGCCAATTCAGGTAAGATCGACGTCAGCATTACATTCTTACCTACACCCCCCTCAACTGTAAGGAGGGCTCGCTTGTTTCTAATATCGGACATTACTGTCTCCTAATCTAGGTATAGTGAGGGGCGTAAAGCCCCTCTTGTAAAATCAGGTTAATCTCTGAACATGTACCAATCTTTACTGATCGGCGTTACTGATACAGGTGCACTTATAGATCCGCTGCTCAAGTCCTCCTCGATAACTAACTTCATGTTGTTGATTCGGAGGATGTTTTTGTCGGATTTATGCTCGAAGCCCCAATCAATAGTCTCTAAAATGGCATTCTCGCCTATTTTGAATATCATGCCTTTTTACCTCGTTTCTGCGTCGGCTCTTGTTTTACCACGATCTTTTTCTTGGGTTTATCTACAGGCTTCTTAACCAGTTCGGGTTTACCCTGCTCTGTCTTAATACCCTTGAAAACATCCGTTGCTGCACAAGATGCACAATCTCGATTACATGAGAAGAATACTGTTACATCAAAGTCATCATCTTCGGCGCAATCATCCTCATCCTCGTTCTCGTCCTCGAAGTCCTCATCATCATCCTCGAAATCATCCTCGAAGCCATCCTCAGAGTCATCTTCGTCCAGGATCTCAAGTATACAATCGTCCTCTGTTATAGTTCGATCTGCATCCAGTTCGCAAGTATCCGGGTCAAATACGCACTTATCGCAGCTCTCTTCCTTACATGCCAATCCTGCTGCTGCGGTATACTCTATGCCTGTCTCAAAGTCAACCATGTCCTTCCAACGTGCCTTGAGAATCTGTGCGTACTGTGATAACGTTGCGATCTGCAATCCGAGTAACGTACCCTGTGTTGAATCCTGGTACTTAAGTTTCGAGTACTGACGTGAGAGTGTCTGAATCTTTGCTTCTGCCCAATCCTGCTCAAGTCTTAAATCTTCTACAATGTCATTTAATGTTGCCATGTTATACTCCTGTTTTGAATACATGTTTGATTGGTCAAAGATTTTTGTCCACGACCATATCTTTTTCTTTTTTAAGTCTACTGTTAAATCACATACTTTTTTACAAGGTATTACCTATATCATAATTAACCCTATCTTTAAATTCTTGAGCACGACCTTTATTCCAAGCTTTAAGTTCTCTTAGATATCCGACTATGCGAGAATAAACTTCTGTTTCCTGGTCATATTTCCCAGCTAAAATATCTTTTTTCTTATCCTGGAGTTTTACTAGTTGCTCTTGAAGATCCTTTTTATTCATTCTCATTTGTTTGTTCCTCTACTAGTTTCAATTGTTTTTCGATCTCGACGATTTCTTTATTTATTCTTTCTAATTCCTCAGCTCTACATTTAGGGCAAAATTTTTGCTCTCCATCAAGATATCCATGAATCGGACACACTGAGAAAGTGGGTGATATTGTTAAGTAAGGTAAACGATAGTTTGTAAAAATCGTTTTGATTAACTCAGCACATGCTTTCCAGTTATGAATCCGTTCCCCAAGATATGCATGGAATACTGTCCCCCCTGTATATTTTGTCTGGAACTGATCTTGGATATCCAAGGCTTCGAAAATATCATCAGTGTAAGTAGCAGGTAGCCATGTGCTATTTGTATAATAAGGATCTTCGCTATCATTAGCTGTAATGATACCTGGAAAGCTTTTCTTGTCATGTAAAGCAAGACGATACCCTGTACCCTCAGAAGGTGTAGCTTCAAGATTAAAAAGCAAGCCTGTTTCTTCTTGAAAATCGGAAAGCCGTACATTCATATAATCCAAGAGTTCGTTCGTGAACTTTTGCCCCCATTCATCAGCGATATTATGCTCATCGTTTGTGAAATTACGTATGCACTCGTTGCAGCCATTAATTCCAATAGTATTGAAGAACGTATCGTATGATTGAACATATACCTTACTGTATGGGTAAAACCCACCATTCAGTAAGTTTTCAATAGTCCTACGCTTTATAACTAATGAGTCCTTGGCTAACACCATGAGATAATCAAGTTCCTTATAGAACCCTTCCTTATCCCCTTTAAAACGATACCCGAGTTGTGGCAAATTGATTGTAACGACACCTGTAGATCCAGTCTTTTCTGCAGCTCCAAACAGACCGCCGCCGCGCTTTATCAACTCCCTTTTATCAAGTCTAAGGCGGCAACACATGCTTCTTATATCACTTGGGTTTAGATCAGAATTGATGAAGTTCTGAAAGTAAGGCATGCCGTATTTACAGGTTATCTCAAAGAGCTTTTGGGCATTAGAAGAATACCAGTCAAAATCTTTTGTTATTGAATACGTACAAATAGGGTATGAGAATAAACGCCCATTAGCGTCCCCTTGTTCGAATAAATCCAAAAGAACTTCATTAAATAAATCCATCTCCTTCTGACAATCTTTATACTTAAAGTCAACCTGCTCACCACCAACCCAACAACGGGTTTCTGCGAGATCTGAAGGAACTAACCAATCCAGTGTGAAGTTACTGAAGGGGGCTTGTGAATTAGCCGAAATGAACTCATGTCCATTAATATCCTGAAAGAACACAACTCCATTATCAGTCGTAGGACACCATATTTCGCCATTATATGGTATCTTCTCAACCTCTACAGGTATGTTTACACGTGTCACTGACTCGAATTTTTGTGCTAATCCAAAACCCTCGTCTACAGTGATCGGCACCGTGAAACTAGCACCTTCTTCGAGAAATTCATAAGCACGATGTATTTCACCATTGCCTGTATAAACACGATGTTCGTACGATACTATTTGTTCGTAATCGTAATCCTTGTTATATATTTTTATCAAGAAATCTTTGTCATTTAATTTTCGGGTCATTTTCTTGACAGAATTAAACTCGACCTTACGAGTTTTGGGATTTACGGTATAAACAACTTCTCCAATTTTAATATCAGCACACTGTTTCCAGCCATCCTGCGTTAAGAGTTTCGTTGATAACGGAACACATCCCCACCTACTACTACAATTGAGACCAAATAAAAGTGATTGCACGCATTGATAAACTTCTTTTCTTGAAAGGTTATCTATTTTGATAAATGGTGCTATATAAGTATCTACGCTAGAATAAGCCATTGCACCTGCATTGCAATTCTGTAGTAATCCGTTAAAATTAACTAATTGGTTCACTAATGTGCTTAAGTGCTTAGCTGGCTTAGACGTAATCTTCCCAGGGACCCCACCTATGCCCTTTTTAATCAGATCCAAAAAGTTATGCCCAACGCAATAACACGCAAGCATACTCAAGTCATGTATGTGAAACTTACAATCCCGATGTGCATCACCTATTTCCTTAGGGTAAATCTTATTCAGCCAATAGTTTGCAGTAACTGCGCCGCTATTATTCAGAATCATACCGCCAAGTGAGTAACCTACGGACGCATTTTCCTTAACACGCCAGTCACTTTCGTCTAGATATTTGTCAACCAAGTCGATCGGCTTTATAGTTCGAAGTTGTTCTCGATTATATCTATATTTTATATACGCACGAGCAACATTTGGGTTTTTCTTCATAAGTGCGTTCTCAACCAGGTCCTGAATTTGCTCTACGTTCATCCTATCCGAAAGATCATCCAGAAGTTCTTCACACACGTAACTACCCATGTCAGGCTCATTTATAGCACGGCAGGCCTTATTTACAGCATCTCTGATCTTACATACATCAAAATCTGCCACACTACCGTCTCTCTTAATAACTGTTTTTATATCCATACGTTTATTCCTATGTTTGTTAAGTCAATCCCGAAGTAGGGATATTATTTTCTCTTTCCAGCAGCTTTTTATTCAGGTATAAACTCAAGACGATATGTGTACCCAAGACAGAACGGATGTGTGTCGCGTGACGGGATAAAGCTCGCCTGAATTACATCTGCACCCTGATCATCATCTTCCCCATAAGTACGGCAGAATGTGTAGCTGTTAACGCAATTATCCTGACTCGCACAGTCGAAAAGAACACCTGTGACAGAAATTGAACCCTCTGCCGGGCTTTCATTTATCTCATCAATATCCTGATAAATACGTGCCGTAAACTTTTGTCCTAAATACATAGGAAACTTAGGTGCAAGAACCTGAACTATAAATGTGCTCGAATTACCCCCTGTCAATGTTACGCAAACGTGATTCATGTCTGTCTGTGCTGCTGTTACTGTTAAATTAGAGAAAAACATATATACTCCTTAGTTATCATTTATAATTTCTTGTAATGTTCGTTGTTTACTGAAAGCCAATACACCTTCTTGTACGAGTGTATTTGACCAGTAGTTATAAGACTCGAAATACGGAGTCTTAACACCAATTTGAGATAGCAATTTACTAACATACTCTGCGGACGATGCTATCTCGACCTTTTTGTATACAACCTTATTTACTTCTGCATAGGTCTTGTCATTCAGCATTTCTACAGTTTTGTTCTCGTGTGCCTTGTAGAAATAGATAATAACTTGTATAGCAAAAAGCAGACCCCAATTAAGGTGTCTCATACCTAATGGCAAGTGTTGCAATGCATTCTTGATAAATTCCGTGCGATACAAGGCGAATTCAGGGTAATATGGTTTGATACCAGTTGTCTTCTGCTCTTGTCGTGTTGGAAACATAGCATTTAGTCTTGCCAATCCTGTTAAATTCCGCCCATAAACAGCCTCTCCGGATTCACGATCCAATACCCGCAGCTCAATAATGTCAGCGGTTTTGTTGGATAAATCCAGCTCCTCTACAGGCTTTTTTAGCACTGTAAGATACGATGGGATAAGTGTTACATATTTCTTAGTTGCACTACTCAAGAAAGTCTTAAACTTATCCAGTATATTTGTACCATCATACTCATACAGGAAGAAATCAATATCCTTATTCTGCATATTCTGCTCCTTACCAAGGCTGGTTGAATTCATCAGCAATACCTTCTTTCGATGCCTTACGAGTTTTAACAGGCTTTACCTCATCCGGGTTCACAGCTTCTGTTGTGCCGTCCTCGTATTTAACATTGATAGTTATCTGCTTGATGTCTTTTTCTGACTCGGCTTCAATTTTGAATTTCATGTTGTCTCCTTTGGTTCCTCGTATCGATACCACTGTCGAGATGCAATCATATCCGCATAATGCAAGATAGGTATCTCTTCAGGCAAGGTATCAGCTATATCATCGAACTCAGGGTTATCAAAACGCCCCATATGTCCTCTGACCATATCAGCTATAGAATAGACTTTTGACTTGAGTTCTTCTGTCGGCATATTCGTTGCCTTAAAGTCGATCTCATCAGCAGCCCGTTTCGCATGATCCTTAGCAGTCCATCGCGATGAAGTACTGTATTTCCACATGTCATGCAGAATCGCAGCAGCATACAAGCCATCCCAATCAAGAGACGGGCGCGCTTCCTGAATGGCGGTCAAAATAGTTACTACAGCTTTAACATGTCTTACGAGGCCACCCTCACCCAATGCGAATGGAGGGTGATGTTTTCCTGTACTTGAAGCCGGTTTTTCGTAGTTGATAGGATTGACGTGATGGTCTAAGAGATCAATGACCAAATCACGTATCTCAATACTGGAGATCCTATCTAGTTCTTTTTTGAATATTTCGGATCCGCGCACTGTATCTCCTTTGTAAACCGTTCAATCTGCTTAGGTTTTAACGGTTTAAACAAATATTGTGACATAGTTGTTGAATATAACTTGTCATCACTACTTTTAGATTTTTTGGCTTTTTCACGATTTTCTTCGACTTTTTCCTCAGATTTTTGGGAATTTTCCTCTAATTTTTGGAAATTTTCATGATTTTTAGGAATAATCCTGACTTTTTTTGCAAACTTAGGACAATCTCTCATAACGTACCCTAAAATGTATGCATTAGCAGGATTATTGAGATCTACTACCAATCTTGATCCCCATTCCTTAAGGTACTGCTGAAGACCATATCTAGTTGCAGCATTCAGATTCTTAAGTATAGCTTGCAGTCCTTTTTTCTCATGCCAAAAATGAGCTCTGAAGTCGAAGTACACAAACATGAATGGAACAAGCTGATTAAGCAGCTCATTCCATCCAAATGTAATCTTATGATGATAACCTAACCAAAAGTAAAAGTCTTCTTCCGGCATACCATCTTGATACATAATCGAGTGGTTTGTTGCCTGATAAGATGCCCCCGCCAACATAAGTACCGACTTAGCCCGACGTTTGGACGGATTTAGGAGAAACTTTGCATAATCTTGGCTAATTGAGCAGATATTCCTATACTTTTTATACACTGCCTTGAGATGATCCGGAACCACGGCTGAAATCAAATAATATTGATACAGATGTTTGGGCGGATCCGGCAATGTTGCCCAGGTTAACTTCACTGACATATTAGTGCTCCTCGAAGTAGTTTATAATTTCTCCATCACTTACATACCGTTCAACTTCCGATCCATCTTCGTCCAAAAGTAAGAGCGTAGGTGCGGCTTTAACTTTATACTGTATTGCAAAGTCACGCCCCTCATCTTCGGACGCATTTAGGATCGTAATGTCCGGAACGGGATGTTGATCTAAATATTTCTCTACTTCTTTGCACTTTCGACATGTCTTTGATTCAATTAAAACTTTTTTCATACCTTACATCCAAAAACAGGGCCAACTTACGAGCCCCTTAAATTCATATGATGATCCATAAAGGTCTGTCATGGCATCATCGAGTCCTGCTATGGTTCTGGATGATTGTACGTATCCGTAATTGAACAAGTGATATTCATTCTCGTCCTTGAACTTATACACACAATCATAATGCCAGAACGCAGGTTTAGCACTTAAGTCTGCATACCCGCGTGTCTTACAATACTCCAACTTTTTGCCATAGATCTGTCGTAACTTTTGACATACGTAATGGCCTACGTCATCACAGTCACCAAAGTCGGCAAAGAACTCAATGTCATAGTTATTATGATCAAACAAACCTTTCGGACCGTCCCATTTGTAACGATAGACATCCTTAAAAAAGGCTCTGAGGTCATCAACTGAAGCAGTAATATTCCATTTTTCCTGATTACCCTTATAACGTGCGTACGCCTGTTTATTAGAGCGTAATACAAATAAATACTTTATATGCACCAGGAATCCGAATAAATTAGCCCAAATTACCCGCAAACCATGATGCAGGTACCACATAAAGCCTTTTTTAATTCCTTTCACAAAACGATTCATGCTTTTTCCTCATTTTTCTCAGCAAGATGCAGCTTAGAGAGCACAAAATGATTCAAGAACATCGCATTACACAATACATGAGCAATGTGCGGTAGACCTGAGTCCTCATCCAAGCCTTCCGGATCATCCATGTACCTGCATAAGTGCCGTAGTAATGCACCTACATACCGATCGGCTGAAACACGTGTCCATGTCCATTCGCCATACTTTTCGGCACCGGAGGTGAGAACTTTACCCAGGGATTCGTATAAAGACGTTGGAATAAGTTCCAAACGTGGCTTACCCGCATCCGTCTTTACACGTTGGTCCCTCTTGTCCTGATTATCATCCTGCGTCTCGGATGTCACTTGGTCAAAAAGGTGTTTTACATAATTGCTCGTAGATTCAACATACGGATATACCTGGTTGTCTTTCGGGTCGATACTGTATCCCATACTTGGGTCCGAATACGAATATCGAGGTATAGCCTCCGTTCTATCACTTACAGACATATATTACTCCTTTGACTTGTGAATTCCAAACATCATACCGAGAAACAATAATGTAATAGCAACTGAAATCACGTTAAACACCCATAAAAAATGAGCAGGGGATTTCGATGCAGCGTCGGCAATAGATGCAAATAACAGCACAAATGCATTCACAAGCTGAACAGCAACCGTGCAGATATAAGTCCATTTGTTCTGAAAAAACTTTTTAAGCATTTTTATCCTCTACAATTCCTAAGATTTCTTTGGCCTCAATAATATAATATTTCTGACCATCTTCTTTATACTCCTCGAAAGCTGAGCTCTTATTGAAGTAGACTTTAGATCCAACCTCAATATTCCGGAACTTTTCTTCCATGTTGTCGCTGGTTGCTACAACTTCCGCAGTAGCCATCATCGTGGGTTCCGGTTTTTCCAAAATGAACCCTGACGCTGTTGTTACGTTCTCTTGTTCTTCCGGAGCCTTTACCAGAATCCGGTTTCCTATAGGTCTTAACATAGAAACTCCTTGTTAATTATTTTTGTTATTTGTTTAGACAGCACTATTTACAAAGTAGATTGTAATAGTAGTTTCTGTCTTAATAATCGTATCACTATCTTTCTCTTTAGCCAACAGTGTGATTACTTTCGGTGTCTCAGCCACAACTTCTGCCTTAATCCAGAGAATGATGTTGCTGCTGCCTGAGAGACCAAGATCCTGTGCTTCAGTAAACTCACTTGCCGGCAGCTTCTCACCGTTGTAATAGATATCAGCACTTGTATATGACTTGCCTGTATTAACTACAAGAGCAACCCACTTCGCCGTACCCTGACTTGGATTTGATGATTCGCTCTCCTGTAGTGCACTTAAAGCACCTGTAACCGTAACTGTGTCACCACTCTGTGTTACTGTAACGGCATCCTGGTTAGCCTTACAGATATCTTCATTAGCATCCTTTGGTGCATTAGCAGACGGCAGCTTTGTGATCTGTACGTTCAACGGAGTAGGATCACTCGAACCTGTCAACTCAGCATACAGTGCATTATCGATCTTAGCTTTCATCGTACTTGACTTCTCAACCTCGTCCTTTGTAGCCGTAATCGTAAGTACACCTGTCTGTGCCAATGTAGCTCCTGATGTAAATGACAATGTAGTACCACTTACGTTCCAACCTTCTGCATCTGTCGAGAGTACCAATGTAGGATCACTACCTTCCTCAACTACCTCAATCAAGTCAGCAAAATCAACTGTCTCTTCTGTGATCTTGAAGATATAATTCTTCTTGTTACCCTTAAAATCAACACTAAGGAGATCTGCAACTGCGCCCGGATCATCGTCCTCTGTATAATCTGACAGACGTAATACTTTCTTCATATCTTTAATAAGTCGATAAGTCAATGGTTTTTCAGTTTTTGTCTTTGGAACGAGGAATGCCCAATTTTTGATGAACGTACGACAATTATTTACGATTGCGTTAGTCTTGTTCATACGTACGTTCTCATACAATCCCTTAAGTTCGTTCTCATCCTCGGGTCCTTCATACACGGCCAGGTTTACTTCCTCGCCCTTCTTGTTTTTGAAGTTACTAATTTTCATGTTTTTACCTCTTTCTCTTTGGTAATGTTATATAAAAAAGTGACAAAATCTCCCGCACGTTCATACATCGAAATAGTTCCTGACGTTCGTTAGATTTATGTTTGAATTACGTTTGGCTTGTCTTGAGGAGGCTTTTATACGTCCTCTTCATAAGTAAGAGGAAAGTCGCCTCTGACGCGTATTTTTTGAGAAAGAAAATGTCGTAACTCATTTATACAAACGTAATTACATACGTATTTTACGTGAGGACTAGAACAAAAGTTGTAAAGAGGGTCATATTCTAGTACAAAAGTAGAAAAAATTAGGTAAAAAGCAGGTCAAAACAAGTCAAAAATTTGCAAAAAATTTTGACGCGTAACTCACGTAGATACGTGACTTTTTTTCGAATGTGTTACCTAATGGAGGGAGTAGGCCCTTTAAGTGGGGTGTGGATATAGAGTGTATGTGTCTAAGTTTATGCTACGTACTAACGTTAGTACGAACGTACGGATTAACGTATGAGACGTAAGTTTTTTGACTTATATTCCAGACCTGCATCTCCCCCACCGGCCACCCCTTAATAGTGGCCGTGGGGGTGGAGGGATACATATTATGCAAATTTTTGTAACAAATATCAAAATTTTTGTAAAAAGTACTTGACTTACGTAGTGAAATATGCTAATGTATGAATTATGTAAATTAATGTGCCTAGACACTTTTTAGCTAAAACCCCTTTAAATGGGGGTTTTAGCGCTATTTTTAGCAAAAAAGACCCTCTCTGGCACTATATCGCTTATTTATAGAATAGGAGCTGTCACACAAAATGCAACGATACGTATTCAAATTAACAAATGAACTGTTAACCGTTTCAAGAATGTTGGGTTTGAATGAGGTTTATAATCCTAACATAGATATCATTGATCGAATCTTCTACGACTATTTTGCTAAGAATCATAATATGTCTGCGGAATTATATCATGAACTAGATCATGTCTGTACTCAGCTATTCTTTTCCACAGATAAGATTAGTCGATATTTTCGAATGCTATGGGAAAGATATGTCACTGCAAAACCTACTTTACGTATTAAACGACGTGAGTATGAGCAGTTCTTCTCGCAGCAGACGTTAATTCCTAACAATACGTCCCCAAAAGAAGTGAAAGCCGCCTATGACCTGTTATACACAGAACTGATTAAATATATTCAGGAAACCTTTGCGATTACAGCAACGAAAGCCAATGTAGGTCTGATATACGAACACGACACAGATCTATCACAAGAACTAAATCATTTTGTAATCTATAATGCACAAAAAATATTCAAGAAATTAAAAAAGACAGAACAAAACGTACGATTAAAACATAAGTCTGCATGTCAGAAACTGGAAACACTTCATCATCTTGGAACATCAAAAGACTGGATCGATTTTGAATGCGAGTTCCGAAAGATAGAAACAAAAGTCTGCAGTATACTCGAAGAGTGGAATATTCAGACTAAACAAGAACCGGAATCCATGGCAACTTTTAGTAAACGAGCCAAGTTAAATATCATTCATCTGTTTCAAGAGACATTTCCCGGAGTCCAAGTCCATACACGGCAACTTTGGGGTAAAATCATAACATTAAACCGACGTAGGCCATTAAGTATATCTTATCAGCCATTACGTACATTAATCAATATACTGGAGCGATATCCTGAAAAACGAATACGTGAGAAACAGGAAGTACTTAAAGCACGTACGTCTTTCTTTACGGACGATTTAACATTCACATAATAGGAGCAAGTCATGATAGGCGATATTTCAACATACGAAGCAGAAGACGCAGAGTTCACGATGCCTGAGGAGGATTTAAGAAAGGAGTTCATGAAACTTTCGACGACTTCCCATAAAGACCTCGCCCAACTCTCTCAAACACCTGCATCGGGCTCAAATACTGCTCTAGATACATTATACAAAGCAATCTCTGAAAAATACGGCGTAAACGCTCAACATAAAGACTTACAGTCCTACATGAGTTCCATTGCCGAAGAGACTAAGCTTGATAAGGCCATTAACGATGCAATTAGTGCAAAGGTTATCGATTCTCTGGTAACTCGAGCAAAAACCCGTATGATAGTCTCAACCACACATGTTCTTGAGAGAATACAGGATCTGATCGAAGAAGAGGCCGCAACAACAGGAGTAATAACACCAGAACTTATAGGAGTAGCACAGAAGAACCTCGAATGGATCTCAGCACTTGGTAAAATACGTTCTGAAGTTACTATACAAGATCCGGATAAAGCAATTCAACGTGCGATATCCATGGACAAACGTGAGCATCCGGAGAAATACAACGATAACGCTGCCGAGGCTACGCCGGATATGAGCAGCAATATTGCATTTATTCAGCAGGTTCTTGCCTCTATCGATGAAAGCGAGAAAGCAAAGGCTGAGAACAAGATAAACGAACAGACAGAGGTAAAGAAAAATGCAGAAAATATACCTAAACCTGAATTTTGATGGTGCAGCTCCTTTGCCGGGTGGAGAGGGTACCGTAGGTAATGTACAAGGTACCGGTTTACATAACATAGGTTCCGGCGACAGTAACTCACAGGTTAATGTGATGCGCCGAACTTTAACTCAAACAGACAAGAAACATTTCCCGAGACGACAACTCTATTTCAATAAGGCTTTCAGCAAGTATTTCAAGTACTTCTCTGACGATGAGACCTCAATGAAAACTCCTCCAGACACCAAAGAGTTGGAAGATCAGAGTAAGAATCTTATGAAACAGGCGGAAAATATAGCAAAACCGATCAAATTCAGTGCTGTCCCAGTTACCCACGAATTAGCTCAGTATCTATTCAACCTTTGGACACAAGGTAACAGTGCTCTTGGCGCAAAGAATCTGGTACATGATTATAATCAGGCAGGAAACACTATGAATCGAGGTGTCCAGATCCAAGGCCAGGGCGGAAATGCTATGGCCCAGAAATCCACCGACGGTAAATCAATCTGGTATAAGGGTCAACAATACACTGCTGATCAACTTAAGGGTATGAAGGCCGGTAATTAATCCCATACGTAAGGAGGTGCAAGTATGTTCTATTCACCAGCACCTACGTTTCCCATCGTTCCGCGCTCACCTTTGGGCCTGAACCAACGTCCGAAGATAGTCGAATTGTTTGAGCAGGCACGTGAGCCAAAAACATGGGCAGAACGTGTGGGCATATTCAAGAAAGAAAAACCATTACATGAACGTCACCAGATGCTACAGAACCTGGCCGAGTCATACCCGAACTATAATGCATTTTTGGTTGGGGATAAGTCACAGGTACAGTTCTCACGATTACCCTATAGATCATATAATTTTGGACTTTTCGATAGTATCAAAGGCATGATCGCTGGGTCGTCTCAGAACAAAGCACAAACACCCGCACCCGATCTATCTCATGGAGCACACAACTACGGGAAGTGGAAGTACAATCGAGACACCGGTTATATTACATACGGATGCGAAGGTGCTACTGACAGTAATGGCAGACAACTCGGCGGCGGCAACTTATCCCCACAGCAACAACGGGAAATAATCTCTAACTCCAGGGGTAAGATTGACGCAACAGATTACGGGCGAATCGTAAACCAGCATCTAACCAATACGTATGGAAAGATACAAGCATACAACGAGCAGACCGCACCTAAATTAACAAAGGACAAATCGGTTTTCAAGGAACAGACCGTAACCCCGATTACTACACGTTATCAGGGACGTACGTCTGTTGCCCAAACGCCGACCGCAACGCCAATGAATATGAGCGAGAAGTGCGGCCTAAGTGAGTGTAATAAGGGCGGATTCGTTAACTTTGCACTATTCCAGAGTACAGTTCTCACAAAGATGAACCGGGCACCGTCAACCGACCTATTCAAGCAGAAAGACATGACCCCGCCGTCTAATCCACTTGATGCCGAAATACAAAAGGTATCTCAGGAAATAAAAGACCAGAGAGGGAAAATCGCAAAGCTTACAGGGGATTGGCACCAGGCTGACGAGACAAAGAAACCCACATTGAAGGTACAGATCGAAGAAGGCAAAAAGAAATTGGCTGACCTTAACGGACGTATGGCTGACGCAAGGATGCAGAAAGCAAAGGCTGCAGAAATGAAAACCGGGGTGTCCACAGTGTTAACCTCTGAGCACATCCCACATTCAGCCAAGGACGTGTATCTATATTCACAATTCTTTTCACATCTTAGGGATCGATCTTAAGGGGGGGAACGATATGACACAGAATGAAAAAGCAACATGGTTAAATCGTCTACTTGGGGACGAACTTATATCTCACCTTCAGTACAAGATCGCAGCTCATAACGTGATTGGACCTGATTATGATGCATGTAAGGCCGAATTTACGGAACATGCGGACGAAGAGTATGAGCACATGGGTATACTTATGGACAAACTTGTGGAAGAACATTTGCCCATAGATCAAGGACTTATACACCTGATCAATAATTCGTACTCAGGTTATGATAAGCAGGTCGGACGTTCATCTGCACAACTTTTAGCCCATCATCATCAGGCCGAAGTTAACGCGATACGTGCATACAAACAATTCTTACATGCACTTGGCTGTGAAGACCCCGGACTCAGAGATAAGATCAAAGAGATTCTGAATGATGAGTTAAAGCATAGGACAGATCTGGAAAAGTTGGAATCCTCAGTAAACGGACGTACGGATAACTTAGTGAACTCTCAAGAGCTCTTCTCCCGTAAGTCTGATCTCTCCCGTAGGTCTGATCTCTCACGTAAGCCCGATTTACGTACGCGATATCTTACGGCCTTATCTCGGGTCTAATGTTGAGGTGAACCCATGAAGATATACGTATTTTCCGAACTTGGACTGTTTTCCGGATTTGAACCCGGAGAACGTGCCCCACGTCTGGAGAACTTGGGCGGTAATTCATCCAATCCTATGAATGACATCTTGGCAAAAAGTGCACAAGCAGCAGAAGAAGCTAAGTGGAATAAGTCTAACAAGCTGGAAGAAATTAAAGCTGATTTAGCATATCGTAGACAACAGCAGAATGAATATCGTGATGAGCTTAAGTTCCTCAAGAATAAGGCCAAAATTATGAAGCAGATGGGTATAACGTCCATGGATGACAATGGGGGTACACAAGGGTATGCTCCAACATATCAAACGCCTCAAGCGTATACACCGATGTATGCTCAGCCCTATCCTCAACAGTACGGTATGATGTAATATTAGAACAACGGAGTATAAATATGGGAAGTGCAATAACTGATATAGACAGAGACCTTAAACAGTTGGCCGAGAATATCATTGATGGCCGTATCGACACAAACGATATTGCTACACTGACCTATTATGGCATGCGTTTAATGTCAGCTGTAGAAAAACTTGAACGACCTATGTTGAATACGTCGTTTATATACCAAATGAAATTAATGAAACAAATACAGCGTCTTAAAATGGCTTTAGCGATTATTAAAGCAAAAATCATAGAAGCACAGGGAGACGGTTGTATATATTTCAGTGACCTAGCCAAAAAGAACAAAGACCTGAAAAACAACCCTATTGTAAAAGAACTAGACAAACACAGAATGCACGGAATGATGTTGATCAAAGCTATCAAGATAACCTCGGGAGACACAGGAATGCCCGAGCTTGCAGTGTCGAACTTCATTAAGAACAATGAGGTGGATTATCCAAAAATTGACGAGACAAGCATGAGTTACCAGGAAGGCCAAAAAGATGCTAGAAAACTAGTTACGGCTCGGGTACAAGCAGTTGGTGACAAGATGTATGAATCTCAGAAGGATTTCCTTAGACTTCATCCTAAGCAGGACAAGGATTCGTTATCATATATAGCCGGATTCTCTAACGTCGCATCCACAGCATTCTCACGTTCGTTCCTAGATCAAGAACGTATGAAGGGTAACTTTCTGGCCAATGTTGACAAATATATATAAACTATTTTTTAATATACAAGGTGAACAAATATGAGACTTTCACATGATGAATATATGTCTGCAGTTAATGCTAAGATTAACGCAGCAAAAGATGACCTAATGAAAGCCGGTAACAATGACTTAGTAGGCTTTTCAAATCGAGTTGACCGTTTGAGTAAATCAGCAGAGAACTTGTATTTCTCTATGGGTGACGATTGTTTCGACCCGGTACACGCAGCATTCACATACTTCTCAAACAAGCCTGGCTTGAATGATGTAACAAACGTAGCTGCAGTAGATATTATCGATATTGGTATTCAGGCTACACGTCAGTCCGTTATGGGTTATCTGACAGTTGAGCGAGCTATGGATAAACCTGTTGATATTGCATGGTATCAGACCTTGATCGCTCTGAACGATGCAGGCGGTTACACTAAGGATGCGGAGGTGTTCTCACCATTCAGTCCTATCTCTCCGAAGATTAACCTCGGACCTACATCACAGACGATCGATTTTACGTCTGCTGATTGGGCGCATACTGCAGGTACTAATGAATACACATTGACATTCTCAGGTGCTACAGCTGATAAACCGTTGGTAGCTCGAAGCATTAAGCTTGTAGTTCTTAACGGTGATGCGAAAGTTGCTACAGCAGCTGACCTTAAGGGTATGGATGAAGCTACAAAGACTGGTACATTGTATTGGGATGTAGCTAGTATCTGTAAGAACGCAACAATCAATTATGAGACAGGTGTTATTACAGTAATTACTAACGAGGCTGATGCACTTGATAGCTTGAAAGTAAAAGTAACAGCAAACATCGAGCGAACTGCTCAGAAGTCTGGTGCCAATACTTTGAAAGTTAAGCCAAAGACCACAACAATTCAGTTGGTTGCTAAACCGAACCGAATTATCCTCGAGAACAGCTTCGAAGAGAATGCTTACATGAATAAGCAGGCTTTCAATCTGGCTCAGAAAGGTATTCAGCTTGACTTTGGTAAGCGTGCAATCAACCAGCTGCTCCAGACATTCGTAGCATATCTTGATTTCACATCTGTATCTGCTACATGGGATGCCGCTATTAAGACTGCAGATAAGACACCGGTTACAGAGTTGGATCTGACAGACTATCTGTTAAGTTCTTCTCAAGCTGCTACAAAGTATGACTTCATCAACCAAGCTATGCTGAAGTTGAATGATGATCTGCTTGTACGAACAGGTAAGGGTGCAACATGCTGGCTCGTAGATAGTGAAGCTGCTCGTGTTCTTGGTAACTGCCAGGCTCACTTTACAGCTAACCCAACACTGACAAGCAACTTGGATGGTGTTGTAGGTACATATATGAACCTGCCTGTAATTCGACATCACGTTCTTAATGGTGTTGTTGATGATGCTCTGTACGCAGGTAAGGATCAGGTACACGGTCTTGTAATCGCAGTATTTAAGTCTGATGATGGTCAGGCAGGACCTACAATGTATGGAGAATATTTGCCTCCGTTAACAAGTAATAAAAACCTGGGCGGGTTTTGTTACATAGCGGCGTAATATGGTGACATATTATAGTCTGTAAGTATAGCACTGCTTACAGAGGGTACAGATCTCGTGAATTGCTGGAAATCCGCGAAGATACTAATACCACAACGTAATCTGAAAAGATATACGTGAAGGTTTGAGAAATTAGTATTATGTGGTAATCAGCAGCCAAGCCTCTAATTAGGTTAAGGAATCCTATATGAGGAAGGTTCAACGACTATCCCGCGAGGGAGTAGGGATGTTTCCCGAAGTGCGAGACATCTTGTGCGAAAATACAAGATGAAGATATAGTCTATTCCGATAAGAAATTATCGGGCAGGTAAAAAAATATAAAATTTTTCATATTTAGGCTTGACTTTTTATAAAAAGTGTAGTATAATTAAATGTAGGTTGTTAATTATGACGACCCAAATTTAATATATAAAACTTTACATAAAAGGGAGGTCCTAAAATGATAATAAAAGGACAAGAAGTTAATTTGAGTGGTGCTCAGTTAATTAGAGCATTATTAAACGATGAGTTTGGGTATAAACATATCTGCTCTTGTGGTAAGGAACAAACGTACGCAGGCTGCAAGACAATGTTAAAGGTTGCAGCTGAGAAGGCAGCAGAGATTGATCATGATTTTATATGCTCTGATTGCCGAAAACGACGTCCTTGTAGAATTTGGGGCGTAACTTATAGTTCAGTAAAAGAAGCGGCCGAAAAAACCTATGACCCTGATAAATGCCAATGTACTCAGTGTCATAAAGTATTTACCCCTAAACAATGGTATCAATGGTGTCAGCGTTATCTACAACATCAAGATCTAGCTGGGCGGCCTTTATTATGTCACTCTTGCATGAGTTCAGTCATTCGTACTGAACTTAACGAACGTGACCATGAGCTTCTATCACAGCAAACTAGAGAACGCAATTTAAAGAACTGGAAGGACCCAGAATACCGACAAAAGATGACTGATCAAGCTACTGATTATTTCAATAAGTTTATGAAGGAGCAATCGTCACTATTAGCAACGGAAGAAACTCTCAATGTGACTAATGGTATTTTGTCATCACTGCCAAACATTTTAACTCGATTAACGACAGACACTACAGAAGAATTTGATATTCAGAGGGGCCGCTATGTCTTTTCGAGGCTTAAATCATCAACCAATGATTTAACCAAGACAGTTGCTCAGTTATATGATGAAATTTTAAATTCCATAGATTTATCGTTTGATAAATATCTAGCAAGGTATAATACCCCCTTCTATCAATCCGAAGAAGATGCTAATTTTTATCAAAACATCAAAACTATACTAGATAGTCATCATATAA
>Ga0310697_10000660_pt1 | contig 44536 bp, 53 predicted proteins | sample 172DNAGHGlowgp2_FD_203883 | JGI IMG/M metagenome (GOLD analysis project Ga0310697, IMG submission 203883) | Sheep rumen microbial communities from Palmerston North, Manawatu-Wanganui, New Zealand - 1728 DNA GHGlow gp2 (v2) (version 2) | ecosystem: Host-associated > Mammals > Digestive system >...
CATCTTTAAACTCATTGATTGCATCATGGAAAATAGCCTTATCTGCAGCATCAGCCATCCCTTGTTTGAGTTTTTCTTGAAAGTCTTTAAGTGCGTCCATATAGTCTTGTAGGTCACTTTTTAAACCCTCACCAAAAGACCCCCACAACCATGTGTCTTGATTCACGGTTATAGCCATGTCATTCAATTCTTGTAAAGCACCGATAGCCTCTTGTATTGAATGAGTTAATTGCAAACCTTTGCCAACACGTTCCGATATGTTGTCTATTTGCATTAATCTGTCAATATATATTTGAGATGTTGATGTAGACTGTTCTATTTGAGTTTTTATTTCGCCCCACGCATTTCTTGCTTTTGTCAAGTCAATATCGTTGTAACCTATTAATTCACCCTTATCATTTCTTTTATAAATTTCATCTTCAAGTTCTCTATAACTTTTCAAAAATTCCACAAGGGAGTTTGATGTTTCTTTGGCATTATTTCTTATTGACTCATTTAATTGTCTATTTTTCTCATCCACTCGATTAGCATGACCTAATAAGTCAAATATTGCCGTTAAAACAATACCAACCCAACCAAGTGCGGAGGTAAATACTGTTTTAATAGAATTTTTAATATTTGTAAATGTTGTCGTTATTTTTTTACCAAAAGTGGCAGTTGACGCAGTTGCCCAATTTAACGTGGTCGCCCATATCGTTATCATTTGGACAAACTTAACACCAATTAAAGCAAGACCAACAGATTTAATTACCCTTTCAATTGATTGCCAATTAGCAAATAATGTTTTTAATAACTTAATCGGGGACGCAAGTAATGATTGATTACTCTTACCTATATCATTCAACATATTTTGCCATGCTAATTGCAAGTTAGATAATTGCACACGCAACGTGTCGGACACCTTTGCTTGATAATCAAAGAAACGACCGCCCTCGTCTGTCATTCTATTAATAACTTGTAACACGTCCTTGTAACTTACCGCTTTATCTTTCATTCTTTGCATCACATCGGTTGTAGTCACAATGTTCCCCTCAAGTTTAGAATATTCTTCAGCCAATGACTTTACCAAAGGAATACCCATACGCATGAATGTACGTGCTTGCAATGACGTAAGATAGCCATAAGTTTGAACTTGCCCTAAAGCATAAGCAATTCTATCAATCGGAGCACCGACCGCAGCAGATATGTCACCTAATCGCTTTACAGTACCGACAAGTTGGTCAGCCTCAAATCCTAACGCACTTAAAGTTCGTGCCGCATCAGTCAATTCAATTGTTGTAAATGGCGAGTTCATAGCCATCACACTTAATTCGTTAAAAATCTCCGTACCTTTTCTTGCACTATCCGTAAGTATTTGCAACGACCTCTCTGTCATTTCATATTGCCCACGTATATCAGCAAGTTGTTTTACAAAGTTTGACATAGCACTAACTGTAAGATAGAACGCAATCCTATTTTTAATGTATTGGAATGAACGACCTAAAAGATTATTTGTATGTTCAAGTTCTTTATGCTTGGCATTTAATTTATCGGTTTCTTGTGCCGCTTTTGCTTTTGCTTGTGATGATTGCTCCTCTGCTTGTTTTTCCTTTTCAAGTGCAACAGACGCCTTTTGTACTTGCCCCTCTAATTGCCTTAATTGTTCAGTTTGTTGTTGTATTTTTTGTTGTAATTCTTGACCTCTCGCTGATTTCTTTTCTTCCTCTGATAATTGGCTGAACTCATATTTTAACCTTTGTATATTTACCCCTAATTCACGATATTGTTGAACTACTTTAGACGTGTCATCCCCTTTTAATAGTATATTTCTTGTATGTGCAAATTCCGAATTTGCCCATGCAAGTTCTTTAATTGCTACATATAATTTAGTTGCGTCATCTAATGCGTTCTTTAAAGATTGACCATAAAGGGTTTGCCTATCATCTTTACTTAACTGATAATACGCATTACGTAAATCAGTCATATTTTGTTGTAGTTGTTTTATCATGTCGGAAGGTTTCTTGAACTTTTCGGGGTCAAGAAAAGCATTAGCAGGCAATTTTTGTGCTAACGCAGCCCTTATGGCATTTTGCATCTCCGTTGTTGAACGTATCGCTTGTTGACCTGTTTTTTGAATTTGGTCAGCAAGTTCTTGTTGCCATTGTTTCTGTTGTTGTATTCCTCTTGCGTGTTCCTCTTGTACTTGTTGAACAGTTCTACCCCGTTGTTGTTCTGCCTCGTTTAATTTAACCACCGATGTTCTACAATCTTCTAAAACACGTGTGCCATTTTTATAACTTTCATTAATTTTTTGCAATTCGGGACTTACATGGGTAAGACTATTGACATAATTTTTTAATGAGTCACCTTGGGACTGCATTACATTGTTTAATTGTCCCCGTGTACCCTCCATTGTTCGTATTGCATTAGTTAATCGTGTAACCTCTTGTTCCCAATGGTGTAGATTAGACGTAGCACTTACAAAATATCCTTTATCACCAGTTTCCCCTGCGTGTTGTGCAACCTTTCTAAATTGTTCGACTTGCAATTTAGCATTTTCAAGGTCGCTCTTTAAAATTTGAATTTGCATATCGTATGTTTCCATAATAGACATACGACCAGTAGACTTTTGCATGGCATTAGCCATATCGTCATAGGTAGTCTTTACCTCTTTATTCGCTTGTGCAACTTTCTTTGCACTTTCAGTCTGTGCGTCTGTACTTGATTTGACCTTATTAGCCAAATTGTCGGAGGACTGACCAATATCACCCAATGCTTGCTTAACTTGGTTCGCTAAAGAGGTAAACGAGCCTGCCATCGTATTTGTAGCCTCGTTTACAGATTTAACCATTTTGTTGATTGACTCAATGACATCTTTAGTATCTAATTGAACTATTATAGAATTAGTACCAGTATTTTCATTTGACATAGTATATCGTATTTTTTAATTTCACTTTTTAGGTTTTCGCAAAGGGATGTCGTATTCTTCACCATCTTCCAATTCAGGCACGTTAAAGTTACTTATAAACGTATCCAAATTCTCTTGTGCCTTATAAGCCTCCTTATATCCCTCCCAAATCTTCTTGTTCTTACCTTTCAAATATTTGATGTGTGTATTGTCCACCGACAAAAATTGTACTTTCGCAATGCTCAACTTGTATAAGTAATCGTCAAGTGTGTATTGTGGGAATGCCTTTAGGAAGTCGCTTGCGTCTGCAAAGAAAGTGCTTCCATAAATTGTGATGCTATCTCCGCTGATTTCTTCCTCCTCGTCAGCAACGAATCCGTAACCATACTCACCGATTTTTTGAGTAAAAAAAAACCTGTCAAGTCCATTGAACCGACAGCACCCAACACGATTGCCGCCCATTGATTAACGTCAAACGTGTTGTTCATGACCTTTGCTTTCATCATATCCACCATCTTGTCATTCCGTGTCATCACATCATTGAAACTTTCAAGTTCGTTCCCATCCGATGTGAAATAATGATTGCAAAGGATTACCGCTACAATTTCGCACATTGCATCCAAATCGGTACACAACGCAGTGAGTATCTTGTTGTCATCGTCAAGTTTCTCATCATTCTTGTGCATTGTTGTTACCAACTTGGCTATGCGATATAAGGAATAGTATCTCATATTCTTAATCGCATATTCCTTTTCACCTAAACGTACGATGGATGGACAATCATTTACGATGTCCACCATCCCACGTTTAATATCCAAACTAAAGTCCTTTAGTTCGTTATCTTCCTCTTGTTCTATTTCTTTTGTTTTGGGTTTTGTTTCTTTTTTCATAGGTTTTTGCTTTTATTAAAACATCAAGAATTATAAGGTATTGATATAGTTTCGTCTTGAGCACTTGAAAAATCTCCATATAACTCGTCATGATAATACCCGACAAATTTTACCCCCGAAATTTCATCTTGTTCTTGCATACCTGCAACTTGCAAGTTGTCATCATATAATTTTACTTTACTCATAATAATATGATTATTATTACTTGTGTTAAATTAAAAAGGGTACGTTAAAGGGTACTCCCCTAAAACGCACCCTAACTATATACGTCTAATTCGCTGGATGTTTAACCGAGCCTTATTCTATCCAATTGTGTCAAAAATATTGATGCCGTCTATCCGTTTTGGTGTAACATTTTGGTGTATCGTAATCTTGTTGCCTAAATGGTGCAAGCCTACCCAATACAAGGAGAAATATTGACTATTTTGCAACTCTTGTTCCGTTGATGGGTAATCACCAGTTGCTTGCTGATAAGCATTGAGTTCATTATCCAATGCACCATGTACCACATATGAATCTGTCAGGTCTGGACAACTACTCAAATACCTTTTAACACCGTTAACCCAAAGTTCACCAATACGTTCGTAGCCATCTATATTACTACCCTCATAACCCCATTGTAATTGTACCTCAATACTATTAGCAGTGGATGGCAAAATTGGGGTGGATGTTTCGGCTATTCCCGAATAAGGCTCAATTATTCCCCCGATTTCTGACCTACAATCTTGTACATATGACCAACATTGTTGCTATCATTCCATACAAGAGCGGTGATTGTCACGTTGAAATTCAAAGCACCATCAGCATCTTTCTTCAATGTAGCGGCAGTCAAACCACGATAGATAACGAGTGCGGAGTTACCACGACCAAAGTCAAGTTTCCACTCAAACTCTTTAGGGTTGATTGTGGTTTCTGGCTCAAATGTATCTTCAGCACTTTGCGTTGCAGCGGTAGTAGTTCCACCGAAGATTTCGTCCAACTCGCCCAAGTCATAGTTAGCCAACTCAAATGTCATTGTAACTGGATTGCCATCATAGAAGATGTCAAAAGGGGAATCGTAAAATTCAGCCTCAATTTCTGTACTTTCAGGGTCATCCTGTGCAATTGAAAGACCTTTCAAAACTCCCATTAACGGGGTATAGTCACCAGTAGTAGCACCTACTGCACGATAACCTAAACTAATAGGTTTTACGGTTGTTCTTTTTGCCATAATAATATTAATATTAAATTGGTTTTAAATTTATTCAATTGTTATTATTGTAGACAACGAATGATTTAACTAATACGTGGTAAGGATTGTCCTTATTTGACGCATAGAAATCATCCGAAGATATTAAAGACTCTATTGAAATGCTATAGCCATCTTCACTTGTCTTGTCAATCCAATCGTCTAAAATTCCATCAATCACATTTTCCATTTCTGCGAATTTGTTCTTGTCCAAACGTCCACGACTTTTAGGGGGGATATAGCACTCAACAAACACTCTCGCCCAAACATAAGCATTTCCGATAAATTCGCTCGCATCATTCATGTTACCTACACGAATCACAACAAAGCCGTCAGTTGTGTCACTTGCTGTCAATTCTTGTGGTCTTTCCATTGAATAGACGTTCTTTGATACAACATTGTATAACAAGTTATATACAAAGTTATACATCCCTATGCGTGTTCTATCTATCATATTACTGGCTTTGATTCAAATGTTACCTTACATTTAGTTCCAAGTGTCTGCTTTATGCTATCATACTCTTGAGATATAACTCTAAATACAAGTCCACGGGGGGTAGAACCATTTTCAAGATATGCTCCATAAGGAGCGGTTGATGCCCAAACTACAACCCAACCTTGTTTAAGTGTAGGTTCGTAAGTGTCAACAAATTGTTGGGCACTTTGCCTACCATTCACAGGTATCATATTGTCTTTTTTTCCCCATGCGTGTAAATAAGAGTTCTCCTCTGCACGACCACCACCATAAAAACCATAAGACCTTTTTTCTCCATTGAAATACACAATCCAAACTAAACTGTCCTGCAAATTGTATGTCTGGTTTTTAAATTCATGGCTTGTAGCCATAGCACTCAATTCCTTGTCAGCATATTCTTCTAACAATTTTGTTTGTTTCTTTACATAAGATGTCAAAACACCTTGTTTGAACAAATCGGAATTAAATTTATGGACTATCACCCTCATCTATTACCAACTATTACGTGTTGCATAAACACTTATTCCGCCTAACTGGCTCGGTTCTGCATTATCAACGGTCAAACCAAATTCAACTCCATAAGTATCAATCAATATCTTATCCCCCTTGCGTGGAACAATCCATTTACCATTATCGTCTTTGGTCAAAGGCATTGAAATGACGTATGTGGACGTTTGTAACGTATTACCGATTTCATCATTAACCATATGTTCATCCATAACACCTTGATAGATGGTTTCTTCGGTATCGTCCTCGTCACCACTACCCTGTATAACCCTTGTTATAGTTCCTTGATATGGATATTCAAGTATTTCTATCTTTTCCATATAACATCAAAGTCTAAAAACATCAACGATAGGCACTTGCTTGATTTTCTTCTTCGTGTTCTCCAAGATAGCCGCATTGTCATCATCATACTTTTTGTAGATTTGTATTGCGTACTCAATCTTTTTGTCTTGATAGAAATCCTGCTCCTGCCCTATGGTCTTTTGATACCCATTGTGCGATTGTGACAATGACGATGTATTAGAAGGACTTAAAAGGACTGCGGTAAAGATAATGTCCGCTTTCATCAGTTCCTTTTGCTTGTCGGTAATCGTACCGCCATAGAAATCTGCATCGGGGTCACAATCTCTATCCAATGCGATAGTAGTCAACGTGTCATCGTTGAAACTATATCTTGTTCGTGCTTTTAGCCATTCTAATACTGTCATCGTCTAAAAAGAGTTAAAACAATTGATTTTATGAAGATTGTTATGAGTCTGCCGTTTCGGTGTCTACACATACGTGATACATTGATTCGGAAAGCACTGGTGCGTAACGACCAATAACATCAGTATGATAAGACTTTAGCATTCCGTTAGGAGTAACCTTGTTAATCACATACAAGAAATTCTGTATCTTTGCGATTGAGAATTGGATGTTGCTATTAACCTCGCCACTCTGCATCAACTTAACATCTGCGGTTTTTGCGTGAACAATTACACCCGCATCGCCAAGTGGACGAAGAACCGCACAATTAGGTTTCCAACCACTAACGGTAGTTGTAGTTGTAATGTCTTGTACGGTGCTTGACTGCTTAACAACACGTATAGGTGCAATCTTTGATACACTTGAACGTGAATAAGCCACAAGTTGCTCCCAAGTGAATGTATCAACGTCAATGTTAGTAGCACCACTTGTCACAACGATTACCTTGTCAGGAGCATAAAGACGTATGAAACGATTAACCTCTGCCTTTACGAACGGGTTCTTCAAAAGAACATTGATAACCATAGCATAAGGTAAATCCCATTCCATAGGGAAATTTTCAGGTAAGTTGTTTGCAGTCTTGAAATCCTGCTCAATCTTCTGCATCTGACTTGGGATGTCACATTCAGCACCTGCGGTCAAATCCGACCAAACCTTTGCACCCGCAGTCTTAAAGTTTGCCGTTGGAATGTATGCAGTTTGAGTTGCATTCACACCGCTAAATCCCATGCTATTTGCGTTAGTGTAAGCACCACCATAGGAAAGTACTTGTGCAGCCATGTAGGAAAGACGATAGTTGTGTGTCTTAACCAAGTCTGCAACACCACGAACAAAGCCTGTCACAAGGTTGGAGTCGGTTTCGTTAAGTTCACGCAGGCGAGCCTCAAGTTCCATCTTTGACATGGAGGTTTCAAACAAACCTTTACCATACTGATAGATTGAGCCTGTCTTGCTTTCCCAACCCTCGTTGTCAAGTTGTGCGGTTTCGGATAGCGGAGCCATCGCATCAGCCATCGGAACGATTCTATTAACCTTTTGATTAACTGTCCATGCAGGATTTTTCTTCAAATCGCCAAGGTCAATATCATATTCGTTACCCTCAACACGGAAATGTTCTTGCCAAAAGAAAGAATTGCTTTCAATTTCAATCGTGTTGTCAATCAAAGTCTGGAGGAAACCTTTGTTAGTTCCGTCCATAAATCCCCTTTGATAGAGTTTATCTATCGCTTCTTCGGGAGTCCATTGGTATTTATATGCATTTGCCATAATCTAATTTCCTCCTTTCTTTAAATCCAAAATATTCCGTCTATATAAGACCTGTTCTTTGCGAGAACGTAAGTAGGCAGTGGTTGCATACGTGCAATCCATGCTTGCTTGTTGTAAACGGTTGAAATGCTATAATTTGCATTTTCAATCCCGTAACCCTCGGTAGGCATTAAGTCACGGTCTGCCTCAATGAAAGTGTTAGGATTTGCTACCAAAACTGTTGCACTATCGCTTGCGGCAGTACCACTTGCCTCAACCAAAATATCGCCAGCGGTCAAAGTGCCAAGACTTGTGTCAACAGTCACTGCGAATTGCTCGTTAGCCTCATCATATACTACAGCGGTAACCTTACCTGACTGACCAGTTGTAGTTGTAGTAGTAGGTGCTTTCATGAGCAATTGACCAACCTCTGGAGCATCCGAATAGCCATCACCTTTGATGTAAATAGTTGTGGCTGATGCACTTGCATTCGTCTTAACTGCGAATGAACGGAAAATCAAACATCCTTGACCAGGAGTGTACTGAACCAACTGTGCTGCCCAAAGATGACCAAATCCTTTGTTCGGATTAAGGATTGTACCACCAAGCAAAACGTTTCCACGTTGTTCTCCGTTGCTATCCTTTACCCAAACAAATTTGCCACCACGAACCTTTTTAGAGGTTTCGTAAAAATAAGCCAAATTTGTAACCATAGATTAATACTTTTTTTATTTTAAATTTTTACTTTTGGTATTGACTCAAGGAACTCTTCATCACGTTTTCTTGTTTCGTGTGGTGCAAGTGGCTTTATGTCACCAATTGAATCACGGAAAATGTTTTGGAAACGAGATGTCAATTTCTTTGCTTGTTCCTCGCTTGTTTCTTCAAGGTTAACTATGAAATCTTTCGCATAACTCTCCAAGGATTTATGTAGATTGTCACGTACACCTTTTTTAGCAAGTTCCAACACATCCTTAAACTTGTCATTCAAACGTTGTTCGTTTTCAAACTTTTCCAACTTTGCCAACTTGTCTTGCAATTCTTGTGGGATTGTAGTGTCATTTGTCGGGGTTGGGTTGCCGGTCGTGTCTTTGCCAACCTTTTTTGTTAATTCCGCTATTTGACGTTTGTACTCGTTCTCCTTTGTTTCAAAGGACTTTACCTTTTGGGTAATACCTTTTGATGTGGCACTAAAAGCGGTATTGAGATTAAAATGCAAGTCATCAAGTACTCCATCCATGTCAAAATTGCTTTCGTCACCATATTTCTTCGCAAAGAAATCGGAAAACTTGTCCTTAAAATCGTCAGTTAGGGTTTCGTTTGTGTAACTTTTCTCGCTACAATATTCGTTTACTTTCTGTAAAACATCTTCTTTTGTCATAGTTTTCTACTATTATTTTAAAGTTAAACAACAAAAAATTTATAACTTTGTGCAAAAATAACAACCTAATTAATATTTTCCTATTTTTTTTATTTACAAGTTATTTACTATATGACTTTGAATATTAAAAAAGTAATGTTAATTATATAATAATCAATTATTAGGACATTATCTTTGCAATGTAATAATATGAAAAAGAAAAAGAATGACATAGTATTGATGCCTTTGGAAGAGGGTAATCAAAGACGAGCCATAAGGTCTAATGCTGACATTGTGTGCCTAACTGGTGGTACTGGTGGCGGTAAACTTAATCCTCTTGACGAGCCAATTTTAACCGTCAACGGTTGGAAGCAAATGGGTGACATTCGCATTGGTGACGAATTGTTTAGCCCATTAAATACAGAACCATCTTTTGTAATTGGTGTTTACCCACAAGGTGTAAAGCCTGTTTATAAGGTAACGACAAGTGATGGTAGAACCTCACGATGTGGGCTTGAACACTTGTGGATGGTTCGCACAAACACAATGGTTCAAAAGCACAGAAAAAATGGGTCTCCATCTTTTTATGTTAAAACCACAAAGGAAATAAAAGAAGAATACTTGGATAAAGGAAAAAGTATTTTTATTCCAGTTGCAAGGGCTTTTGATGGTAAAGAAGCAGATTTACCGATTGACCCTTATGTACTTGGCGTATGGCTTGGTGATGGAGTAAAAGGTTGTTCTTTACTAACGGTTTCAAACGATGAGCAAGATATAATTGAAAAAATTTCAGTTAGGCTTGAAACAACATATCATCTTCACAATTCAACAAGTTATCATAATTGGTTTCACAAGAACGAAAAAACAACAAAAGTTCAAATGGCGATTTCCGGCTATGGGCTTGATGTGTATTCGGGAGAAAGATTTATTCCGCAAGAATATCTTTTTGCATCCATCGAACAGAGAAAACAACTTCTGTATGGCTTGATGGATAGTGACGGAAATGTTGGATGCAAGAATAGGTACAGGTTTAGTACAACAAGCGAAAGAATGAAAGATGGTTTTGTTGAACTGTGTAGAGGTCTTGGCTATGTTGTTACTATTGGTGAAGATAACCGAGAAAAGGTGAAAAGCGGTACAACATGGACTGTTCGCATACATACAAACGATATTATATTTAGCAGCAATAAACATATTGCAAGATACAACAAAAACAAAAACAACGCAATCGGCAAAGAAAAAAGATGTGAGTACGCAAATGACCACATTAAAATTACAAATATAGAATACGTTGGAGACATGGAGTGTCAATGTATAATGGTTTCAAATAAAGACCATGTGTATTGTGCTAACGACTATATTGTTACACACAACACGGTTGCACTTTACTATGCACCTATAGAATACCTTGCATCTAACGACAATGCTAAGATTGTGTGTTTCATGCGTAATGTTAGTGATTTCTGGGGTAGTGGAAAAGTTGCGGATTCTCTAAAGCAAATGTATCCGTTAATTGATAGGTCAATCAAGAAACAGCCACATGACCCCATTGGAGAGATAATTCGTAACCAAGTGGACATGGGCATGAAACTTTACAATGGTTCGGAACTTAAATTCCAACAACTTGACAACGAAAGTCCTATTGTGATTGATAAAATTGTGAAAGGTTTGCAAGCAAAGAAACTTATCTTTGACGAATGCAACAAATTCCAATGGCGAACAATCACATCTTTTTTTCCACGATTACGTTCCGACTCAAGTGGAAAAGCACAAATATATCTTGCTCAAAACCCCGAACGAGAGTGTTTCTTACGCAAACTATGTGGTAAAGGTGAACATGGTGGTGGTTGGATAAACAATGACGGCACGATTGACAAAGATATGGATGGTGTCGTTATGTATTTCAATATGCAAGAGGGTGATTTGGAAAAGACTTATTTCGGAAGAACAAAACGTGAGGTTTATGAGAAATGCAAAGACCATATAGATGCTTTGTTGGCACAAGACCCCGATATGTCCTATGAGGACTTTATTCTTTCAATGGTATTCTTTACGTTTGATGTACGTGACAATAAGAAGATGTTGGCAAAGAACAAAGGCTATCGTGGTTTGGCGGCTAATTCAGTTAGTGCGGCATCAGCCTATGCGGTCAACTGGAACTATTCGTTGGAAGATGAATTAGACGATGCGGACGATTTAGTTAACGTACAAGTTTCCCAAATGGATATAGAACGTATGTTTCAACCAATTGAAATGGACTTTGAAACTACCGTCATCAAAAAGTTTGTCACGGTGGACATGGCTACCACTGGACTTGACAACCTCGTTATGAAATATTGGGAATTGTGGTCACATTATGGTTATGTATGTAGGGACGTGTTCTATTCTTTGCGTAATAGTAATAGAGATGCGGTTATTATGATTAACAACTTTGCAAAGAAACATGATGTGCCACAAAAGCAAATAATATTGGATGTGCAAGGTTTTGGGTTCTTGCGTGATTGCTATCCACAAGCAATGTTTTTTAGTGGTGCTGGAACTACATCAAGACGTAGCAAGAACCAATATCGTTCCATGAAAGATGAGGCTACACACCTCGCTATGGAAATGCTAAAAAGTGGACTTATACATTATGACCCTAAATTGGCAAGTGCAAGGTACACTAATCAACATATGAAATCCGTTGGTGCTACAACCATAATGAAACACATGATTTTTGAAAGCAAGATATTTCAATTCAATAAGACACCAAATGGACGTATCGCAGTATTGTCCAAAGAGGGCATGAAATTACACCTTAAAGGGCAATCCCCCGACTTGACTGACAACCTAATCATGCTATGTGGTGCAACGTGCTATGATTGCTATCGTATGTTGCGTGATGATGCTGGCATGGTAAAACGTAAATATGAAGATGACGATATGCTTAAAATGCTTAACGTGGATGATGATGCACAAGTGAGAAAAACTATGCGTATCCATCATTCATCAAAGATAGAAAATATTTTGAATAAAATTAGTATGATATGATAGTTTTACATGACATTAATTGGTTTCTTGAAGAGCCTACAAGGTTGATGATGATGAAACCTTTTACAAGAGGTGGGGAAAAGATACCGCATGGGTATGAGTCCACCCCATTAAACAACAATAGTGTGTTGGATAGCGGATTCTCTCAATTGCAATTACAACCTATATCTCAGGACTTGTACATTACAGAGTATAGACCCGATATGCACCACATTATCCTTAACAAAGCAATCCCAAAAATCAAAGTCCTTTATGATGGAATGGACTTGGGATTTAGTGAGATTACCCAAACTGCATCATTCCAAAAACTTATTCATGCCGCACACGTCCGTAACTTGACATCCAACCAATTAGAGTTTAGCCTCTGCAATGACAAGAATGACACAAGTGAGAAAGAGGCTTTCAACTTTATAAAACAAGAGTGGACATGGAGGAGTTGTGAATGGAATAAGTATCAAGCAATCAGTACTTGCAAGAAAGTCGGTAACGTTGGTATGCTATTCAGTTACAATACCAAGACAAATCGCTATGAAATAAACGTATATTCATACGAGGACGGTTATCAAATAGTTCCGAACTATGATGAATACGGACACGAAATAGCGAGGTCACTTGTTTACCAAATTGATGGTGGTGTGATTATTGATACTTATGATGCCACAAAACATTATCGTTGCATATTAAACACCACAAATGGTAGTTGGGAATATCAGAGTGAATTACATGGATTCCCGACTTGTCCGTTGTTGCATAAACGTGGCTTACCTGCATGGGAATACGCAGAAAGTAGTATTGAGATGTGGGAGATAATGGCAAATATACAAGACATTACGTTGAAACGATTTGGTACATTCGCACTTGTATTGATTGGTGATATGGACGAAGAATCATTTAAACGTGACTCTTCAACACTTGTCATCAACCTTTCAAGTGATAACACCAATGGTAAACAAGATGCTAAAGTCTTGGATTTTCCTGAACCACAAACGATGGATAACTATCTGAAAACATTGGAAGAGAAAATTTCATTGTTCAGTTCCACGTCATTCATCACACCAAAGGACATAACAACCACTAATAGCGGTGGTAATGGTATAGCACTTGCAATGTCCAATGACTATGCACTTGCAACACAAAGTGCAATGGATTGGCAAAAATTTGTGAGTGATATGGTTTACCTACATCAATGTGGCTTGGAACTTGAAACAGGTGTCAAATATTCGGACTTGAAGATTGGTGCTAAAATCGTTCCTTGGTCACTTGAAACTAATACCACAAAGATTACCAACTTGGCTATGGAGGCTAAATGGTTGTCAACACAAACTATCATTGAGAAATCCCCTGATGCAGCACCCGATGAAACTGAACGTGTCATTAAAGAACGTGGTGCTTTGGTCGGTGTGGATTCCAGTTCCATCAATTCAAATGCTCAAACTGCCGACAACCTTGCTAAAAATCGTAGCAATGAAATCGTTGACAATGTTGAAACAGTTGAAATGGTGGAAGAGCCTACAATAAACACATAAGCAAAATGCTTTAAAACAAAAAAAATGGATTGGAATAGTATAATTATAACATTGTTAGGTCTACTTACGGGAGGTAGTCTAACATGGCTTTTTACCATAAAAGCCACAAGACGGAAAGCCAATGGCGAAGCACAACAAACGGAGATTGAGGCTTGGAAAAGTATGCAAGACGTGTACCAACAAACGATTGAGGACTTGAATAAATATTGTGAGGATATAAGGATTGATAGGACACACTTACGTGAGGACAGAGATGCTTTAAGAGCCTTAAATGACGAATTGCAACAAAAGTATCAAGAAGTGGAAAACGAACTAATGGAGTTGAAAAGCCAAGTGGCACGACAAGGAAGAAAGATTGAGGCTTTGTTGCCCTTTACTTGTGCGGTCATTGGGTGTATGAATAGAACTAAAGTTGATGTCAATAAGGCAAAAATTGATGATGAAACTATTAATAAATAATGCTTATGGAAAATAAAAAGATTATTATTTTAGGAACTGCACATGGAATTAACACTGCGGGTAAACGTAGTCCCGATGGCAAATTCCGTGAATACAAATTTAGTAGGACTGTTGTAGCCAAAGTTAAGACCAAACTTGAAACATTGGGGTATAAGGTGTTTGTTGACATAACAGATGATGTTGTACCTGCATCTCAAAGCACCGAATTACGCAAACGTGTTAACATAGTAAACAATTATTGCAAGCAATATGGTACAAGTAATTGCCTATATGTAAGCATACACGTTAATGCGGCAGGACATGGCACATGGCTTAACGCAAGGGGATTTTCGGTATTCGTTAGTCCTAATTCCTCTTTAAGTTCAAAGAAACTTGCAAAGATATTTACCATGAATGCCATTCGTGACGGATTGTCGGGTAATCGTTCTATCCCTTATGAAAAGTATTGGACAAGCAATTTGTATGTATTAAGAAATACTTATTGTCCAGCGGTGTTGACTGAAAACCTCTTCCAAGACAACAAAGAGGATGTTGCTTTCTTGATGTCCGAAAAAGGTGTGGAAACAATAGTTAATTTACACGTTAATTCAATAAATGAATATTGCACAACAATTTAAAACTAAAAAATAAATTCCTATGGCAAAAGTAAAATTATTTGACGATGATAATAAAATCATTGGTTTACAAGAAATGAGTGGTGGAGCATCAATTCCTACCATAATAGAAATTACACTTGATGATTACGACCCTGACAATGCACACGTGATTACTAATGAAACAATTAAAAATGCAATTTTAGATAATATTGCCACTTATCACGGGTTTAATAATTTATTCCTTAAAATCCAAGGCTTTGAGGATGATTGGGCAGTAGTACAAGGCGGTAAAGTAATCTACCCACCAGTAAACGTGGGAAGTTCCGCCGTGGTTTTGGGGGATGATGGCAACAGCGGATTTTATGTAAAAATAAATTTTGAGGGTACTATAGATATTTATGAGTTATTGGGTATAAATGAATAAGATAATATCAATTTGTGTCTTTGTGTTCATATTATTAGTTTGTGTGGGATGTCATACCAAGAAAGAAATCGTGTATGAGTCCCACACAGACACGATTTCATTGGTGACACATGACACAATTACAATACAAAGTCATTCAGTTGACACATTGCATGAATATAAAGTGATTAACACAATTGACACCATACGTGACGTGCAAACAAAGATAATCACTTTAAGGGAGAACGGTGATACAATCCGTGAATACATTAATAACAACTATTACCACTACATAAACCAAAAGGACTCATCAAATAAATACCAAAGCAAGATTGACTCCTTACAAAAGCAAATCACACAATTGCAAACTGAAAAGGAGAAAATTGACAATCAAAAAGATAAAGAGGTAGTCAAAGTTAAACAAAATGTAATATGGAAATATCTTTGTGCTATAATGTCCTTTTTGCTTGTATGTGGTATAGGTTACATCCTTTGGCTTAAACTAAAGAAATAGAACAACATGAACAACCCTAATGGTCTGAACTTAAAGTTTAATATATACTATGATGACGAGTATGGAGTGCAACACACATTCCATGACATAGTATTGCGAAAAGTCACATACGACAATCAAATAATGAGTTTGGGTACTAACATCACTGGCGATTTCGTATGGATAGACAACAAGTTGCAATTTTCAATGCGTGAATACATTATTTACGATGATGTCAAATATTATATCGTAAACCCTCCTACAATTGTACGAAATGGACTTGTAAAGGATAGTTCGGACACAAAAGGTGGTGCAAAGTATTCCGTAACATTCTACCACCCCGAATATTGGTTGGGGGAATATTCTTTCTGTGACGTGGCAGTCAATTCCGATGAAGAGATATACTTGTCACAAAACAAGAAATTTTCATGGATAGGTCACCTTGACGATTTCGTTGACAAATTAAACAAGAACCTTGAAAGCACTTTATGGGTTTGCCGTATTGATATGGCAACAGTACCTTATTCTAAATATCACGAAGAATTAAGCGATGTTCTTGCGTTTGACAACCAATATATATCCGATGTCCTAAAAACCGCTTACGAAACGTGGGACGTGCCTTATACGACAAGTATATTGTCTACAACGGATGAAGATTATGCTGATGGTAAAAGATACCTTATCACGTTCGGTTTACCAAGTACCGAAATAATGGGTACAACAAACGAAACTGTTTCTTGTGATACTAACAATGGACAGGGTATCTATTATTATCGTCAACCTTTCCACCTTTACAAAGGTGGCTCGTTACAAGTCCAAAGCGGGGCAACAATACTTGATGCCAACCTTGTTAATACAGGACTTACAACTTATGTGGCATCGGAAGAAACGGACGTATATGCGGCTTATCTTGGTCACTCCGCTGACGTGAATTGTACGATAGTTAATTCCTATATCTTCAAGATGGGAAAGGATGTGGGGTTGAAGAATAATTCTGCCACTCCTAAAAACAACAAGATTGTAACACGATTAAGTGGATATGGTAGCGAAAACAATGTACCATTTGGCTATCCACAAATAATATGGACAGGTGACCAAAATGCTGAATTTACAATTGGTAATTCCATTGGTGTTAAAGAGAATGTGACAATCAACGGACGTACCTACGCAAAGGCTATTTCTTATCCGATATATAATGGTATAGTTAACGGACAATGGGTTAAACTCATTAAGCACCCATTTACACGTACTACACTTATGCCAAGTGTGTACCATGATAGGGTAAACAAAAAAGTAAATCCTTATGCCGATGGCTATAACCCACAAATAGAAATCATTGACTATTACGATGCACCATCAACATATCCTAACCCTGTCAACCTTAATGCACCTAATTGCGAGATACATCAGTTTGAGGATATAAAGCCACGATTTGACTCAGTGGGAGTAAACCACGAAATACTTGGTGCTGTTCCTTATGAACAAAAATATGACAATATAATAACATTAGGGGAATTTCAAGACATAGTAGATGCATTAATCACTGAAGATTTACGTAAGACCAATAGCCGTGAATGTGCTGACCTTATGATGTTTAAGACGTGGGTAATGCAAGGTAGTGAACATGATTATGTTAGGGATGGGGCAAAACCTGTCACAATCAACACAACCATCATGTTTGATGACTCTAATTTTATGTCTGGACTATATATCTCCCCACTTTTCTCTTTGAGTTATCAAGTGTATCGTCAATCAACAATGCCTGATGTGTCATGGGATGATACAATGGATGATGACGGAAAATACAAGCAATCTTATTTCAAACTCACTTTACCTCCGTTAGGCTTTGATATTTATGCTTGTGCCGCAATACCTGAAGAGATGCAAATAAATATGCGTAGCGGTGCTTGTATAGGTTGTACGTTTACTGTTCAAATCAATTGGGATGATTATAAGAGTGTGTTCTATGATGACGCAGGTAATTTCGTTCCACAAGGCGAAAAACGATTAAGTAGGATTGATGACTACCCCGATAGCACAAATACGTCCATCACCGTCATTGTGGAAAAGGATTTGAACACGTTTGGCACAATCATGCCTAATGTGTACCAACAACCTAAAAATGGTGACAAGTTTGTAATTCTTGGAATATCATTACCTTTGACATATGTCACAAGTGCTGAACAAGAACTTGACGAGGCGATGATGGAGTATATGTTGGAGAACAATGTATATCATTTTGACTATCCTCTGAATGTAAGCGAAAAGTTTTTGTATGATAGACGTTTGGACATATTGCCACAAATAGCCAACAACAAGTTGTTTAGGTTTAAGTTTGGCGATATGATTAACGCATTATACATAAAACAATTATCAATCAAGTATGGGGAAAATCCACTACCTGAATATTCTATCACACTTGCAGATGACGTTGAAATTACGTTAAATCAAATTGGTCAAACAACGGAGGACGTAAGTAAGTTGCGTGTACAAATGTCGCAAATAGCAAGTTACTATGGATACAATAGCCAAGAGGGTTATGCAAGTCTACAAAACCAACTTGACCAAAAGTTATCAAAGGTTAATGAGGACGTTGCCAATGAAAAGATAACATTTGAAAAGGGATTGGAGTCCAATAAAAGCATTGTAGCTGGGGATGACATATTGTCAAGAAATTATGAGGGTAGTACAAACGCAGGACAAGGTGTAGGTTGGCGAATAGATGGTGGTGGTAATGCAGAATTTGAAAGTGTACGTGTTAGGTCTTATTTGGAAACTAACGAAATGCACGTCAATCGTCAATCAGCAAGCGAGGGAGATACAAGTTTTACCGACAATGACCAAATTCTTGATGTTGAATCTTTCACGCAAAGTGGAATAACGTACTATAGATTAACCTTAAAGGAGAAATGGGATGGATATGTGACCGCTCAAGTTGAGTGTAATGTTTTAAAAGGCATTATAAATACATTGTCAGCGAAACAAGCGGGTGTATCCGACTATAGTTCAGACTCAAGTGTTGAATACGATGGGGCAAATTCATACTATGTGTCATGGATGCTTGTTGTTGATACGCATGAAACAGACTCCAATTTAGGTGTTAACCAAATTGTCGTGTCTTTATTTGACGATAGGGAAACCCCAAGTGGACGTAATTTCCCACCATGTGAATTTATGACGATTACACGATGGGGAAATACAGGAGATGGCTCTCTAACCACTGCTCAATTACGTGAAAAGCAACGTTCATTCATTATCTCAGCCAAAGAGGGACGGATAATGAAACTTATAGACGTATATCAACCAATTCTTCAACCAAGCAACTATGGTACAGTTCTTGGGGAATTACCTGACTTTGTAAAACGAATGCCAAGTGTGGCACAAAGGATTCAAGCCAACCCTAATCGTGATTACCTTTACTCACAAGGTATAGTTGTTCAAGACTTTATCAAGATAGACTATGCTGGCAACCCAATCATTAGTTATGTTGACAAAGGGGAGTGGGATAATACTACAACATATTTGTTTGAAAGTTGGGATAACAACGATAAGCAATATGAAACACATGAGGTTTGGTATGACGGAGAAAAATATCGTGCGTTACAAAATAGCACGAATAAATTACCTAATGCCGTTGGCTCTACATATTGGGAAAAGATATTAACCAAAGGTGCTAATGGTACAAGTGTGGCAATCAAAGGTTCATTACAATTCGCAGCAAGCACTTTGGCTGAACTTAACCAACATCTTACCGAACCCGATGGCTCTTTGGCTGTCCTTTATTATTCCAGCGATATATATAGATTTGACGCAGGACATTCTCAATGGAACGTTGACTCAACTTATTCAATTGTTATGGGTGATGGATTTATATATCAACCTACTGGGGAATTGGTTATGTGGAACGGAACTATATGGGAGAATTGCGGACAAATAAAGGGAGATAAAGGAGATACGGGTGATAAAGGCGATAAGGGAGATGATGGCGATGACGGACGTGGTATCGCAAGTGTTGTGGTCGCTTATGCTTTATCTAACCAAGGCACTACAACAAGTTCTACACAAAGTCCTGTAATTATTGGCTCATGGGATGGCTCACAACCCGAACCAACCGATGAACATAAATATTTGTGGTGTAGAACAACTACCACATATACAAGTGGCATCCCTTTGACAATAGTTAGGTATCAACTTATTGCAGTCAAAGGTACTGACGGACAAGATGGTAATGATGGTAAAATGGGACGTAATTTCTATTGGAAAGGTAGATGGGAAAACTATACTGAACATGACAAATTTAAAGTAACTGATTTTGAAGCACCTTTCTTCTCTGTCACCGACCCTAATACAAGTGAAATAACCTATTGGGTGTGGGTAGGCGAAAACGGAACTTACTATTGCACTGACGAAAACAAGCCACAAGACAATGAAAAATGGGAAATTATGGTTAACGACTTTGAGTATCTTATCACAAAAGCAATGTTTACTGACTTTGCAAGATTGGGGGATTGGATATTCAATGAGGACTATATGTATTCCAACCAAGGTAAGACAAGTAACGGAACAATTGTAAGTTTTGATAATGGATTTAGATTTTATGGAATTGGGGACTCAAACAATACTTATACTCCAAATCTTGTAATGGACGCACACACGGGCGAAATGTTAGCGAATAGTATTACCCTTGAGGGTGTGCTAAATAACCTAATACAACGCATTACAAGCACTAATTTAAGCAATTTTGGGGATTATGGTACTATAGGTGGACAAAATGCCTTTCTTTTAAACCCTCTTAAAGTCGGAACTTATGTAAAGGTGGACTTGAATAATGGAGGTAGATTTCTTGTGCATCTCCCAACTGCATTTTCTTATGATGGCAATCCTTATCATAATACAAAAACTGGACTCAATTCACTTGATGAGATACGTCAATGTGTAGGCAAGAAAATATACTTTATGCCAACCGAACGAGTTGTTGAATCACAAGGAGAACAAACCGTCATAAGAACAAGTATTGCACTTATAGATGCCAATAATTTGTTGGTGGAAAAATACAGATATTATGGGAATGTAAATGACATAGACAACATGGCTACAAATACAGACTACGCAATAAACGACTCGTTAAGAAGAACCAATTTAATTGATGGTCATGGCACACAAAAGTTTATGGTGGCTGAATGTAAAGTAGGTAAATACAAAGGTCATGAATGTATCTATTGGGAATGTTGGGCAGAGGCAGAATGCCTTATGGATGAATAAATTCTTTTTCTCTTTTGTTTGGTGTTATTAGTTGTTGGATGCTTGCATGGTTTTTTGCTATGCAAGCATTTTTCATTATGTACTTAAAAAAGTACATCAAACTTACATGATGAATATCACATATATTTGCATTGTTGTACAACGATTATTTAATTTAAAACTTTAAAACAATGTGAATTATGGCAGAAATCTATCAACTTCCAAGTGAAAATTCGGGAAACGCAGGAATGGGTAACATTCCTTTCTCTATCCCCATCGGCGGTTTCGGTATGGGGGGTGGTCTTTTTGGCGGCAACTACGGCATGAACGGGATTGCTGACTTGTTTGGATTGGCTATCATTGCTTCAATGTTCGGCTGGAACGGTGGCGGATTTGGCAATGGAGGCTTTGGCGGAGGCAACTCAAGCGCGGCTTTCTTGGCTAATCAACTCTCGAACGATTCGGGTCGTGAACTTATTATGAACGCTATCACCAACCAAGGTGAGGCTTCACGTACCGCTATCCAAACACTCAGCACCATGCTTGGCCAAGACTTCAACTTAACAAATGCAGGCATTCAGTCGGCACAGAACACCCTCAATCAGATTGCAAACGCACAGGGTATGTCAACCTTGCAACTGATTAACGCAGTACAGGCAGGTGATGCAAACCTTGCAAGCACCATTCAGAAGTGCTGCTGCGACAATCAGTTGGCTCTTTGTCAGCAGACAAATGCTCTCCAAAACAGCATCAACGGCGTAAATGACAACATCACCGCAACACGTGCAGCACAGCAGTTGTCGGATTGTCAGCAAACTTACGCATTGACAGACACGATGAACCGTAACTATCTTGCTCTTGACAACAAGATAGACCAGTTAGAGTCTAACCGCAAGGATAGGGAGATTACGGCTCTTACGGCGGAGGTAGCAACACTGAAGTCACAGAACTTCACCACTGGAGTTGTTCAGCAAGCAGTTGCTCCTGTTATCGGCCAGATTTCCGCACTTGCTCACGAGGTGGATGACATCAAATGTCGTATGCCCGAAACTGTCAGCGTTCAATATCCAAACTTGCAGGTGTTCAATGCCACTCCTTACGTTAGTGGCGGTTTCTACGGACAACCTTGGGGTGGTTTCTACGGCAACGGATTTGGTGGTAACAATGTAGTGTTTTAATTTAAGGCATAGGAGGTAAAAGTATGAGTTGTAATTGTAATTGCAATATAACAATCAATGCAGGTGGTCAGCCTTACATTTCTAACACACAAGTAACTGTTGGTACAGAATCGGTCAACATCGCTCTTGGATGGAGGCGTATTCAGCCTATCGGATATTTTACTATCCGCATGGAAAACCCTATCCCTGCCGATGCAACCACCACTTTGCCAATAACTCTTACATTAAACGGCATAACAAGACCACTAACCCTGCCAAATGGAACTGCAATAACTGTTGCGGACATTCTTAACGTAAGTGTTATGGAGATATTCAATGACAAGTGGAACAACATACTTGCATTAATGTCGAGAACGATTGTTTAATAAAATAATTTAAAACTACAAAGATATGGATTTTAATAGTTTGGGAGCAGGTAATCCCTTTTACATATTAAGGCAGGGTGTAAAGCCTTTGTTGGAGGTTGGAGTTGTCAAGAGCAAATCACAACCAAGGGTTAAATATTCAACACAAACACCTAACTTGATGACAGGACTACAAACACAACAAGTGATTGACGTGGTCGCTACAATCAACGGAAAGGATGAAACCTTTATGGAAATTCCTCTGGGGGTTGAAATAGCACAAAAAGGTGACATGACTTTTAGTGGTAGTCGTGAAGCAATGTTGCAAGCGGTAGATGCTATGTTAGCCACATCACGCAAGGCTATTGACCAAGTGGATTATCACAAGTCGGTTCTTAAAGAGGGGGAAAGAATGTTGGAAACATTGAATCCACGATATGCAGAGGAAAAGAAACAAGCAAGGACTATAAAGACCTTGGAGGAAAGGCAAGCGGCTACCGATGCAAAGTTGGATAGCATATTGTCAATCCTACAGAAACTTGACTCCCCAAGTTAAAACCATATCCACTAAAACATTGACAAACTATGGCATGGATTTTTGTTGACAAAGAAAGCGAAAGCGGTGGACAAATGCGTTCACAGATGCGTAGGAATATGCGTGGTGGATACCGAAACTATGGTGGAAACTATCGTGATGAATACGAACATGGTTATAGACAAGGCTACAAACACGGTTGGGAAGATAAAGAAGATGACGAAGATATGGAATATCGTAGAGGTCGTGACAGTCGTGGTCGCTATGTATAATCATTGCATTTAAATATTAAGGGGGATTTTTAACTAAATTCCCCTTATTTTATAGAAAACTATAATTTAAAACGATTTAAATCAACTTAAAATATGAAAAATTATATATCAGAGGGTAGGGCTATGTATGAGGATGAAAACCACGGCTTGTTCAGTAAAAGACTTGCAGAGTGGGCGATTAGTCATATGGAAACCAAAGACCTCACAACAAAGGAAATGAAACCTTTGAAAGCAAGGAGTTTGGATGACGTTAAAAATGTGCTTAAAGAAAACAAGGTAGATATGCCAGAAGAGTTTTGCTATACGGCTTGGTACTTGTTTAACATGGCAATAGCGGACTATCCAAAGACCTTGGAAAATGACAAGCAACGTGCATCATTCGTTGAGGAAACTATATGTGACCCCGATGGGATGCCTGAAAACGTATTGAGTTGCTTTGAGGCTAAAATGTGTAATGCTGAAATACCTATATATTGGGAGATGATGTTATGATAAAGAGATATATAGATGTTGACGGATATTGGGGCATAGTCTTTTGTTATGACTATGATATGTTGGATATGGACGAGATGGCAGCCATAATGGACTCCTTTGGTGTTGATGATAGGGAAATACGCAGGGCATTAAGAATCCTTATGGGTACTAATACTGGAATGACCATATCACGTCATGACATAACAATGAGTGTGGTATTCATATCCGAGGCAAGTTCTTTGGAGCAATTCATTGATACGTGTTCTCATGAGGTAGACCACGTCCAAGCAAGTATATTACAACATTATGGAATACCCCAAGGGGATGAGGATGGTGCTTGGTTGCAAGGCTACATAATGCGTGAGATAACAAGGATATTACACAAGGATGGTGTTATAAAAGAGGGTAGCCATTTTTGACTACCCTTTCTTTTCTTGTTTGATTAAGTCGTACACCAAGTCATATACATGACCTATTAGGTATGCCCACGACTCACCACTTTCGTTTAGGACAAACCCCCTTGAAAGCAATGCTTTATTACAAACGTGGAACACCTCATGTGCAAGGTTTCCCAATTGGGACGAGTCCCTCAAGAATATGGCATAATCACCTGATGAAAGGTACGTTGTGCTACCTGCACACGTCTTTTCGTTGCTTATATCCTCTTCTATATACTTTATATCCTCTTCACTTACCCACTTGTCTTTCTTCATCTTTTTTAATTTTGATTTCCACTCTTCCATTGTGGTGTCAGTTATGACAAGTATGTTAAATTTAAGGATGTCTACATATACTGCTCCAATCATAATACTGATGGTTTAGGGAAGAATCTTTGTGAATCTTCATCCCATTGATAAACTTGGTGGCAGTGTGGGCAAATGCAATCAATGCCACGAACAATGTCCATTTCATGCCCACAATGACACAATGCGTTAAATTTTGGCTGAATTGTGATAAAATGCTTTGCAAATGCGTCATTTCCTGAACTTAATCCAAAATTATTAATCAATTCGTGGATAATTGACAACATTTCACGTATTGATGCACTATCCAAGTCCTTTGCTTGTGATGCAAGCATTTTATTAAGCAAGGCACTAATATCAGCGGCAGTAAATTCTATTTGTTCAAGCGACAATGCCTTTTGTTGTATGTCCGCACGATAAGCCTCACTTAACTCATCCTTTAATTGTATGATATGTTGTTGTTGCAACATCACATCACCGTCTTTTTTCTTTTCCAATATATAGGCTTGTTCATCCGTGGTGGATACCACTTTCTTGTATTCCTCTTGGTCGTAGGCAATTGCATAAGCCACACCAATGTTCTCGCCTAAAACAATTTGTAAGACAAACAAATAATCTTGCATGGTGATAGACAAGCCACGTTGAAACAATACCTCATTCGTGTCATGAAAGTTCTGCATAATCAAAATAATGTTGGTTCATTGGACTTGTGTACTTCTATTCCTTTAACTGGTTTGATAGTTATAACTACTTTTGGGGTTGTTTTGTCTATCATTTTTCTTGCGTGTATTTCAACACACTCCCTATCGTTTTTAATTACTTTGCATTGTTGTAAACAATCAAGTATTATTTTAAAAGAACCATCTAAATCCTTTCTGTTATTTACATAAAACACATCAATGTCAATGGAAAAAAAAGTAGTTATATTTACACCACGACACGGACATTGTAAATAAAAAGATTTTTCATAGGATTTTAATTTTGGTGTTTTAGCAAGACTTGAATGTCCTCCTATATTAATAATTTTATAGGCATTTGCCTTGCTTGGGCAATCCCCTATAATTGTCATTTTATATTCTTCCATCATCTATTCCGTTTAAGTTTGTACCCATATTTCCCATTATTATTATTCAAACGTGTTGCAATTCTCCGTTCTTGACAAGTACCATAGTTGCAATTATATATTTTATTACACCATTCTAAATTATTAGCACAATTATTTAATTTGTTCTCATCCTTATGATTAACAAAAGGCATATTATAAGGATTTTCAACAAAATGTTTAGCAACAAGTCTATGAACAAGAAAATGATGTAATTGTTTATCCTTAACCAAATTTACTATTCTATAACCTGAATTTATAATTGTATTGGCTTGCACTATTTGTTCTTTGCAAAATTGCTCTACTCCGTTTTCTTTTATTAAAAACCGCCTTTCTGCCAAAACCCTTCCCATATTACTTACTTTATAATACCCCTCATAATTTTCAATTGGTTTCCATATCTCATTTGGCAAAGATATAATATGATAAACACCAAATATTTTTTCAAGCAATAAATCAATGTTTATACGATTTTCTTTTCCATCCTTATATAATGTAACTCGTCTACCATCTACTTTTATAAATTTGGGTTGGGCATACGGCTTTTCTACACACCTCCACCACGAACGAATTACACCATCTTGATTTATTTCATATTTACCATTATAATCAGGAATTACAACCCATTCTTGTTCGTGTTTCATTTTCCTTCTTTGATTTCAATTTCCAAATTATCTTTCATACCCTTTGGCACATTAAGCGATAACTTGTACTTAGTAGGCATAGGATTAGAAAAGTCATTGATATGGTATGAATGAGGGTCTTCCTTTAACTTGATGAAATGTTTTATTACTTTCCACTTGTTCCTCCATGATTGTTCCATACCCACCATCTTGGTCATCTTGCTTATGCCAATACCCACGTTTTGACTTGTAAACTTGTTTCCATCAAAGTAGGTACGATTGGAAATCCTTTCGTATGTTTCCCCCGTCATAAAACGTAGGGCGAACCAGTATAACCAACGTGCATGGGTTTTGTGTTGTTCTTTACTATCCACAAACAAATCAGAATAATCCACGTCACATATACTTGCCACAAAGTGTGCAAGCATAGTTTGGGAATTGTAATCGTAGTTGTGTAATATCGTTTCAATCTCCTTAAAAGTCTTGTCCTCAAGGTTTAGCCAACCTTTCTTGGTTTCATTGTCGCTTTTCATTTTGTTCCTTATTACGTTTATTAATGTTATTTATTATGTTTTGCTCATCTCTTGGCAATCTGTCAACAAACAAGTTAAGCCTATCAACGTCACGCATAAACTTATCAAACACACCACTTAACTCATACTTGAAATGACTGAATATAAAATATCCCCTATAAGCCACGATACCTTTGTCTTGTTTCTTTAAATAGCACTCCCAATAAGGTCTCGCCTTTCGTTTAATATACTCACCAGAACATATATCATATTCCATCACGTCCTTGCGTTTTATCCACAACCAGTTCTCACCATCTTGTTGAAAAAACAAACCGATTACAGGACTAATGTCAATACCCTCTATTTCAAGTTTGCCTTGATATTTACCATCTATCATCTCAATGTAACCGCTGGTGGCTCTATGTTGGTCATATTCATTCATCATAGTCATATTCTTGTTGATAGTTTTCGCTTAATATGGTTAGACTAACGGCAAAATTACCGCCACGGAACGAATAATCATACAAATCCTCAACATCCTCATAGTCATTATTATTTCTACAATAATCAAAGACTAATTTTTCAAATTTTCTTACAAAATCTTTTTTTGTCATATTCAGTCATAATGTAATCGTATAGTTTAAAAAAGTCTTTTTCCCCATATTCCATTTTTGCTATTTCGGTAACGTGGACTTTAATCTCCTTTTAGTAATGCCACAATCGTATGCCAAATCCATGATAGCATCACAACATGGGACTAATGCCTTTGACACGTCCACACCCTCCCATATCTTCAACTTGTATGCAAAAAGATACATCAATAAGTTGTAACGATAGTAAGTATGTCCACCCGACTTTGTTGGGAAAAGGGTGTTGCCACTTAACATCAATGATAAAGCATCATGCGAGTACTTACACCTATGACGTGGGGAAGATATGTATAAATCATAGGAGTTACGTATCCCCGACTTGTAACATATCATTTCCTTTATTTTCAATATAAGATTATGGAAACACGTTTCCGATATGTTTTCCCACATACTATATTCAGTATAGTTATATGGGATATGTGACCCATAACTTAAAACATACCATGATGGTCTTCCGTCCATTATACCGTTGACTATTTTGTCAGCAATATAACTTATATCCTTATTGCCATTCAACAACCACACATACATTATGGTTGCAATCTCCACGTCTTGCATAGAATCAAATTTGGATATGAACGGCAGTAGTCTACCATTCACATCCAAATTGTCATTAATTATGTAAGAGTTAGTAATCATCAGTTAATAACAAGTGGCATAAGTAATACTTTATACTCAATTGTATCGTTTTGCGTGTCAGGAATCATCACAGCGGCACGTTGTGGGTCTTTGACGAACAAATGCACCTTTGCAGAGGAAACGGACGTTAGACACGATAATACGAGGCTTGACAAGAAACCTATCCTAAACTTTTCCGTGTTATTGTCCTCGCACTCTATAAACTCTTTAGCACTTGTAGAGAAATCCACATTTTCACAACATACAAAATTGTTTCCAAATTCAAAGTTGAATATTACCAACTTGTTTGTATCATTTCCTAAAGGTATGATGTGTTTCAATGCACTTGTAAGTTCCGACTTGTCTATCTTTATATCCCTTACATAATCTGTAGGTATGATAGACTTATAGTTAGGATACTTACCCATAATCATTCTTGTGGTGAAAGTAAAATCTTCTCCGTTAAGCACTATTATTGCATCATCATATTGCACGTTGATTGGTGTGTCACGATACAATAGAGGTAATAGTATGCGTGATGGCTTGGACGGCAATGTAAACGAGCCTTGTGGCACGATTAACCCCTTATCCTTGCATAAAGCAAGCACACGACCATCGGTAGCCACAAATTCAGTCCCGTCTTCGCCAAATTCAATATGCACACCATTCAATACAGGTCTTAACTCGTCATCAGCCATACCAAATTGCACCGTTGACATAGCATTGTACAAAGACATACCACCAACCTCAAATGATGTCACCTTTTCCATGTCATCAAAGGACTTGCTTTCAACAAAGTTTTCAGAACTTTCATATGGCAATTCAAAACTACCTTTCTTGTAGTCACATACAACAATGTTCTTCGTTTCGTCAATTGTGGCAACTATATCATAACCACCTAATCCAGAAATCACATTTAGGAATTTCTTTGCATTGATACAAATGTTGAAAACACTCTGCGATTGCACATTACATTTCGTTGTCAACCAAGATTCGCTGTCCGAACAAGTCATACATAATACATTAGGGTTTTCCTCGCTATTGTACAACTTTACACACTCAAGAATAGGTAACGTTGTTTTTGCGTTGGTCAATGATACCACGTTCTTTAAATAAGGCAAAACCTTGTCAACACTGAAACTAAAATTTCTACTCATAATTTCTTTACTTTTAAAATTAAACAATCATTTGCAAATTTAAATATATTTTTTTAATATTCAAAATAATGTCAACTGCATTTTCTCTTCATTGATGCGTTTCTCCGCTATATCGTAATATTCCTTGTTCAGTTCAATGCCTATGTATTGCCGTTTTTCCTTTATGCAAGCCACACAAGTAGAGCCAGAACCCATACAATTATCGAGAATTACCCCCCCCCGAATTACTATAAGTGGCTATTAACCAACGTAATAAGTTCACAGGCTTCGTTGTGGGGTGAAGTGAACGTGTGCCATCATATTTTGCAAAAGACAAAATCGACTTCGGAAATTTCTCATCACTAAAAGTTGTGGGTACATCTTTTAATTTCCCATAGCATGATTGTTTTTTATTATGATTTCCATTTCTATTATGCCATCCCACTTTTACCATTTGAGGATTGTATATTCCATAACCACCACCTTTTGTGAATACCATAATATCCTCATGCGAAGGCAAAGGCATCCTATTTGCGTCTAACCAACGTGTAACACATTGCTTATCCCAAACAAGATTATATCGCCACCATTTAGGATTACTCATCATAACCTTTGCAGTGAACATACCTTGCCCGAACAATACGATATTCGCTTTGTCTTTGCATATACGTCCGTATTGTTCCCAAAGCCTATCAAGCGGTATTATATTATCCCATTTGGCATTTTTATTACCCCGATTTAAAACACCATACGGCAAATCACATAAAATTAAATCAACAGATTTCTCTTTGATTTGGGGCATTAGTTCCAAACAATCCCCTAAATATATTTCATTTTCTTTAAGCATATCAAAAAAGTGTTAATTGTCGGCATTCTTGTTCTATTCTCTTTTTTGCGGTATTGTAAATTTCGGTATCTTTTTCTATACCTATAAACCTGCGTTTTTCTTTAATACAAGCAATTAATGTAGACCCACCGCCACAAGTATTGTCAAGCACGACATCGTTTTCATTCGTGAATGTCAAAACCAAATACCTTAACAAATCTACTGGTTTTGCCGTTTCATGGATATGGCTTGTGTCAACATTAAAATAAAGTGTCATAGATGGATAATTAGTTAATTCGGACACAACGGTGTCTTTATGACTTGGACGTGGCTTGTATAAACCACCCATTTTCCTTAAAAAATTGTATGTAGTTTTATGTGTTTTAATTAAGCCTTGTGGGTTGTAGGTCATACGTTTTTCTTTCAGCAGATTTTTATGTCCCATACTACCATAACTAAACACACTAATCAACTCATAATCTTTTAATGGCATATTTTGTGCATGGAAAAAACCTGTTGGACGGTTTTTTATCCATACCAAATCGTATTTGTATATGTCAAGTTTATTCATTCGTAATGTCGTACTGAAAGGCTCACTCCCAAACAAAAGGATATTGGCGGTTGACGTACACACCCTATCATATTCTGCCCATAACTTGTCCATTGGGATAACAGTATCCCAATCCGCTTCGGTAGTACCATACGGCAAATCACATATAACACAGTCAATAGTATTATCGGGAATGTCTTTCATAACATCAAGGCAATCCCCATTATAGATGTTATTAAGTTCTATTTTCATATAATTATTTTTTTAATTTCAAACGTTAATTAAAAAGGAGCAATATCTTCCCCTAATTCAAAAGGCATTGACGGTTTGTATTCTTCTTGTGTTTGTTCAAATTGAACTTGCGATTGTACTGGTTGAACCTCCCAACCATAGTGTATATCTTCATCTATTGTGTTCTTAAATCGCCTACTTTCTAATTCGTAGTGCATACCTACAAGATAGTCCACAACACCCCACATCCTATTCTTACATACCTCAAGCACATTCCCATAACCTTGAAACCTTTGTATTTCCATCTTGCCGAAGAAATCAGCACCCGTCTTGAAGAAATCATTGTTCACACGATGAATAATAAAACAATTGTCAACTATATTCGTAAGGTCACTTGAACCACTAATATCAGTCTTTCTCAAAAATGCAATGGTCTTTCGTGGGTGTGCAACAAGTATGATATGGACTTTGTTCTTTTTGGCAAACTCCTTTATTTGCAACATCAACTCACGTTGTTTTCCGTTTTTGTCGCCCTCAAGCAAGTCTATGTCAAGCGACATAAGATTATCCAACGCAAACACCTTTACACCCGCTTTCAACAACAAGTTCATATCGTTGAATATCTGTTGCCATTTCGTGCCATATTCGTTGTTGTAAAGGAAAAACTTTCCGTCCAACCATTCGTCTATCTTTTCGCTTATATTGCTTGGCACATAGAATTTGCCGTCACCATATTGGGATTGACGTAAGTTACGTCTACCAGCGGCTACCATGTGTATCCATGCTTTCAATATTGTTGGTGGCAATTCACCCGACCACAAAGCAAACTTTTGTCCTTGCTCAATAATGTTCAACAACAATGTGTTCAACCATGAGGACTTACCACTACTATTACTACCACTCAACAAAGTGACCTCCGTCATATTCAATCCCAAAATATTCCTATCCAATTCCACAAAACCTGTCTTTACCTTTTCAATCGTATTTAAATCTATCTTTTGTACCTTTGACAAAGACATCCACTTATCCCCAAGTTCGGGTATCTCTTCCTTTATCTCATATTTAGGCTTTTGTGGCACTTGTGGTACAAATTGACGATATTGCCTTTGTGGAGGTATATTGTCCCTATCATAGGCATTAGGCTCAAACAACAACCTAACGTCTTTCCACGTCTTTGATGAACATGACTGATGAAAACATTTGTATGCCACAGCACCTGTGTTATATTGAAATAACACCGCATCTTTCCCTTTGTGGTTCTCGTCAAAGAAACAATGGTCAATTATATACCTTGTGCCATCACTTGATTGAACTTGTTTGTAGTTTATTCCATGTTTTGTTAGAAATTCTTGCAAATCAAACCTTTCATTATATCCACCATGATATGTGTTTTGTTTTGGTTCTTCTTTAGGCAATAGATTTGCAACTTGTTGAATCCTATCTAAAGGAACGTCCACTATTTCTTTGGGAACGTAAACAATCTTGGATTCCCTCCAAGGTCTATCAGGTAAATTCGCACCTTTCTTTGCTGTTGTCCCGTACAGCTTACATATCCTGCCTGCGTTGAAAACCTTTTCGTCTATGTCAACCTTGTCATCGCTAAACATGATTCCCAATGAATGCAAGAAAGACTTTATTGTTTCAGTCACTTCATTCGTATTTGGCAAATCAACTTTGTATAGCAAATGGAATCCATTGCCCGAAATGCACATGATTGGATTTGGAAAATTCAAGTTGCGTAGGTAATAATACACTTCTTTCGCTTTTCCTTTTGCAAGTTCAAATTCTTCATCACTTGCATTGACACCAGTTGCACGTTTGGGGTCAAAATCCAATAACAACCATTTTCTCCTTATTATATCATTGTCCGTGGTAGTCGCTTTGGGGGACTTTACAAACTTTTCACATTGTTGTCTACCATAACACGCATCGTTGATTGTATTCAATGTGAAATAACATTGCTCGTCATCCATGCCTACATATGGTGTTATAGTATTCAGTAATGAGTCAACGGACTTGAAATAACCGCTGTATTGGTATCTTCCCAACACACGTATCTCTGTAAAATTGCCATTACCTACAAAGACATTCCACCACTTTCTTATTTCATCAGTATTCATTATAATACACAAACTTTTTTAATTTTAAAACAACATTAATTGAACTGTAGGCATATATGAAGAATCATATCTTGTGTTATCGCCTTTTGGATAAGGTAATACATGATATTGTAATTTCTTTAACATTTGTTTTTTTTGCCTCTTGTTTCCGATAAAGTAAAAATAACGATGTTTTCTTGCCCTTTGTCCTATATCCATCTTAACACCACATTCCTTCATCTTATTTATTCCACCAAAGTCATCAAATAAATGTCTTGAGTGCTTATTATTCGTACCCTCTATTCGGTATTCTTTGTGCGCAGAGGAAAGTCCCGTGTAAACAAAATTACAAGCCTGGTAAATATAACCATGATGATGCATAGACGTATCAGAATAGGAAACTATCGCCAATGGTTTAGGCAACAGTTTGAACGTCTGTGCGACAAAGAATGATAAAGTGTTACGTGGTAAGTTGTCATTGGTGACAAGTCTGTTTAATTCGTATATTATATCTTTATATAATCCTCCGAACACACCTTGAACCAAAGAAGGTGACGCTGGTACTCCATAAGTACAAACCCCTACAAGCACATTCAAACTGTATAAACCGAAAGCGAAAGATATAGAAGGTATACGATGCGCATAATGTTTTTTCAGTAACCACTCCTTAATATCTGACACTTTTACAACTTTCACACTATAATCTTTCATCTTAAAATAAAGTTAATTGTATTGATTCGGAAATAATACGTTTTTGTGCTTTCTTGTAATATTCCTCCGATAATTCAAAACCAATAAACCTGCGATTGTTCCGATATGCCGCAATAGCCGTAGTGCCGCTCCCTATGAACGGGTCTAATATTATATCATTTTCATTAGAACTTAATAAAATAAATTGTTCACATAAACTTACTGGTTTTTCAGTTGGATGTATTTTATTAATGCCCGCCACTGGGGACGTTTTCTTTACTCTATTATAAAATATATTTATAGGTAATCTATTCAACCCAGTACCTAAATCATAAATCCTAATAATAAATTCAATATTTTGGCTAAACCTGTTCTTGTTTATGATTGAAAGAGGTTTCTCCCAAACTAATATACTAAACATTAAATTATGTTCATTCGCATAATTAGCATACAAAGGGACTTGAGTTTCATTGCAGAATAAATAAATGTTAGGTATTTTACAAACACGCACAAGTTCATCAAGAACCTTTTCTATTAATTCGCTATCAAAATAATTCATGCTGTTCATCATAAAACCCGATTGGTCATATAATGCAGACGTAGCAAATTTGCTATGTCCGTTTTTATAAGCCTTATGTGTTTTATGGTTTATGCCACGTCATTTTATATGTAAATATGGCGGGTCGGTAACAACAAGCGAAACACTTTTATCTGCAAGTTGCTTTAATCCGTCAACACAATCCATGTTATATATTTTGTCAAGTTCAATCATTTTATCTTATCCATTTTTTAGTTTTTGTAAATCCATATAGTCTTGTCATAATGCATCTGGGTTTATAAATTCATTAGTCCTGATATTAAATCTTTCGTATTTATTCCACCAAGAACCACTGCATGGACGTGACAACCTTAGCCAAATGTATTCGTTTGACTTTATTGCAAAATATCTTTCCTTCGCAACCTTAATGGCTCTATCCATTGTATCCGCTTCTAACCAAAAATCAATTGAAGACTCACTACAAACACTGTCTTGTCGCTGACAAGTATCTATATACTTAATATTAAAATCATTCAGGTCTCTTGAGTTCGCATATTGTAAATTATTGTTTTTGATGTCAAATGCGATACGCCATAGTTTATTTTCTTTTTTTATTTCTTCATCAACAACATATTCTTCTATCCTATAATCTGTTCCATGTTGTTGGACAAACTCATTTGCTTTTTCTTTTGTAGAAAAAACTCTTTCAATCGTGTAATCTGAATAATTTCCAGATGTTACTATGTAAATTTTATTTTCCATAATTCTGTTATTTGTTTAATTCTCTGTTGTGACAAAATTCAGAACGATGTCGCCAGCTGGTTCATAGCCTTTTCTCTTCAAATCGTCAAAACGCTCCTTTATTCTGCCCATTGTGATGTTTAGACCTTCCACCATGTTGCAAGTGCATGTTTTCCCACCTTTGCTCTTCAGAGGGAATGTTAATACTGCTACTGTTTTCATAATTCGTTCAATTCGTTTAATTTATTGTTCTGTTCTCTTAGATAGTCCACTATTTCAGCCATAGCATCAAAACTTATATTACCGTCAACTAAGATGTTTTCATTATCATAATCCTCATAAGTGTGATACGTTGTAGGATTGTCATCTTCAAGAATTTTAAGAATAACATTCTTTTGATTTTGGCTTTTAACCTGTAATATTTTTGTTGTCTCATTATCTGCTTGCGTTTCGTCTTGGTGTACGGTGTAGTCCATCGTTAGGCTAATCTCGAAATTTTCACTAACGTTACGCAACTTCTCGAAATTCATATAAACGGTTTGAAAAACGAGGCTGGCAATAACTGTCTCGGACAGCATCTTTCCTCCGAACTTAAACTCTGCCCCTTTGTCGCTTTTTACGATGGTTTCCCCATTACGATGGGACACTTTGATTTTTACTGATTCCATAGTTCTTTGATGTTATTCGTTGTTTTGTTCTCTTAAATAATCAACTATTGCAGCCATTTGGTCAAAAGAAATGGGCATGTCTGTTAGTATGGAATCTTTAGGTTTAAATTTACCCAAGAAAGCGGATGGCTCTTGAGAAAACACTTCATATTCATCAATGCCCATTATTTCAGCAATTTTATACAGTTCCTCTCTTGATTTTGCTTGCAACATACGCCTTTTATTTCACCTCCAATTTTTTTTTAAACTTTCCATAAATACTATTTCTTTAAACCCCAACGAATCAATTCAAGCATAATAAAAAACACAAATGCAATAACACAATCAGCCCAAAAAGGCATGTCGTATTTTGCAAACCACGTACATTGCGACCATAGCACAAACAATGGAACTTTCCATGCAAATTCTTTTAAAAACTTCATAATACTGTTCTTTTCTTTTATTAAATTATAACACCATCGAACTCTATTTCGTGGTTTGCAAAATACGGTTGTTCGTATTCAATACCGCTCGTTTCGCTTATACATTCAAGTCTGAAATATGTGGCATAAAGTATTGGAAAGTCCTTACTGTAGTCACTTAGTATTCGTCCTGCGTGGCTTATGTGCCTCGTGCCATCTGCGACCTCTTTAAACCGTTGACTAAAAGAAGGAATCGCTTCGGCACAAATCAAAAAAAAGTCTTGTTTAACTTCCCTTACTACGTCAATGTCTTGCCTTATAGCAATGCGACTTGAAACCTCTTCGCTTGGTCTAAGCCTTACCAAAATGTTGCTTACGTTCTTACAAATACTTTCATAGTATCCGCAGTCGCCTTTACTGTCAAACATTGTACCATCAAATGCTTTGTAAATCGTTATTTCTTTCATAGACTTATTGTTTTTATTGTTCCATAATTACAAATTTGCTAATTTGTTGTTCATTGCTTCACCCATTGTTTAGTTTTTGAATCCCAAACAATATCCCCACGACCGTTATTAAGTGTAATTTTGACACCATTAGGTCTTGTTTCGTCCTCATATCCGTCACTTATATGACCGGCAAAATAGCCAAGGTACATATAGCACTTATAATATTCATTCCAACACAACAAAGGACTTTGTTGAGGCATATATTCTTCTTTCGTTATATCTTCCCCAATCGTTACAAACATTTCCCATGCCCTTTGTTTGCCAAGATAAGTACGCAAATTTTTAATCTCTGGGAAAAAGGTTTTGTTCATTTTTGCCTGATTACGTGCTTTTACCTCTCTTTGTAATGCCATTTCAAGATATGGTATGACTTGTTTCCAATCCTTATGCCTTTTATAAAATTCTTCAAATTCTGTATCAATACCACGCACCCTTCCACCTGCTTTTTTGTATGATAAAGCAAATTTTGCAAACTTTTCTTTTAATTCTTTTATATTATTTGTATTAGTAATTGGTTTAGGTAAATTATTTATATTATTATTATATATAACAGGGTTGCACTCAGATGCAAGGCAGGGTTGCACTAAAGTGCAAGGCTGACTTGTCGTAAAGTGTAAGGCTGACTTGACATATCTTTTTCTTCCATCAAACTTTGTCTTTATCACATAACCTTTGCTTATAAGTGATGAAAGTATCTTGTTGGCGGTTGTTTCTCCAACATTCAATAATTGTGCGATGTATTCATTGGAAATGTAACAATCCTTTTCTTGTGTCGTAAAACTATCTATCTCAAGAAACAAGATTTTCTCATTCCAAGAAAGATTTTTGTTTTTCCAAATATCAATAGGAATCCAAATTCCTTTGACTTGCCTTTCTTTTTCTTCCATAATAGTGGTTGTTAAAAAAACTACCGAACGATTTACTTGCAGCAACCACTCCACGTTCAATCGTCCGATAGCAAAAGTTATAACTATATCCTAATGCGTCTTTTGTGGTTGACAACGCAAATTATCTCAATTCTTGTGCAAAGATATACAAAAAGTTTGAATATTCCAAAAGAAAATCAATTTTTTTTTATTCAATCTTTGAAAAATTCTTTATCACGTTCATAAAGACGCTCCGTTAAGTCAGATGCTCTGTCGGGCAAAGACAAATCTATTGACGTGCTTTTATCTAACAAAGCCAATAGTATGTCACCACGCAACTTTCGCCAATATTCACGTTCAGCAATCTTCGCCCTGTGGTCATCCTGACCTTTCACATCCATCTGCGACATCAAGTCTTTTAACACCTCTGCGTGTTTCATGTTTAATTCTTCTGATGACATAGAATCATGAACTGGCATTTCAAAAACATTTCGGTTTTCCATAATTCTTTTGTTTTAAATTTGTTATTAATGTTTTAAATTTGTTATTAAATCAAAATGGCAATTTTTCATCAACATCACTTGAACCAATACTTGAACTAACCGTTGTAACTTGTTTACCAAGAGATGGATGCGAACCAATATCTTGCGTTTGTTGCGTAACATTAGCACCTACTGGAACACACCGCCAACAAGTTATGTCAGTAAACCACTTTCCGTTCCACTCACGACTATTCACGTCAAAGTAAACAGTATATTCATTACCAACCACAATGTTCATCTCCCTAAACTTGTCATCACCCATCACACTAAAGGCTATCTGCCTTGGATATTGACCACTTGTAGTACCTACAAAATAATGTTTAGTGTAAGTCAATCCGTCTTTCTTGCTTACAAAACTCTGCGAATCCAATATCTTCGCAATCTTTACTTGTATTTCCATTTGATTTTTTATTAAATTGTTAAATTAAAATTTTATATTAAAATAATCTTCCAAGAATTTCTTGCAATCTATACCTTCATCAAACAGGGTTTTACCAAACCTTGTTTGAAAGCGAATATTAGAACGTTTACAAAAAACGTCAAAGCAAAAGAATGTATAACCATCTTTACACAATTGTGCAATTTTGCTAACTGGGTGATTATCAAGGTATTGTCCCCCTTTACGAACATATAATTTAACCATATTGGGATATTTTTTAAATTCCAATAACCTTTTTTTATAACTTGCCATAGGACAACACATACAACCTAAACGTCTATCCATATCAATATTACCTTGTGCATCGTAATAAAGAGGGTGCAATTGTATGTTACGTTCCTTAATAAATGCGAGTACATCTTCTTTTGTCCAATCAAGTATCGGAAAGTATTGCCTGCACTTCTCTTTCTTGTTATATACCCTACATTGCTCGGGTTCTTTGTACCTTGCTTTTCTTTTTGTGCTTTCGTCAGCCCTTATGCCAAGTATAGCATAGTCTAGCACCTTGTATTCCTTCAAGTATTGGCAACAATAGCGATTTAGCATAGAGGGAAATCCATGTTTTAGTATTAAGTCACCAAACTTTGCTTTTGGTTTCAATATTTCTACATTGTTTTCTTTGCAATGGGCAATAGTCCCTTTTGGGTCAATTCCAGTATTCTTGTAAATTGCACGATAAGGCACACCAGCCATCTTCGTAAGTTCAAGTATTACATCCGAATCCTTTCCACCACTATAAGCAACTTCCAATGGCTGACCATGCTCCTTTGCAATCTTACTCGCTGATTGTATCAACTTTATGGCTCTATCAACCTTTTTTTGCAATTCTTCTGTCATGATTTTGATAAATTATTTAATAAATCGCTTCTAACGCACGAAAATTTCTAAAATGATAATTTCCCTTACTTTCGTAAGAAAACGTCATACACGTCACGATAGACCCTAAATTTGGCACGTTTTAGCCAATTCCTGTACTTTCATCTTCAATTTACGCAACTCCATCTCACTTTTCCTCCACTTGTCAGCCATCGATAGGTACATATTCATGTATTTCTCCCTTTCACATTCCAACCATGCCAATCTATACGCATATTCGTCCTTTATAGCATCACCCTTACTCGCAAAACGACCATTACGTAAACGATATGAACCACCTTTCTTCTTCACGTCTATCTCCATATGTGAACTTTCATCACATACACGACCATCAAACAAGTCGTTCCTTAACACAATACCCATAACTTAACCCTCCTTTAACTCATCTACCAATGCATCTGCGTAACCAACAGCCAACTTGGCACAATAGGATTGGATACCACCACCCTCTACTATACTTGACAAAGCAGACCTATTACCACTTACCATAGCATCCATCGTCTTTTCAACTATCAATGGCAATATCGCTACACTTGCCTGAACCCTAACTCCATTCCATAAATGCAAGGAATCAACATCACCAACTTTCTTAATCGTTTCCATAATAAACAACTAATTTAATAAGTTAAACAATTTATATTAATATCCTACTTAAATAGTAACCTTGTTAATAAGTTAACTAATATATATAATAGTTACCTTCTTATAATAGTAAACTCTTTAAAAAAGAATACTTATTTAAGATTTCACTTGCAAAGATAATAATATTATTTTAAATATTCCAAATAAAATAGATACTTTTTTATTAACAAGTTTACTACTTTATATGGTTACTTATTTTAATAAGTAAACTTTTTATAAATTAGTTAACTATTAAAAAAAAATAACTTATTACACGCACGTAATAAGGATTCTATATAATAAGTTACCATATTAATAAGTTAACTTGTAATATTAATTAATAACACCTAACGTCTATGTTATTATTATAATAATTAACTTGCTACTTATACTCTTAATACTCTTACTACACTTGATAATTATAATTAAATAAAAAATAATATAACACGGGGTTTTTCTTTTATTAACTTGGTAATACTATACTATGGATATTATATAAAAGAAAAAACCCTTGCAAAAAAGAAATTTTTTCCAAAATCAAAAAAAATGTCCAAAAATCTAATGAAACCCTATCTAAAAAAACCAGATATATACACACACCAACCAATCACTTTGATTTTATAAAAAAAATAATAATAATCATAACCATAAATCAAAATTAAAAAAAATCGCCTACAACGTGCGTTCATCATCATAATGGGCATTTATACCACCTAACTACCAAAAACGTCATACAACGCACCGCAGACACTAAAAACAAGCAAATAAATCAAAATAACCAAATACATAATCCCCCAAAAAATAAAATAACTATAATAACAAAACGATTTATTTCTTTTTCTTTTTTTAAAAATTTTTTCAAAAAGATTGACGGATGCACCATCCGCTGTCGCCCAGCCCATCCCCCCCCCACCTCCTGAAAACTGCATTTTCCACTGGTCTATGTGGTTGTAAATCAATAAGATAACACAAAATTTATTGCTTTTTCAATGTTCATTAAAAATTCAATAATTTGTTTATAACTCATTGATTTTGTGTAAGTTATAAAGTTTTATTAAAGTTTTACTTTTACGAAAAATATAAAAAAATATGTTTATTTGCGTTCACCTTTAATTTTGCGTTAAATTTACACCGTATTTATGTAAAATTCACACAATAATAATTGTATAATATACACTTAATAATATACATTATATTATATATTATAATATGAATAAGTGTTTACAATACACTTAATAAACTTGCTATTATTTATTGTAGATTATACACTTAAAATTTACATATATAAAAAAATATACATTTTTATAATTTACTTTTTTAAATAACAATTTATAATAAAATCATATAAAATATTATTAAATTATAACTATAAATATAAAAATATGTATAAAAACAACAAAAAAGTATTATATTTTTCATTTAATAAATTCTTATAATTCACTATCATTTAAGCACTTACGTTTTATAACTTACAATTTATAACTGCACAAAATTATCTTTTTGTGCAAATTCTTTTTTGTGTGCGTACACAATAAACGAAAATTTAAAAAACATACATTTATACATTTTTTTTAAAAAAACGTCGTAGAAACGATTTTCCGTTATTGTGTTGTAATATAGAGTTTACAATAACTTGTTATAATATTATAAATCAATACTTTAGTAAATAATTGTCTTATATTGTCATATAAGCAATATGCAATAAATAGTTGTTATATCTTTGATTTACAATACTTTAAATATATAAAACAAATTGTCACAATATCGACAACATATTATTTTGCACATTTTATTCTCATTTGTGCAATATATTTTTATTATATAATAATGTACGTATGTATATGAATAACCTAAATAATTGAATATCAATACATTAAAAAATAATTGAAAAAAAATATCAAAAAAACCAAAATTTTTTGCCCTTATAATTCATTGATTTACAACTACTTAATAAAAAAATATTAAAAATATGTTTTATAACATAATATTAGTTATTGTTTTTAACTTTTTTAGTCGTAACTTTGCAACGCTAATTTAAATTAATCATTCACTTTAAACATTTGAAATTATGAAAACTAACAACATTTTCAAGTCAACGGCTTTAATGAGTAAAAAAGAAATCAAGTCTGCAAAAGCCGAAACTAAAAAGGGCATTTCTGCTGCCCTTAAGGATTACGAGTCTGCCATTAACGGAGCTTATAATCAAGTGGTGAAGTCTTCTGAAAAGCGTGCACGGGATGCGGCAAACGCAGCTAAGGGAAAATATAAGACTGCTATTGATGTGGTGGCTAACTGTTTCCCGTTTCAAACTGAAAACGGCACACTTTGCCGAAAAGCAAAGGATGAAAACGGCTCAAAAGTTTGGGCTGAAAAGAAGTTGACTGCCGCCGCCGCTCGTGGTATCGTACGGGATGCTCTTAAGCATTTCACGGACACCCTCGGCAGCCCGTGCCCTCAGGTGGTAGTTATTGGTGAGGCTGTGAAATAACAGCCTCGCCACGCTTTGCCCGTGTCTGATATTGGTTTATGTGCCTCGGAAGCACACACGGACACATGTATTTTTCCAATGACAGTACACGGTGGTGTACGTAGCAGGTGACGTACCAACAGCATGCGGTCTCGTACCAATTGCGGGCGGTATACTCCTAAAGTCAGCGGGCGGTGTGCTACTCCTGCGGTGCACTTTAAATTCGAAAGTAATAGTCGCTCACGTGTTGAGCGGTTCAGGAGAGGGACAGCAGTACGCAAACTGGATAACATAATCTAAAGCACTGCAAAAACATACCAACAGCATGCGGTCTCGTACCAATTGCGGGCGGTTTGTATTTTAACGTGTGAAGAGGCGGTTTGAAAGTGGTGGGTAAAAGTAGATGCTGGCGTATATCGTTATGGATATACGTTAAAAGAGAACCCAACGGACGATGCGAGCGACATTTTTTAAGGCATCGTTACGTTACGGCATAACACCCGTGTCGAAGACTGGATGCTACAGTCAGGAGGTGGTGACGTGTGACGGGCTCGCCTGATAGCAAAGGAGGGAGCAAAGCAGGGATGTGTTACACGAAGAGACAAAAGGACGTTATTTGCCCGTGTCGTGAATGCGAAAGCGACTAAAGGGGTGACGGTGGGCAGTCACGGGCAGTCATTGACAGACTGCAAAAGACGCAATATAATACAGGGAGGCTCGTTGAGTGATGAGCCTCTTTTTTTTCGGTGTGTGGGAGTGTGTCGGAGTTGTTAAGACAGCGCAAGCAAAATGCCTGACTTGCGAGGAATGGACGATACATAACGCAAAAGCGTGGGTGCTGCACACACCACAAGTTTATTTAATTAACTTTTTTATTAAATTCAACAAATTAAAATTATTATGAAAAAATTAAGAGCACAACAAAAATTAGAGTTGTCAATTTTAAAGGCGATTCCTTGTTATTATTATTTTGACGAGGAGACTTGGGGTGGTGTGATACATGCTATTCGTAGGGATGCACGTGACGGCAAGGATTTTGATGACTTTATACAGCCATCCTACACATGGAATAACAAAGAGGCTTATAAACGATTCCGTAAACACGTGCGGAATCGTTTACACAAAAGACATCTTGCTAAACTAACAGTGGTGGGGGTAAAATAAAATGGCAGTATTAATCTTATTCTTGGCGGTGTGTGCGTGGTGTGCGTATAAAGACCGCCACAATATTTGGAATTATTAATCATCAACAAATTAACCCGAGCCGTACAATGCGTAACGGCTTGGGTGCTTAATATTAATTAATAAATATAAATATATATCATTATTAAAAATAACAATCTAAAATCTAAAATTATGGCAAAAGTTTATGTAGGTACTTTTAAAAAGTACAATGATGGAAATTTAAAAGGTGGGTGGATTGACCTCGCCAAGTGTGATAGTTATGAGGACTTTTTGTCAATGTGCAAAAACCTGCATAAAGATGAAAAAGACCCAGAGTTTATGATACAGGACAACGAAGGTTTTCCTGATGGGCTGGACTGCATGGAATGGCTGTCGGAAGAGGAATTTGCCGATGTCAAAGAGGCGATGCGTGAAAATGAACCAAAGTTCAGCATTGTGGACTATTCGGAGAAAGCCATTGCGTTGGTTGGTGACACAAAGGAAGTGAAAGACCAACTTAAAAAAATGGGTGGTCGCTTTAATCCTCGTTTGTCTTGTGGTGCTGGTTGGATATTCTCAAAGAAACAACGTGAAGCATTAGAACAATTCGTAAAGTCAGGTTCGGCAACCTCATCTAAAATCAAAGCATCTGATTATAATAAAGATACACAACAATTCATCGATTGGCTGAAAGAAAGTGACGATGATTATTACAAGAAAAATTCGGTGGGGGCAATCAAGATGCATGGTGGTATATACTATATCGTAAAGCCACATATCGAGAATAGGTTCTGTTTTCATGATGAAGGACCCGACTATGAATTGTATCGTAGTCTTTGTGCAGACGCCAAGAAGATGGCGGCTTATTTCAAGTCAGAGAATCTTGAAGATTTTGACCGAAAGATTGCACGTATTGAGAAGGGTGGTGATAATGGTGACAAACGTGTGTGGTGGAAAGTATTTGATAATGGGGAATTATATTTCCACTACTACCACAGAAGCGGGTATCAATCGGTTGAAGAAGAAGGATATAAAGA
>Ga0310697_10000661_pt1 | contig 44534 bp, 41 predicted proteins | sample 172DNAGHGlowgp2_FD_203883 | JGI IMG/M metagenome (GOLD analysis project Ga0310697, IMG submission 203883) | Sheep rumen microbial communities from Palmerston North, Manawatu-Wanganui, New Zealand - 1728 DNA GHGlow gp2 (v2) (version 2) | ecosystem: Host-associated > Mammals > Digestive system >...
TTTTGCCGCCGCCTTCCTTCAGATTCCGCCTCGCGACGGACACCCTTGGCTTTGGCTATGACCTTCCCGCTGCCGGGCGGTCTCGGGACTTTCACCCTTTAGAACGTGCGCTCGCCGGGCGCACTATTACAAGGGCCGTTTTCCCGTAACAAGGAATACGGCCCTTTTTTCGTTTCTACGGGAGAACTGCCCGGAAAGGAAAAGCATGAACAAGCAAAATGTATATGCCTATCTGGAGGGCAACTGCCGCGGACGGAGACGCTCCATTACTTCTCAGCGTCTGGAGCAGAAGCTGAATCTGAGCGGCAACGCGATCCGCAAGCAGGTCAATGCCCTTCGTCGCGAGGGCGAACCCATCGCCTCCAGCGGTAACGGATACTTCTACGCAGAGAACGCAGCCGAGGTCTACGCCACGATCCGCAGCCTCAAAAAGATGCGCCGGGGTCTCGACGCCGCCATCGAGGGGCTGGAAATGGCGCTTGCGAGATTTGGTGAGGGATCTTGAAGGCGCCGTTTCCCTGGGTCGGTGGCAAGGGCAAGCTGTTGTGGATCATCGACGAGCTGGCACCCTACAGCTACGACTGCTTTGTGGACGTCTTCGGCGGCAGCGGGACCGTTCTGCTCAACCGTCCGCTGAAAACAGGCCGCCCGGAGATCTATAACGACCGGGACAGCAATCTCACCAACTTTATGCAGACACTCCGGCACAGGCCGCTGGCACTGCTGTCAGAGCTGGGCTTCCTGCCCATACATTCCCGCGAGGACTTCATTCTTCTCTGTAAGTTTCTTGACCATAAGGAGGACTATGAGACCTTTGAGGATGAGGAGCTGGCCCTGGCGGATCTTTTCTTCCCGCCGATTGCCGCCAGGATCATCAAGCGCCTGATCCTTAGACACAGCACCCAGACCGACGTATACCGCGCCGCCGCCTTCTATAAGCGTCAGCGCTGGAGCTTCAACGGCATAGGAGATACCGTCGCCGCCGAGCCGATCAATCTGAAAAACTTCTTTGGCCAAATCCGCGCCTGCGCCCGCAGATTCCAGGATGTGTTCATAGAAAACATGGACTTTGAACCCCTGATCCGCAGCCGGGACAGGAAGGGCGTCTTCTTTTACTGCGATCCGCCCTACTACGAGGCGGAAAAGTATTACGCCGGCAGCTTTACCGAGGACGATCACCGCCGTTTGCATGATGTGCTGAGCAAGGCCAGGGGCTTCGTCATGGTCTCCTACAATGACTGCCCCTTCATTCGGGAGCTGTACCGGGATTTTTACATCTTCTCCTTTGAGCGTCAGGATTCTCTTTCCCAAAAGAAGGGCAAGAAATACGGCGAACTCATCATGACCAACTATGATCCTCGGGTCCATGGAACCCAGATCGTGCTGGCAGAGCAGACCAATCGCTACAAAACCGAAAACATTCCAAATCTATCTATTATTACGGAGGAAAGAACATGAAAACTGAAATGAAACCCAACTCTATGAAAACGGGGCTCGAGCTTCCGTCCGAACTGCTGGAAAAGACCACGCTGAAGGATGCGAAGCGAATCACCGTCTACGGGAACGAATGCGGTGTCGTCATGATGAACGAGGCCATGACCGCCATGCAGATTATCCGCACCGTGGACATGCTCAACACCGTGACCCTGGGACTGATCATGCGCCTGGAAAACGCGGCGAGACTCCATGAGGAGCGCTGCCGCAAGATCGCCGTACCGGAGGAACTGCTGGATCTGGCGGGTATCCCCAGGAAAGCGCCGCTGCGCATCTGCGCTGACGAGGGCGAAATCTACATCACGGTCGCAGATGAGGAAGACGATGATCCGGTGGACGCGTTGCCCTCCTTCCTCCGGGACCTGCTTGACGACCGTGAGTTGGACTTCGGCGCTTTGCGCTGCCTTCTGGAAAGTGAGGAACTGATCCATGAATGAAACACCGCTGTACACCGGTACGCGGGAGCAGGCGCGGAAAGACGGCCTTGTAAAGCTGTGGTGGGAGAGCTTTAAGGCCAATGTGGAATGCAAGATTGCCATTGAAAGCGCGATCCGGCGCAGCTTCGACGGCATGCATCTGGCATACGGCTGCGCCTCCGGCGTTCTCGATGAGTTCGGTGCAGAACGGGTAAAGTATGTCCTCTCCGCCACCTTGCAGGACAAGGACTATGACGGGCGGTTCAGCCGCAACAACAAAGCCTGGGGAAAGCAGACGGAGATCGCCTGCAATTCTGCAAACTATGAGTTTGTCGTGAACTCGCACCCGGCTGTCCTGGACGGGTTTATAGACCAATTCCGTCAGGAGTGTCAGCGGCGGGAAATGGATCACAGCTTTACGCCTGTGATGATGTGAAGGGAGTGGTGCCTATGTGCTGAGAATCTGTAATCCACAAAACTATATGAAACGGAGGTAACAATGTATAAGAAAACAAAACGTCTTGTAAGTTTGATCTTCACGTTGGCGTTGTGCCTGATCTTTACGGTCCCAGCCTATGCCAGCGGGGATGTGGCCAGCGCCGTGCAGAGCACCTGGACCGCCGCGTCCGAGCAGATCAAGAGTGTCGTCAACAACGTGGTTTTCCCTGCGCTGGACATGATTCTCGTGATCTTTTTCTTCGTGAAATTAGGCTCCGCTTACTTTGACTATAGGCAAGGAAACCGCTTCGATTGGGCGCCCCCTGCGATCCTGTTTGTCTGTCTGGTCTTCACCCTGACCGCGCCCACCTACATCTGGACCATCATCGGAGCATGAGCAAAAGGGTTGCCCGCTTCCCCATATAGGCGGGCTGCCGGACGGAAAGAGGTGATCCTTTGTTTATATGGGACTTTGTTGCCAAGACCGTGCTGGACGAGATCATGGACTGGATCTACGGACAGATCATTGGCTTTCTTGGCAACTTTTTTGCTGAAATGGGTGGGATGGGCGTGGAACTGTTTGAAATGCCCTGGGTACAGAATATTGTGAGCTTCTTCTCCAATCTGGCATGGGCGCTGTACGGGACCGGTCTGATCGTCGCCTGCTTTGAGTGCGGGATTCAGGCATCCAGCGGCAAGGCGGACGTCAAGGGTACCGCCCTCAACGCGATCAAGGGCTTCATGGCGGCGGGACTTTTCAACATTGTTCCGCTTCGGCTGTATGAGCTGGCGATCTCCCTGCAAGGCTCGCTGACCCGTGAGATTACAGGCTACGGCAAGCCCATCGGGGAGGTCGCCAATGAGATACTGGAGAATTTCTCAAAGGTGGAGAAAGTGTCCGACCTCATTACCACCGGCTATTCCGGCTTCGGGACGATCACCAGCGCCATCATGGTCATCTTTTTGCATTATCCTCATGGCCTATGCCGTGATCAAGGTGTTCTTTGCCAATCTCAAGCGCGGCGGGATCCTGTTGATCCAGATCGCCGTAGGGAGCCTGTACATGTTCAGTGTCCCCCGCGGCTACCTCGACGGATTTACCCAATGGTGCAAGCAGGTCGTGGGTCTCTGCCTGACAGCCTTTCTGCAGGCGACGATCCTTGTCGCAGGTCTGATGGTATTCAAGGAGAAAGCCCTCCTGGGCCTGGGCCTCATGCTCTCCGCAGGCGAGATTCCACGCATCGCCGGTGCTTTTGGCATGGACACCAGCACGAGAGCCAATCTCATGAGCGCCGTGTATACCGCACAGGCCGCGATCAACACCACCCGAACCGTCGTGCAGGCGGTGACCAAGTGAAAACGATCACCATGGGAAGCCTTTTCGACGGTATTGGCGGTTTCCCGCTGGCAGCAACCCATGCGGGCATCGAACCTGTATGGGCCAGCGAGATCGAGCCTTTCCCCATCGCGGTGACGAAGGCCCGTTTCCCCAACATGCTCCATGTAGGCGACATCACGAAGCTGAACGGCGCTCTGCTCCCGCCTGTAGACATTATCTGCGGCGGAAGCCCCTGTCAGGATCTGAGTGTTGCGGGCGCAAGGGCTGGACTCTCCGGCGAGCGCTCCGGTCTCTTCATGGAGCAAATACGAATTGTAAAGGAGATGAGAAATGCGGATAAATCTCGTGGTCGGGCAGGTATCGCTGTTCGACCACGATTCTGTGTGTGGGAAAACGTCCCCGGCGCCTTCTCCAGCGCGGGCGGTGAGGATTTCCGGGCAGTTGTTGAATCGTTCGTCCAGATTGAGGAACCACAGATGGATGTTGTTAGACCTCCGGCCGGGCGCTGGGAATATGCTGGGGCCGTGTTGGGAGTACGATCCTGTGTGGCTTGGGTCACCTGGGACGCTCAATACTTCGGAGTGCCCCAGCGCCGTAAAAGAATCTTCCTTGTCACGGATTTTGCAGGCTACAGCCCCATACAGATATTATTTGACCAGGATCGCCTGCTTGGGAATCCTGCGCCGGGCGGAGGAGCGCGGCAAAGCGCTGCCGCCGCTGTTGGAACAGGCACTGATGAATCAAGCTGGTATTAACAAGCTGCGCCATCATGAGAAACGAGTACCTCAAATGCAGGCAGCAGGTTTTTTGGCAGAGTCGTCCTCTACAGCACACAGCGTCGGATTTGAAGAAGGGCTTGCGCCGACGATGAAAGCTGGAGGCAAAAGCGGCGCGGTCATGCTGCCGACGTATTGCCTGACCGACCAGGGTGGGCAGCGCATGGGCTTTGCGGAAGATCAAAGCGGCACGCTCCGTGCGCAAAGTCACGGACATGAACCGCTGGTGTTTGAAAACCACGGGATCGACGCCCGTTATACCGGGCCGCATGAAGTCTCGCCCACCATGTCCGCCCGTTACGGCACAGGCGGCAACAATACTCCGCTTGTGGCGAGGGAAACAGCATGGTGCATCACCGGTAACGCTATAGACAGGGAGCCGCAGAACGGCGGAAACGGCCTCGGGATCGACGAGAATATCGCGTTTACTCTGACCGCAACCGATCACCACGCCGTGTTCAGCCGTCAGAGGACAGACCTGTTCAAGCCTGACGAGATAGCAAGTACAGAAAGCGCTCGCCAATATAAGGACGCGACAGATCTGGTACTGGAGGCAGGAGAATCACTGGAGGCGCTGTTGATCCGCCGACTGATGCCGGTCGAGTGCGAACGGCTTCAGGGCTACCCGGACGGATGGACGGACCTGTCCGGCGCGTCGGATTCCGCCCGCTACAAAGCGCTCGGCAACAGTGTGGCGATTCCCTGCGTAGATCGTCTTATGTTGGGAATTGCTACGGCGTACCAAAAGGAGTTGCGCTACGAGCTTCCGCAATAATATGGAAGGGAGGGATTCATCACATGAACAGACAAATCCCAAAAGCAAGGCCGCCTCCTTTGTATGAGGCGGAAAAACACATTCATCATCCAAATCATACAGCAGAGGAGGCTCTATGACAAGAACAAAAACCATTTGGCGCAGAAGGCTGTGTATGCTCTTCTGCGCCATTCTCATTTTCGGCCTGCTGCCGCTGACAGCGTCGGCAGATACCGCGGTCATCAGCTCCGCACCCATGACCTCGTACTTTGAGACCTATACCAGCACCGGTGCCTGGACGGATCTCCAGACACCCGCGCACTGGATCACGGACACAGGCGAAGTTGCCTACTGCCTCCAGACCTCCAAGGACAATCCCTACAACGGCGGCTACTATACCGTCGAGGGCTATGAGTATTACAGCGATTATGTCCTCAACGGCCTGCAGGCGATCCTGGATCACGGTTATCCCGCCACAACCATGGGCTTCTCGGATGAAGAAGCGAGGTACGCGACAGCAAACGCCATACGGTTTTTCCTTGCGGAGAATTATGCTGACGGCGTACCGCAGTTTTTAAATCTGAATGTCAACGGCGATTGGATTCGCGGGAAATACGGGTACGAGGATTTGTTCCGCTATTCCCTCTATCTCCTGTACATGGCCAGAACCCAGGATATGACCCCGGTTGACGGCGGTACGCTGGAGTTTACCCCGGACACGATCACGCTGACCGAAGACCCCAGCGGCCAGTATTTCACCGGCGATGTGTACCTGAACAAGAATATCTCCGGCGACTACAGCCTCATGGACAATGCTCCGGCGGGAACACTCACCGTCACCGGCCATACTGGAACGCAGAGCGAGACGCTTACGCTGCAGGTTCCCGCGTCCTTTGCCAATCAGAGCTGTACCCTGTGCGCCTACGGCATGGACGAAGCGCCTGCGGCTGCCCTCTTCTTCTGGGCTCCGGCTGCGGCAAACCAGCAGCGAATCGTCACCTATGTGTTGGACTCCACCAAGAGCATCTTTGTGCGCGGGTTTCTGACGATCAACGCACCCGGCATCACAGAGCGAAACGGCAACATCCGCATCACCAAAACCGGGGACAGCGGAGAGGCGCTTCCGGGCGTTAGCTTCAACCTGTACGACAGCAACCAGAACCTGATCGACAGCGGCACCACAGACGGCAGCGGACAGATCACTTTCTCCGGTCTGGCGCTTGGAGATTACTACTATCAGGAAACTGAAACGCTGTCAGGCTATGTGCTGGATTCGACCATGTACCCCATCACGGTTTCGTCCACCGATCAGGCAACGGAGGTGACTGTCACCAACACTCGCGCGTCCGGCAGCATCGTCGTCATGAAAACGGACGCGGATACCGGTGCGGCTTTGCCGGGCGTCCATTTCACCCTGTCGGATGCACTCGGCAATCTGGTGGACGAGGGTGACACCGGCGCTGACGGCAGCTTGACCTTTGGGCCTCTGCCGCTTGGTACCTATAGTCTGGTGGAAACATCCGCTCCTGGCAGTTATGTCCCAGACAACACCCCGATCTCCATCATGCTGGATACCAACGGGCAGACCATTACGAAGAACATCACGAACAGTAAAGCGCTCGGTTCCGTATCCATCATGAAGACAGACGCCGAAACCGGCGCAGCTCTGGGCGGCGTCCACTTCGCCCTTCTGGATTCGTCCACGCTGGCAATTGCCGAAGGTGACACCGAGAGTGACGGTACGCTGCTGTTTTCGGGGATTCCGCTCGGATCGTACACCCTGCGCGAGACTGCAACCGTGAACGGGTATGTACTGGATTCGACGCCAGTCCCGGTGGAGATCACCACAGCCGGACAGACTGTTACCATCAACGCGACGAATGCTCCGGCAAAAGGAGGAATCGCCATCACCAAGACCGATGCGGACACCGGTGCTGTAATCGCGGGCGTCCATTTCATCCTCTATGACGGAAACAATAATCCTGTTACTGAAGGAGATACTCTGGCTGATGGCACACTGGCGTTTTCAGACCTGCTGCTTGGGACGTACAGCCTGATTGAGACCTATACCCCGACCGGCTATGTTCTGGATAGCACGCCGAGAACCGTCACCATCTCGGAGCATGGGCAGATTGTGGAGATCAGCGTCACGAACGGCGCTGCCAGCGCATGTATCCTCGTTGTCAAGACCGACGCGGAAACTGGGCTGCCCCTGTCGGGAATCCACTTCATCCTGACTGATTCCTCCGGCGCGACGGTCGGAGGCGGCGGGACGGATGAAAACGGTGAACTGAGGTTTTCCGGCCTGCCGCTGGGTACCTATACGCTCACGGAGACTGAAACGCGAAACGGCTACGTTCTGGACGGCACCCCGATCACTATTACGCTGGACACCAACGGTCAGACCGTCACGCAGAACATCAGCAACACGCCCGCCCGCGGCTCAGTGTCCGTCATCAAGACCGATGCCGAGACGGGTGTGCCGCTCTCTGGCGTCCATTTTCAACTGCGGGATGAGGCCGGGGCGCTTACCTCCGAGGGAGATACCACAGCAGACGGCACCCTGACTCTGTCCAACATCCCTCTCGGCAGCTACACGATCCAGGAGACCACAACCCCGGAAGGTTATGTGCCTGATCCTACGCTCAGAACGGTAAACATCACAGAGGACGGGCAAACCATGCAGATCACGGTGGAGAACACCCCGATCCGAGGATCGCTGGAGATCATCAAGAAGGATGTTTACGATGAAATCCCCCTCATGGGCGCGGGCTTTCGCCTCTATGACAGCGCCGGGACGCAGGTGGCCGAGGGCTATACCAATGCCGAGGGCAAGCTGAGCTTTTCCGGCTTGGCACAGGGCAATTACACCTTCCGGGAGTTCAAGGCTCCAAAGGGCTACATTCTGGATGAAAGCGTCCATACCTTCACCATCTCCGACGTCGGCGCGCCGATCACCAAGACTGTCACGAACATACGCAGGCCCGGTACCCTCATCGTCAAGAAGCAGAACGCCAACGGCAGCCCCCTCGAAGGAGCTGCTTTTTTGCTGGAGTATTCCACGGATGATGGCTCAACCTGGAAGCCGGTGTTCTACCGCGTAGGCAATGAGGTCGCGCGCGGCGCCTGCACGACACTCGGACTCGACGGCGGACAGCTCACCACCGGCGCAGACGGCACGGCAACCTTCACTGGCCTGCGGGCGGATGGGATCGTTCTCTATCGCTTGACAGAAACCAAAGCGCCTCCCGGCATGTCCCTGCTGGGCAGTTCCATTCTGGTCGGCACCCTGCCTGTCGAGTCAGACAACATCTATGCCGAGGACTCCGAGGTCTTCGACAGCAAAGCCTTCCACTATAGGCTGGAGATCACCGCCACGGACGCTTTCCAGTATCGTCTGCCGGAAACCGGCGGCGATGACGGCCTCAAAATTCTTCCCTTTGCCATGATATTCCTGACAGCACCCATCATTTTAACATTCAAATCTAAAAAAGAAGGAGAAATAACCGAATGAGAAGAATACTTTCCATGATTCTTGCCGTGATGCTGCTGTGCAGCCTCACGATTCCCGCTTTTGCGGATTCGACCATTGATCTCACTCAGACCGGCTCCGTGAACCTCTGGAAATACGACCTGACCTCCGCTCAGGCGGACGGCGTCTGGGACAGCTCTTACGTTTCCACCGGCGTCCGCGATCAGAGCGGCGTAGAAGCGATCCTCGGCGCGAGCGGCAGTTCAAGCGGGTACGCGATTGAAGGGGTCATCTACTCTTACCTGAAAGTGGCCGATCTCAAGAGCGTAACCGTAACGGATAATAACGTGGAACGCTCCGAGCTGATGTACGGCATCGTTAACAATGCGGCCAACACCGCTTTCCTGACGGTCATAGGCGTCAGCGCCAATGACCGCTATGCGGCGGCAGATGAAACCAACGGCGGCGTAACTACCCATTATTACCGCTCCGACACTCTGATCGCCGGCCTCCAGAACGCGCTGTCTGCCAACGCCACTACGGTAAAGAACGCGCTGGAAACCTATGTTGTAAACAATGGCGGCACGGCAATGCCCGCCACCGACGCCAACGGTCACAGCGCCGCCAGCGATTTGCCCCTGGGCCTATACCTCTTCGTCGAAACCAGTGTTCCTGAGATGGTCACCAGCACCACAGCACCCTTCCTCATTTCCATTCCCATGACCTCCACCACCGCCAGCGGCAGCTCGTGGATCTATGACATTACCGTATATCCTAAAAACCTGACCGGCCTGCCCACGCTGGATAAGACCGTGAGGGAAGCAAAGACCTCCTCCGGCAAGAATAACGGCAGCGCCGCCATCACGGACGGATTCGCGGAATCCGCCACCGCCTCTGCAGGAGATACCGTCGAGTACCAGATCATCAGCACCCTGCCCAGCATCACTTCCGCAGCTTCGTACCTCTCGCAGTACACCTTCGTGGATACTCTGTCCACTGGCCTCACCTACAAAAAGAATGATGTCGTTCTGGAGTTCTACAGCGAAGCGGCCTGCACCAACAAAATCGCCACCTGGACCGCTGACAGCGAAAAGTTCACGGTAGGCTATACCACGGGGACGAACGGTGAGAGCGTCATGACCATCGCCATGACCGCGGCAGGCCTCACTGAGATCAACACCAGCAGCGCCGTCTATACCGGAGCATCTGCGGTCAACAGCGGATACAGCGACTGCACCCTGCGCATCACCTATGGGGCCACGCTGGACACGGATAACTCCCTCATTCTCGGCGATACCGGCAATCCCAACGAGGTCACCCTGACTTGGAAGCGCAGCAATACCAGCTTCTATGACACCCTGACCGACGACGCTGTGGTCTACAGCTTTGGTCTGGACGTGACCAAGAACTTCTCCGATGGACGTGGCGACGCTACGAAGGTCGAGTTCCTGATCCAGAACAGTACGGACAGCTACTACCTCACCGGTTCCTTCAATACCACAGAGAATGTGTGGTATGTGACCGGTAAGACGGCAGAGGCAAGCAGCGCCACCCACTTCGTCCCGACCGCAGCAGGCAAGCTGACAGTCAAGGGGCTGGAGGATGATGCCTACACGCTGACCGAGGTTAAGACCGACAGCGCCTATACGCTGCTCAAGGCTCCCGTGCAGGTGGTCATCTCGAAGAGCGGCGCGACCGTTTCCGCGACTGTGGACGGGAAAGCCGTCAATATGAGCGCCATCGGAACCTCCGGCCATGCGCTGGCACCCTTTACAATCATCAACACCCGCGGCTTCGATCTGCCCCAGACCGGCGGAACCGGCAACTGGATGTTCCCTGTGATCGGCATGGTTATGCTGTCCGCCTGCGTCACCGGCATCGTGATCCTGCTGAAGAAGAAACCCGCACAGGAATAAACTCACCATTCAGGGAGGTCCGAAAGGGTCTCCCTGATCCTATGGAGGTGCAATGAAAAGAAGAATCATTATTCTGATCTGCGCTGTCTGCATGATCCTCGCTCTCGTCATTACCCTGTACCCTCTCATCAGCAATGTGGCCGGGGAGAAGTACCGAAGCATGGTGGAAACCCGGTATGACAAGGCTGTCGAAAAGCTGAACACCATGGAACTGATCGCAGAGAAGGAAGAAGCTGTTTTGTACAACAAGACCCTGCAAAGCGGAACCGAAAACGCTTTCTCCCGTGAAGCGCTGGCACAGGCTGAACAAAGCTATTCGCGCCTACTGAATGTGCGCGGCGACGGGATCATGGGATACGTCCAGATCCCGAAGATCGGCGTGGAGCTTCCAATCTACCACGGCACCGCCGAGGAGACACTGGATAAAGGCGTCGGGCATCTGCTCGGCACGTCTCTGCCGGTCGGCGGGATCGGGACGCATTGTGTTTTGACCGGCCATTCCGGCCTTGCGGGTACGCGCATGTTTTCCGATCTCGATCAGCTCAAAAAAGGCGACGTGTTCTATCTGAAAGTGTTGGACGAGACTCACGCCTACATGATCCTGGACATTAACACGGTGCTGCCGGAAGACACCAGTAAGCTGACCGTTGATCCGCAGCGCGAGAGCGTGACGCTGGTGACCTGTACGCCCTTCGGGGTCAATACGCACCGACTGCTGGTGCGAGGCGAGCGCATTGAGTACAGCATGGCGGAGAGGCTGGTTGAGGAGGCGGACATTCAGGAGCCGAAGACGGAATCCACCTGGACTCAGGAGTATCTGAAAGGCGTCGGTCTGGGCTGCCTTGGAATCATCCTGGCCACGGCGATTGTACTGACGCTGCGCTTTGTTCTGAGCAGGAATCGCGCAGAGAATATGCCTGCCTTGGCTGCGGCTTACCCTGTCAGGGGATCTGAAAGCCTTTCCTGTGATCATGGAAGGAGGAGAGGTCGCCATGAAAAAGCGTAAATTCGCATGGGATCTCTTCTGGATGGTTGTCCTGATCACCGCTGCCATGGCCTCCGCCGCGCTTGCGCTCAATCCCTTGATATACAAAGCCGAAAGAACACGGCAGATCAGGCATGACGTCAAACAGTTCAGCCGGAGCGTTGAGGAGATCAAGGAGGAAGCGGAGCAGAAGGAAGAGCCCATGCCCTATGAGGAGCTCTATCGCTCAATCCAGACCTACAACGAATGGTTGGTGACAATCAGCCAAGGGAACCTGACCAATCGGGTATCCACAGAGATCGTCCCGATCACGATGACAGACTACGGGCTTCCGGATGAGGTGTTTGGCGTTTTACGCATTCCCGCTATGGATCTGGAGATGCCAATTTATCTCGGGGCCAACTACGACAATCTGGCAAACGGAGCGGCGGTGCTGACGCAGACCAGCATCCCCATCGGCGGTGAGAACACCAACGCGGTCATCGCCGGACATCGGGGCTGGAACGGATATCCGTACTTTCTGGACATTGAGAATTTGCAAGTGGGCGATCTCGTTTACATCAAAAATGTTTGGGAGGAACTGACCTATAAGGTAACGACGATCCGCATTGTCTACCCGAACGACATCGACGCAATTCTCATACAACCAGGCAAAGACATGGTGACTCTCATGACCTGCCATCCTCCCAATACCGGAGGCCGGTATCGCTATCTCGTATATTGCGAGAGAGCAAAAAACGGGGGAGCAGACGCTTAATGCGCTACTCCCTCAAAATCCAGAAAATCTGCCGCTGTCATGCACTTGGGATGCTCCATGTCCAAGCTCAGAAAATCTTTATCCCCGGTCAGGATGATGTCTACGTCTGCAACAATGGCTGCATTCAGAATCGGCTGATCTTTCGCATCGCGGATCAGTTTTTCCGCATGGTCAACTGCGGGGATCAGCTCATAGGAAAGTTCCGCCAGCAGGACTTCGGCATCCGGCAGATATTATGGAGCCTTTCGCTGCAAGATATCCCGAATCTCCACAATGTTTCTGTCACATAACACCATATCATGGTACTCCGCAACATGCATCAATGCCTGTGCAGGCTTGGAGTTTGGAAACAGCAGCGCGGAGAACAGAATGTTTGTGTCTACCAAAACCCGCATGTGTTACTGCCCTCCGTGACGCAGCTCGTCAATCAGGGCCTGAACATCATTTTCATCTCTCACGCCCATGGCTTCGGCTGCGCCTGCGAAAGCATTCTGAGCCTTGCGGATGGCGGAGGCAGAGGCGTTGCTCAAAACCACTTCACCGTCGCTGTTTTGGAAGAACAGGATTTTGTCGCCGGATTTGAGACCGAGAAGACGGCGAATCTCAACAGGGACGGTGATCTGACCATTGGAGGAAATCTTGGCAAGATTCACGAAAACCACCCTTTCTTTTCTTGAAATCTAAAGAATTCCTTACGTCCATATTATACACAGAGGAGGAGATTAAGTAAACACCCATTTTTTGAACAATTCTGGAGGTGATGCAACTGTATTATTATCCTGAGAATCTGGCCGCGAAAGCGACCTTCTGGCTGTGGGAGCTGCGGGATCTGGTGATCGTCGTCTTTGGCGTGCTGCTCTCCATTCTGGCGCTGACGCAGGTGGGAATCTTGCTGCCGCTGGTCGCAACAGCGCTTTTTGCCTTCCTCAGCATCCGCTTCGACGGCGTCTGCATCCTGGATTTCATCAGATGTGCCCTGTCGTTCTTCCTGCTGACGCCGCAGCTCTTTGAGTGGAGGCCGCGCTATGAGGATTAACAAGCGCTCCACACGCGATCTGATGGGCATTGAAAAGATTTTGGACTACGGGCTCAGAACCGTGTCGGGCGATTTGGCGTTTTTTATCATCAAGCCTACAAACATCGGCGTCCTCCCCGCAGCCAGTATCACCGACCGGATACAGGGTCTGGTCAAGGTGATCCGTTCCGAGGGAACGGTGGAGTTGATGGCGCTCAACTCCTGGGAATCCTTCCAACAGAACAAGAACTATTACCATGAGCGCATGGAAAAGGAGCGTCTGCCCGCCGTGCGGGATATGCTCGAACAGGACTGCGCCCATCTGGACGAGATGCAGGGCAGGCTCTCCACCGCGCGCGAGTTTTATCTCGTGGTACATATTTCTCAGGACGGCGATGTGGAGCAGACTCTCTCCGACACCGAGCAGCGCATCAATGAGTTTGGATTCAAAAGCAGGCTGGCAGGGCGCGACGATCTCAAGCGCATCCTCAGCGTCTACTATGAGCAGAACGTGACCAGCGAAGTATTGCAGGACTATGACGGCGAATACTGGCTCGGCAAGCAGGAGTTGAAAAGGCCGGAGAAGAAGAAACGAAAGCGCCGGGGAAAGCCGCGGGAACTGGAGAAGGATTTTCTGGACATGATCGCGCCCACGGCGATCCGCTTCGGTTCCGAGACCTTTCTCTGCGGCAACACCCGGCGCTGCGTCTGGGCACTGCGGGAGTATCCCGTGCAGACCGAGGAGCAGGCCCTGCTCCGGCACCTGGGCGAGAAGAACGGCGTCAACCTGCATATCTACACCAGCAGGCTCTCGCTCCCGGACGAGAATAAGATCTTTGAAAACGCCACCAACAAGAACAAGCTGGAAAGCAACACCGGCGATGTGCGGCAGGTCATGACCGCACGGAGCAATCTGGAGGACATCGTGCGCATCAGCGACGCCATGCGAAAAAGCGGCGAGCCGCTGGTGCGCTGCGCTGTGTTCATCGAGCTTGTCGCGGAGGATATGCGGGAGCTGAAAAAGCTCCAGAACGAGGTGCAGGCGGAGCTCCTGCGCAGCAAGCTCAACGTGGACAAGCTCCCCATGAAGCAGCTCGAAGGTTTTCAGAGCGTCTGCCCCGGTGGATACAATCATTTTGGATCGCAGTTTGAAAGGGTGCTGCCCGCTTCATCGGTTGCCAATCTCTATCCCTTCAACTACAGCGGCAAGACGGACCGCCACGGCTTTTACATCGGCAAGGATCACTACGGCACGAACATCCTCGTGGACTTCGACCAGCGCGACCCGGACAAGACCTCCGGCAGTATCCTGATCCTCGGCAACTCCGGTCAGGGCAAGTCCCACCTCATGAAGCACCTGATCATCAACTTCCTCGAATCCGGCAAATCCGTGATCTCCCTGGATACAGAGCATGAGCAAAAGGATCTCTGTACTGCCCTCGGCGGATACTTCATTGATCTGATGACCGGAGAGTACCGCATCAACGTACTGGAACCGAAATGCTGGAACACAAGGGGCAGCGTACTCGAAGCGGCGGATCAGGACGCGCCGAGCACCTTCCAAAAGACGTCTGTGCTGGCTCAGCACATCTCCTGGCTCAAGGACTTCTTCCGTGCATACAAGGATTTCTCCGACGCCCATGTGGATACCATCGAGATCCTGCTGGCCAGGCTGTATGCTGAGTGGAATATCACCGGCGATACGGACATCGCCTGTCTCCCGCCCGAACATTTTCCGATCCTTTCCGATCTGTATGCGCTGATCAAGCGGGAGTACGATAACTACGATACTGGCCATACCACGCTTTACACCAAACAGCTTTTGCAGGAGGTGCTGCTCGGTATTAACTCCATGTGCGTGGGTTCCGACGCGCTGTTCTTCAACGGGCACACCAATGTGCGCTCCAGCCGCTTCCTGGTCTTCGGCGTGGGCGGGCTGGATACGCTGGCAGCCAATGTGAAAGCCGCGATCCTGTTCAACATTCTCTCGTACATGTCCAATATGCTGCTGTCAGAGGGAAATGCGGTAGCGGCGCTGGACGAGCTGTATCTCTGGTTGGGTAATCTCACGGCGGTGGAGTACATCCGCAACTGCCTCAAGCGTGTCCGTAAGCGCAACTCCGCCATGCTGCTGGCTTCGCAGAACCTGGTTGACTTCGACCAGCCGCGTGTTCGGGAGATGACCAAGCCCATGTTTGCCATCCCACCGCATCAATTTCTTTTCAACCCCGGTTCCATCGGGAAGGAAGCCTATATGGACATGCTACAGCTGGAGGACTCCGAGTACGATCTCATCCATGACGCGGTGCGCGGCCTGTGCCTGTATAAGTGCGGCAATGAACGCTACTATCTGGAGGTCAAGACACCGCCGTACAAGCAGGAGCTCTTCGGGGAGGCGGGAGGAAAATGAGGCTCAGACTCTTGAAGCTTGCAGCGCTGGCGCTGACCAGCGACAACGGCAGGAAAACCATTGGCTGGGTGCTGGCTGCCATCTTCTCCCCACTGATCCTGATTGTGATTTTTCTCTGCGCCCTCGGTTCCGGGGAGGCCGATCACAACACCAACATGGTCAAAGCCTGCTTCTACGGCGTGCAGCTTTCGGAGGATACCCCGCGTTACCTGCGCCGACATGTGGAAGAAATGCGCACGGCCTTCTCTCTTCTGGATTCCGTGGTCTATGCTGCCAATGCGCAGATGGAAAACGGTGACAGCCTTGATTCGATTCGGGTCAAGGCTGTATTTCTTGCCCTCTGCTTTGGCGAGGACGCACCTACGGTGCGGGCTGCCAACCGCTTCGTGGATTGCTTCTATACCACGGAGGAGACCACCCGCGTTGTCGAGGTTGAGAACGAGGATGGTGAGATCACAGAGGAAGAAGAAAGCTATACTGTGGCACATCCGCTCCCACTCAGTGCAGCATACGACCGTGTAGCCGTGCTGCTGGGCAGAGAAATCACGGACGAGGACTACAAAAACATCGCGCACATCTACAAGATCATCGTCGGCGATATGGGCGATCTCCGTTACGACGGCTGGTACAGCTACATCGGCGGACCCTTCGATCCCGCCTGGCATCTGCCTGCCGCCGCGACAGATCCCACCAAGACAGCCGAGGGGCTGGTCGCCTATGTGACCAACGCCTACGAAACAGGCTGGGGGTACGTCTGGGGAACCTTCGGCAACATCCTGACCGAGGGTGCCTTCGCTTCCAAGCTGGAACAGTACCCGGAGGCGGTCGGTAACTACGCGGACTTCATTCGAGCAAACTGGATCGGCAGACGCACGGCTGACTGCGTGGGGCTCATCAAGAGTTACGGCTGGTTCGACCCCGACACCGGGAACATCGTCTACGGCTCCCACGGGATGCCGGACGTTGGCGCGGATCAGATGTACTACGCGGCGGCGGAGTCCGGCACCATCGACTCTATCCCCGAAATTCCCGGCCTTGCCGTCTGGCAGAGTGGTCACATCGGCATTTACATCGGCAACGGCGAGGTGATCGAGGCCATGGGCACCTTGTACGGTGTGGTCAAGACGCACCTCCAAGGCAGCGGTTGGACGCACTGGTTGAAGGTGCCATATATCTACTATGACTGAGGAGGTCAATATGAAATGGAAAAAGAAACGGTATCCCTTGGTATTGAGGCGGAACGCCTGGAAGCGCTCACCTTTTACTTACAGAAAGAAAAAACTTCCTCATTGCAGAAGGAACTCATGAAAATAGTCGAGGAGCTGTATGAGAAAACCGTTCCCACCGATGTGCGCGAGTACATCGAGGCTCGGGCGAGAAGGGCGGCACCGCCCAAACCGAAAGTGAAGCCGCCCGCAAAGGGAAAAACGGAGGGCCATGTCGAGCGAACTGACGCGAAAGATTGACATGTCCCTGAAGCGGATAGAGACCTTCCAACGACCGGAGGGTCTCTATCTTGCTTTCTCTGGCGGAAAGGATTCTGTCGTGACCAAGCGCCTGCTGGACATGGCCGCCGTGCAATACGACGCGCACTACCGCGTTACCTCTGTCGATCCGCCGGAGCTGGTGCGTTTCATCCGGGATCAGTACGGAGATGTGGATCGAGAGGTTCCCCGTGACGATATGGGCGAACCTATCACTATGTGGAACCTGATCCCCCGCAAGCTGATGCCTCCAACACGGCTCGTTCGTTACTGCTGCGAGGAGCTCAAAGAGAGCGGAGGCGAAGGACGCATGACTGTCACCGGCGTACGCTGGGCGGAGAGCAAAAACCGTGAGGATAACCAGTGAGTGGTTACGATCATGAGCCGCAGCGTACACAAGGAATTGGACGGCAACACGGATTTTCGTCCAACCAGGCAGGGCGGCGTAATGTTGATGAACGACAACGACGAGAACCGGCGCACCGTCGAGTTCTGTTACCGCAGGCACAAGACAACGCTCAACCCGATCGTCGACTGGACCGATGCGGAGGTCTGGCAGTTCATCCGACAGGAACGGATACCCTACTGCTGCCTCTACGATGAGGGCTTTCACAGGCTTGGCTGCATTGGCTGTCCAATGGCAACACAGCGCGGGCGCTCGATTGAGTTTGCCCGCTGGCCGAAGTACAAGGCAGCGTACCTGCACGCCTTTGAAAAGATGATCCGGGAACGGGAACGGCGTGGGAAGCTCGACGGTACCTGGCGCATGGGTACCGATCCCATGGAAATCTTCCATTGGTGGATGCAGGACGGTGTCCTGCCCGGACAATTTGTGATGGAGGAATTAAATGATGATTGGAGATGAGGAACGTAAGCAGCAAGCTAAACGCATTTCTGAAAACGGAAGTCCCCCGCAGGCTGTTTCCCAACGATGTGGAGTTTGACCATATCTCTTTTGCAAACGAGCGTCGGATCGCTTTCCGGCTTGCGCTGATCGCAGACGCGGGAAAGCTGTTCGGACTGACCACGGTTCCGAGCGAGAGCATCACCGCCACGGCCTGCTATGAGATGGAAAAACAGTCGGCAGCCTGCACTCTGTCTCTCACCGTTCGGTATCGAGGCCAGGATTACCAATACGAGTATCTGCTCACGGAGGAGGAGCGCCTGATGCTGACCGAAAAGATGGAGATCTTCTTCCGACAGCGGATCGGCACAGACCTGCGTGCGTTCAGCTCTCAGCACACGCTCGAGCAAGTGCCGCCGAGTTGAAAAACGAGGCACAGGGCGGAACGGAGGGGCGAGGCGGGAGAAAGCAACGGGGTCGCGGAGCGCCCCGCCGCATCCACTTCTGCCCGCAGTGCGGGCAGTTTCCGGCTTTTCGGAAGGGGGTTCCTAAACGGCAGAAAAACAAGGCAAGGGGGTTCTGATTACGAAAAAAAGCCCGATTGTTCAAGGAAAAAAGCGGGGTTCCTGCGCCGATTTGGAGGTGTTTTGCCCGTGGTTGAGGGAAAGATCAAATTCCCGCTCTGGATCGCGCCGGAGACAAAAAATATTATCGCTGAATCGTACCGGCAGGATAGCTGCAAAAGCATGAGTGAGTTTGTGGAGAAGGCGATTCTGTTCTACGACGGCTATCTCCACGCCAGGCGGGCGGAATACTATCTGCCCCGCGTCCTCGGTTCCGTTTTGCAGGGAACGCTCGGCATGTTCGCTGACCGAATCGGCAAGCTGCTGTTCAAGCTGGCGGTGGAAAGCAACATTGGCAATCACATCCTCGCCGCCGATACGGATATAGATGTAGAGACATACGAGCGTCTGCGCAGCCGAAGCTTGCGGGAGGTAAAGCAAACCCATGGCGAGATCAGCTTCGAGGATGACCTGATCTTCCAGAAATCCCTGTAAGCCGTGGCCAAGCTCATCCAGAAGTGTGGTTACATCAAGGCCGGTGGCGGCGGAGCATATATGAAGTATATCGCCACGCGGGAGGGCGTGGAGATCATCGAGAGCAATGCACCGGCGACTGAAAAGCAGAAAGTGCTGATTGCAGATGTCCTGCATGACTTCCCGGACTCAGCGGAATTGTTTGAGTACGCAGACTATCTTGCAAAACCGACAACAGGCAACGCCTCCGCCTTTCTCTCCGCAGTACTTGACCGTAACGCGCACACAATTCAGGACGGGGACATGTACATGAAATACATTGCCACCCGTCCCCGTGCCGAGAAACATGGCGAGCATGGCCTGTTCAGCTCTGCACTCCATGTGGATCTCGATGCTGCCATGCGTGACTTGGAATCCCACAAAGGCAATACATGGACGATCATCTATTCCCTGCGCAGGGAGGACGCTGCCCGGCTCGGTTTCGATAAGGCCGAGAGCTGGCAGCGTCTTCTGATCGAACAGCAGCCTGCCTTTGCGGAAGCGCTGAATATCTCACCGGAGCATTTGCATTGGTATGCCGCCTTTCATGATGAGGGTCACCACCCGCACATCCACATGATGCTGTGGAGCGATAGCCCGAAAAGAGAACACCTTCGCAGGGACGGCGTCTATACGCTGCGCTCCAGAATGACCAACGCGATCTTCAAGGATGAAATGTATGAGCTCTATGTGCAGAAGGATCTCTCGTACAAAGAGCTGACCTCGCAGGCGCGGGAAACCATGCGCAGCCTGCTCGAAAAGATGCAGGGGCAGGTTTGCGACAGTCCCGTGATCGAACAGAAGATGCAGGAGCTGGTAATCGCTCTGGGTACGGCTAAAGGGAAAAAGCAGTATGGTTATCTGCCGAAGAGCGTCAAGGAGATCGTGGACAGCATTGTGGATGAGCTGGAAAAGCAGCCGGAGGTGGCTGCCTGCTATGGGACATGGAACAAGCTGCGGGATGAGCTGGAACGATACTATAAGGACAAGCCCCGTGAGCATCTCCCGCTCTCTGCCCAGAAAGAATTTCGGGCCATAAAAAATATGGTGATCCGGGAGGCGGAGAACATTCGCCTGGGTGTGTTCACGTTTGAGGACGACAACGATCATGATGAACCGGACGAGGCAACAATTCGTAAGCTCGAAGCCTCTGCCGAAGCTGGCGACACCCGCGCCATGTATCGTCTTGGCAAGCTGTGCTTAGCCGGAGAGCATGTGGAAAAGGACACGGCAACCGCCGTCGCATGGTTCCGAAAGGCGGCGGAGCAGGGCAACGCTTTCGCACAGTACGTCCTTGGTAAGCTGTACCTGCAAGGCCGGGAGGTCCCGCAAGACAAGGATGAAGCCCTGCGCTGGCTGGAGCTCTCCGCCGCGCAGGGAAATGTCTATGCGCAGTATTTGATCGACCGAATGGACGAGCCGCACAACCCATCCATCCTGCTGGCTGCAACAAAGCTCCTGCACCATGCCTCCCGCATCTTCCGGGAGCAGGCCGCGACAACAAATCCCCAAGGCATCCGCATGGACTCCCGCCGCCGGAAACAACTATTGCAAAAGCGCCTTGTCCTCGGTCACAAGATCGACGATCATGAGGATCAGGTGCAGGGACAGCAAAGAATGACGTAAGCAATTGATCTATGATCAGGAAAGGAAAATACGATGCACACGGTATTTTGGTTTTGGATTGGAATGATGGTCGGCAGCTTTGTCGGCTTCGGCTGCTTCTGCCTGCTGCAGGCGGCACACGATCCGGGTGACGAAGCACGGTGTGGCGGGCGGGCTGTGGAAACGGAGGTGAGCTGCCATGCTGCAGATTGAAATTCCGCAGGAGTATTGGGAGTTTCTCTTTCTGAAATGCGCAGAAACGCGAATGATCCCCGAAGAATATATGGAACTGCTGATCAGCGGCTATCTGGAAAGGAATCAGGAACATGAGTGACGAAACAAAAAAGGGCATCACGGTCAAGATTGACGCTTCCCTCCATGCCCAAGTGCGGGAATACCTCGACGCTCACAATATGACAATGGCGGAGTTCGTGACCCAGGCGCTGGATAACGAGCTCCACCCGAAAAGAGATATGAAAGAAGGTACATCCATGGCAAATACAAGAACCCTTGCGATTCAGATCCCGGAAGAACTGTTCCAGCGGATAAAGGAATACCTCCAACGGAACAATATGACACAGAAGCAGTTCCTGATCGGACTTATTAAGGACGAGCTGGAACGGGACTTGACCGAACGTGAGGCCGAAATTGAGGCGGTGTCGGAGGAGCCGGAGCAGGAGGACGAGTACCCCGCCCGGGCCGAAGAAGCCGCCGTGGGCGATTTTTCGGGCGAATCCGAGGCGGATGCAGAGGAAGTCTACGAGGAGGAAGGCGTGGTCAAGGTTCAGCAAAACAGTTATCCCGACTTTTCCATGAGCATGTGAAGACTGCTCTATAGTATTATCTGCTAGATTGTCCAAAACATTATGTATTATATAGGATAAAACAGAGAAATAAGTGCTTTGTTGGTCGCAGATTCCAGCAAAAGGCTCAGATAGTATGTATGTTACAAAAACAGAAAATCCACAATACATCGTGAGGTACATTTTGCTGTGTTATTTGTTCAACGAAAACATACGGATAAGTATGGATTTAATTATTGTACGGCATGTTTTAAGGTAGAAAACAAAACAGAAGCACCAGAACACGAATCCAATGTTGACAATTAATGATAAGATATTATATAATTTAACAAATAATTCAAGAATAGAGAGTGATAATCTTGAATAAGAGAAAGATTCTGTTTTCTGTTAATACTGTCTTAGCATACCGGATTTCAAGTACATATTATAATAATCTTCATTTTGTGTGGTGCTCAGATAAATATGATTATGGAATGCTACAGCCTTCATCGTCAAATCCTCTGACTATTGTTCAACGGTACTTGCAGGATGTGTATTCAAGAGACGATCACAGTGCAATTATTAAACAAAATAAAGAGGGACTCATTAGAGGAGCAGCTATAAAACGCGCAAATGGTGTCGTTACAGAAGAAGTAGAGAAAAAAATTATCACTATTGTGAACAATGCTGACTTCGAGTTTTTTATGCCACTCCTCTATGTAATCCCATATAATAATGTAGCAACTATTTGTCAACCTGTTTCTGCTGAGAAGAAAGCAAGATTTGACTCAACAGAATATATTATTGAGATGCTCCCAAGGCAGAGTTTTGAAGTCATTAATATTGGTAAGACTGTTTCAGGTTTTGGAGGTGAAGTATGATGCAAATATATGCTAAGCCAGAGCAGGAAACAGATAGTAGTGCAAGTGAATTGGAAATTAGTCATAAAATGTTTGCACTAACTTATGATGATCTCATTATGCTTAATGGTATTTTTCAGAGGAAAGGTTTCTATCAAAGAATGTTAATAGAAGAGTATCAGTCAAAGCTTTCTGAAGATGCACAACATGTTCTTGAAATATACGAAACAAACAAACAGATAATGCAAAAACCATTAAGAATGGGACCTGCTCTTGTAGGAGTATTCACACGATATGAAACAAGATCTCCTTCTGGTAGAGGCCGATATACCTCTGGAAACATTCCCACCATAGTCGAGAGTGCATTAAAAACTGCACAAGAAGAAATGACTGCAGATGTTAATATCAAAGCGGCCTTTGAGGAATTGAAACCCGTTGATTTTTAGCTTTGCACAAATCGATGTTTATCCAATATGATGACCTAATCTATATCATAAATGCAATTGAAAGTAGTGTGCCCGGAGTAACAACTCCGGGTTTCCTTTTTTCAAAGAAGGTGATACTTATCCCCCAATACATTCCCTTTACCCAAGCGCAGAAAGAGCAGGCTGCGGCGACGGATCTCGAAGCCTTCCTCCAGAGCAGAGGCGAAAGGTTGATCCGCTCCGGCAGAGAGAAGCGGCTTGCCAGCGACCACAGCGTGACCGTTCGCGGCAGCGAGTGGTACGATCATGCCGAACAGCGCGGCGGCAACGCCATCAGCTTTCTCCAGCGCTATTACAATATGAGCTTTCCCGAAGCGATGCAGGCTCTCCTCGGCGGAGACTATAAGCCCATCGAACGGGAACAGCCGGAACCCAGGCCCTTCGCATTGCCCGAAGCCAATTCGGACATGCGGAGGGTTTTTGCATACCTTACCAAGACCCGCGGCATAGACAGCAAGGTTCTCTCCGCTTTTGCCCATGACAGGCTGATCTATGAGGACAGCAAGTACCACAACGCGGTATTCGTCGGCAAGGATGAAAGCGGCATTCCCCGTCATGCCCACGTCCGCAGCACCAACAGCCAGGGCAAAACCTTCCGCATCAACATCGAGGGCAGCGATCCGCGATACAGCTTTCATCATATTGGCAACAATGGGAACCTCCTGGTATTTGAGGCGCCCATTGATCTTTTGTCGCACATTTCGATGTACCCGCGGGATTGGCAGTCCAACAGCTATGTGGCCTGCTGCGGTACCTCCATCCAGCCGGTGCTGAAAACACTGGAGCGTATGGCCCAGGCTGACACCGTCCTGCTCTGTTTTGACAACGACGAGGCCGGGCAAAAATCCAACCGCCGCATGACTGAGCAGCTCGAAGCGAAGGGCCTCGCGGTCATACCGCAGATTCCGAAGATGAAGGATTGGAACGATGATTTACTTGCACAGCATCAATACGATATGCAGCTTGCCGGCCCTTGACCAGATCGGGGAAAACCTCACCGAAACAGGCGTCAATCCCTGGCTTCTGGTTGGCGTGGGCTGTATGCTCACGCTCCTGATCGGAGCAATGGCACTGGCCAACAAGAGCTACAGTCTCAGCAACATCAAATCCAAGACCGTGGGTGACGGCCAGCACGGAACCGCTCGCTGGGCGACGGAACGTGAGATGCGTAACGCCTTTTCCTATGTGCCCTTTGCAATCCGGGACTGGCGCAAGGGAGAGCACCGTCCTGACAAACAGGGCCTTGTCCTCGGCTGTGTCGGACAGAAGCATAACCTGAGAGCCATCGTGGACAGCGACGATATCCATTGCCTCATGATCGGCGCATCAGGCGTCGGCAAGACTGCCTTCTTCCTGTATCCGAATCTCGAATATGCCTGTGCCAGCGGCATGAGCTTCCTGGCTCTGGACACCAAAGGCGATCTCGCCCGCAACTACGGAACCATCGCCAAAAAGTATTACGGCTATGAAATTGCTGTGATTGACCTGCGAAACCCCACCCGCTCGGACGGCAACAACCTGCTGACTCTCATCAACCGCTATATGGACAAGGCCAGGGCTGACGAGAAAGACCTCGCCTCCCGCGCTAAGGCAGAGAAGTACGCCAAGATTCTCTCCAAGACGATCATCAATCCCAGCGACGATACCGACCACGGGCAAAACGCCTTTTTCTACGATGCCGCAGAAGGACTGCTGACTGCCGTGTTTCTTCTGATGGCAGAGTTCCTGCCGCCCACCGCTGATTACGGAGAGCGGCGGCACATCCCATCCGTGTTCAAGCTGGTGCAGGAGCTGCTGGAGCCGTCGAAGATTCCCGGCAAGTCCAACTTCCAGCTTCTGATGAGCTCTTTGCCCTCGGATCATAAGGCGCGGTGGTTTGCGGGAGCTGCGCTCAACGCGGCGGATCAGGCCATGGCCTCGGTAATGTCCACGGTTCTCTCCCGCCTTAACGCCTTTCTGGATTCGGAGCTGGAGCATGTACTGTGCTTCGACAGCGCCATTGACGCGGAAAAGTTTGCCTCTGAGAAATGCGCAATCTTTTTGATCCTGCCGGAGGAGGACACCACCAAGAATTTCATGGCCGGTTTGATGATACAAAACCTCTCCCGTGAGCTGTTCTCCGTAGCCGACGAAAACGGCGGAAAGCTCAAAAACCGCGTGGTGCTCTTCTGCGATGAGCTGGGCACCATGCCCGCCTTTGATATTCTCCCACTCTTCTCCGCAGGCCGATCCCGTAAGCTGACGTTGGTTCCGATCATCCAGAGCCTTGCTCAGCTTGAAAAGAACTACGGCAAGGAAGGCTGCGAGATCATTCAGGACAACTGCCAGGACACGATCTTTGGCGGCTTCGCGCCCAACAGCCAGACGGCGGAGGTGCTGTCCAAGGCCCTCGGTAATCGAACAGTGCTGACCGGTTCAGTAAGTAAAAGCAAGGAGCCAAGCCAGAGCTTGCAAATGACGGAGCGACCGCTCATGTCCGCCGACGAGCTGAAGTCCATTCCGAAAGGCCATTTTATCGTGATGAAAACGGGCATCCATCCGACGCGCACACGGCTGCGGCTGTTTCTGGAATGGGGGATCTCCTTTGAGGAACCGTACACAGTCCCCAAGAGGGAGAACGCTGTGATTCGCTACGCCGGTCGGGCAGAGCTGGTTGAAGCGATCCAGGCCAAGTACCCGCCGAAACAACGAGAGAACACGAGAAAAACCGATAAGAAGCCCATCGAAGGGAAAGCGGAAAACGATGCCCCGCATGTCAAAACGTAGGAGGTGATGCCATCAGCTATTTTGACACGATCTACGCCGACAACAACATCCCGCACCGGGCAAAAACCGTCTACATGTACCTCAAAAGCATGTCCGCCTCCAAGGGAGAATGCTGGCCGGGGATCAAGACTATCGCGGCGGATCTCGGCCTCTCCAGGAGCACGGTAAAACGCGCCCTCGCCGATCTGGAACGGCACGGCTACCTGGAGAAGGAACACCGTTACCGCGACAACGGCAGCTTCACCAGCAATCTCTACCACATGAAATAACGGCGCAGCTCCCGCCTGGGGAAACCTGCGCCGCTATGCTGGACTGAGGATGGGGTCATCACGGACCAGCTTGAAGGTAGAAAGCTAACAAGATGAATAATACAGAGAAAAAATGTAGACGCAGAGAAAACGTTTCATCCGATCCGCTCCACATAATTCTCTATCAATAAGAGAATGATAAGATTTCCAGCACCATCTGAAAGGAGACTTATCATGCTCAGTATAACCACCGCGTCGCTGGACGCTTTTATAAAACACCTCAAGGAGCAGGAGTACAGCCCTGCCACGATTGCGAAATACGCCCATGATGTACAGACATTGATCCAGTACGCGCCGGAGGGGATCAGAGACAAGGAACACTTGAACGGCTTTCGCGCCTGGTTGGAGGACATGGGTTATTCCGGCGCAAGCGTCAATTCCATGCTGGGGGCGGTCAACTGCTTTCTCGCCTTTCTTGGCTCAGACTGGCGGCTCAAATATGTCCGCGTACAGCGCAGGGCCTTTTTACCGGCAGACCGAGAGCTGAACCGGAAGGAATATGAAAGTCTGGTTTCCGCCGCCTTAGAGCAGGGCGACAGACGCCTGGCCCTGATCGTCCAGACGCTGTGCGCCCTCGGCCTGCGGATCAGCGAGTTGAAGGCCGTCACGGTGGAGAGCCTCGCCGCCGGGGAAGCAAGCATACAGAACAAAGGAAAGCTCCGCACGATCCTGATTCCCGACGCGCTGTGTAAAAAACTCCGCGCCTGGTGCGGTGAGCGCGGCATAAGCGAGGGCTGTGTATTCGTCACCCGGTCAGGCCGGGCGCTCGACCGTTCGAACGTATGGAAGATGCTGAAAAGACTTGCCGAGGCGGCAAGGGTACTCAAAAAGAAGGTCTTTCCCCATAATCTCCGCCACCTGTTTGCCCGCACGCATTATAAGAAGTTCAAGGATATCGTGCGTCTCGCGGACATTCTCGGCCACAGCAGCATCGACACAACGCGCATTTACACGATGCGCAGCGGAAAAGAAGAGAGGCGGCAGCTCGGTCAGCTCCGCCTCATCCTGTAGTACCACATACTGTGCATTATGTGGTATTGAAAAACCGCTTCTTGTATTTTAACCACCCTCGCCGTTAAAGTCAATTCGCAATACATACAATTTTTTCATTTTTAGGTATATATAATCAGCCGGAGACGATTATTTACAGCGTTTCCGGCTATTTGTGCTGGCTTAACTCCCTCCGTCACGGCGCTTGCGGGGGACGCGCCGTGCCACCTCCCTCATGGGGGGAGGCTTTTGGCTCCCTCCATGGGGGAGCTGTCGAGCAAAGCGAGACTGAGAGAGCAAAGGGGCACCACATAATGCACAGTATGTTGTATTTAGTATGCGGCGTGGAAAGGGACAGACTCAATGAACATCCTTTGCGTAGACGGGGATTTTCTTCAACTCACTAAACTGAGACGTGATGTCAGGAGAATCGTTCCTGATGCGCATATTGTCTGCTGCCGAAGCCCGGACAGGGCAATAAAGCGGGCCAAAGAAAAGAGATGCGACATTCTGATAACCGCAACCGACTTCGCTGGCTTTCGCAGGGATGGGTTTTCACTGGCCGAGGAAATCATGGCATTTAACGCTAAAACAGATGTGATCTTGATCTCTGAACAGGAAAGCTATGTTGAGGCATACAAGGCTTATCAGGTTTTTGCCAGCGATTTTATTGTTCGTCCGTATGAAAAGAGCCGATTGGCAAAGGCGTTTACGAAACTTCGATATGCGTCGTTGTCCTGACCCGATTTACACGCAGCCTGAGAGAATTGCTTTACTGTGCAGCGTATGATTTGTATATACCGCCGTAAACAGCGGCGCAGCTTAGGAGGAAAGAGAATGAAACAAAGAGGAATGAAAATCCTGGCCATGCTTCTCACGCTGGCGATGGTCGTCGGGCTGGTGCCGGGGATGGGGTTGACGGTGAATGCGGCGGCGCTTTCCAAGCTTACTCTCAACGTCGGAGAAAACGGTAAAGTTGTAATGAACAACGGTATTTTTGGGAATGCTACGAGCGACGAAAATATTTTTAAAATTAACTCTGCATGGAATGTATCATCCGGATCTATCCTTAGAATTGATGATGGCAAGAGCGCGAATATGGTTGAAGATGGTTCTGTCAATATTCAACCCGGTGGCAAGTTTTCATTCTATCTAGGTTCCGATAATACAGGTACAATCACTGCAACCCCTGAGGATGGTTATGTATTCGCTGGTTGGTATAATGGAGAAACTCTTTATTCGAATAATGCGGAGCTGGAGTATAAGAATATCAGCGAAGATTTAGATCTTACCGCACAATTTCACACCCACGACTTCACTTACTCCGCAACCAGCGCGACCATCACCGCGACCTGCTCGGTGGACGGCTGCCCGCTGCCGCCAAGCAGTGAAGGAGGCACCGACCATGTTGCCACGCTGACCATCGTTGCCCCCACGCTGACCACCTACGGCGGCACAGGCGACGCGGCGGCGACCTTGACCGGGCTGGATGATTTCAAGACAGCCACCGGCAAGACGATTGCCGCGACTGATATCAAGTACGTCGGCAGAGATGGTACGACCTATGAGGAAATCGCAACTGCTCCCACAAATGCCGGCAAGTACACGGCGAAAATCACGGTGGAGGAAAAGACCGCCAGCGTGGATTATGAGATTGAAAAGGTTAATCAGTCGGTGACTGAGCCGACTGCGAAGACTGACCTTGTTTACAATGGAGAATCTCAAAAGCTGATTAACGAACCAACCATCACTAATGGAAACTACGAAGGTATAAGATATCAGCTCGATAGCGGGGATTGGACCGATAACATTCCCTACGCTACAAACGCCGGTACATACACGGTGAACTATAAAGTTCCTGGGAACGAGAACTATAACGAGTATACAGGGCAACCGGTAACGGTAACCATTGCGAAAGCAAATCAAGAAATAAACTCGCCGACAGGTCGGGAAAATTTGAAGTACACTGGATATGAACAGAATCTTCTTTATACGCTGCCAGTTGTGATCAAAGGGAATACATTATCTACTGCTCAGTATAGAATAGGCAGTGAAGGAGCGTGGTCGACGTCATTGCCAACCGGTACAGCGGTTGGCGCGTATACTGTATACTATAAAATTGAGGGGAATAACAACTACAACGAGTATAATGGCAGTATCTCGGTTTCTATCGCCAAGGCGGCAAACCCCGCCTCCGTCACCAGTACGGCATCCGTGACCAAGGGCGGAAAGACTGTCGATCTGGCAGGCAATGTCACAAAGAACGGCGCGACTGGCGATGTCAGTTACGCGATCAGCGGCGAGGCTAATAACTGCACCCTGAACGGCAGCGTCCTGACCTCCGGCGATACTACGGGCACTGTGACGGTCAATGTCACCGTGGCAACGGACAGCAATTATGAGGCGCTTGCCGCCACACCCATTACAGTGACCATCAGCGACAAGGGCACCCAGACCATTACCGCCTCTGACGTGACGGCGACCTACGGCGACACGGACAAGAGCGTCAGCGCCAGCGTGACCACCCCGGCGACGGGCGGCGGTGCAATCAGCTACGCCGTGAAGGACGGCAGCGGGGATTACATCGACGTTGCCGCAGACGGCAAGCTGACGATCAAGGCGGTTCCCCCGACCGACGGGAAAGCCTACGTCATTGTAACTGCGGCGGAGACTGACGACTACGCGGAAGCTACCAAGGAAGTTGTTGTGACGATCAGCAAGGCGACAGTCACCGTTGCGGCGGAGAATCAGAGCATCTATGTGGGCGGCACTGTTCCCGACCTGTCCTCGCCGGTTCTGGACACGCATTACACCGTTACGGGGCTTGTGGGTGAGGACGCACTAACCACCGCTCCGGTGCTGGCCTATCAGAAGGACGGCAGCGCGGCCACCCCGGACAATACCACGGCAGGCACCTATGACATCGTTGCCTCCGGCGCAAGCGCGGGAGACAACTACACCATCACCTATGCAAACGGCACGCTGGCAATCAGCGGCAAGGGCAACCAGACCATTACCGCCGATAATGTGACTGTCACCTACGGCGACACGGGCAAGAGCGTCAGCGCCAGCGTGAGCACACCCGCGACGGGCGGCGGCGCGATCAGCTACGCCGTGAAATCCGGTAGTGAGGACTACATAGACGTGAATGCCTCCACCGGCGCGCTGACGATCAAGAAGGTCGGCACAGCTACCGTCGTTGTCACGGCAGCGGAGACCAGTACGTATGCACAGGCTACCAAAGAAGTGACCGTGACTATCAACAAGGCCACGGCTCCTGCGGTAACGGTCCCGACCCCGAGCGCCGTGACCTATGACCCGGCGAAGACGCTGGCAGACATCAGCCTGCCCACCGGCTGGGTGTGGGTGACCGGCACCACCGTTCCCACCGTGACCAACAGCGGCTATGAAGCGGCGCTGACCGTGGACGACGCGAACTACGATTATACCAACGTGGAGGGCTACAGCGCGTCCACCCACAAGGTGACCCGCACCGTGAGCCTGACCGTGAACAAGGCGGAAGTGACCGCGCCGACCATCGCCTCCAAGACCTACACCGGCGAGACGCTGACCGCGGATGTCACGGTGACGGCGGACACGCCCTACACCGTGACCACCAACAGCGGCGGTACGAATGTGGGCAGCTATGATGTTGTTCTGACGCTGTCCGATTCCGGCAACTACAAGTGGACGGACAGCACGGAAGCGGCCAAGACCCTGAGCTTCCAGATCACCAAGGCCACCGCACCCGAAGTGACCGTCCCGACGCTGACCGCCGTGACCTATGACCCGGCGAAGAAGCTGTCAGACATTACCCTCTCCGATGGCTGGGCGTGGGTGGCTGACACCACCGTGCCCACCGTGACCAACAGCGGCTACGAAGCGGCGCTGACCGTGGACGACGCGAACTACAATTACAGCGGCGTGCAGGGCTACAGCGCGACCACCCACAAGGTGACCCGCACCGTGAGCCTGACCGTGAACAAGGCGGAAGTTACCGCGCCGACCATCGCCTCCAAGGTCTATAACGGCCAGACGCAGACTGCGGATGTGGCGGAGAGCACGCTCTACAGCGTGACTACGAACAACGGCGGCACGAACGTGGGCAGCTATGATGTTGTTCTGACGCTGACGGATTCCGCCAACTACAAGTGGACGGACAGCACGGAAGCGGCAAAGACCCTGAGCTTCCAGATCACCAAGGCCACCGCGCCCGAAGTGACCGTCCCGACGCTGAACGCCGTGACCTATGACCCGGCGAAGAAGCTGTCAGACATTACCCTCTCCGATGGCTGGGCGTGGGTGACAAGCACCACCGTCCCCACCGTTGGCAACAGCGGCTACGAAGCGGTGCTGACCGTGGACGACGCGAACTACGATTATACCAACGTGGAGGGCTACGACGCGACCACCCACAAGGTGACCAAAAACGTTTCGCTGACCGTGAACAAGGCGGAAGTGACCGCGCCGACCATCGCCTCCAAGACCTACACCGGCGAGAATCAGACCGCGGATGTGACAGCAAGCACGCTCTACAGCGTGACCACGAACAACGGCGGCACGAACGTGGGCAGCTATGATGTTGTTCTGACGCTGACCGATTCCGGCAACTACAAGTGGACGGACAGCACGGAAGCGGCAAAGACCCTGAGCTTCCAGATCACCAAGGCCGCCGCCAACACCGTGACTGTGAATATCGAGGGCTGGACCTACGGCGAAGCCGCCAAGGCCCCGACCTCAACCGCGACCTTCGGCACAGCGGCCTATGCCTACGCGATCAAGGGCAGCACGCAGTTTGCCGCCGAGGTTCCGACCAACGCGGGCGAATACACGGTCAAGGCGGCGGTTGCCGGTACGGACAACTATCCGGCAGGTGAGGCAATAACGGACTTCACAATCGCCAGGGCGTCCATCACCCCGACTGTCAACATCACCGGTTGGACTATCGGAGAAACGGCAAATACGCCGAGCGTGACCGGCAATACCGGAGACGGCGCAGTTACCTACACCTACGCGGTCAAGGGCAGCACACAGTTTGACGCCACGGTTCCGACCAATGCGGGCGAGTACACGGTCAGGGCCAGCATCGCCGCGACAGCCAACTATAACGGAGCTGAGGCAACGGCGGACTTCACCATTGCAAAGAAGATCCCCGTGGCGGGAGTGGACTTCTCTGTTGAGCCCCTCCAGCTTACCTACACCGGCAGCCCTCAGGAGCTCGTCAGACAAACGATCCTGACGGACGGCCTGGAGATCGAATACAGCTTTGACAATGGCGCCAGCATCGAAACCGGCCTGCCGATGAAGAAGGCTTCGGGCGAGTATAAGATCTACTACCGCGTGATCGGCAACGATATATATGAAACCCTTGACTGGACCGGCCCCGTGACCGCGACGATCACGATGTACGCCACATTCCGCTCGCCTGACTTCGTACTCCCGGCTTTTCTGACCGAAATCGGGGAGGAAGCCTTTGCAGAGGATACGTCGCTCACGATCATGGACGCAAGCAACTGCGCTAAAATCGACGCGTACGCCTTCAGGGGCTGCACGAATCTGAAGAGGATCCGCCTGGCACAAAACTGTGAGATCGACGATACGGCCTTTGACGGCTGCGTGGCCCTGAGAGCGATCTTCGCCCCCTCAGGCGGCACGACGGCGGCCTGGTGCGCCAGCCACGACGTCAACTTCGTCCCCATATCGCAGAACTGACCCCCGGCAGCCGAATGAACCATTGCCGCAAATGACGGTGCAAGATAGGAGGAAACCAATATGAAATACAAAAAAGGGAAGACTCTTGCGTTATTGCTGGTGCTGGCGCTGCTCGTCGGTCTGCTGCCGGGTATGGGCATCACAGCGTATGCGCTGGAACTTTCAGAAGGCTTTGACACGACCACAGATAAGGCGTATACGGGAGAGCATTTCACAATAACAAGCGTAAAAGAGAACGACGGCGAAGGAATTTATTGCCGCGCCTTATCCCCTGTGCGCATTGAAGCCAGAAACGGCGATATGATCACAAGGGTTGAGCTTACAATCGGCTATTATGGCGGTTATGGCCGCGCGCAATATCTAACCTCGGATCACGGAACGCTGTCGTATGAAAATGATGAGGACGGCGCTGTTATCTCATTCGTCAATGTAAATTCTTCAAGCATAGAGATCAGCTCGAGCGTGTTCAACTATCTTCAGTTCAGCAGTGTTGTCGTTTACTACTACGTGGCTGACAGCTATACCGTCACCTACGATCCCGGAGAAGGTTCTGGAACGATGAATCCTACAACGGTTGCGCGAACCCCCGAGGGCAAATATCCGTACGTTGTGGAGAGCTGCGGCTTCACTGCGCCACAAGGGAAAATGTTTGACTGTTGGAAAGGCAGCGACGGTGTGAGCTACACGCCCGGCGCTCCAGTCGAGCTGACCGGCAATCTCACCCTCACCGCGCAGTGGAAGGACGATGGCAGCAGCGGCTCAGGCATTGGAGCAGACATTGTCTTTAACATCCCCGGCATGGACTACAGCTGGGAGTATGTCGGCGGCGGCTATGCCGTTCCGCAGAGGGCCTACCGCGTGAGCTTTGTCCCGATGCAGGGCGGCAGCGCGTACTTTGCCCTGAACAGCGGAGAAACCGGCGAGACCATGAACGTCTACCCTCAGACCACCGTTTGGGTCAGACCCACACCGGCCCCAGGCTACCGGCTTGCCAGCATCGTCTGGAGCATGATCGACGGCTCGGCCAGCTATGACATCACCGAGGCGCAGAACTTCATCATGCCCGCTATGGACGTTGTGGTCTATGTGACCTTCCAGCCCGTGGGGTGATTCCAAACTGACTCCTCAGAATTGAACGATCTGCGTCGGCATCGGCGCAGATCGTTCAGACCGTCAAACAGTACGTACCAGATAAGGAAAAGCGTCCAGTATTGGGCGCTTTTTCCTTTTCCCGTTATGCAAACAATTTTGTTATGGAAATTCTTGCGGATATCCGCCTTTTAGAGCCTTCACCTGACTGTTAGAGAGTAGAAAGCACAAAGAGAGAAATAGCGATGAGCAACTGGTGCATACCTTTTCACCATAGGAAAGAGTACATCGCGGTAAACCGCTTTTTGATAACAACAGCCCAGTATAAAGCCGAGGGAACGAAGACCATCGTTGTTCCCTCGGCTTTTTTTATGACTCTGTCATGCTCTTTATTGCCTCCAGAATTGCAACGTAATTGGAAGCTTTCTCAGGAGACATCCCCGCAAAGAAATCTGCAGCGCTCTTTGGAATCTGATCAGCATTCAGTGCCGTGGAAAAAATAACAGCATCAAGGCTTATGTTCAATCCCTGTGCTAACAGGGCAACCGTTTCAAATTTGCAATTTGACTGAAAGTTTTCGACCTTCATGATTGTGCGGTAGCTAATTCCAAGCTTTTCACCCAATTCCACCTGAGTAAGGCCAAGTTCTTCACGTTTTGTCTTAACTGCTGTACCAAACTTCTCAAGCGTATCATCCATCGCAGATCACCTCTGCTACATTCTAAGTTCAATACGCAGGTTAATAAATCACCTCTAATGTCACCCAATATCTACTGCGGTTCACTTTCTGACGCAGCAGATAAACAATCAAAAGAAAGAAAGTGAAACGTTGACTTGCCTCTAAGGGAACAAATACTGCTTTTCTTGTCCAGTAAGCAGTGTATCCTGGAAGGTCGCTCATCGTTCACTATAAGAACATCAAAAGGGAATAATCTGAGGAATCAAGATTGTCTGAAAAATGTCTTGGTTCCTCTTTTTCTGTTTCATTGCCGGTCCCCTCCGTTTTTTTGAGATTTTCCCATTCTAAAAATCTCAAAAGACAGGAGGACTGCCATATGGCAGAGAAAAAGTATTACATCCGGGTGCCAGAGGCGCTTGTGGAGGTATCGGAAGAAGTGTACAAGGCGTCCCGCTACATGGATAGGCACTTTCAGACGCTGGAGGAAAAGGACGCCCGAAACCGAGTGTTTTCATACGATGCTCTCGATACCGAGGATATGCTCGGCGCAGAATTGTTTCCTGATCAGGCTACGTCGAGCATTGAGGATCAGGTCATTGCCAGTATGATGGCCGCGAAACTGAGGCGATGCATTGCCCTGCTGCCGGAAGAAGATCGGAAGCTGATCCAGGCGATCTATTACGATGGCCTTTCAGAGCGCGAGGTTTCCAAACACGAAGGTATCCCTCAGACAACTGTCAGTTATAGGCTGCGCCAAATTCTGCGAAAGCTACAAAATTTATTCAAACGGTAAATTTTTTTTGCTCACTTGCTCTCTGAACTCGGATAAGTAGTGAGGGGATTTTTCTTTTCCCCTCACTGCTCCTTGACAAGTGAACATCCGGCAGCTAAATAACATCAGCAGAGAAGCGAGCGATGCGGAGGGTACGCCAAGACCACCTGTGCGGGACAACGATCCGGCATCAAATGAACGGCAACAAGGTGTCGAGCGGTTCAGCCTATCCCAAAGCGGCCCCGGCAGGCCGTCTCGCAAAGACCTCCTCTGCCTATAATGGTACCCCTGCTCAGCCTCAGCTTTACGCAAAGGGAGCAGCTCGGAGAGATCCTCGGAGGGGTGAGAGTCCCGGAGTGCGGCGCCCGCCGCAGTTTAGCTGACCGCCCACGCCTGGGGAAGTAGTGTCGAATACAGGCAACGGAAAATCTCAAAATATAGATTGAGGGATGTCCGGCATCAAAAACCGGGCATCCCTTTTCAGAAACGGAGAATGATTATGAACACAAGAATTGACTATTGCGGCGTAATCGTGCTGCTCCGCGGCTTGATGGAGCAGGGTCTCTTTACAAGAAATGAGGCCGAGAAGATTGCCCGCAGGATAGCGGCAGAAACCAGGGCGGACCTGATTATTTCTCTCTGATTTCCCGCTTTTTTCAGTAGCTATTTCCGAAAAACTGTGGTACTGTTTGTTGCTGCGAAGGGAGGTGCGGCCATGGAAAAGATGCTGAATATCAACGGAAACCTTGCCATCCAGCAGGGTGAACGCCGGATTATCACTATCCCTGCCAACGAGAAAACGGAGCCTGTTATTCTCCGCGTCGCCGCATACTGCCGCGTCAGCACGGCTTCGGATGAACAGCTAAATTCCTATGCCGCACAAAACCGCTATTACACGGATATGATCGCCGCTCATAGCGACTGGAAGCTGGTGGATGTGTACGCCGACGAAGGGATCAGCGGCACCTCGGCGGAGAAGCGCGACGATTTCCAGCGCCTGATGGCGGACTGTCGTCGGGGACTTATCGACCGAGTGCTGACAAAATCGATCTCCCGCTTTGCCCGCAACACGAAGGACTGCCTGGAGGCCATCCGGGAACTGCGGGCCATTGGCGTCAGCGTGGCCTTCGAGAAAGAGAACATCGATACCGCAGTCATGTCCAGCGAAATGATCACGGCGGTCATGGCGTCCCTCGCGCAAAAGGAAAGCGAATCCATCGGCAGCAACATGCGCTGGAGCTATCAGAAGCGCATGGAGAGTGGGGAGTTCAATACCTGCAAGGCACCGTATGGATTCCGGCTTGACGGGAGCAGACTGGTGATTGAAGAAACCGAGGCGGAGATTGTCAGGAAGATATATACATGGTATCTATCCGGTATGAGCCGAAAGGAAATCGCTGAGGTGCTTCGCCAGAATCAAGCGCCCACCCGAGCGGATGTGGCGGAGTGGAAAAGTTCCACGGTCTATTACATCTTATCAAATGAGCGCTATGGAGGAAACGCACTGCTGGCAAAATGGCTGACAACAGATACCTTCCCCCACAAGAAAACCAGAAACCACGGAGAAAAGCCCAAGTACTATGTAGAGGGAAGCAATCCCTCCATTATCGAACCGGAAACCTTTGAAAAGGCGCAGGCGCTCTCGAAACGCAGAAGGGTTTCCCGGCAGGAATCACATACGGATCATTTTCTCCACAGGAAAATCGTATGCGGCTGCTGTGGCGCGACATACAGACGTCGGAAGCCGCGAAACATTGAAATATGGACTTGCAACAGCCGGTATGAAAACAGCAATGCCTGCGACATGCCTTCCGTTTCCACGGAGGCCATCGAGGACGCTTTCTGCCGGCTTTATTATAAACTGAAGCATCATGGCGAGCCGATTCTGTCAAAGATGATTTCCACCTATCTGGAGGTCAAGAGCCGCAGGATGCTTTGGAGTCTCGATGTGATTGAGTTGAACAAAAGAATAGCGGATCTCACCAATCAGAATCAACTTCTTACCATGCTGAAACAGCAGGGGCTCGTTGATTCTGATCTTTTCATATCTCGCAGCAATGCTATCTCAGAGCAGCTCCGTAAGGCAAAGCAGGAAAAGAACCGTATCATGGAGACATCGGGAGATAATACGGTATGGCAGACGCAGGAACTGATAGATGATCTATCCGCTGGCCCTGATTTCATAGCGGCCTTCGACAGTGATCTATTCAATAGCCTGGTAGGCAGGGTTATCGTGGAGGATGCCGAGCACATCAGCTTTCAAATGAAAAACGGACTTCGGCTAAATGAAAGAATAGAGAGGATGAAACGGTAATGGAAAATCGAAAGATTCCCTTCGGGTATGAAATATCAGACGGAGCGGTCCAAATCAACACAAAGGAATCCGACTGCTTGCTCTGGATCTTTACGATGTATAACATGGGAGCCTCTCTCGGTGATATTGCCAAAGAACTGAACGCAAGACGGATGACCCAGTATAACAAAGCTTCGGCTTGGAACAAGAATATGATCGACCGCATCCTCCACGATCAACGGTATTCAGGGGACGCGCTGTATCCGGAGATCATCTCCGAGAAACTCTTCAACACAGTCCAGCGTCAGCGAAATATACGTAGTCATGCAAAACTGCAGACGCCTGCCCAGCGTATGATCCGCATTCTGGGCGGCGGCCGGGTGAGTGACACGGTTGAGGCCGGTGTGCTGGCCGCGATGAATCGGCTGATCTGCAATCCGGATGCCCTGCAATCTCCTGTGCCACTTGCCCCTGACCAAACAAAACGATTCCACACGCAAAGAGCGCTCAACGCCACATTGGGCCAGCAACCCATAGACGAGGATCGCGCCGCCGAGCTGATCAAAGCTCTGGCCGAAGCGGAATACGAGCTGATTGACAACAACGAATATGAAACGGAGCGCCTGCGGAGAATCTTCCGCGAGGCCGCGCCAATGGAGCAATTGTCCGCCGATCTGTTGCGGAAAACCGTGGCGGAGATCAGCGTGGAAATAAAAGCGATCAAGCTGACCCTGAAAAACAAACAAATCATAGAAGTGAGTGATGTGTCGTGAGCGCCCGCAGCGTAATCATTATTCCGGAGAAGCCAGAGCTTAAACACGAAGCCTCAATCCGCCAGGAACTGGTGGCTGCCTATTGTCGTGTATCCACAGAGGAAGAAGAACAGCAGAGCAGCTATGAAAACCAGTGCAAATACTATACCGATCTGATCATGCAGAATCCCAAGTGGAGCATGGCGGGTATCTTCGCCGACGAGGGGATCAGTGGTACCTCCGCAAAAAAGCGCGACGAGTTCATGCGCATGATCAAAGCCTGCAAGAAAGGAAAAATCAACCTGATCCTGACGAAATCCATCTCTCGCTTCTCCAGAAACACGGTGGATTGCCTGCACTATATCCGCCTGTTGAAAAGCTGGGGCGTGGCGGTGATGTTTGAAAAAGAGAACATCAACACGATGCAGGAAGACAGCGAATTCCTGATCACCCTGCACGGCGCTTTTGCCCAGCAGGAGGTCGAATCCATCAGTGCCAATGTCCGATGGGGCATGCAGCAATCCATGAAAGAGGGCAAGGTCAGGATTCAATATAAAAAGCTGTATGGATACCAGCGCGGCGAAGATGGAAATCCGGAAATCATTCCCGAGCAGGCGGAAGTCGTTGAAGAAATCTACGCCAGATACCTTGCGGGCGCAAGTCTTCGCATGATCCAGAATTGGCTGGAAGACAACAGGATTCCAAACAAGAAAGGCAAAGCAGAATGGCCGCTCGGTTGTATTCGAGGCATACTCACCAGTGAAAAATACTGCGGCGACGTCCTGATGCAAAAGACCTATACCACCGACTGCATCACGCACAAGGCTGTCAAAAACAATGGAGAGCGGCCTATGTATCTGGTGCAAAATAATCACCCTGCCATCATAGATCGGGAGACCTATGATGCGGTGCAGGCGGAGATTGCAAGACGCGCCGCTCTCCGCAGCCCGTCCAAAAACGTGCTGACCGGGCAATCCTGCTACACAAGCAAATATGCGCTCTCAGACCGTGTATACTGCGGGGAGTGCGGTACCAAATATAAGCGCACGACTTGGTCAAAGAATGGGAAAAAGAGGATTGTCTGGCGCTGCGTCAGTAGGCTGGACTATGGGACGAAATACTGCCACAGCTCTCCGACTGTGGATGAAGATAGATTGCAGGCCGCGATCCTTGCGGCAATCAATTCTGCCATGAGTGAAAAGAAGGTGCTGATCAATCAGATTGCGGGGGCCATGGAGATTGAGCTGCTCCCGGCGCTCGACAGCGCCATGAGTCTCGCGGACATCACCAGGCGCCTGCTGGAGTTGGAGCAAGAGTTTCAAACCCTGTTGGCCAAGGCCGCAGGTGACTTTGGCGATGAATCTTATACAGAAAGATTCCGGGCGTTGGCAGAAGAGATGGCGGATCTGAAAGATAAGCGCAAGAGCGTTGAAGCCAGGTGCGCAGGCCGCGAAACAGACCTCCGTATCAGACACGCCGTGGAGATCATGGAAAACAGCTCCGCCGCAATCACCATCTGGGAGGAGTCCACAATTCGCCAGCTGGTGGATTGGGTCAGAATCCTCTCCGATGAAGAAATCCTGGTCTGTCTGCACGGTCGGATTGAGATAAAGCATCGGATGGAGCAATGAATTAGCCTAAAATGTGCCAAAGTCTAATTATATTGGATTCACGCAGGCCAACAAAGTGAAACGCTAAAATGCAAACAGACCGTATGAACTTATCTTAATTTGAGAAATGCAAAAGAAAATGTGGCGTTTCTCTGAATGTATGTTATAATAAAGATCATACATGAAGGATAATTCCTAATTATCTGTCGGAAAATATAAAACCGCCGCAATCGATAGCTTTTGACTTATCCATGATTAAACTTCAAATGACATTTTTTCACTGGGATGCTTTTTTGCAAAGCCTTGGAGACTACGAAGGTGCAATAGAATCAGAAAAGCGGCTTAATGTTGATCCCTACGATCATGCAGAAAACGATAATAGTATTTATCCTATTGATTTTGAATTTGTTGGTTTAAATGAGGGCACGGCACATGGGGGAGAGCGTTTATAAAACGCCTTTCTCATGCGAACGCATCAAGGATAGTTTTCTGAGGAGGTATTGAAATGCCTGGAAGAGACTTTCACTATATTAGAGAGAAATATCTAGAAGAAGGCGCTCGAAAAGAGTTTGAAAATATCTGCTATTCTGTGATTTGCAAGCTATATCCGCAGGAGAGCGTTCACAAAATACGCCTCAATCCCGGTGACCACGGGATTGACGTTTTTAATGGGGATTTTCGAAATGAAATTAGTTGCTTTCAGTGTAAGTTTTATCTGGATTCGCTAACAGACTCTAGAAGAGAAGCAATCAGGAAGTCCTTTCGCACCTTTATTAAACAGCATATGGAAATCCCCCAAAAAAGTTGGACGCTTTGCCTTCCCTCAACGCTCAGCTATGAGGATTATGCTTGGTGGGATCGCTGGAAGGCGAAAAACGAGGAGACCTATAATCTGCAAATCAAGTTATTTGACGGCGATTTCTTACTTGAAAAGCTGAGAGATCTAGGTTTATATGATTCTATTTTTGATTACAGAGACAGTTTTGAAACCACCATCAAAAATATTCCGGCATCCGTTCCAAGCAATAATTTCTTTCATTACAGCTGCCCAAATATGCCGGGGATATATGGCCGCGATCACGAACAGCAACTATTACAAGACTTTCTTCTCGCAGAGGATCCTTTCCTGTTCTGGGTCATCTCGGGGCCGGCGGGCGTTGGAAAGACGAAACTGGTTTACAGTTTTTCAAAGCGGACCGCCTTTTCAGAGTGGCGATTTGTTTTTGTTCCCAAGCATTTGGTAAATGCACTGGCTATGCTGCAGGAATGCAATATTGCGCAAAACACATGTCTAATCTTTGACTATGCCAACGAAGTCTCTGATGATTTGTCGAGATTGTTTCAACGTTTGCTATGCTTTGATAGCAGAAATGGAACCAAACTTCGCGTCCTTCTAATAGCAAGAGAAGGTATGAAGGAAACGCATTACTATGAGAACGAGAACCCTAATTGGTTTTTAAAGATTCTGAAAGCCTCAGAATGTCTGACCAGGAAGATGTTTCAACCTGACTTCTTGGAGCTTTCGGGGATTGGGGAGGAAGATTACATAAAGTTGATTGATGCATATTGTCGAGCCTATGCCAACACTTCGCTCAACGAGACGGACATGCAGGTCATTTTGAAGTATATCTCCGATGAGCTCTCTGATCCCATCCGTAAAGTTGAACCGCTTTATGTACTGTTTTCCGTAGACGCTTTCCTGCAAGAGAAGCAACTCAACCATTGGAACAAGCAGGAACTGCTTAAAAACGTCCTCCAACGCAACCATGAAAAATGGAAGCAACATATCGAGGACAAGGAACTGTTTTTAGCGCTGTTGGACATGCTGCGATATGCAACGATAGTTGGCGAGTGGGATCCAAATAAGGGTGCACCTCGGCATCTACAAAAATCCGCCGATACTCTCTACGCTTTTATTGAGCAGGATCCTTCCAATATGATTTCTGAGTATTATACTACGCTGACGGGCAAATCTCTCTTTCGTGATCGGCACTATATTCTCTCGAGCTTGACGCCAGACATGGTCGGTGAGTTTTTTGTGCTGGATTATCTCTGCAGACTGACGCGTTTATCCAAAGATGGCTGGATTACTTTTTTTGCGGAGAACTTTGCGGAATGCAAGGATTTTTTCTTGCGCTCAATTCAGAATTATGGAGACGACCAATACTTCGGACATATGCTGGTTTCCCTATTGAAAGAAATCATTAAGTGTACTAAGGATGCTGGAAAGCACATCAATAACGATTCGTTCTTTGAAATGATAACAAGCATTCTTCGTTCCTATTATTCAAATTTCAAAGGATCTAGCGATCCCACAATCCTTGATGGGCTAACAAAATTGATAGATGATTATTCTAAAGAATATCAAGATTCCTATCAATGTTGGGCTGAGCTAAATGTTCTTCGCTACCGCAACACCAAAGATCGACTATATCACTGGAGACTCAAGCACTTTGAAATGGTGGCATCTCTTTATAGCAGATGGCCGGAGTCAATTATGATTGCACAGGAGTATATCTCTTTCCTTGGAAACCTGATCGAAGATTCGGCCGGAAAGGCTGGCCGAATCGACGAGAGGACGCAGAGATACCTTGTAGGATTTGACACATTCGTTGACAAGTATAAAAAATATGAAAGTTGGGAGGTAACGCGGAACACTCTTATCGCATGTATTACAGTCATCAGTGCGGTTAACCAGATTGAAGGCTCCAGATCATTGTCGACAAAGTATTCCAGACGAGTTAAGGAAATAATCCAAGACGACTATTCTCATGCGGATTTAATGGCATGTTACTTTGAGCATGTAGACAATTTGCTTTTACAATTGGCAAAAGCAAAAAAAGAAGAGGAGATTAAAACGACAGTCCAAAACACGAAACAGTATATTGAGCATTGCCTCAACCTCGACCCCTATTTCTGTTATTGGATCTGCCTTCCCTCCATCACACAATCCATCGTGATTTTCTGCGCGTACCATTATATAGAAGAAGCGGTGGATCTTTCGCACTATTTTTTTGCATTAACTAAAAAAGAGAGCTATATAAAGAATAGAGACTACATGGTTTTTCGTCATGAAGAAAGCGCAATTAACCGAATCTTCAAATCGAACTTTACTACTGACTTGATTAGAGAAATCTTTATCAAGGAGGCGAAACCCTTCGCTTTTTTGTCGTGATAGTTCTAATTTGGATAACCTCGGCAATAAGCAAAGTGAACAATAGCTATACGGGTATCCGACTTCGGCCTAAAATACGTTCCACAATTGTTTGCTTATATTTCAAGAAACACATCAAAAAAGAAGAGAAGAGGTATTGCAGATGTCGGCCGTTGCCACAAAGAAAGAACCTTTGACTCAAACTTTGACTTCTCTTATTGAGTACTACAATGAAGCGTTAAAAGATATTGACACCGATTTCTCGGTAGAAGATTTGTTTGAGCGTAGGTTAGCTCGTCAGTTTATCAGAGACCGTTTTCGCAAAGAAGTCAAGAATGTCAAGGTAAAAAAATGCATCGAGATGATCACTCCTTTTAGAGCTATCCACACAGTCTCAACGTTTTTGTTTGGACTTACGATAAGAAATCATTTGCAATTCAATACCCGTAACTGGCGAAGATTACCCGGTCAAAAATCACCGCAAGGAAGCTTTATCCTTTTTTGGTCATGGATATGTTTATTTCATGATATTGGGTATCATTACGAAGAGAATACCGCAAAATACAGTTCGATAGAAAGTATAAAAGACCTTATTGCGTATCTAAATATCGAACACTCCTTGCTGGAAGCAAGTAATAATAGTCAGCAGATTGAAAACTATTTCAAAATGCGCAGGAACAACGAAAAGCCAAAGCTGGATCACGGCATTGTTGGCGCCTTGCTGCTATTCGATGCTTTAATGGACTTGGCGAAAAACTCAGATCAGTATTCGGCCATAAAAGAGCACAAGGCGTTCTTTGTCAAAATATGTGATACAATTGCGCTTCACAATATGTGGCGGGCGACAGACGAGACGGTTAAGCGATACCAGCAATATGATCTTGATGTATTGATCCCCGGCAATGATCTACACCACATGATCTACTATCGGGATGATGAATTGCTCTTCCTGCTTGCGCTCGTAGATACAATTGACCCAATAAAAGCATTTTGCCAAGACGGTAGACACAAAAGTCCGAAGACAGCACCTTTTGTGTTGAACAATACATATCTTCGATTCATTCGATCTGGGGTGAAGAAATTAGTAATCACTTTTGAAGATCCTGATTTTATCACGTTTGCTAACCAGCAAATCACCTCTGATACCCCGCTTTCATCATGGCTTGGTGTGCATGTTGTTTATCCAGAAAAGAATTCTGGTGAAAAGGAACAAAAAGGAAAAGCGCTTTCTATCACAATTGATTTGCAAGGAACAGCATTTAAATCCGCGAAAAGCGCATAGGATGCTTGAAACTGAGCAGAGACAAGAGATACTAGGCCTTGTTTGAAAAATAAAACTTGCACAAACGGCAAAAATTATGTAAACTGAATATATGGGAACGAAACAGTATGAACTCACAGAAAGTGAGTGGCTTCGGATTAAAGACATGCTGCCGCCAGAACACCCAAAGGAAGGAAAACGCGGACGCCCGGCAAAATGTGATAACCGCAGTGCAATGAA
>Ga0310697_10000664_pt1 | contig 44361 bp, 45 predicted proteins | sample 172DNAGHGlowgp2_FD_203883 | JGI IMG/M metagenome (GOLD analysis project Ga0310697, IMG submission 203883) | Sheep rumen microbial communities from Palmerston North, Manawatu-Wanganui, New Zealand - 1728 DNA GHGlow gp2 (v2) (version 2) | ecosystem: Host-associated > Mammals > Digestive system >...
CATTCTGCGTTTCCTCGGCGCTCTTGCCGCTCCTCGTGGCGGTCGCCCAGCAGGTGAAGAAGTCCTCCCAGGCGGAAGTGCGGTTCCCGATCCTGTCCGCCACGGTTTCGTTCTTCTGGATGGTGATCCTCACCCGGAGTCCCGCGATGTCCATCAGACCACCCCTTCCCGTATGCCGAACAGAATCGAGCGCAGCGTCAGCGTCAATGCGTGGTGGTCGGCTTCTTCCCGATGCTCGAACAGGTAGCCCAGCGCGTACAGCACCGCCACCCGCATGGTTTCCCGGATGGCGGTAAGTTCCGCCGCGCTGTACCTGTCGGAGCGGCACTTGTCGGAATCGATGTCCGCCCACTGTTCCGGGGTCAGCCGAGCTACGTCAGCACACATCCTCTGAGCGGAGGCAAGGAGGATGCCGGTCATGGCATCCTCATCCGCAGTGTCCACCCGGAGGTACCCCTTGGCTTCATCAAGCGAAATCAGCGCCATGACCGCTCACCTCCGTTTCTCAGCCGTTGCCGTTGCCGCCGCCCATAGCCATGACCTGCATGGCCTCCGGCAGGATCAGCTTGCCGTCGACACGCTGGGTGCCGATGAAGCCCACCTGGTCGGTGACGGCGTAAAGCTCGTTCAGCCGCTTGAGGGTGCGGCTCTGGCGGTCGGCGATCCAGTAGTAGCTGAAGTCGCCGAACAGCAGCACCTTCTTGCCCGCGTCAGTCCCGGCAGTCCCGGTCAGGGCAGGCATATAGCCGCTGGTGTAGATCGGGCGGCCCAGGATGGTATCCGGCTTGCCGACCTCAAGACCCGGCTTCCAGATGTAGTTGTCGTTCTTGTCCTTCAGCAGCATCAGCTGGAGCAGCAGGGTTTCGTTGCACAGGAAAGAAGCCTTCCGGCGGTACGGGGACTTGAGGCTGTAGTACAGCTTATAGATGTTATCGAAGTGGACGGTCACCGCGTCCTCGGTGGTGTTGCCCGCGGAAGCGGTCAGGCTGGTGAGGATGCCGGTGGGCTGGCTGGAAGTGACCTGCGGATTGGCGGAAGGCCCGGTGCCGTTGATGAAAGCGTCCTCCTCGGCGTTGCCGAAACGCACGCCGAACCGCTGCGCGATGTGGGCGGCGATATTGAAGGCGCTGTCGTTCAGCAGCTCGTTGCTGACCTTGATCATGCAGCCGAGCTTGTAGGCAGACAGGGTCTCCTGGGCAAAGCTCATGTCGGACTCCTGGATGGCCGCGCCTTCCTCGATCCAGGAAGCGGAGCCGCTGTCCGTGGCGATAGGAATAGTGCGGGTGCCGGAGTTGGTGTGGATGGTGTGCGCCAGGGTGCGGAAGATGTTGTTCTCTTCAAGCCCCTGGATCAGCTGGCGCTCGAACTCGTCCGGGACGGTAAAGCCGCCGTTCTCGTTCACGCCCACGGAAAGCGCGTCGCGCACTTCCAGGCTGTTGTTGCCGCGCATCATGTCCCAGAAAGCCTTGTTGTAGGCATCGGTCGCGGTCGGACGCACGGACTTGCGGTTGTCAGCCTTGGGGTCGGCGTGGACGGGAGCGGAGGTCGGGGCGGACAGCTTGGCGTCCATCTCCATCTGGTCCTCCAGGCGCTTGATCTCATCGCCCAAGGCCTTCACGTCAGCGGCCATTTTGTCGTACTGCTCCACGGCATCAGCGGCAACAAGACCGTTCTCGTCGCGGTGCTGCTCCAGAAATGCCTTGGTCTGCTCCCACAGGGTATTGCGCTTGTTGCGAAGTTCGATAATCTTACTCATGGTAAAATACCTCCATAAAAGTAGTTGATGGCATGAAAAAAGCCGGCCCCTCATCTGAGGAAGTCCAGCTGGTTCATGAGAATCTCATAGGGCATAGCCCCGTTTTCCGTTTTGCCGTCCATGCCGATCACGGGAGCGGACGGCGGCTCCTCCGTGTCGTTCGTAACACCCAGGCGGTCGAGGATCGCCATGTCCATCACGCGGGTGGAGAAAAGCTGCGCCTCGACTGGCAGAGCGTCCGTCTTTTCCGGTTCCTCGTCCTCCTCCGGCTTTTTGCCGTCATAGAGGACTTCATCGGCAAAGCCCAGCTCTACAGCCTTTTTCGCGTTGAGCCAGGTTTCCTCCGACATGAGGTCGGCGATCCTGCCCCGGCGCAGACCGCTCTTGGCGGCGTAAGCGTTGACGATAGACTCCTTGACCTCGTTCAGCGCGGCGATGGCTTTCTCCATGTCGCGGGCGTTGCCCATAGCCACAGTGGACGGGTCGTGCAGCATCAGGAGCGCCGTCGGGGACATCTGCACCGTGTCCCCGGCCATCGCCACCACCGACGCGGCGGAAGCGGCGAGGGACGCGACCTTCACAGTGACCTTCCCGGCGTAATCCTTCAGCATGGTGTAAATCTCCGCGGCGGCGAACACGTAGGGTAGGAAAGTGCCGCCTTGCTGTATTGCTACAGTAGGTTTGCACAATCCCCCCTCCGAACCGGACTTACCCCTCTCGAAGTATCCGGCTCTCCATTTGCGTTCAATCAATTCGTTTTCCCGTGTATCTTCTTATGGCATTCCCGACATACCACAAGAGTTTTCCGTCTTTTTGCAATCATTATCTGCTCCCAGACGGCTTTTCCTTTGAGGTTCTTCACCTTATTTACATGATGAATCTCATAGTGTTCGCTATCCTCACTGCCGCAGATTTCGCACTTCTTTGCTTTCAGCCGTGCCTCGAAAGAGTTACGGCTATGGAGATGCTGTAATGTGACAATAGGAATAGTATCTGACCCTTCTTTATTAGCCGCACAATCGGCTTCGTTTGGGATTCTGGCTACCCTTGTTCCCTTTTTGGTTTCATAGGGAACACCCCAGCCCTTGCCGTCCGCATATTTGTTCCGAATCTTTTTTAAACTCGTTTTATGCTTTGAAGCAAGAGTTTTCAGACAACTGTATTCCATGAGATAACAGAAATAATGCAGATCATGGTAGTTGCTTGCGAGGTTGTAGTAGTTACAGATTCCACGCACTTCCGCGCCATACGCAGTAACAATTTCCAGGTCGGTGAGATGCAATAGCTGATTCCTGTGACAGGGAACGAGTTTTCCATCCTTGACATAGACTGCTCCATGTGAGAATAGAAATTTCTCTATCTTATCCTGCAACGGGATGTTGCGTTCCACCTTGTTGTTCAGGGTTCTGACTTTTCTCCCGGCCTTCGTCTTTTTTACCTTGTTATTCCTACGCACGCGAATATCATATCCTAAGAAACGTGCCTGCTCATTGCTATGAGTTATAAGCGTTTTTTCCGCACTTAACTCCATCTTCAAAGCGTCCGCCACAAAGGACGTTAATTCGCGCTTGATTTCCTCACAGTCCTCTTTACTTCCGACTACTCCGATGATAAAATCGTCGGCATAACGGACATAAGACAGCCGCTTGTCCGTCTGAGAAACACAAGGTGTATTCCTGAGCCGTTTTCGGGTGTTTTTCAGTTCCTTGACCAACGCCGCCTTTTCGTCTCCTTCCGCACGGTCAATCTTTGTTTTAACAGCACGGATTTCATGCTGTAGTTTGGAGTATTCTGGCGAAAACGCCCGTTCACGCGGTTTACAGAAGGTCTTCATCATCTCTGTAACTTTCTTGTCCAATTCATGCAAATAGATATTCGCTAGTATCGGGGAGATGATGCCGCCCTGTGGTGTGCCGCTAAACGTTTTGTTGTATCTCCAGTCCTCCAGATAACCGGCTTTCAGAAATTTCCAAAGCAGCTGAATAAATCGTGCATCCTTGATTTTGCCATTTACGATTGCGACCAGTGTTTCGTGGTCGATGTTGTCAAAGCAACCTTTGATATCACCTTCCACAAACCACCTTGCTCCCGTAAACTCATGCTTAATCTGTTCCAAGGCTGTGTGACAGCTCCGGTTAGGTCTGAATCCATGCGATACATCCATGAAAACGGGTTCATATACTGCTTCCAGAATCATGCGCATGACTTCCTGCACTAACTTATCCGAAAAGGTTGGAATGCTGATAGGACGCATTTTTCCGTTGGCTTTCGGAATATAGATTCTTCGGGCAGGCTTCGGCTCGTAAGTCCCATTCCTCAATCGTTCGATGATCGAATGGATATATTCCTCGCTAAAACCATCCGCCGTATCTTCATCCACACCTCTGGTAGATGCGCCGTTGTTGGCATACAGATTTTTGTAGGCGACAAAGTAGATATCTTCCCGCAACATATATCTGTACACCCGGGTAAACACTTCTTCGGGATGTTTTTGGGAATTCTCACTGATTCTCGCCAAAATCTCTATTGTTGAATTCATATGAGGCTTTCCTCTCTAATCAATTTTGATTTTGGTACACACAAACTGTCCCCCTTCGCCATGTGGACGGCGTTACCGTCCTCGGACTACTATGGGGACTCCGTTACCATGTCGGATATTCAGCGTCATCTTTCTTGCTTTTCACAGCTTGAAATTTGTCACCTTACGGCATTACGCATAGACCTTTTGGTCGTTCCGATTTAGGTAATCCTCAGTTAACGCTGTTATCAGGTGATGTGAATTGTCGGATATGCTTTCGTTTCGTTAGCACAAGGTCTCTTGCACGTGGCTTGAAGTACTGATAACCCGATGGACGGCAACTGACTCCACCGTTCTTCAAGCGAGAAGTTACAGGCACTTTCTTCTCCCCACCACGGAATGGGCACTGGAAACTCGCATTCACCAAACCCAGATTTATCCTCGTATTCACTTGTCATTGCGGTTCAGTCGTACCCGATTGCCTTTAGGTAACTTACCGCTTTCCTGCCGTGCTCTGTTCCCGTAGCAAACTTGCGTCTGCATCCAGCTTTCGCCTTTCGGTAAGGCAGGTTGACTGCTGCGTTATCGTACAGCGTAGTACCTTAATCTACTTATAACAGCGCCCTATCTGAGCGCACGTCGCCACCCGGAGAGTTGATCCAGATGGTGATCGGTCCGCTGCCGGAGAACAGCTCGTCCTTGAACATTGCCGGAGTGATGTCGTCATCAAACCAGCTCTCCTCGGCAATGGTGCCGTTGAGCTCAAGGACCCGTTCTGCGTCCGGCTCCGTTTCTGCCGTGTTCTTCCACACCCAGAACTTCTTGTCCTTCATTGGTGTTTTCCTCCTTTCCGTCACCGTTATCTGCAAAAGCTCCTGCATTACCCAGCGGGAGCATATTGCCGTTGATGAGATACAGGTCACCGCCGTCCTCGGCAGGGATGCGGTCGAGGTTTTCGAGCTCTCGGATGTCGTTGGCAGACATCCAGCCGTTCTGCCTTGCGGTGGCGTATCCGTTCATGCGGCTCTGGTAATCGCCGCGCAGCAAGCCTTCCACATTGAACTTCACGTCGTAGCGCTTCTTTTCAATGGGAGTCAGGAGCGTGCGCCGGATGGACTGTTCCCAGCGGACCACCCACGGGTCCAGCGTGTACTTCACAAACTCCAAGCTCTGCTGCTCAATATTGGAAAAGCTCGACTTCTCCAGATCGCCCACCATATGCGGAGGGACCCGGAAAATTCGAGCTATCTCGTTGATCTGAAACTTTCTGGTTTCGAGGAACTGTGCCTGCTCCGGCGAGATGGAGATTGGCGTGTATTTCATGCCTTCCTCCAAAACGGCGATCTTGCCGGAATTGGCGCTGCCTCCAAACTGGCTCTGCCATGCCTCACGGACCTTCGTCGGGTCTTTGATGGTGCCGGGATGCTCCAGCACACCGGAGGGAGCTGCGCCGTTGGCAAAGAACTTAGCACCGTATTCCTCGGTGGCGATGGCAAGCCCGATGGCGTTTTTCGCCATTGCGATAGGGCTGTAGCCCACGAGACCGTCAAAGCCGAGGCCGGGAATATGCAGCACGTCGGAAGGCCGCAGGATCACGGTGTTGCCTTTCATCGTCGGCGCTTCATCCGTAGACCGGGTATAGCTGTAGTAGAGCTGGCCCTTGTCGTCACGGTCCACCGTCATCTTGTTTGGCATCAGTGGGTAGAGCGCGACCACTTCATCTTTGCCATTTCGGATTACCTGCGCATAAGCGTTGCCCCACAGGAGCAGGTGCGTCATGAGCGTCTCCCGGAAGACGAAGGAGCTCATCTCCGGATTGGGCTCGTCGTGGAGCAGCAGGTACAGCGGGTGGTCGATGGCTTTTTCCTTGCCGCCGTCCTCCTTATATCGGTACAGCTGCAGCGGGAGTCCTGCGATGGCCTCCGAGAGAATCCGGACGCAGGCGTAGACCGCAGTCATCTGCATTGCGGACCGCTCCGTCACAACCTTGCCGGAGGTAGAGCCGCCGAGGTAGAAAGCGTAGCTGCTTCCTGCCGTTCTGTCGGTAGGCTTGTCGCGGGAGCGAAATAGTCCTGAAAAGATACCCATATGGATCACCGTCCTTTCCGTCAAACGAAAAGAAGACCGCGAGTGTCATAGACGCTTTCCTTGGTGTCGTTGCCGCAGCGGATGGCGCGGTCCAGACCCATGATCGTAGCGATGGCACCGTCGATCTTCTCAGTCGATTTTTCTTTATCAGCTTTGATGTTGCCAGCCGGGTCCGTGCGGATATAGATGTTGTCCATCATCCAGCGCAGGACCGGGTGGCCGCCGTGCGCGATTTTCTTTTCGAGCACCAGCTTCATGAGCTCCTTCGTCGGAGGGCTCATATCCTTGAAGCCCTGACCGAAGGGCACCACGGTAAAGCCCATGCCCTCCAGGTTCTGAACCATCTGGATCGCTCCCCAGCGGTCAAAAGCGATCTCCCGGATATTGAAGCGTTCACCCAGCTGCTCGATGAATTTCTCGATGTAGCCGTAGTGGACGACGTTGCCCTCCGTGGTCATCAGGAAGCCTTGCCGCTCCCAGACCTCGTAGGGCACATGATCGCGCCGGACCCTAAGATCCAGCGTATCCTCCGGGACCCAGAAGTATGGCAGCAGGACATACTTGTCATCCTCATCCAGCGGCGGGAACACCAGCACGAAGGCTGTGATGTCCGTTGTCGAGGAGAGGTCCAAGCCGCCATAGCAGACGCGGCCTTCCAGATCGTCCTCGCTGACCGGGAAGGCGCAGGCGTCCCATTTCTCCATCGGCATCCAGCGCACGGCCTGCTTGACCCACTGATTAAGCCGGAGCTGCCGGAAGCTGTTCTCCTCACCGGGATTCTGTCTGGCAGAGTCGCAGGCGGCTTTCACCTTGTCGATGCCGACCGTTATGCCGAGGGACGGATTGGCTTTCTTCCAGACCTTCGGGTCCGTCCAATCCTCGGATTCATCCGCGCCGTAGATCACCGGGTAGAAGGTCGGGTCGATCTTCCTGCCTTCGAGGATGTCTTTGGCTTTCTGGTGCGTTTCATAGCAGATGGAGTGGGTGTCCGTGCCTGCCGTCGTGATCAGGAAGTACAGCGGCTGCATACGAGCATCGCCGGAGCCCTTGGTCATAACATCAAAGAGCTTCCGGTTGGGCTGGGTGTGCAGCTCATCGAACACGACACCGTGAATGTTGAAGCCGTGCTTGGAATAGGCCTCCGCCGACAGCACCTGATAGAAGCTGTTCGTCGGCGTATAGATGATCCGCTTCTGGGAGGCCAGTATCTTCACGCGCTTTGAAAGTGCCGGACACATCCGGACCATGTCCGCAGCGACCTCGAACACGATGGAGGCCTGCTGGCGGTCAGCCGCGCAGCCGTAGACCTCGGCGCGTTCCTCACCGTCACCGCAGCAAAGCAGCAAGGCGACCGCAGCGGCCAGCTCGCTCTTGCCCATTTTCTTCGGGATCTCCACGTAGGCCGTATTGAACTGCCGGTAGCCGTTGGGCTTCAGGATTCCGAAGAGGTCCCGGATGATCTGTTCCTGCCAGTCAATGAGCTCGAAGGGCTTTCCAGCCCATGTGCCCTTGGTATGGCAGAGGTTTTCGATGAAGGCGACCGCGAAGTCCGCAGCATCCTGATCGTAGTAGGAATCCTTAGCCTTGAACGCTGTCGGCTTGTACTTCTTCAGTTTCCTCATCATCCGTTTCATCACCTTCTTCCTCATAGGGGATCAGCCATGACGGGTCCGATACGAAAGCGTCATAGGGCAGGTCCTTCCTGTCGATTTTGAATTTCATATCGGCCTCCAAGGCATAAAAAACAGCCGCTGCCGTCATTGGCGCGACTTGTACAAAAACGTGCTATACGAGCAAAAGGCCCTGTGTGGGCCTCCTGCCGGGTACCGCCTTTACTCGTTCAGCAGGTACCGGTAGGTTCCTTTCGGATTCTGGGTGGTCTGCTCATCGTCCAGAAGCCGGAGCGTGGCGTCGAACCGGCGCTTCAGTTCCTTCTTGATCAGGCGCTGGGCCGTTTCCCGGTCCTTCTGGTTGATCCGCTTGGCTTCCCAAGCGTAGGCTTCGATCAGCTCCTCGGTGGTCCAAAGCCTGTAATCGCAAATCCCTTCTAATCTTGCTCTGCTTGCCATGCTCGTGTCCTCCTTACGGTCTTTCAACATCCACCAGCCAGCTGGCTTCCGGGTGGGCCTCGCCGGTGGCCTTCTCGATCCGCATCTCGTCATCCATGATGTAGTGCAGGTGCTTGCCGACCTTGATGAACCGGATGCTTTCGTATCCCGGAATGTCGGTGCGGAGGACCTTGGCCCTGCGGCTCTCGCCGTCGTAGCTCTTGCCGTCCCAGCCGCCGAAGGTGAAGGTGACCGTCTCGCGGGTCTTGGTGAAGTGGGACTCGAACTCGGCGCGGGTGATCGTGGTGTTGTAGTTGCCCAGCGTGAAGTGGTTCCTGAGTGTGTAAGCGTTCGTCATGGTGGTGTACCTCCGTTTGTGTTGTTTTCCTTTCGGTAGTGTATTAATCACTCTAAACGGAGGATATAGCAAGTTATATCTGGCCGTTGATCGGCCATAATCTACACAAATTACCGGAGCCGGATTTGTGTACATTATGAACGACCAACAGAGCCCGTAGGCTCCGTGGTGCGGCGGCGTTTTGCTTTACAGCCGCTCGATCTGGCAGGTCATCCCGTCTACATCTACGATGCGGTAGGTCCGGCCTCGCCATTCAATTTCCCGGATGCGGACTCCGGTGTAGGCGTTGCTGCGCTGCCGGTCGGAAAGGACCGTGCCGTGGACCTCCATCCAGTCTGCGAGGTGTCCCATCAGGCGGGACTCGCGTTCCATCTTGTCAGCGTAGTTCATCCCGGCACCTCCTTCAGTTCAGGCTGAAGCGGATGCCCATGACCTCGGGGGGTTCCTCGTCTCCCCAGCGGGTTTCCTGCCGGGTGATGGTGCAAAGGCCGGTCATCGTGCAGCCCTGCGCGGCAAAGGCGTGGAGGTTTTCCATCACCGCCGTGCTCTGGTTGGTGTAGACGAAGGTCTCGATCCCGGCGCTGCGAAGGGCCTCAATGAAGTCCGCGACCTCCTTATCCCAAAGGAAGTCGTCCATCTCCAGCTCGTCCTCCTTGCGGGAAAGGCTCTGTGCCCATGCGCGGTAGGCCTTGCTGACTCCCGACTCAAAGGGGAACTTGGCTGCGGCGTCCTCCTCGTACCAAGCCTTGAGCTCGTCGCTGTCCCAGCCGAGGGTGTCGATGATCTGCTGCTTGCGAGCCTGACGCTCGACTCTGGCGGCCTCCCAATCGTGGCCGATCCGCTTGAGGTTCTCGAAGTAGGCATTGTTCTTGCTCATCATGGCGTCTCCCTCCTTAGTGCTGCATCGCCCATGCGATGGCGTGTCCGTCGTCCTCGAATTCGACCGCGCTGGCGGCGCTCAGGCCAATCGTGCCCTCGCAGGAATGGTCGTCGCTCAGGAATTCGTAGGTGGCTCCGAAGTAGCAGGGCTTGTTCTTGCCGTTGTAGTAGTACCCGGCGAGCAGGACCTTGTCTCCGAAGTTCAGGACCTTGCTCCAGCGGCATTCGAGGTCCTCCGGAGTGGTGGGGTTCGGCAGCCTGTAGGTTCTCATTGCCTCGTTGATCGTCATGGTGGTGTACCTCCGTGTGTGAATTCCGCAGGGTGTTCCCTTGCGGTAGTGTATTAATCACTCTAAACCGGAGATATAGCAAGTTATTTGTGCCGGATTCCTGAACATATTTTGCACAAGGATCGCGACCTGAAATTGTGTAGTTTACTACGACCAAAAGAGCCTCCTGCGGCTCTTCTGGCTGCGAGGATCAGGCCTCGCCGGTCAGGATGAAGTGGACGTACTCGCTGCGGTGGTCTTCAAGGAAGGTGACCAGCTCGAAGAAGTCCCGTTCGTAGGCCAGCCGCTGGACCACCGGCAGGTCAAACATGTTCGTGAGGCCGGTGTCCCGGATGGCAAGGATCTGCTCCCGGATGGTTTCAGTCATCTGCGGCCACCACCTTCCGGACCACATCGACTCCCCAGATCACGTTCAGGCCGGAGCCGTTGTCCCAATCCACCAGCAGGCTCCCGGTGTCGTCGACTCCGGTGACCGTGCCGTGGGTGCCCATCGGCGGTGCCTGCGCGTCGTCCATCTGGACCAGCTCCACGCGGGTGCCGCGAGGGTAGGTGCTGCGCAGGTGCGCGAGCTGTTCAGGCCGGATCATCTTCATGCTGACACCTCCTCGGTTGCCTCGGCGCTGGCCTTGGCGGCATCACGCTTAGCCTTCTGGGCTGCGGAGAAGGCGTCGGCCTTTTCCTTGTTCGGGAAGGCTGCGGTTCCGGAGAGGCGCTTCATCAGGATCTTCCGGTGGGCCTTGCTGTCGCTGCCGATGAAGCCCAGCCGGAGGAGGAAGCACCGGAAGGCGTACTTTTCGCTTTCCACCTCGGTCTCGGTGGCGGTGACCCGCGTGGCCTCCTTGGCCATCTTGCAGAGGGCTGCGATCAGACTCATGTAAGCCTGCGTCTCTTCCGGCTCCGGCATGCGGTCCCACCAAGGGAACTCGACTCGGTCTTCGGTCCTGCGAATCGTCAGGCAGGCGGCGTCGGTGGCCTTCTTGATCAGGCGAGCCTTGCTGTCCACCAGCTTCTGCAGGCGGTCGAGGCTGTCCGGGTTGAAGCCGTCCAGCGGCAGGCTGACCGTCAGGCCCTCAGCGTCATCGCCGGTCTCTTCCTCGGCAGCGGCTTCCTGCGGCTCCGTGGCCGCCGTGTCGGCCTCCTGCGCGGGAGTCTCGAAGGGCTCCAGCAGGCCTTCCTCGGCCAGCGTCATGAGCGGCTGCAGGTCTGCGTCTTCGGGAACCGTGATCGTTCCGTCCTTCTCGATGAAGTAGGGTCCGACCTCGTAGGCGCATCTGGGAACCTTGGTGTAGCGGGAGGTCCCGCCGATGATCTCGGCCAGCCTCTGGGCTGCGGCCTTGCGGTTGTCGGTTGCGAGCTTGATGTTTGTCATGGTAATGTACCTCCGTTTTTTGAATGTCCCGTGGGTCCGTTCCCTTCGGGTAGTGTATTAATCACTCTAAAGGCCTGTAATAGCAAGTTGTATTTCTCGAAAAATGGCTTATTTCAGGCCTTTCCGGGACATTCTACCTATTACACAAAGAAGCGCCGGAGGTGTTGTGCAGTTTACGATTTGGACTCGACTTCCTTGACCAGATCGGCGTACATGAGCTTCTTGCCGTCACGCTCCACATACACCTGATCCTCGTTTCCGAAGTCCTCCACATACCGGCGAAGGATGACGGAGGCGTACTTGGGATCGAGCTCCATCATGCAGCAGGTGCGTCCGGTCTGCTCACAGGCCATCATGGTGGAGCCGGAGCCTCCGAAGGTGTCGATCACGATGCTGTTCTCCTGAGAGGAATTGGTGATCGGGTAGGCCAGCAGGTCCAGAGGCTTGCTGGTCGGATGGTTCTCATTCCGCTTGGGCTTGTCATAGTTCCAGATGGTGGTCTGCTTCCGGTCGGCGTACCACGGATGCTTGCCGTTCTGCAGGAATCCGTAGAGAACCGGTTCATGCTGCCACTGGTAATCCGAGCGGCCCAGCACAAGGCTGTTCTTCACCCAGATGCACACACCGGCGAGATGGAATCCGGCGTCAATGAAGGCCTTGCGGAAATTGAGCCCTTCGGTGTCGGCATGGAACACATAAGCCGCACCGCCTTTTTCCAGCACACCGGCCATCGCCTGAAAGGCTGCCAGCAGAAACTGGTAGAACTCGTCGCCCTTCATGGAATCGTTCTGGATGGCAAGGCCGCTGGAGCTCTTGAAGGAAACTCCATAAGGCGGGTCCGTCACGATCAGGTTGGCGCGTTTGCCGTCCATGAGCTTTTCGACATCCTCGGCCTTGGTAGCATCACCACACAAGAGCCGGTGCCTGCCCACGGTCCATAGGTCGCCGGGTTCCACAAAGGCGGCTTTCTCCAGCGCAGCGGAGAGGTCGAAATCATCATCGTGCGATTCCTCCTCGTCACTGCCGTACAGGGCCTGAAGCTCCTCATCGGAAAAGCCGGTGAGCGACAGGTCAAAGGCCTGCTCCTGCAGGGCCTCAATCTCCACGGCCAGCAGGTCCTCGTCCCAGCCAGCGTCCAGCGCGGAGCGGTTGACGGCGAGGATGTAAGCCTTTTTCTCGGATTCGGTCATGCCGGTCAGCATCACATACGGAAGCTCCGTCATGCCCTCGGCCTTGGCTGCCTCGACGCGACCGTGGCCGGAAAGAATGGTGAAGTTCTCATCGACCTCCACCGGGTCACCATAGCCGATGCCGCGATAGATGGAGCGGAGCTTATTGATCTGCTCTTTGCTGTGGGTCCTCGCATTATTGGCATAGGGTATGAATTTGTCGATTGGTGCCATCGGGTAGTCCTTGGCAAATACCTTTATTTCACTCATCAATACAGCCCCCATTCCGCAAAAGCCTCGAAGCCGCCGACGATCCGGATGTACTCTCTGGCTTCCTCCACGATCTCGCTGTAGGGCAGGCCGTCCACGGTATCATCACCGATGGCGCAGGAGAGCTCCACCGGCTCGCCGGTACACTGGGCTTTCAGGAAGGCGTGGATGTTGACAGACACATCTGCTTTGGAGAGGTCCTTGCCGTGCAGGCCGCCTCCGGTCACCGAGTCCGCCATGTCGCTGCCGAGCTTCCGGTTGGTAGCGCCGGTATCCACATCCGTGCCACCAGTCCAGTCACCGAGCGGGTTGATTGTCGCACCGCCGTATTCCAGCTTCAGCTCATCCGAGGGAGCGTTGCTCTGGCAGATGATCAGGCGGCTGCCGTCCAGAATGTACTTCCCGTCAGATGTGTATTTCTCATAAATCTGGTGGGCGATGTTCGAGAGCAGGACCTGCTCCGGCGTCAGCGGCATGCCCTTGAAGATGCCGTTGTCACCGCATCGGACACCGTCCGCCTGATTGGCAGAGAGGTGCTTATCCTGCGGGACGATCACGATGTCAGGCTTTACGCTCCCGGCAATGCGGTCAATCGCGGCAGCGATCTCATCCTCCCGGAGGAGGGCAGTCGTTTCAATGATCACATGGCAGGCACCGTGGCCGATGAGCACCTCCACAGCGATCTTCGGGTTTTCTTCCGTCGCATACGCCAGATCCACGATGGCACCGGCGATGCGGTCTGCCACCTTGTCCGGGTGGCTCGGATTCACTTTTTCAATCATCTGGTTTTACTCCTTGCGCGTAATAGTTTTTCCATCGCGTCATCCTGCGGCGAGCCTTCGTAGGCCGTTGTGCAGTTCTGCTTCACGATGTCGAATATCTCGTACCAGAGCAGGTTGGCCTGCTTCTGAAAGCTGAGTGCCATCTGCACGAAGGGACTGGCAATCGGTGCCTGCGTGGTCGGGTGCTTGCCCAGCAGGCCGAATTTGCTGACGGCCTCCGAGCACTGGATGTATCTCGCAAAGGCCTCGGAGTAGCTCTCCACCAGCCTTGGGTTTACCAGCCGGTCGCAGCCGCGTTCCTTCAGCCAGCGGATGGTCTCTGTAAAAATGATGTCCGCACCGAGCGGCTCACCGTCGCGCTGCTTGGCAGACAGGTAGCTACTGGGATGAGGCATGTCCGCGCCGGGTAGGTCAGGAACCGGACCGTAATCATCCGTGCCATCAAGCTCGGCAATGGGAAGGTCCATGACCTGCGCGGCTTTGCCTCGTGCGATTTTATCGGCAAGGGCATCCGGCTTATCGCCTGCGCGGACGCGCCTGCCGCCTCTGTTGGTTCCGTCTTTCGCCACGTTTCTCACCGCCTTTCTCGTGGGTCGGGGTCAATACCCTGTTTGAACCGGGATTTTTGCACGCGAGAGGGGGCGGCGGTCTGTGGGGCAATGCCTCGTAGAGATCTGACCGGCCCCACCCATCGACTGACTCATCAGTAGTGGTACTCAGGAAACTGATCCTCGGTCCGCGTCTTGACATCATGGTGATGCTTGCACAAGGGCTGCCAGTTGTCCTGATCCCAGAAGAGCACCGGGTCTCCTCGGTGCGGCTTGATGTGGTCCACCACCGTGGCCTTGACGTACCTGCCTTCGCACTGGCACGCTGCGCACAGCGGGTGGGCACGAAGGAAAGCTCTCGACAGCCTGCGCCAGCGGGAGCCGTAGCCACGAGCAGAAGCGGACCGGACCTCTTCCGGGTGTTGTCCCACGTGCTCGTCACAGTATTTCTGTCCCTTCGGCACCAGCTTGGGGCAGCCGGGATGCCTGCAGGGATGATCCGGGAAGTAAGGCATCACCGTCACCGCCTCTCCAATAGAAAAGGCCAGAGCCGGTTTCCCGGTCCTGACCTTGGATTTTTCGCATCTTAATCCTATCATAAGACGCTACTCTCAATCTCTCTCATTTCCTCTCATGCTGATCGGGCATCGAGAATTTCCGTTACGGCAGCCAGTGCCGAGTCGTGCATCCGGTAGATATGCTGGATGCTGTAGTGCATCTCCACGGCGATCTTCTCCCAAGACAGGAAACAGAGATACCGCTTCTCCAGCAGGGTCTGAAGCTCCACGTCATCCACGGCTTTGATGGTTGACATGATTTCCTTCTTCAGCTCCACCAGCTCATTGATGTCGTCCTTCAGTCCTTCCTGCACTTCGATGATCTTCAGCACGCAGCGCTCCACCTTGGAAGAGCCGTGGTTGGGATTCCTCGGCATATCGGAGAACACCGCCGTGCAGCTGGTGGCCAGCTCCCGCAGGGAATCGATCTGCTGGATCTTTGACTTGATCCGCATGTCCAGAAACCGTGCCTGACCCAGATAGGTTTTAGTAGTCATATTGCTTTTTCTCCTTCCGCAGCTTAGAGATGAGGAGGTCCGGGTCGACGCTTGTCAGCACACCAAACCATGCGGAGCGGAAGAAGCGCTCGATTTCTTTCAGTTCCCGCTCATCATCGGTCATCCGGTAGTCCTTCACCGCCTGAAGGACGATGGCGTTGGCGAGCTCCTGATAAGGGTCCATTTTCGTACCTCCGAAATTGTGGTCCACTCGGATTGGCACGGATTGTCGAATGTTGTCGAAGATTGTCTCAGATTTTCAGGTCCGCTTTGACTGCAGCGATCAGCGCGGCCTGCGTTCGGTCCTTGGCCTGCAGGGCACGAAGGATCTGCTCATCAATGGAGTCGGCTACCGTCAGGTGCTGGACGATGACCGTCTCGGAGGTTTGGCCCTGCCGCCACAGCCTTGCGATGGTCTGCTGGTAAAGCTCCAAGCTCCATGTCAACCCAAACCACACGAGGCTGTTGCCGCCTGCTTGCAGGTTGAGGCCATGTCCAGCAGAGGCCGGGTGAATCAGCGCCACTGGCAGCTCACCGGCATTCCATCTGCGGATGCTTTCGGAGGAGTCCAGCTTGGAAAACGGGATGTGCCTTGCATGGAGCCGCTGCATGATCCGCTGCAGGTCGTGCTGGAACCAGTAGGCCACCAGAAGCGGTTTCCCGTTGGCGGCTTCGATCAGGTCCTCCAGCGCATCCAGTTTCTTGGAATGGATCTCGTTGATCTCACCGGCGTCGTCATAAATCGCACCGTTGGCCAGCTGGCAGAGCTTTCCGGAGAGGGCAGCTGCATTGGCAGCGGTGATTTCCTTTTCCGGCAGCTCCAGAACAAACTGTTTTTTCATCTCGTCATAGGCTTCCTGCTCATGCGGGTCCAGATAGACCTTGTAAGCAGTGGAGATGAGCTCCGGCATCTTCAGGTGGTCGGTGGACTTCATGGAAATCGTGATATCCGCGATCTGCCGGTAGATGGCTTCCTCCGCGCCGGGTAGAGGCTTGTAGCTGTAAACGATCTGACCGTTTCCCTTGTCCGGCATGAAATACCGCTGCCGGTAGTGGGTGATGAAGCGACCGAGGCGCTTGCCAAGATCGATGACCTTGAACTCGGCCCAGAGGTCCATCAGGCCGTTGCTGGCGGGAGTACCGGTCAGGCCAACCACACGGTTGATCAGAGGCCGGACCTGCATCAGAGCCTTGAAGCGCTTTGACTGGTGGTTTTTGAAGGAGGACAGCTCGTCGATCACCACCATGTCGAAGTCGAAGGTGAAGCCGCTGTCGTAGATCAGCCACTGGACGTTTTCCCGGTTGATGATATAGATGTCGGCCTTCGCCTCAAGGGCAGCCTTCCGCTCGGCCTCGGTGCCCACGGCCACGGAGAAGGTCAGGTGCGACAGGTGGTCCCATTTCCCGATCTCCGCAGGCCACGTATCCCGCGCCACCCGGAGCGGTGCGATCACCAGCACCTTGTGGACCATGAAGCTGTCGAACAGCAGGTCCGCGATGGCTGTCAGGGTGATGCTCGTCTTCCCAAGGCCCATGTCCAACAGCACGGCGGCAAACGTGTGACTCTCGATGTAGTCGATGGCGTATTTCTGATAATCATGTGGATCGTATCTCATCGAGGATTCCTCCAATCTGCTCCGGTGCGTCAAGGGTGAAGACCTTGAAGCCCAGCCGCTTCAGTAATCGGTGTCTGGCTACCTGCAAAGGCCTCGGCACCTTGCCGGGTGCCTTGACCTCCACGAAGCCGATCCGGCCACCCGGCAGCAGGACCAGCCGGTCCGGCATACCATCAAAGCCGGGACTTACAAGTTTCGGTGCGATCCCTCCGATGGCCTTAGCCGCCATGACGAGCTGGTGCTCTATTGTTTTTTCTCTCATAAGGGTTATCTCCATCAGAAATGTGAGTGCGGTGTAGGTCGATGTACCTCATTTCCAAGACTATTCTTATAGGCCATTTTTCAAGGTCCTAAGAGAACTCTTAGAGATGACCTTCATCGACCTACACCAGAACGGTTATTTCAGGAATTCCGACTTCAGCTGCAAGCCATAAACCGTGATACCAGCTTTGGCTCTTTTGCGCTCAAAACCGGCGCTCTCCAGTGCCACATAAAAATCTGTTGTGCTGCGAGTATACTCGCCCACCTGCATGCAATAGCTGCGGTATGCGTTGTAAAGCTCACCGGATTTCTCCATATAGGCCTGATCCAGCTCGCAGCATTCATCGATGAAATGGCCGAGCCAGTCGTTGTTCTCACGGTACTTGGCAATGGCGTCCTGAACCACCTGCGGCTGCGTGATATGGTAGTCCTTGGCGATCACGCGCTTGGCTCCCTCGATGATCCATGTCAGGATCGCGCCACCGGCCTTGTCGTACAGGTAGTCGGCGTAGTTCTTGATGTCCGAGTTGCCTTCGATCTTTGCATTGAAGGGGATGACGATCAGACGACGCCATGTCCCTGCATCAATCGCACCGACCTTGGGCAGATGGTTGGTATAGAGCACGAGGGTGTGGCTGGGCACATAGGAAAACGGGTCCTTGTACTTCTTCTCGGCGTAGATCTCGTCGGTGGAGCAGAGCTGCTTCACGTTGGAGGTGTTTAGTCGCATGCCTTCCTCCAGCTCGGCGGCGATGATGAGACGTTTGCCCTTGGCCTCAGCCAGCTCCGGCTTGACATTCCGCTTGCAGCCGACCGTCAGGGTATCGGCGGACATGTTGCCGCTGTAGGTACCCAGCACACGGGAGACGGTATTCCAGAAGGTGGACTTGCCGTTGCGGCCTTCACCGTAGGCGATGATCAGCGCTTCGATATAGACCTTGCCAATGGCGGCGAGGCCCACGATCTCCTGCACATAGCCCATGAGCTCGGTGTCACCGAGGAAGAAGGTGTCCAGTGCGGCGTCCCAGATATCCTTGCCGGTATCGGACGGGTCCACGGAGGTCATCTTCGTAATGAAGTCTCCGGCGCAGTGTTCGTGTGCATCGGCAATACCCACGCGCAGGTCATAGGTCCCGGACGGCGTGTTCAGCAGGAACTCATCCGCGTCCAGCTGCTTCTGGTCGATCTCCAGCTTGGGACGGGCTTCCTTCAGCGCAGAGGTGATATACTTCGAGTCCCGGCGCTTGATGGCATAGTTCCGGTAGGTGGTTGCGATCTCGTATTTCTGGAAGGACCGCGCCTGCTGGGAGTTGAAGGCGGCGGCAGCACGCTTGGGCCCCATCGAGGCCAGAAGCTCCCATGCGCCGTTGGCGACCATCTCATCGGTGGCTTTCTTGATCTCGGTTTCAGCCTCCTCAAGCTGCCTGTCGGTGAGCTCCTGCGCCACGGCCTGCGACTTGGGTTTGGATTCCTCCCAGAATCTGCCGTTGTAGACGATGTAGTCGGTGGACGGGCTGTAGCGGAGCTTCTCTTCATACTCCCGCGACAGAACCACGGCTTGCCCGACGTCAGAGTAGTCGCTGGGCTTCAGCTGCAGGTCCAGATTGTATTTCTCAGGCGGGATGTAATCCTCCTGATCGGCCACCTTGCCATAGAAGCGGAGGGCACTGCGCCAGATGGCGTCGAGCTCTGTCTGCTCCAGCGGCGGCACGCACTTGTCGGCCAGCTCGGAGAAATGCTGTCTGGCTTCCTCGGTGTTGCCGTAGCGCTTCAGGATCTTCCCGGCGAAGTGGGACATGGTGGCGTTCCGGCTTCCTTCCTCAATGACAAGATCGCCATACCGGCCACCGTCCATGTCAGCATCAAAATCATCGTCTGCGAGGAAGGTGGTCAGGGTCATGGGACCGTCGAAGATCTCCACCTGCGGGCTCTTGGTGCCGAAGAAGAATCTGGCGGCATCCAGCGCCTTGGTGTCGAAGTACGGGAAGATGGTGTTCACCAGCTTTTTCAGGCTGGCATACTGCTCAGCGTCGGTTACCGGGTCAATGGCGAAGAACACATGGAACTTCGGTCTCGCCGGTTTGCCGTTTTTCACCTTCATGTGGTTGCGGCTGTAGTGGACCGCAAAGGCGACACCGGGAAAGGCATCCGCGATGTCGGACGGATACTTCCAGTCTTCCGGGTCCTCACTGTGGTCGTTGTCGCAGTCCACCGGCAGGCAGTTGCTGCCGATGAAGTTATCGTTGTTCCGGTAGCTGCCCTTGTACTCAGCGCAGACATAATCCTTATTGACGGCCTGCGCGAGGGAAGCCTTGTCGGTAATCTCGACCGCATGCGGATACAGGCAGTTTCCCGCCTGTCCGATGCAGTCCGCGTGGTAGATGGTAAACATTAGTCGTATACCTCCTTTGCCTGATCCTCCAGCACTTTGGTGATGAACTTCAGTGCGCGGATGATGGTTTCCAGTTCGCAGTCGCCGCCAAGGGTGACCTCAAGACCCTCATCGCCATCAAAGCCGTGGGCCTTCACGCGGATGTCCGTGCTGCCGCAGTCGGTGATGCGGAAATAGGTGCGGCTGCCATGACCGGAGTCGCCTCCCTGATAACCGTTGGTCCCGGCTTCGACGCTGAGCACGTTGGCGCTGTAGATCTCCCGCGTATAGGTGGTCACATCCATCCCGTCAATCTTGCGGGTGTTTTCTTTAATCTCGTACATCCTGTACCTCCTTGAAATCGTCGGTGAAGTAGCGCAGGCGGTAGTTCTTCCAGCGTGCCCTGCGGATCTCGGCAGCCATACCGGAGCTGATCCGGTCACCGAAGACCCATACCTCAGAGCACTTGCTCATGATCGCGTTACCGAAGAACAATCCGAGCCTGCGTTCCTCCGGATCGTCATCGTTCAGGAACTGAGGAAACAGCAGGTGCGGTGCGATGGGGATGTATCCCGCGTCCACGGCATACCGGCTGTACCGTTTTGCAGCCTCCACGTTTTTCTCTATGTCTCCGGCAAAGGGAGAACAGATGTAGACGATGGGCCTGAATGCACGAAGCGCACGGTGTTCGTTTTCCACAAGGGTGAGCGCCTCGTATGCTGTCGGGTCCTGATAGCCCTCAGCGTTTTTCATATCAATACTCATTCCGTAACCTCCAATCCGATGGGAGCACCGCCATCTGGTACCCACTGGACAAATGCTCCCAAGGTGGTCCGCATAAGATTTAATCTTTCCTGTAAAAATTGGTCTCGTAGCCATCGGCGCGGAGCTGGAGCCCTTCAGCCCAAGGCGGCGTTCGACCCATCTGCTCACATACCGCCTGCAGCGACATGCGTGGGTCGGCCTCGATCACCAGCTCATCGTGGATATGCATAGTGATGAAGCAGTGCGACAGTGTCCGCATGGCATAGCAGAGGATGTCACGGGAAGTGGCCTGCACGATGTTCTCGACGAACTTCGGACCGTAGCTTTCCAGCCGCTCCCACTTCTTGGTGCTGCCGGTGCCCTCGTAGGTGATGCAGTCTCCTCCGAACTGGTTTGTGCCAATTTTCGGTTTCACGTAGGCCAGCTTCCTCCCGGAGGGCAGGGTGATAAAGAGCATCCCGCTCCGGTAGGCAAACTGCACACCGGCGACCTCACTGTCGATGCGTTTCTGGACAGCGTTCATAGCGGCGCGGTCCACGTCCCACCAGAACTCCACGATGTTGGGATTGGAGGAGCGCCACATGCTGACCAGCGGCTGGAGTTCGTCTTCGGACAAGCCCATCTCGATGGCTCCCATTGCTTTCAGGGCACCAACCGAGCCGCCGTAACCGAGCGCCAATTCTGCAATCTTGCCTTTTTGCCGCAGGTGGCCGTTGACGCCATGCTTCTCCACCGGGACCTTGAACATCTGACTGGCCGAGGCGCAGTAGATGTCACCACCGTTTGCGAAGACCTCCTGACGCCAGACCTCACCGGCAAACCACGCCAGCACTCTGGCCTCGATGGCCGAGAAGTCCGCCACGATAAACTTGCAGCCTTCTTTCGGCACGAAGGCCGTCCGGATCAGCTGCGAGAGCGTGTCCGGCACATCCTCGTAGAGCATCTCCACGGCGTCAAAGTCACCGGCGCGGACCAGACCACGGGCCTGCCCCAGATCCGGGAGATGGTTTTGCGGCAGGTTTTGCATCTGGATGATGCGGCCTGCCCAGCGACCGGTCCGGTTGGCTCCGAAGAACTGAAACATCCCACGGGCACGGCCATCAGCGCAGACTGCCTTCTGCATGGCCTGATACTTTCGGACGGAGGACTTGGCGAGCTGCTGGCGGAGCAGGAGCACCTTCTGCAGCTTAGGCGGTGCGGTCTTCAGGACCTCAGCCACTTCCTTTTTGCCGAGGGATTCCATCTCCAAACCGTGGTCTGCGAGCCACTGCTTCATTTGGATCACGCTGTTGGGATTCTCCAGAGAGGTCAGGTCCTTCATGGCATCGGTGAGCTCCTTTCGGGAGCGGGTGTCCATGTCGATGGCCTGCTGAACCAGATCCATATCCAGTGCCACACCTCTGTCGTTGATCTCCTGATCGAGGTGGTATTCCTCCCAGATGCTGTCCGGGACCGGGAACTTGGCCAGCCGGTTTTGGATGGACTGTTCCACCTCCACATCTCGGCAGTTATATCGTTTGAAGGCAGCCCACTTGTCCGGTGCGTGCATTGGCAGGTTCCGGGTCCGGCCACCGTTGGTCTTCGTCGGCGCACAGGGTTGGCAGAAGTATTTGATGAGGTCCTTGCCCTCGGAGAGCTTCTGCTTGTCCAGCCCCAGCACGGCACCGACGCCTTCCAAGGAGAGAGGCAGGCCCATCGTGGCGGACCAGATCATGGTGCAATGCCAAGCTGCCGGGTCCAGATAGTTGCCGACCGTATCCTGCGGAATGCTGTAGCCGGTGTTGTCGAAGCCGCCGTGGTCCCGGAGCCAGCGCGACAGGCAGATGCGCTCAAACTGCGCGTTGAAGGCCCACTTGATCACGGTGTCATCCGTCAGCGCGGCCACGATCTCTGAAGGCAGCTCCTCGCCAGAGAGTAGGTCCACCACCTGCACCGGACCGCCGTCCACGGAGTAGCCAAACAGCAAAATGTCGAAGTCCGGAGCCTCGGTGTACTTGTAGACACCGCACTTGGACAGGTCGACGCTGCTGAAGGTCTCTATGTCGATTGATAGTGTTTTCATATATCGCTGTTCCTTTCCCAAGGCCAACAGGGTGGCAGGATTGCTCCCACCACCCGCTGGCTTGTGATTACTGCCTGCCGAGCTCCTTCATTCGGGCTTCGTGATATTCGGCATCACGAATGGCGCGTTCACGCTCAAGCTGCTGACGCTCGGCCTCCCACTTGGCGTTACGCTCTTCACGTTCGGCCTCAAGAGCAGCGTTACGCTTTTCACGCTTGCGGTCATCGATGGTGTCGATGATGGACCTGACTATCCAGAAAACAGCCAACACCAGATAAAGGGACAGAAGCAGGATGCAAAGAATCGTTGTAGCGTTCATGGCGCGTACCTCCTTAGTCCAAGAAGTCGTCCGCGTCGTCGGTGGCGAAGTCGGAAGCAGCGCTGGCCTTGCCGCCGAGAGGCTCGCCGTCACGGATTTTCTGCAGGTTGTTCAGGCCGCAGGCGATGCCCTTGTTGCCGTTCGAGTTGAAGGCGTAGAAGCTGATGCTGGCGCGGCCATAGACACCGGAGTAGACCTCGGAGCGGGACAGGATCGGGTTGCAGTCGGCATCCACGATACCCGGCGCGGTGGCGGAGTTGGCATTGATGAAGTAGGCGTTGGCGTAAGCCGGATCATCCGGACGCTCGGTGTCGCCATCGCGGAGCGGCGTCTTGATCGCGGTCAGAGGCGGGACGGAGCGACCGTTGCCCTTGAGCTTGGCCTGACCCTCCTCGTAGGCGGCCTGAATGGCGTTCTTGATCTTCTCGACCGTGACCTTGTCGGACTTGGGCACGATCAGGGATACAGAGAACTTCGGGGTGCCGCCGTTGATGGACTTGGCCTCCCAGACGTTGGCGTAGGACCAGCGGGTGTCCTTGCCGGTGATAACCTTCATGGGGTTTGCGAGCTTAGCATTGTTTGACATATCAGTTTTCCTCCTTAAAATCGTCAAGAATGGTTGTCATTGCCGGACGTTTATCGCTCTCCGGCACGAGCGTCGGTTTACCCTGCGGCTTGGTGATCAGGCCGCCAAGGATGTCGTTGAACTGTTTCCTTCCGAGAAGGGTGGTCATGGCCGTGACTCCGAGGAGCTTGGGCTCGTCATACGGGTCATACCCGGCTGCCTTCACGGCGGCGACCACAGCGTTCTCATCGGTGTACCTGCGGTTGGCGCGGCCTTCGACCAGCTTGTAGCCGGACCAGTGCTTGCCGCTGATGGCAGCCTGCAGCGCATAGTCCTTGATGTCGGAAGCCCAATCCATCAGGCTGTCCAGCTTGCCCAGAATCTCCTCGACCTCTTCGTCGGTCAGGAGCGGCGGCTGCCGGAATTCATATCTGGCGAGCTCCATGTTGGCTCTGGCGCGTTCCCGGCAGTCGGCCTTGGCCTTGCAGAACTGGCACCATTCGCCACAGTGGTATTCACCGTCACCGGCGTAGGCGAGCTCTGCGGTCGGGACCAGCACCGTTTCTGCCCAATCCAGCAGCTCCTGCCGGGTAAGGGTGAAGGTGCTGACGTTGGCGCGGCGCGGCTGGTAGATTGTCATGCTGACGGTTTCGATGTCGTACAGGCAGTCGAAGATCTCCAGAGCGCCGAGCGCGTAGAGCTTCATCTGCGGGTTGTCCTCGGCCTCCACCAGCACACCGCGACCGTATTTGAAATCCACGATGTGGAGCGTGCCGTCAGCGATCAGGACGCAGTCGCCGGTGCCAAAGCCGGACTGCACGTACTTGGAGTAGTCAAGGCGCTGCTCGATCAGGACCACCGGATCGCTGCAGGTCTTCTTGGCCTCAGCGACCAGCTCCATCACGAAAGCGACATACCCGGAAGCGGACTCCTCCATCTCGGCGTCGTACCAAGAGAGGTCTTCGGTCGGGTCCTTGGCCTCCATGCCCAGCGCCTTCCGGAGCTTGTACTCGCAGAGGCTGTGGGCATCACTGCCCTCGGCGGCGAAGTTGCTGCCCTTGTCGTCGTAGTCCTCACAGAGCCGTGCGGAGGGTGGGCAGTTCAGCCAACGGTGGCTTGAGGATGCGGAGAGGAGTGCGTGATTACCCATTGCTCAGGCCCTCCACATCTGCGATCAGCGCCTTGTAGTGCGCCGGGTCCACCTCGGAGAGCTTCTTGGCTCCGTACTTCTGCAGCAGGTCCCGAATCTGGGCGGTGAAGCCCTCGCGGGACTTGTCGGCCAGAATGGCGCGGACGTCCTCAAAGGCGAGAACCGGCTCAGGCTCCTTGGCGGTGGGCGCGGGTGCTGCATCGGCTTCCGGCTCCGTGTCGGCGCGGAAGGCACCGGTCAGCCAGTTGGCGATGTCATTAATAGAAGCAGCGATGTCCCGCAGCTCTTTGATGGTGGCATCCATTTCGCTCAGTTTGCTCATTGTCGATTCTTCCTCCTTCCGTTGATTGACCTGTCTGGGAAAGCCTTACCAGCTTCCGTGCCAGACGTTTTGACGTGACGCTGATTGCCATGAGCAGGGCGATCAATTCCTCATCGGTCGCCTGCCTGTTATCAGCTCTGGACTCATACATCGGCGGTTCCTCCTTTCTAAGGACGGGTAGGTGTGTTTCGCTGTCCTCAGTAGCCACTGGACAAAACCTGCCGGGGTGGTCCGCTTTTTTCTGAAGAAATTTGAAAACCCTCCAGCCGTGGTGGCCGGAGGGCAGATGGTGGTTATTCGTAGAAGTCGTGGAGCTTGTCCGCAAGGCCGGACTTCACCTTGGTCCAGCGGCGTTTGAAGGCGGACCGGGAGAGACCCATCAGGTCGGCGGCTTCGCGCTCGCTGTGCTTACCCAGCAGTTCACAGATGCGTTTGCCTTCCGGATCGAGGGCTTCGAGCTCTGCGTGCAGGGCATCCAGAAGGGCGCGGTCCATAGCGATGGATTCCGGTGTGGGATCATCGTTGGCGATGGTGTCCTCAAGGGTGAGGTCTTCGGCATCATCCAGCGGCGTGCTGAGACTGACCTCCCGGCCTGCTGCGCTGTAGGGGCAGATCAGGCAGTCGGCGTCGCAGGTCCAAAGCCGCGACTGCGGACAGGTGCACTGGCCGGACCGCTGCATACGCTTTCTGATCTTCCAGATGTCCGGCATGATCTGGTGGTAGATGTGCTCCGGGATCGGCTCAAGGCTTACCTTGTACGGGTCCTTGGCGTCACGGACGGGATAGAAGAACTGTTTACTCTGATTGACTTTGGTGTTCATGAAATTTCCTCCATTCGATTTGCATGGAATGGAGGAAACCTCATGGTCAGCTGCCAAATGGCAATAGAAATCCAACCGCAGTCCTTATGGAGCTTTCTCCATTCCGGATTGCAGCTATCCCTGCTCAACGGGCAGCTGTTACTATTCGATTGTCCGCTTCATACTGTGAGCCCTCGGTGATCAGACGAGCAGTATTGACGGTGTGGAACTTGTCCACGGGCCGATTATGACATAGATCAAATTTAAAACCTCGGACACAGGCATGTCCGTTTTCAAGGTCAAAACAGGCGCTTTTTTATGGCTTTTTCGATCAGATGTCCACTGCAAAATAAAAAACACCCGGACATCAGCGTGTCCGGGCATGGGAAAACAAAGCAAAAAAATCTGACGATTGAGAAAATAAGAGGAAATGTATATCAAATATCTACAAATAACAAGAAACCTATTGTGATTTGCAGCTGGGACTGTTATAATGTATTTTGGTTTTTTGTATGCACACACTGCGAGGTGACGAAATGGACGAACGCATTACCGACAAATGGATAAACATTGATGAGGCGGCGGATTACCTTGGGATCAAGCCGGTAACATTGCGCAGCTGGCTGAGAAACGGAAAAGGAGTGCCTGCACACAAAATAGGAAAACAGTGGAAGTTCAAGCGGTCAGAGCTTGACGAATGGGTCAAGAGCGGAGAAAGCGCAATCGAGTGACCATTACCAAGGAAATCAATACCACATAGAAGGAGCAGGAAACTATGGCTGTCAAGAAAACACAACTTTATAAGTCCCTTTGGGATAGCTGTGATGAACTACGAGGTGGAATGGATGCGTCACAGTATAAGGATTATATTCTGACGCTGCTGTTCATGAAATATGTCACCGACAAGTTCAAGGGACAGCCGTACAGTGATTTGCAGGTATTTGATAAAGCGCACGATCCCAATCCCGATCCGGAGAAGCGAACTGGATGTTCATTTGACGACTTCATTGCGCTGAAGAACAACAAGAACATCGGCGATGGCATGGATAAGATTATCGCTCGTCTGGCGGAGGTCAATGAAAGCCTGAAGGGTGTTATTGACATTGCGCATTTTAACGACGAGCAGAAAATCGGTGTAGGGCAGGAAATGGTGGACAAGCTGACGAAGTTGATCGCCATTTTCCAGCGTCCGGAATTGAATTTTACTCATAATCGCGCCGAGGGTGACGATATCATCGGTGATGCTTATGAATACCTGATGCGCAATTTTGCCAGCGAGAGTGGCAAGAGCAAGGGACAGTTCTATACGCCTGCCGAAGTGTCTCGTATCCTCTCCAAGGTGATCGGCATTGACAGGTGCAAGAGCCATGATGCCTCTATCTGTGATCCTGCATGTGGTTCCGGTTCGCTATTGATCCGGGCGACAGCAGAAGCGCCGTTTGACATTGATGCTTGCGGTCAGGAGAAGGATGGTTCCACCGCTGGCCTCGCCAAGATGAATGCCGTTCTCCATAACAAATCGTGGATCACTGTCCGATCAGGAAACACCTTCTCCCAGCCGAGATTTCTTGACGATAAAGATCCGTCAGAACTTCGCCGTTTTGACTATGTTGTCGCAAATCCACCCTTTTCCATGAAAAACTGGACGGATGGTGTGCAGGAGTATGGTCGTTTTGATGGCTACGGTGATAGGCCTCCGGAGAAAAATGGTGACTATGCGTGGTTGCTTCATATCCTGAAGATTCTGAAGTCGAACGGGAAGGCTGCGGTCATACTGCCGCACGGTGTTCTGTCCAGAGGAAACGCAGAGGATACTATTCGGCGTTCAATAGTGGATAAAGGTTGGATCAAGGGAATCATTAGCCTTCCTGCAAACCTTTTCTATGGCACCGGTATAGCGGCTTGCATTCTCATCATCGACAAGGAGGGTGCTGCCAACCGTCAGGGTATCTTTATGATTGACGCCAGCCACGGCTATGTGAAGGACGGAAACAAGAACAGGCTCCGGGAGCAGGATGTCTACCGTGTTGTCACGACCTTTAACGAGCAGATCACCGATGATCCGAAGTATGCTCGTTTTGTTCCCAATAGTGAGATAAAGAACAAACGGAACGATTATAACCTTAGTATAACAAGGTACATCGATTCTTCGGATAAGGAGGATATTCAGGATATCGACGCTCATATTCATGGCGGTATTCCCACAGCGGATATTGATGGGCTCAACAAGTATTGGGAAGTATTCACTGGATTGCGTGAGTCCCTGTTCACGGAAATGCGTCCCGGATTCTATAAACTGGTTACCGACAAGAAAGAAATTCGGCACGTAGTATATAACAATGAGGCTTTCGCCTCTTATGGTGATCTGGTGGATGAGGCTTTTGAGTCATGGAAGGAATATGCCTATCCGCACTTGATCAGCATTGACGAAACTTTGGAAGTGAAAATGCTGGTGGCCGACCTTGCCTATCAGCTGATTACCCGGTTTGAGCCTCTCCACCTACTGGATAAGTATGACGTCTATCAGGTATTGCTGGCCTATTGGGAAGAGACCATGAACGATGATGTGTCCATGATCGCCACGGACGAGAAAGGTTATGCGTTGGCGCGTGAAACCGAGAATATCATGGGCGAGTATACCTCCGGAAAAAAGAAGGGACAAGAAAAGGTCATCGGATGGGAAGGCCGTCTTATCCCGAAGTCCATCATTGCTGACTACTTCTTCGCCGAGGAGCGGGATGCTATTTCCGTTGCCGAAGATGTTATCGCGCAGACAGAGGTGGAGTTAACGGAACTGATCGAAAATGCCGACGAGGATTCTTTGCTTTTTGAATTGGCTGAGGATGGCAAGGTCAAGAAGAAGGATGTCGATGACAAACTCGCTGAGATTCGTGGAAAAGTTACGTCTCCAGCTATTGAAGCTCTCCAGAAGATGTTGGAAGTCTGGCCAACTATAACGAAGAAGAAGGATTATACAATCTATGTGAATGATCACCCGCTGTGTATCGAAGCATATACTGAGAAGGGTACCATCTCCAAGACATCAATCATTTATGCTATTAAGCTGCTTCAGTCTCAACAGCCGGTACCGGAATCGTATCGGGATGATGTGCCGATGCTTGAAAAGGCAATTGAGCTGATGGACAAAGTCAGTGAATATACCAGCCTTGTAAAAGGGATGAGTGATGCGCTGGACAAAAAGTGCCAAGAGCAATATGAGAAGCTCACTGATGAAGAAATTATAGATCTGTTAGTCAACCAAAAATGGTTCAACACTATCTATGGCGGCATTGATGGATTATACACGGCATTGTCTCATTTTCTGGCAGGCAGGGTTATAACTCTGGTGGAGCGGTACGAAAAAACGCTTCCCCAGATATCTCACGATGTTAGTGTTTTAGAAGCTAAAGTGAAGTCGCATCTGGAAAGGATGGGGTTCACATGGTAAAGCGTGATCGAATAAAAACGGAAGCAGGGATTATCCCGGAAGATTGGAAAACAGCAAAAGTTGAGGCTATAGCAGATGTAAAGACCGGACCATTTGGCTCTGCTTTGCATGCGGAAGACTATGTATTAGAAGGGACTCCTATTATAACCGTTGAACATTTGGGTGATGAAGGGATCACTCGTCAGAATCTTCCACTTGTTTCCGATGATGATAAAAAACGGCTTCAGGCATATGTTTTGAAGCAAGGCGACATCGCTTTCAGTAGAGTGGGCTCTGTTGACCGGAATGCATATGTAACAGAGAAAGAGGACGGGTGGTTGTTTTCTGGACGAATTCTGCGGGTTCGTGTCCGAGATGCGGAGGTTGACTCGCGGTATCTGGGGTACCATTTCAAACTCGAAGAAACAAAGCAACGAATCCGCAACGTTGCTGTAGGGCAAACCATGCCTTCTTTGAATACACGAATAATGAATTCATTTCCAGTTGCATTACCGCCTGAGAAAAAGGAACAGGAGAAAATTGCTGTCGCTCTTTCTGAGGTGGAGGAACTAATCACCTGTCTTAGACAGTATATTAGAAAAAAGCAATGTTTGAGACTTGGAACAGTTCAAAAACTGTTAAGCGGGAGATATAGACTTCCGGGATTTACGAGAGAATGGGAAACAATAACTTTCGAAGACTGCTTTGATATTTTGTCAAATAACACGCTTCCTCGTGCAGAACTGAACGAGATGTCCGGTATAGCCAAGAACATTCACTATGGCGATATCCTTATCAAATATCCGTGGATACTCGACTGTGAAACGGCATCTATACCATTTGTGAATGAAGGAGCGAACATTAATACCTCAGTTTTGAAGGATGGAGACATATTATTGGCTGATACAGCTGAAGATGAAACCGTTGGTAAGGTTCTTGAATTATACAATGTCAGAAATCAGAGGATCGTTGCTGGATTGCACACGATTCCGTGCCGCCCTAAAAATGTTGAGATGTTTGTACCGATGTGGTTGGGCTATTATCTCAACAGCTATTATTACCACGATCAGATAGTTCCTTTGATAACCGGAATAAAAGTTTCTGCTATTTCCAAAGGAGCTTTATCTGAGACAAGAATTGCTGTTCCCGAAAAAAAGGAACAGGAACAGATAGTGGACATCCTTTATTCTATGGATTTAGAAATAGAAGGGCTTCAGAAAAAACTTGAAAAATATGAATTCATCAAAGCCGGAATGATGGACGAGCTTCTCACCGGTAAGGTCAGATTAGTGTAAGGAGGAATCGAGGATGAGCATTGGCGAGCCTGAAAAGATTACCCAAGCCAAGGTCATAGCCTTCTTCAAAGACCGCGACATCTTGGATTATACATATCTGGGGAATCTGGAAGACAAAGCAAACACAAATATCAAAGAGGATCTTCTGCGTGCTTATCTTCAGTCCTGTGGATACTCGCAGGTGCTGATCGACGGAGCGGTGGCGCAGTTGGTCAAAGCTGCCGGAGACATGACTCGCGGTATCTATGACGCTAACAAGACTGTCTATTCTCTGATGAAATATGGTGCCAAGGTCAAACCTGCACCGCTGGCCTCGGAGGAGACCGTGTTCTTCTATGATGCAGAACACCCGACCAATAACCACTTTGCCATCGCCGAAGAAGTAACAGTCATCATGACGCAGGAGAAGCGTCCGGACATCGTCATTTACCTGAATGGAATTGCGGTGGCGGTCATAGAGCTCAAGAAGAGCAGCGTTTCAGTGTCCACCGGTATTCGGCAAAACTTGACCAACCAGAAGAATATGTTCATCCAGCCCTTCTTCTCAACTATGCAATTCTGCATGGCTGGAAATGAGACCGAAGGCCTGCGTTACGGTACACTGCTGACTAAAGAGAAGTTCTACATGGAATGGAAACCGGACGGTTTCAAAGACCATGAGGACGAGCGATGCAATACCGATGTGCGTATAGATAATGAGTGCGAGCAGATCGAAGGGAAGCTCTTTAAACAGCTCTACGCCATGTTCGATAAGGAGCGCCTCATCGACCTGATTGAGAATTTCGTGGTTTTTGATAAGGGAATCAAAAAGGTCTGCCGGTACAATCAGTATTACGGAATCAAGCGTGCGCAGATGCGCGTTGCAAAGGACAAGGGCGGTATCATCTGGCATACGCAGGGCAGCGGAAAGACGATCACAATGGTCTGGCTCTCCAAGTGGTTGCTGGCACACGGATTTGGAGAGAATTGCCGCGTCCTGATTGTCACTGATCGTGATGAATTGGATGAGCAGATTGAGAAGACCTTCAAAGGTGTGAATGAGGACAAGATCGCTCGGACGACCAGCGGCTATGATTTGATCACCCGGCTGAACAAATATGACGATTGCCTGATGTGCTCACTGATCCACAAGTTTGGCAGACGCGGCGGCGAGGCTACAGAGGCCGACTATGATAAGTTTATCGAGGAGATAAAAAAGAGTCTACCGGATGACTTTGAGGCCAAGGGCAAGCTGTATGTTTTCGTTGATGAGTGTCACCGGACGCAGTCCGGCAAGCTGCACGGCGCGATGAAAGCAATTATGCCTAATGCCACTTTCATTGGTTTCACCGGGACTCCGCTGCTGAAAAAGGACAAGAAGACCAGCATTGAAGTGTTCGGGCCCTACATTCACGCCTATAAATATGATGAGGCTGTCCGCGATGGCGTTGTACTGGATCTGCGTTATGAGTACCGTGATATCCCGCAAGATCTGTCCTCGCCGGACAAGGTTGATCTGTGGTTTGAAACAAAGACCAGAGGTCTATCTCCGCGTGCGAAGGCAAAGCTCAAAGAAAAGTGGGCGACCATGCAGAAAGTCTATAGCTCCCGCTCCCGTCTGGAGAAGGTTGCATGGGACATCATTGAGGACTTTGATCTGAAGCCACGACTGATGGACGGCAACGGGAATGCAATCCTTGTGGCTGATGAAATATATACTGCCTGCAAGTACTATGAAATCTTCCAGAGCCGTGGATTCAAAAAGTGTGCCATCATCTCCTCTTTCACGCCCAATGCCGGTGACTTGCGCACCGATACAGTCAGTGACGAAGACGATACTGAGAACTTTGAGAAGTATGAGACCTATTTGAAAATGCTGGGGCTTGACCCAGAAAATCTTCCGGAAAAGCTCTCAATACGTAAAAAGGTCGAGGAATTTGAGACCGAGGCCAAGAGAAAGTTTGTTGAAGAGCCTGCCAACATGAAGCTCCTGATTGTGGTGGACAAGCTCCTCACTGGTTTCGATGCTCCGCCTTGTACTTATCTGTATGTTGATAAGAGCATGCAGGATCACGCGCTGTTTCAGGCGATCTGCCGTGTTAACCGGCTGGACAATGACAGCGATAATAAGGACTTCGGTTATATCGTCGATTACAAACAGCTTTTTGGCGATCTGAAGCATGCAATGGATGTTTACACCTCTGGTGCCTTCTCCGGTTATGATGAGGAGGATGTGGCCGGTCTGATTAAGGATCGCAGCAAGGAGGCTATCAGCTACTTCCAAGATACCTTCGAGGAGCTTGAGGAGCTATGCGAAGGCGTCGATGAGCCCAAGGGCGACATCGAATATTTGCATTACTTCTGTGGCGAGTCCATTACCGATGAGGAGACGCAGGAAATCTATGCCCGTCTGCGCGAGAAACTGTACAAGCTGGTCAGTCGTGTTGTACGCGCTTTTGCCGAGGCCAAGCCTTATCTCGTGGATGTCTGTACCGGTGCGGAGATCAATGCTTATGAGGAGAAGGTGCGCTTTTACATAGAGTTGAAGCAGGCCATTGGGAATGACAGCGGCGATTTTCTCGATTATAAGGCCTACGAGCCCGATATGCGAAAGCTCATCGATAACTACCTTGTTGCCTCAGAAGCCATCAAGATCGGCGAGTTTGATGATTTGACGCTGTTGGACTTTGTGCAGCATAAAGGAAAAGACCTCGAAGATGAAGAGAAATCTGAAGCAGCGAAAGCAGGTGCAGCTGAAGCGATTGAGAACAATATTCGCCGGAAGATCGTCGAGAAGGTTACTGTAAATCCGAAGTATTACGACAAGATGTCTGCCATTCTGGATAAGCTGATCGAAATGCGCAAACAGGGTGTCGATGAATACGCGGAGCTTTTGGCACTGTATATCAAGCTCGCCAAGAACGTGGATCATCCGGAAGAAAACGAGGAATACCCGGAGAGCATCCGTTCAAGCCGTGCGCTGCAGGCCATCTATGACAATGTCGGTGAGGATGAGGAGCTTGCCATCAAAATCCATAAAGCCGTTTTGAAGAGCAAGATTGCTGGCTTCCGTGGTGATGAAATCAAGGAACGGAAAATAAAACGTGAGCTGTTCCGCGTCTTGAATGATCAGGCCGAGGTAGATCGTATCTTCAAGATCATCGAAAAGCAGGAGGAGTATTGATGCAGATTATCATATCGGGGATACCGATTGATGTGCAAAAAAAGAATATAAAGAACATGCATCTGTACGTCAAGCCTCCGGATGGTCATGTCATTATTTCTGCGCCTCAAACGATGGATGACAAGGCGATAGAGATTTATGCCCGTACCAACCTGAGCTGGATCAAGAGGCAGATACAGCAGTTTCAGAATCAGCCGCGCAGCAGTAAACGGCAGTATGTTTCAGGAGAGACCATCTATGTCTGGGGCAAGCAGTATTTCATTCAGTTCATCCCAGACAACAAGAAGAACAGCTTCCTTCTGCAGGGAAACACCGCATTTCTCTCCATGAATAACGAGAGCACGGTAAAGCAAAGGGAGAGCTTTGTTCGGGAGCAGTATCGTTTACTGCTGAAAGAAGAGATTGAACGCTTGTTGCCCAAGTGGGAAAGAATCACAGACCTTCATTGTGATAGCTGGCAGACGAAATACATGGTCACCCGCTGGGGTACCTGCAACGTGGAAAAGAAAAAACTCTGGTTCAATCTTCAGCTCGCTCAGAAGCCGATTGAATGCTTGGAGTTTGTTATTCTCCATGAATTGATCCACTTCCATACCCGGAAGCACGATGCCACGTTTATTGCATACATGGATTTATATATGCCGAATTGGAGAGACATCCGAAACGAGCTGAATGATCGGAAGCTGGATTATTACGATGCCCACGACGAGAGCCCACTGAAAAAGCTGATTGACGCAGAGCGGTATGACGAGATCAAGGACGCCGTGCTCCGTTATCTGGAAAACGATCCTGATCTCGACAAAAAGAAATACAATGTTTCTCTCTCCGATGTGGAGATAGAAAACGTGGTGCATATTGAGCAACCGAGAGAAGGCATCATTTCTTTTGATGTCATTGCCTCCTGCGATATAGAGACGGTCGCTCGTAAAGGCAACGGCCAGCCTCGATTTATTGAGAAGTGGGTATCCGCACATTGTGAGGTATCCATAGGAATCGAACTGACCGATTTCTCTGTGGTGAGTGTGGGACATACGGAAGTTCAGGAAGAAAACGACAATGATCGTTTCTCCGGAGAACTGGTTCCTATCATATCCCGTGACGATTTCGACCGAGAGGCCACCCGGTTTCTCGAAAAATACTATCCGTTGGCACTGGAGAAGCCAGTTCCTGTTCCGATCAGGCAGATTGCCGAAGAAATGCAGCTCACCATTGTTGAAGACACAAGGCTTTCTGAAGAGCTTTCTGTTTTTGGCGTCGTGATCTTTGAGGATGGGAGCATTGTCGGCGCAAACAAAGAAGTCCTCGTCCGGAAAGCAAAACGAGGAACGGTTTATATTGATCCGAGAGTTTATTACGAAAAGACCTATGGCACGGTAAACAGCACCATTGCTCATGAATGCTACCACTGGTATCGTCACCAGCCATATCATGCTCTGATGAAAATGATCGGAGCGAAGGATGATGTTGGCAAAGCGATCCGTTGTGCTATCCAGCCCAACGGCAAAGACACAGAAAAGTGGAAGGCTGTGGACTGGCTGGAATGGCAGGCCAACGGTGTGGCGATGCATATTCTTATGCCGGTTCAGACATGCAAACAGACAATCGACCGATTGATGCGGGAGCATGTTGATAGCGCGGAACCAGTGTTTAAGCCTCATGCGTTGGAAACGGTCATTGATGAATTGGCTCAGTACTACGGGGTATCCCGTCAGGCGGCAAAGACGCGGATGCGTCAGTTGGGGTATAACAATGTAGATGGCGTTTATACCTATGTGAATGGGCACTACATTCCGCAGTTTTCTTTTGAGCCAAGTTCACTCGGCAGGAATCAGACCTATACAATCTCTGCGACGGATTTGTTCAAAGCCTACTGCTGCAGCAAGGATTTCAAAGGACTGATTGACTCCGGCAAAGCACTTTATGTGGACGGTCATCTGTGTATCAACAAACCGGAATATATAGAGCATGATGACGATGGCACTTGCCGGATGACCGAGTATGCCCTTGCCCATGTAGACGAGTGCTGCTTTGTTTTCGATCTGGGTTACACTTACGACTCCAAGTATCTGGGGCTCAAAAGCTATACTCAGTTTCTGGCAAAGTCTGATCCTCAGCTTTCTGCTCGGGAATGCTCATATGATCCGACCAACGCTCATAACCGTGCGCTCAATGCTCTGATGGATAACGCTCCGACCAAAGCAAATGCTCTGCGTCGGTATCCGGGATCATTTGCTGAGACATTGGTACAACTGATGAAAGAGCGAAAACTCTCAAACAAGAAGCTGGCAGATCTGTCTCTGGTCGGCGAGAAAACGATCCAGAGGCTGCGTAATGACGAAGAATATCCTACCAGTAAGCAAACCGTTCTCGGACTATGCGTAGGGATGAGCTTGCCGCCACCAGTGGCGAACGACTTCTTTGAAAAATCAGATTTCAAGCTGAATCCGAAGAGACAAGAGGATTATATCTATATGTGTGTTCTTGGCGCTTGTGCAGAAAACTCTATCTACGCAGTTAATGAAATGCTGGAGGCACACGGGGTTCCTCCGCTGGGGAGCTCACCTAATGAATAAGGACACTAATGGAGGTGCAACATGGCTATTCCGAAGATCAAAGAGCAGGATATCATCGCGGCTTTGAAGTATATCGATGAGAACGGTGTGCCGTCCCAAAACCAGAGTACGAAATACGAGCTGGTGATGGAGGATGGAAAAAAATATCCTCCGAAGTATGTGATAGCTGTGGCGAGGCATCTTGCAACTGGTGAGGAGATCAACACTGGCGACTTCAACGCGGTCGAAGCTAAGAGCTTTCTGCAGGGCCAAGGATACACCATCGAAACAAAGCAGGAAAAGTTTGAGCTGACGATTTCTGCGGAGAGTGTTGTCTCAACTGATGAGCGCTTTACGATGGACAACCTGTCCCTTGGCGATAACTACAAGCCGCTCGGCGCATTCTTCAGAAAAGCCGATGGCGAGGAAATCAAGCGCAAATACAGCAAAGGCGAGAGGCGCAATTCTAACCAGACCATGCCTCGTATCGCATGTCAGGTGTTTGAGAAGCAGCTGGCTGCGATGTCCATTGAGAGCAAGGAGAGCTTTCCTATATGCAAGTACAATCCTTCCAGCGAAACGATCTGCGGGATTTATGCCAGCGTTGATGAATTCAGAGAGCATCGAAAAACGATAGAGTACCTCGTTTACAGCTATGACAATGGCAGGCAGTTCGTATTCTATTGCTGGAATGTTTTCTCCACGATCATTTTTATTCAGGAATGCCTGAAGCGCTTTGGCGAGCCGGGTGACCAGATGGTTCTGACTTACAGGGAAAAGGATGAGCAGGAAGAACAGGAGGCTACGGCTGAGGTGGCGGCGCAGGAAGAGCTCGTCCAGCAGTTTAAGGGGTATCAGAATCCCTTCTCCTCGATGCTGATCGAATCCAAAAACCTGATCTTCCGTGGGGCTCCCGGAACCGGAAAGTCGTATCTTGCAAAGGAGATCGCGGCAGACATCATCAGTAACGGGTATTACGAGAAATATACCCAGCTTTCGGATGAACAGAGGAAACAGGTGGAATTCGTTCAGTTCCACCCAAGCTATGACTACTCTGATTTTGTGGAAGGGCTCCGTCCCAAGGTAAATGATGACGGGACGATGGGCTTTGAGCTTCAGGATGGTATTTTCAAGAAGTTCATTGCTCGTGCCAGAAAGAACTATGAGGATTCCCAGAAATCGAAAGAGGCCATCGAAAAAGAGGTGTCCGTGCAGGAATCCATGATGGATTTTTTCTCCGGCATTGAGCTTGGCGTGGACACATTCAAAACCATCAACGGTAACGAATTCACCATAACGAGTATAGATGACAAGCATATCAACATTTCGATTCCAGGCAACGAGACTGTCAACAAGCTCTCGCTGAACGTGGATGAAGTGAGAAGAATGCTCGAATCCGATGTTAAATTCACGAAGATCAAGGATGTTACTGCCTTCTTCGGGAAGACGTTTGCAACGCAGGCCTACTCCTATGATTTCGCAATCTATAAGGCGATCAAAACGAAAAAAGGTGCATCTTCAAAGGCAAAAGCAAAAACAACAGAACTGAAGAAATACATCTTCATTATTGACGAGATCAACCGTGGAGAGATTTCAAAGATCTTCGGGGAACTGTTCTTTGCCATTGATCCGGGTTACAGAGGCCGCGCTGGTGAGATTTCGACGCAATACGCAAACCTGCACTCCGATCCGGACGAAAAGTTTTATATCCCGGAGAACGTGTACATTATCGGCACAATGAACGATATCGACCGCTCTGTGGACAGCTTTGATTTTGCCATGCGTAGACGTTTCCGCTTTGTTGAACTGAAGGCAGATGAGCGGCTGGAGATGCTGGCGTCTTTGGAGGACGAGGCACTGGAGGCCGAGGCCATCAAACGCATGGCAGCTCTGAACAGGGAGATCGCCGCTGTTGAGGACCTGAACGAGAATTATCAGATCGGCGCATCGTACTTCCTGAAGCTGCGGACATTAACCTTTGACCAGCTCTGGACAGACTACCTGCAGCCGCTCCTTCAGGAGTATGTTCAGGGAATGTACGATGAAGCCAGCATTATGAATCGGTTTGCCAAGGCGTATGGATACAAGAAGCCGACCGAGGGTGATGCAAATGAAACTGCTCAAGATTAAGGACAACACACAGGCAAAGAAAGATACCTTCACGGATATTGGGAATCTCACAGGCAAGATTGCCGATAAAACGCTGGAGCAACTGGAGCGGGAAGGCGTATTTGTCTTTCCGGAGTTTGTCATTGACGCGGAGGATATCACAAAGGATCAGATGATTCTCCAGAGCGTTAACGACACTTATCGCTCCGGGAATGTGATGGGATTTCTCGGCTGCGGAGATGAGCGCCTCATCATTGAGTCACGTTTCAGCGGTGAAGAGGATTTTTTCTTTCAGTATCTCCTTGACCGGGTGTTGGACTTCCCGAATATCGTGAATCTGGAATCGGATGCCGATCAGAATAACCGACTGTTCAATTTCCTGCTATTCCTGTTCCCATACTACCTGAAGACGGCAATGCGAAAAGGTCTCTTTAAGAAGTACGTCCGAAACCGGTACAACGATGGAAATATAAAGGGAACCATTGACATAGCAAGGCATATTGAACTGAATACGCCTTTCACCGGAAACGTTGCATACAGCCAGCGAGAGTTTTCATACGACAACAATCTCATGGAGCTGGTGCGACATACGATAGAGTTCATCAAGGGAAAGCCCTATGGGAACAACCTTCTCATCCGGGTGAAGGACGAGGTGAAACTTGTTATTGAGGCGACTCCTCGCTATGAGCAGTATGACAGGCAGAAGATCATAGATGCAAACAAAAAGAATGCTGTCAGGCATGCGTATTTTCGCGAGTACCTTGCTCTTCAGCGGCTGTGCTTATTGATTCTACAGCACCAGAAACACCAGATCGGATCAGGCTCTCGGCAGATATACGGTATTCTGTTTGACGGCGCTTGGCTGTGGGAGGAGTATGTCAGCTCCCTGATTGACGATGCCTTCTACCATCCGATGAACAAGGGCGGCACCGGAGCACAGCGCTTGTTTAGTGGGAATGTGGGACTGATCTACCCGGACTTCATAAGCCGTGGTAACGAGACAAGGATCATCGCCGATGCGAAGTACAAGCCCATCGACAATATTGGGAATAAGGACTATCTGCAGGTTTTGGCTTACATGTTCCGGTTCGATGCCAAGGCAGGATACTACCTTTATCCAGAGGCAGCAGGAACGGATGATCTGCAGCTCTGGATGAACAAGGGTTCGACCTACGAGGCAAACGTCACTCCGCGAGACGATATTTGCCTCACAAAACATGGCCTGAAAATTCCGGTAGATGTAGAGGATTACGAGACGTTTGTGTCGAAAATGATGGTCAACGAGAAAGAGTTCCTTCAGGTGTTTGCGGCTGGATAATAAACTGTCAGCTCATAGAAAGAAGCCTTAAACATGAAGAATCAATATTTTGGAGATATCGGCGACTATGGAAAATATGGCTTGTTACGGTTTCTGGCCGGGAATGGGATATCCATTGCTGTCAACTGGTATCTGACAAAAGACGATGAATCCAATGACGGGAGTATCCGAGGCTACCTCGCAAAAGAGAAGAATCGGCTTTACGATCCCGATCTGTTCGATGTGCTTAAAAGAATGTGTGCCCAAAACAGAAAGGATGTCTGCGATTTTGCGGCACTTGGCATGATTCCCGGTGCGAGATATTTCGGTAAAACAGTTGAGCCGGTATTGTCGATACTGACATTTTCAGAAAAACGAGCGGCGCGAGAAAAATGGCATCTGGAGGCTCTTGCAGGATGCGATGGAGCTGAGCTTGTGTTCTTAGATCCAGACAACGGGTTAAGAGTAGGGAGACCTACAGCAAAAAAAGATGCCATGAAGTTCGTCTATTCTGCTGAGGCGGCAGATTATTATGAACGTGGACAGGACGTGGTTTATTACTGTCATAAGGGTAGACGGACAGATGCCCAATGGGAAAAGGCCAAGCATATCATGCAGAGACAATGTCCCAGTGCTGTACTGATGGGCGTTACCTTTCATCGTGGTACTCAACGCAGTTACATATTTATGGTGCATCCTGAGCACGAGAAGATGTATCGCAATCTGGTAAAAGGCTTTCTGGGGACTGCATGGAATGATTGCTTTTCAGATGAATTTTCCGAAGTGATATCTGAAGAGTGAGATATGGGCTATTGCACTTGGACGGGGATGAGCAAGGTTCTGGCATATAATTTGAGGGAGGAAATTTGGTGATCTGTGCATATTGCGGGAAAGAAGCACGTGGGACAAAAGAACACATTATCTCCAGCGGGATATTAGATTTGTTTCCAGAGTGCTTTGCTACGATAGACGGAGTAAGGAATAAAGTATATGCGAGCGATCCTATGGTTAAAGATGTTTGCGCAGAATGCAATAATCAGCGCATTTCATATATCGACTCATATGCTAAATCAATGATTGAAAGATACTTTCTTACAAAATATGAACGTGATTCGGAATTAGAGTTTGAATACAACTATGTCTTGATACAGAAAATGTGTGTTAAGTACGCATTTAATGATTCTCGATCTCGGAAGTATGACACAAGTTTCTTCGATCAGGACATTAGAAATTGGTTGCTCCATGAGGGAGACAAGACGCCAAAGAGGAATATAACAATTCTGGCAGGGCTGGCAGTAAATACATCACCGGCACCAGATTATATATTCGGCAACAACAAACTCAGATGGAGTAAAGAGCCGCTGTTTCTTTCAAACAGTATAATCGTGAACATAGATTATGAGACAGGAAAAATCACTACACGAGAACCATTAGAAGTAGAATCATTTCCAAAGAAGGTTATTTCGTACCTGTTTCGATTCAACAGCCTTCAAATAATAATGATTTGCTGGGAACCGGACATTTCCGAAGATGAGCTGAAAACAAATATGGTAGTTCTTGATGTCCAATACCCATATGAAATCCTAAATTCAGGCGGGATAACTAAGCTCAAACGCTGCACAAGCGAAACTACTTATCATTTGGAAAACATCATAGATGTGACTTGGGGACAAGGTCTAATGGACGAAGTCAGCTATATGCGAGGAACTTTCTCTGAAAAGAGTCAACAATTCTTAAAGGAAGTAGAGCAGGCATGGGAAGAAGAGGAAGCAAAACTTGCAAAGGAGCACCCAAGACATTAGTTGTATTCGGGAGTAAATAATAAATGGTTGGGAAATACAGGGTGATTACCCTCTGTGGTAGCACACGGTTTAAGGATGCTTTCATGGAGACACAGAAGCGCCTGACGCTGGATGGCAATATAGTCATCAGCGTTGGTCTCTTTGGTCATTCCGGAGACAATGAGGTCTGGACGGAAGGCACAAAGGAGATGCTGGATGATATGCACAAGCGGAAGATCGACATGGCCGATGAAATCTTCGTGATCAACGTCGGCGGCTATATCGGCTCCAGCACGAGGTCGGAAATCGAATACGCTACGGCTACCGGAAAGGCGATCCGCTACTTGGAGCCACAGCTATGAAACATAAAGTAAAGATCAAGGTCCCGGTTGAGAAGCGAGGCCTGCTCGGTTTCAAGAAAACTGTCATGGAGACCCGCAGCATCGAGATCGACGGCAAGACCTATAGGAAGATAAAAAATGAACAGAGAAACCGTCCATACAGCATTGAGGAGATGATGCTGTACGACGTTCTGTTTGACGAGGATTGGTAAATGGCAAACGCAAATTCAGAGAATCCGTATGTAGGACGCAAATTCCAAGAACTCGTACAATCGATTCTTGAAAAGGAGTTCAGTACATCATTTGAGCAGGAAGCAGTTGTTGCCATAGGAAAACCGCCGAAAGGGCATAAATTTGATCTTGCCAATGAGGACAGGTCCATTGTCGCAGAATGCAAATGCTATACATGGACGGATTCCGGCAACGTTCCGAGTGCAAAGCTGATGGGGCTGGATGAAGCAGTTTTCTATTTTAGTTTTCTGCCAGTCGGGACCAAGAAGCTCCTTTGCATGAAAAAGGCGACATTCCAAGGAAAAACAGAAACACTCGCGGAGTATTATGTGCGGGTGCATGGACACCTGCTTGGAGACGTGTTTGTTTATGAGATTGCAGATGATGGGGCTATGAAGGAGATACGGAACGGGCTCACGGAGTGAACCTTTTAATGTTTCCATACCTTTTAATTATCCCTGAACGATTTAATTTTTCCTTGGCTCGCGCTGTCGCCGGTGCGACTGAGGCGCTGAGGGGGACCACCACCCGACCGATTTTGCAGGAGAGAGCAGCCTGATGCAAACCGTCGTAAAAACAAAAAAGCCCAGAAAACAAGCCGTTTCAGGCCGTTTCTGGGCTATGCGTACATATAAGGGACGTATCAAAGACGACCATAAGATAGACATGGCTATGGGCACGAGCCAGATGCTCTCCTGCATGGAGGAACGCATCCGGGAGCTGAACGCGGAGATCGGCGTCACCTGCTTCGGGCAGGAGTTCAACCCCTCCACTTTTGCCATTGCCAAGGCGGACATGATGATCCGCGGCGGCGATCCCAACAACATGCGCTTCGGCGATACCCTGTCCGAGGATCAGTTCCCCGGCTATACCTTCCAGTATATCATCTCCAACCCGCCCTTCGGTATCGACTGGAAGCGGGAGCAGAAGGCCGTGGAGGCCGAGAACAAGAAGGGAGAGCTTGGCCGCTTTGCGCCCGGCCTGCCCAAAATCTCCGACGGGCAGCAGCTCTTTGTGCTCAACGGTCTGGCAAAGCTTGCCCACGGCGGCAAGATGGCGATCATTCAAAATGGCTCGCCCCTCTTCTCCGGCGACGCGGGCAGCGGCCCCAGCGAGATCCGCCGCTACATTCTGGAAAACGACTGGCTGGACGCCATTGTGCAGATGAGCACCGACATGTTCATGAACACCGGCATCAGCACCTATATCTGGGTGCTGAACAAGGACAAGCCTGCCCACCGCGCCGGGAAGGTGCAGCTCATCGACGCCTCTCACTGCTGCGAGGCGCGGCGCAAGTCCATCGGCACCAAGCGCAACGACATCACCGACGCCTGCCGGGAGCTGATCGTCAAAGCCTACGGCGAATTCAGGGACGGCGCAATCTACGGCGACAAGTCGGGCGTGTACTGCCAGAGCAAGATTTTTGAAAACGAGGCCTTCGGCTACCGCAAGATCACCGTGGAACGGCCGGAGCGTTATAGCTTCACAGTAACGGACGCATCACTGAGCGTCACGCTAAAACGGATCAACGAATTTCTCCAAAGACAGAAAAGTGCTGTCAAGTTTGATTCTATTGCAAAGATCATGATGGATTCGCTGATTCTCACTGCCCAACTTGGGGTGGATGATGTGGATCATTTTGAACGTGAGGTGTCGATATCGCTCTGCAAGGGGTATGCGATTTTGGATGAGCTGAAAGGCAAAGTCTTTATGAGCTTGCCCGATTTGGAGCGAGCTTTTGAAAACAGTGAAAAGAATGACGGTAAGAAGAAACTAAAACTCTCTTCTTTCTCAAAAACGATCGGGTATCCCGGCTATGAAATGGAAATCTGCCCAGAGGCTGAAATCTTCAAAGACAACAAAGGCCGCCCTGTTCCCGATGCGAATCTCCGGGACACGGAAAACGTTCCCCTAACGGAGGACGTGGAGAGCTATCTCAAGCGCGAGGTGTTGCCCTATGCGCCCGACGCCTGGATCGACGAGAAGAAAACCAAGATCGGCTATGAGATCCCCATGACCCGCTATTTCTATGAGTACCAGGCCCCGGAGAAAACCGAAGACATCATGGAGCGCATCACGGCCCTGGAGCAGGAGATCTCCGCGAGCCTGCAGGCGCTGTTTCACAGGGAGGGCTGAGCATGGCGAGAGCGATGAAGGACTCCGGCGTGGAGTGGATAGGGGAGATTCCCGAGGGGTGGGAAAGCAAGCGGTTAAAGTATATAGTATCATATAATGATGAATCTTTAGGGGAGGATACCGATCCTGATTATGAGTTTGACTACATTGATATCGGCTCAGTAGGGTATGGTAAAGGTATTACGCAAGACCAGCACATGCGATTTGCTGATTCACCTTCAAGAGCGAGACGCGTTGTTCGTGATAAAGATGTTATTCTTTCTACAGTACGAACGTACTTAAAAGCAGTTGCAACTATTGACGATAGAGACAATCCTCAAATCGCATCAACAGGATTTATTGTTTTAAGAGCCAAGAAAGGACAAATCACACCAGATTATCTACACTATTCGGTGCTGTCGAATGCCTTTGTAAGTCTTGTTGAAGCAAAGTCTACAGGAATTAGTTATCCTGCTATCAACGCATCTGATGTAGTTGAAATAAAAATACCTGTTCCTCCAATAATCGAACAAAGACGCATTGCAGATTATCTTAATTCCGAGTGTGCCCGGATCGACGCGGTGATTGAGCAGATCCGCGCGTCCATTGAGGAATACAAGAAGCTGAAACAGTCCGTCATCACCCAGGCCGTCACCAACGGCATCCGCCCGTGCCGGAAGATGAAAGACA
>Ga0310697_10000665_pt1 | contig 44342 bp, 34 predicted proteins | sample 172DNAGHGlowgp2_FD_203883 | JGI IMG/M metagenome (GOLD analysis project Ga0310697, IMG submission 203883) | Sheep rumen microbial communities from Palmerston North, Manawatu-Wanganui, New Zealand - 1728 DNA GHGlow gp2 (v2) (version 2) | ecosystem: Host-associated > Mammals > Digestive system >...
CTGAAAAAATAATATTATTATGGCATCGTTATGATTGGTAACATATCCCTATCATAACGAAATTGACATCAAAAGACCAAATACACAAAAGCCACTCACGTATGAACGTGAATGGCTAAAAGGAGAAAACAGCATAAATATTGCTGTATGACGAAGATTAAGATTGCGGAATTGGACTATTCGTTTTTGGGGCTACCGGAAGTTCCAATCATATCATCAGAGAGATTGATTTGAATGGCATCAGCGGCAGCATCCTTCTTTGCATCAACTATCTTGGCATAGATTTGAGTTGTTGTTACCTTCTTATGACCGAGCATTTTGCTGACGGTATAGATGTCCGTACCATTAGTCAACTGCAAGGTTGCATAGGTGTGGCGAAAACAGTGAAAGGTGATGTGCTTGGTGATACCAGAGGCTTCTATCCATCGTTTCACAGGTCGGTTAATCCATGATGGGTCTTGTAGCCCTTCAAAGACAAGGCGGTCTGCATCCCCTCGTTCACCACATAAGGAATATGCTTGGTCAGAAATTGGCATATACTCTACACCCTTGGTCTTCTGTTGAGTAAAATGGAGTTGGTAATGTTCCTTGTCTTTCACAATATCGCGCCACTTCAGTTGTTTGATGTCACTATGGCGCAATCCTGTCAAGGCAGAAAACAAGGCTGCTCTCTTGAGGATTTCGCTATCACATGGTGTAGCTGCCAGTTGGTTAAGTTCTTCCAGTGTCAGATACTCGCGTTGGCTTTCCTCGTAGTATATATTCTTAACCTTGGCTGCAAGGTCGATGGTCAAGTAGCCATCAATGAAGGCTTGATGAAGACCAGCCTTGAATATCGAGAAATAGGTCGAGGCGGTATTGGCTGATATGGTTCCTGTCTTACTACCGCCTTGTGGCGCGTTGATAAGGTAATCCTTGTAGTCTTCGATGAGGTTCACGTCAATGCTACTGAATAGAAGAGGTTTCCCTCCAGTGTATAGCTTCATCAATGCCAGTTCTCTTTTCCAATTCACTTGAATTGACTTGGAACTGTTCTTGTGACGTTTGTCCTTTAGCTCTTCAAAGTACTTGATGAAGTCGCACTTTGACCTTTCGTTTTGTGCTGCTTGTTCTGCCTCCGAGTCTGTGTACAAAGACTGATTATCGTATTCATGCTGACGAAGGGCACGAACCTTGTCAGCAAAGATGCAAGCCTCTTGATCCTTTTGTGAGCGGCACATAATGATACCATTAGCATCGCGTTTGGGGCGATAGTAGGCTTTCCCATCAGGTAGAGTTCTTCCAGAACTATTCTTATCGAAGATAGGTGTCGTTATATAGCGACCAAGTGGCTCATGCTTGCGAAGTGGTTTGTCTCTGCCTGGCTCAAAGACAGGAAAACTTTCAATGAGCAATGACCACTGCTCTTTGTATTCGGATTTGCGGAGTATCACCTTGAATACCGTGCGCTTCATTGGAGTCTTCATAACTTGATGGATTTATATAGTTTGTCGATTTCTGATTTTGGAACGTAAACATAGTTACCTATCTGTCGGGTGGGGATGGAGAACTTGCGGATGTGAGCCCATACGGACGAATCATGAATTCTGAACTTCTTAGAGATTTCGCCGATGGTATAGCAATTCTCTGGTTCCATATTGTAAGTTTTGGCTATTGGCTTTTTTGCCGCCTTCCTCACCTTCTTCCTTCTTGGGTAACGCTGTTCAAGATCTGCGCGGTTCAACCTCAGCTGTTTTGTGCCAAGGTTGACAGCTGGAATTTTGCCCTTGCGAATCTCACGATACAATGTGTCACGTTCAACGCAATAAACGGCAACGGCCTCCTGAACAGAAAGAAACTCTCTGATGTCTGGAATCTCCTTAGCCATCCGTTCATACTTTGCTTCTTTAGCCTCTCTGTCCTTTTTCCTCTTGTAGGCAACATCTGAGCATTGTTTTGAACAATACACAGAGTCGATGGTGCGTATCTGGAATACTGCACCACAGATGGGACATTTCCTGCGAATCTCGTATTTTGCTTGAGCCATACTAATATATATAATAAGGTGTATTATTCGTTTGTTGAACATCACCGACTAAAGTGTCGCGTTAACGATTTGGTGCAAATTTACGATAAAAATCCGAAATCAGAGCCAAATATACAAAGTTTAACAAAATAAAAATCGGTGCAACTCAATGAGTTACACCGATTCGCTTATTATTGTTTATTGCTGTTTATCAGCCTTACTTCACCTCCTCGAAGTCTGCGTCCTGGACATCGTCGGCACCACCGTTGGACTGGCCGCCGGACTGCTGACCTCCGTTGAAGCCTGCACCTCCATTGAAGCCTGCGCCTCCGTTGAAGCCGCCTGCACCTGGGCCACCTTGACCTGGCTGCTGGTACATCTGGGCGCTGGCAGCCTGCCATGCCTGGTTGAGTTCGGCAGTGGCGGCGTCAATGCCAGCCATATCCTGTGCCTTGTGGGCAGTCTTCAGTTTCTCAAGAGCAGCCTCGATGGCTGGTTTCTTGTCGGCTGGGAGTTTGTCGCCGAGTTCCTTGAGCTGGTTCTCGGTGGTGAAAATCATTGAGTCGGCCTGATTGAGTTTGTCGATGCGCTCGCGCTCCTTCTTATCGGCCTCAGCATTGGCCTCAGCCTCAGCTTTCATACGGTCGATTTCGTCCTTGCTCAGACCAGAGGAAGCCTCGATGCGGATGGCTTGCTCCTTGCCTGTAGCCTTGTCCTTTGCGCTCACGTTCACGATACCGTTGGCATCGATGTCGAAGGTCACCTCAATCTGAGGAATACCACGGCGTGCGGGTGCGATACCCGTGAGGTTGAACTGGCCGATGCTCTTGTTCTGAGCGGCCATAGGACGCTCACCCTGCAGTACGTGGATGGTTACCTCGGTCTGGTTGTCGGCTGCGGTGGAGAAAGTCTCGCTCTTCTTGCAAGGGATGGTTGTGTTGGCGTCAATCAGTTTGGTCATTACGCCGCCGAGGGTTTCGATACCCAGTGACAAAGGAGTTACATCGAGCAATACCACATCGCCCACACCGCTGTCCTTGTTCAGGATGGCGCCTTGGATAGAAGCACCTACGGCCACCACCTCGTCGGGGTTCACACCCTTTGAAGGCTCCTTGCCGAAATACTCCTTCACCAGTTGCTGCACAGCGGGGATACGGCTTGAACCACCCACGAGAATCACCTCGTCAATCTCGCTTGTGCTGATACCGGCATCGCGGACAGCCTTCTGGCAAGGCTCGAGACAAGCCTGAATCAAACCGTGAGCCAGAGCCTCGAACTTGGCGCGGGTCAGAGTCTTTACAAGATGCTTAGGCACACCGGCCACTGGCATGATGTAAGGAAGGTTGATTTCGGTGGAAGTGGAAGAAGAAAGTTCAATCTTCGCCTTTTCGGCAGCTTCCTTCAGACGCTGCATGGCCATTGGGTCGGTTGTCAGGTCTGCACCTTCGTCGTTCTTGAATTCCTGTACCAGCCAGTCGATGATGACCTGGTCGAAATCGTCACCGCCAAGGTGAGTGTTACCATTGGTGGACATCACCTCGAACACACCGCCACCGAACTCCAGGATGGAGATATCGAAAGTACCACCACCGAGGTCGAACACAGCGATTTTCATATCTTTGTGTGACTTGTCGAGTCCGTAAGCCAGAGCGGCTGCTGTAGGCTCGTTCACGATACGCTTCACCTCAAGACCTGCAATCTGTCCGGCTTCCTTGGTAGCCTGACGCTGAGAGTCGGAGAAGTAGGCAGGAACGGTGATAACGGCTTCCTTCACTTCCTGACCGAGGTAGTCCTCAGCGGTTTTCTTCATCTTCTGAAGAATCATGGCGCTGATTTCCTGCGGAGTGTATTGACGGTCGTCAATCTGTACACGTGGGGTGTTGTTGCTGCCACGCACTACCTGATAAGGTACACGAGCGATTTCCTGCTGAACCTGGTCGTAGGTTTCGCCCATGAAACGCTTGATAGAATAAACGGTGCGTTTAGGATTGGTGATGGCCTGACGTTTTGCAGGGTCGCCAACCTTACGCTCACCACCGTCCACGAACCCTACGATAGAAGGAGTTGTGCGTTTGCCCTCACTGTTGGCAATCACAACTGGTTCGTTGCCTTCGAATACGGAAACACACGAGTTAGTGGTTCCGAGGTCTATACCAATAATCTTTCCCATAATTGTATTTGTTTTTTTATTGTTTCTGTTTAATTTGTTTTCAATCTCGACTATATTCCTACAAATTGCGTGCCAAACTTTTCGGTTTTATACCTTTATTTATAAGAAACTCTATTGCCGTGATTATTTAACAGCTGCAGCTCTGCCATTTTGTCAACATTGATGCTGATTTTGTCGCATTTCTCTGACAAGAGGTTAAAAACAGTCCATTCTTGGACCAGATGCCATGTCCATGTTCATGATAATTGCTAACTTTGTGCTGTGATACTCAATATTCTTCGGATATGTCTTTTTTCACTCTCCGCTTCCGTCGTCATTGCGTGCGTTTTCTCCGCGCCATGCGTCGTGCCATACCCAAAGGATGGAAAACCACCCTTTGGTTGCTCGAAATCATGTTGCCGATTTCCTTGGCAGTGATGCTGTTGAGGTATTTCGGTGTCATTGACTTTCTTGCCGTCTATCTCGACCCCGTATTCCGCCATATCGGTTTGCCGGGCAGCAGTTCCGTGGTGTTCCTGACGGGTGCGTTTGTCACTACCTACGCCGGTATAGCCGCCATGCTGTCGTTTGCCTTGACCTTGCGTCAAGCCACCATTCTCGCGTTGATGATCTGTCTGTGCCATGCCTTGCCCATGGAATGCGCGGTCACCCATCGTACAGGTTCATCATTCTTTGGCATGATGGTGCTGCGTTTGTGTATGGCTTTTGTGTGCGCGTTCTTGCTCAACCTGTTGTTGCCTGCATATCCGGAGTCGTTCGGCATGGTTCAGGATGGGGTGGTACCCACATCGTTGGGCGAGGTGCTTCTTGACTGGCTCAATGCCTCGTGGCGAATGGCATTGCTGGTATTCATTATTGTTTATTTGCTGATGGCAGTTCAGAGTCTGCTTGAGGAGTACGACTTGATACGTCCGCTATCCCGTCCTTTGCGTCCTTTGATGTCGTTGTTTGGCCTTCCTCGCGACGCGGCTTACTTGTGGCTGGTGGGTAATGTGCTGGGAATCAGTTATGGGGCGGCGGTAATGTTCGATTTGATTAACAGCGGGAAGATTACGAAAGATGAGGCCAACGAAGTGAATTTTCATTTGGCGATGAATCATTCGCTGATTGAGGATACCAGCGTCTTTGCCGCCATAGGGATAGGAGCGGGTTGGATTGTAGGTGTGCGCTTGTTCTTCGCGCTTGTGGTGGTTTGGGCCCGGCGTTTGCTGGGAAAGTGTTTCTTCAGGGCAAAAAGAAACCGTGCCACGCTCTAAGGCGAGGCACGGTCAAGATATCATCTTGAAAAATCAGTGATTAGTCAATCTGGGCGAGTTTGCCATCAGAACCGAGCACATTCACAATCTTGTGGATGTACATCTTCTTCATGTTCTCGCGTGCAGGCTTCAGATACTGACGTGGATCGAAGTGGCTTGGGTTCTCAGCCAGGTGCTTGCGGATAGCGGCAGTCATGGCGAGACGAGAGTCGGAGTCGATGTTGATTTTGCATACAGCGCTCTTGGCGGCCTGACGGAGCTGCTCCTCAGGAATACCGATAGCGGCCTTGAGGTCACCACCGAACTGGTTGATAGTGTTCACTTCGTCCATAGGAACAGAAGAAGAACCATGGAGAACGATGGGGAAGCCAGGCAGTTTCTTCTCGATTTCAGCGAGTACGTCGAATGCCAATGGTGGGGGAACGAGTACTCCGTTCACCAGTGTGCACTGCTCAGGAGTGAACTTGTGTGCACCGTGTGATGTACCGATAGAGATGGCGAGGCTGTCGCATCCGCTCTTTGTGGTGAAGTCGATAACCTCTTCGGGCTTGGTGTAGTGTGACTCTGCGGCTACAACCTCGTCCTCAACACCAGCGAGAACGCCGAGCTCGGCCTCAACAGTCACGTCGTACTTGTGAGCGTACTCTACCACCTTCTTGGTGATGGCGATGTTCTCCTCGTAAGGAAGTGAGGAACCGTCGTACATTACAGAAGAGAAGCCCATGTCGATGCAGTCCTTGCAAAGCTCGAAGCTGTCACCGTGGTCGAGGTGAAGCACGATTTCAGGATGCTTGCATCCCAGTTCCTTAGCGTAAGCCACAGCTCCTTCAGCCATGTAGCGGAGGATAGTAGCGTTGGCGTAGTTGCGTGCACCTTTTGATACCTGCATGATGACAGGTGACTTTGTCTCAACGGCTGCCATTACGATGGCTTGCATCTGCTCCATTGTATTGAAGTTGAAAGCGGGAATCGCATAACCACCCTTCACGGCGCGAGCGAACATGTCTCTTGTGTTGACAAGACCTAAATCTTTGTAGTTAACCATAATGAAAATATTTATTAGTGTGATTGAATTTTAAAACCAGATGATTAAATCTGAGTGTATTCAATAATTTCTTGTCATAAAGATACGCAAAGGTAGCACAAAGTTTGTGATTTGGGATGATGAAATGCGGTTTTTTTGTAAAAATATGAATTTTTCTTTGGTTAGCAAGCGGAAAAATCGTAATTTTGCACGCTGAATATTGCAAACCATTACACACAGCACATTGTTACCAGCAATCAAGGTGTCTCTGGGTTCCCCAATACGAAGGTGAGTTCGGAGCGGTTTTTTTTGAGAAAACAAATTAAAATCATAGAAGAAGCAATGAAAAAAGGTATTCATCCAGACAATTATCGCCCAGTTATCTTCAAGGATATGTCGAATGGCGATATGTTCCTCTCTCGTTCCACATGCAAGGCTACTGAGACTGAGGTTTTCGAGGGTCAGGAGTATCCAGTGGTGAAGATTGAAATCTCCAGCACTTCACACCCTTTCTACACAGGTAAGGCTAAGCTCGTCGACACAGCAGGACGTGTTGACAAGTTCATGAACCGCTACGCTGTGCTCAAGAAGAAATAATTCCTTATCCCTTCATCATTTTAAAAGACAGACATCAGCATCATATGGAGGCTGCATGCCTGTCTTTTTAGTTTGTTTCCAATGAATATGACAGCAGATATAAAGAATCCAGAACGGACCAGCAGCTTTGACTCTGTCAAGGCTGTGGCTGCCTACCTTGTGATTTTCCTCCACTGGGAGACAGAGAATCTTTCTGGTCGTTTCATTCACTTATTGGCATCCATGGCTGTTCCCTTGTTCTTCATGATTTCAGGCTATTTCTTTCTCAAGTTGAAAGAAAAGAAGAAGGTGGTTGGTCAGTTGGTCAAATTGTTCCGTCTTACCCTTTTCGCCTATTTTTTCTATTTTCTTTTGTTTTGGTACAGGAATCATGGAGTGTCAGCATTATCTGACTGGTTCTCATTGGACCGTTTTGCATTTTATGTTGTGATTTGCGATACAAGATTGGGATTTCACTTGTGGTATCTCAATTCCATCATCTTCGTATTGTCAGTAGTCTATCTGTTTTCTATCAAATTTAATGTGCGTATTCTTTATTATCTTTTGCCGATATTGCTGGCCATACCATGGTTTGTCGTCATTAAAGGTTTGCCGTACGAATATGCTCGAAACATTTTTATACCAGGCGTCTCCTTTTTCTTGCTTGGCAGTTGGATGAGCGTCCACACTTTTCATTACAGGAAATGGTTTGTATTCCTTCCTCTTTTGTTTTTATTTATTCTAATTGGGGAGTTGTTCTTCACCGAATGGCTTGGCATAGGAAGAGTGCTTGTTTGTCTCGTTCCGTTGTGTGTCTCAGTGTTGTTGTTGGCCATCCATCATCCGGCTTTTGGTGCTAAGACTATTCTTCCATATATAGGCAGGAAACTATCGGCATATATTTATGTGTATCACGTCGCTTTCCTGTTTTTGTTCTACGACTGCATGTCACGGCCTTTGGCCCATTCGTTTCTCCTACCGGTATTGACGGCCGTGTGTTCTACGGGTGTGGCATGGCTTCATGTCAAAGCCAAGGAACTGATTACTCGAACTTGGCACCGTTCCAGCGCATCGTAAGCGATTCCTTGATGTAAGGCGCCACAAGTTTTCTCTCATCCTCGTTCATGTAGGCTTGTGAATGGAGACGGAACGTGAGGGTAGGGACAGCGACACCTTCTTCTCCGTGCTTTTCGTAATTAGCGGAAATCTCCATCAGTTCGATATCGATTTTCTTCATCAGTTCCGCGCGGTCCTCCTCGCTGACGGAGTCGTTCCACGTCATGAAATCTTGCCGGGATGGCAGAGTCACAAAATCAGCGGTGTTAAGTCTTTTCCAACTGGTGTTGTAGAATTGTATCTGGCTATCTTTGGCCTTGTCGACACTGATGGTTTTAATCAGGCAGACCAGTGTGTCGGCAGAAGTCGAGGGCAGCAAAATCAGCCTGGTCCATGCCTTACTGGCGGTGTTGATGTCGATGTACGTGTTCTTCTCCCCGCTGATAGTCGTGATGTTGCCCAGTTTGTTGGTCACGTCGAGGGGCAGGTCGTTGTCTATGTAGTCCATGCCGTCCTGGCGGTTGACGCTGGAGAGCAGAGGCACGATGCTGTCGGGCATTTGGGTGAACACTTGACGCAATGTCTGGGCGTATGTCGAGGTGGTGATTGTTAGAAACAGAAGTGTCAGTATTTTTCTCATTGTCTATAGCTTTTGTCTGAGTTCCAGACTCTGTCTTTTGGGTTTTCTGGAAACGGAAACATAATTATCTGCAAAATTACTAAATTGCGGTCACAGAACAATGATATGAGAGAAAAAAACGCTAATTTTGCAGACTGTATAGGCCAAATGGTTTCATCCCGCCATCTTGATGGCTCTGATTATGAACAAGAAAATCCTCATATTGACAATGATATTGTGGTGCGGACTTACGCACGCACAGGTTTATTCTGTTGATTCCATCCTCTCGGTGGCTCAGTCGGCTGTGGATAGCGTCAATCAGCTCGAGGAAAACAAGAAAGCGGAGAAACTCAAGATACCTGATTTCACAGCACCGCCCCGTTCGCGCAAATCGAACCCCACCACTTACAGGGAACTCGACGACGATTATTTGAAAGAGGTGGAGAACATCATCAAACAAGAGGAACTCAAGAAATCGGTGGGAACGGTCATGACACTTTATAAGCTGCGCCGTTACAAGGAGGAGCGCAAGTTCCACTATGATGGCATCGCCTATCTGATACGAGGCACCTACACCACTTTCACAGAAAAGCATTTCCGCAATAAAGCGGGTCTGTTCCGCACTTCGGGCAGCAATCTGGGGGAATATGGTGTGGCTGCGGTTCCTCTTGGTGCTTCCATGGCGATGCATCTGGCTGGTGTGAAAGCCAAGAGTACGACAGAGCGCATGCTCGCTGCCAATGCCATCGCCCTTGCCTTGTCCTCAGGATTGACCTATGGCTTGAAGTCGGCTGTGGATGAGAAGCGTCCAGATGGGGGAAAGCATTCGCTGCCTTCAGGTCACTGTAGCTTGGCCTTTGCTTCAGCCGCTATTCTTGACCGCGAGTTCGGCTACCTCAGTCCTTGGGTGACTGTAGGTGGTTACACTTTTGCCACCGCCACCCAGTTTCTTCGTTACCAACACAACCGTCATTGGATTAACGACACTTTCATGGGGGCGGGAATCGGTATGATGTCCACCAATCTGGCGTATTTCATTACTGACCAGATGATGCAAGGGAAAGGAATCCGTCAGGAGGAACTCAATCAGGCCGAACTCTTGCGCAATTACCGTTTTATCCAGCAGCCTTCGGCTTTCACACTGCTCACAGCCATAGAAACTGGACATACAGACATCCCTTCCAGTGCCTATCAGCTTCCCGCAGACTTCAACGGGGTAGTCAATTTTTCCACAGGAGCCACATTCTCAGCAGGTATGGAAGGCAGTTATTATTTCAACAAGCATGTGGGTGTGGAGGCCATGGCCCGTCTGTCGAGTGCACAGGCAAAAGTGGAGGCAAGGTCATTTTCTCCATCGGAGTCAATGAGCGGTACCTCAGACATGTCGGAACTCAGTGGTTTCAATCTCGATTTCTACCATTTGAACGCGGGTTTGAAACTCTCCGCCAATCCTATTCCTTCGGTCCGTTTTGGTGCCAGAGTGTATGCAGGCGGTCGTTTCTTCGCTTCCGAACATGTCGCTGACATGAACACTGGAACCACATTCTTGTCGTTCCCAAGTGAACAGTGTGCCGAGGTGGGCGGGGGTATTTCCATCGACATGGTGCGTCCGTCAAGCAAATGTCTGCTTGGCATCTATTGCGACTACAACCATTCCTTCTCCGACCTTTTCACTAACCGATGGGTGATAGGTTCTACATGGAGGGCTATTTTTTGACCATTGACCGTTGACCATTGACCATTGACCATTGACCATTGAACATTAACCATTGAACATTAACCATTGAACATTGACCATTGACCATTGACCATTGAACATTGGCCTCTTCGCTCGCTTAATTGCATTTTGGACCGTGAGGTTAGATTCCGTATTTGGAGCCGATGTAGAGCAAGAGCATGCTAAGAAGAACGAGGGAGAGGTCAATGGTCTTCGATTTCAAGTTCTTCTCCTTGAACACCATAGCGCCAACAAGGAATGATACCACCACACTGCCACGGCGTATCATCGACACGATGCTGATCATAGCCCCGTCGAGACTGAGGCTGTAGAAATAGACGAAGTCGGCTGCCGACAGGAATATGGAAATCAGGATGATACACCAATCCCAACGGAAAGGGGTGGTTTTCTTGTGTGTAGGCCACCACAAGAGCATCAGCATTGTAGCCATGAGACCGCACTGGTAGATGTTGTACCATGACTGCACTGCCATTTTGTCAAGGCCCACACCACCTGCCGCAGGACTGGCCATCAGGTATTTGTCGTACAGGCCACTCAGTGCGCCCAGTACATTCGACAGCACTACAAATACAATCCATTTGTCGTGTTTGAAATCGATGCCTTCTTTCTTCCCGCTGTGGCTGAGGTAGAAGAAAGAGAAAATGGCAGTCAGTACACCCAGCCATTGGAATAGGGTGAGATGCTCGTTGAAAAAGAGCAATGCGCCGATAAGCACCATCATCGGGCGAGTGGCGTTGATGGGTCCTACAATGGTGATGGGCAGATGTTTGATGCCGAAATAGCCCAAAATCCATGAACTCAGCACAATCAGTGATTTCAGTACAATAAATTTATGCTGTGTCCATCCGTAGCTGTGGGTGTAGAACAGAGAATTGTCGTCAATCCATCCATTTGCCGATGAGATGATGAAGGGCAGGAAGATGAGGCTGGAGAAAAGAGTGTTGAGAAACAAGACTGGTATAACAGCGTTGTTGTTCAGTGATTTTTTCTTCCACACATCGTAAAAACCCAGCAGAATCGCTGAAGAGAATGCCAGTAGTAACCACATGATGGATGATTGGGTATGGTTTTAAAGTGAATTCGGTGTAATGAGGTATAATTGGTGTCTGCTTGAATTCGCCGAATTCAGTCAGTTTTAGATAAACAGTTCTTTTGGATATTCTATGTCGGTGAGAAACAATGCGTTGCCTGGCATGCTCTGTCCGGCGATGCAGCGGTCCTTACCCTCGATGATGCGGCGGAAGCCTTCGAGGTCGGTCTTGTGCAGACCCACATCCACCAGGGTACCCACAATGGCGCGCACCATATTGCGCAGGAAACGGTTGGCCTTGATGGTGAAGACCCATGTGTTGTCGTCTTGTTGTGTCCATTCCGCATGCATGATGGTGCAGTTGTTGGTCTTCACGTCGGTGTGCAGTTTGCTGAAACTGGTGAAGTCGGTGTATTGGAACAGCGTCTCGCATGCCTTGTTCATCAGTGGGTAGTCCAGCTTCGCGCGTATCTGACAGGCATATCGTCGACTGAAAGGGTCTTTTTCCTTGCAAATGTAGTATTTGTATGTCCTTGATGTGGCATCGAACCTCGCATTGGCGTTGTCTCTCACTGGCACCACCTTCTGCACTGCTATGTCCCAAGGCAGTAAGCTGTTCACCCGTTCCTTGATGGCCAGTCCTTTTTGTCGTGCATCTTCCCCTTCTTGAAGCTCCAAGTCGAAATGACCTACCATCAGGCGGGCATGAACTCCTGTGTCGGTACGTCCTGCTCCGGTCACCATCACCTCTGTCCGTAGTATGGTCGTCAGCGCTTGGTTGAGCGTCTGCTGCACACTGTTGGCATTGGGCTGTATCTGCCAACCGTGGTAGTCGGTGCCGTCGTAGGAAAGATAGATGAAATAGCGCATGGTCATCTGACTGTCAGGTGGAAGCAACCTTGTTTCTTCTCGTATTTGATGTAGCACATCTCACGCTGTCGAAGGTCGTAAAGCACCTCTGAGAGCACCATCTTCAACTTTTCCTCATAGCGTGTCAGTTCGGGGATGCTTCCGTTGAAGTCTGGCTGGATGGGCATGAAGCGGACGTAAGAGATGTCGATGGTCGTGCCGTAGCAGTGGCAGGAGTTAGTCACAGCATTGGGGTTGCCGTGCTGCAGTCGCGACACATCTTCTGCCGTACGCAGAACGGATGTCACCATGATGATGTGTGGGGGCAGTCCTTTGGCACACAGCGAGTCGACGAAATTCATGCCGATGGTGTTAAGCAAGTGCTGTGCCTTGGGAACAAGATAAGGCATGCTGTGGCTCAAGTGCTCCACGTAGTAATAGGGTGAGTTGGTGATGTTGACCAGTGCGTTGTCGTTTACCAACTGCCTGACTTTGTCGCGGCTCTCTTGAGGTTTTACTCCGTTTTGGCAGGCGGCTTGAATTTGCAGGTAGTTGCTGTCTGGGAAGCATTTGCTGTAGCTCAGCACACCGAGGATACGGGTACGGGGGCGTGTCTTCCCGGATGGAGTGAAGTTTGTCTCTTCTTCCACCTGTTGCATGCTCTCGTTCTGGATACTGTCCATCCAGGTTTGTTCTAGAGAATCCTCATCGGAAGAAACGACCTCGTCTTCTGGTTCTTCGGTGCTGTTGTATTCCTCTTCCTCTTCGACACGGTTGGCTGGGTCGAGTACAGAACTGTCGTAACTGCCCCAGTCTATCTCCTCGACGTTGGCGAACTTGTCGTTTTCTTTCAAGTCGGTCTTCAAGTCATGCGTGTTGATGTCCACCTTGATGCCCGCCGCATGACGTACAGTCGCCATAGCAGCCACCACGATGGCGAAGGCCAGTAAGAACTTCTTTTTGTTGTATTTACTCTTAGTCTTTTTACCTGTTGTCATGGTTCACTCATTGAGTTCTTCCCCTTGATGGCCTTGTGGACCAATGGGTTGAGAGGCGGTGCTGGCAATTGCGCTCCAAAGGTTGTCGGCGGGCAGGGGTGCCTCCACGATGATGGGTTTCTTCGACACAGGGTGGATGAAACTCACCTTGCGTGCCAACAGGCTGATGCCTCCGTCGGGGTTGCTGCGCTTGGCGCCGTATTTCAGGTCGCCCTTGATGTGGCATCCTAAATGAGCCAGTTGGCATCGAATTTGGTGATGGCGTCCTGTCTTCAGGTCCACCTCTATCAGATAGTATCGGTCTGTATGGCCAATCAGCCGGTAATCCAATACAGCGAGTTTGGCGTTAGGACGTTCCGTGTCGTAAACGTATGATTTGTTTTGCTTCTCATTCCGCACAAGCCAGTTCCTCAGAGTGCCTTCGTCCTGTGGGGGGCGTTCTTGTGTGATGGCCCAGTAGGTCTTCTGTACTTCACCCTTGCGGAACATCTCGTTGAGGCGTGTCAGCGCTTTGCTGGTACGGGCGAACACCACAATGCCGCTTACCGGTCGGTCCAAACGGTGGACTACACCAAGGAAAACCTCACCGGGTTTGTGGTATTTTTCCTTGATGTAGTCCTTGACGTCGTCCGAGAGCGGACGGTCGCCCGTCTTGTCGCCCTGGACAATCTCGTTGCAGTTCTTGCTGACGATGATGATGTGATTGTCTTCGTAGAGTACGAGCATGTTTCTACATGTTCATGCCGCCGTCCACCTGAATCACCTGTCCGCTCACGTAGCTCGACATGTCGCTGGCAAGGAAGGTGGCCACATTGGCGATGTCCTCTACCTGTCCGCCCCTGCGGAGTGGAATCTTCTTCATCCATTCGTCGCGGATTTCCTGCTTCAGGCCTGCGGTCATAGCTGTCTCGATGAAGCCTGGAGCGATGGCGTTGGCGCGGATACCCTTGGGACCCATCTCTTGGCCTACGCTCTTGGCAAGAGCAATCAAACCAGCCTTGGAAGCTGCATAGTTGGACTGGCCGGCATTGCCATGCACACCTACCACACTAGCCATGTTGATGATGCTACCGCCACGCTGGCGCATCATGATTGGGGTGCAGGCGTGGATGAAGTTGAAGGCTGATTTCAGGTTCACAGCTATCACGGCGTCCCACTGGGCCTCAGTCATGCGAAGCATCAGGCCGTCCTTGGTGATGCCGGCGTTGTTGACGAGGATGTCGATGCTGCCGAATTCCTCCTTCACTTGGTTCACCACTTCTTCAGTCTGGGCGAAGTCGGCTGCATTGGAAGCATAGCCTTTCACTTTCACACCCTTAGCGGCAATCTCTTCTTCAGTTGCTTTTCCGTTCTCGTCGATGACGAGGTCGGTGAATGCGATGTTAGCGCCTTCCTCGGCGAACTTCAGTGCAATTGCTTTGCCAATACCTCTTGCAGCGCCTGTAATCAAGGCTGTCTTACCAGTTAATAATCCCATAGATCTTTTAGTTTTTATAGTTGATAATTGTTGTTGATTCTCATTCCATATAATGATGCCCGATAGAACGGCGTACCAGTCTGCGGACGAAGGTGTGGATTTCCTCCACATTGGTCGTCAGGTGGCCGTAGATGTAGGGTGTTTCGCAACCCTTGAGAAAATAGTGGGCGAGTTCGGCGGTCAGGCGGACGTTCTTGATGTCGAAGGCTCTTTTATCCACTCCTTCGTTGAGCACACGCCGGAAAATGGCCATCTCGCTTCGGTCGAAGTTCTTGCGCACTTTCTCCACTCCCCAGATGTCGCGGAAGAACTCCGCGCGGAGGTTGCCGTTACGGTAAACGATTTCTTTCACAGCCTCAAGATGTGTGAAGATGAGCAGCACGATTTTGTCCTCTGGTGGCATGTCGCGCTGCGCCACGTCGTTCATCCTCTCAAACAGCCGACGGAGTTCGGTTTCTATCACAGTGTAGTAGATTTCTTCCTTGCTCTTGAAATAGGTGTAGAGTGTGCGGCGACCCTTGCCCGCCTCGCGGGCAATGTCGTTCATGGTGGTGTTCTCCAAGCCGTTCTTGGCGAAAAGCTGACGGGCTACGTCCACCAGTAACTCCCTTGTTTTGGAAACTGCCATTATTCTATCCTCTCTAGTTGGTTTTGATAGGGTTGCCAGGGTAAAAGTTCAAGTGGAATGGTATTCTTTTCTTTGTATGTTCATCTTGTTTCACAAGCTTCTTACCCTTTTCTAAGTGCAAAGGTAGCAAAAAGTTGAAAAAAACCAATGATAATTTCATTAAAAATTGCACCTTTAATTATTAAAAGTATTTAAAGTATTGAAAATCAATAGTATGTTTATTGCACACTTTTTTAGTTTATGTTTCGCTTCTATTTGTGGCTTTTTATTGCTAACTTTGCCGAAAATCAGGCAATAGCATATCAAAGATTATGGCAAAGGAGAAGATAGCTTATGTTTGCGCCAATTGTGGTTACGATTCCCCTCGGTGGATAGGCAAGTGTCCTTCGTGCGGTGAATGGAATTCATTTGTGGAGCAGCGGATAGGGAAGAACACGTCGCAGAAGAAGGCGGCTCAGTCGTATTCGAGTTCCACACTGACGAGCCCTGTGTCAATCCGTGAGATAAAGACATCTGAAGACCCACGCATCAACCTGTATGACGGTGAGCTCAACCGAGTGCTGGGAGGTGGTTTGGTCATGGGCTCTTTGGTGTTGATTGGCGGTGAGCCAGGCATCGGCAAATCCACTTTGGTGCTTCAGACAGCGCTTCGTCTCAAGGGGCTGAAAGTGTTGTATGTGAGTGGTGAGGAGAGTGCCCGCCAGATTAAGCTCCGCGCCGACCGTCTGTGCGAGAGCGAGGATGGTTGTTTTGTGCCTGGGTCGGATTGTCAGGTGGTGTGTGAGGTGGTCATCGAGAAGATTTTCGATCACATCGAGAACGTCCGTCCCGACCTTGTGGTCATCGACTCCATTCAGACCATTGCCACAGAGAATGTGGAGACATCGCCAGGCAGCATCAGTCAGATTCGTGAATGTACAGCCCTTCTGCTGAAGTTCGCCAAGGAGAGCGGCATTCCTGTTATCATCATCGGGCATATCAATAAGGAAGGTTCCATTGCCGGACCGAAGATTTTGGAGCACATGGTTGATACGGTGTTGCAGTTCGAGGGCGACCAGCACTATCTCTACCGTATCGTCCGCAGCATCAAGAACCGTTTCGGGAGCACCGATGAGATAGGAATCTATGAAATGAAACGCAATGGTTTGCGCGAGGTCTCCAATCCATCGGAACTGCTCATCACCGACATCGAGGATGGAGGTGAAGGACTTAGTGGCATTGCCATAGCATCAGCTATTGAAGGTGTGAGGCCATTGCTAATCGAGACACAGGCCCTCGTGAGTACCGCTGCATACGGTACACCGCAGCGTTCGGCCACAGGATTCGACCTCCGTCGCCTCAACATGCTGCTCGCAGTCTTGGAGAAGCGTGTGGGTTTCAAGTTGGCGCAGAAGGATGTGTATCTGAACATCGCTGGTGGAATCCGAGTCACTGACCCCGCCATCGACCTCAGTGTTATAGCCTCCGTGCTGTCGAGCAATGTGGATACTGCTATCGACAAGACGATTTGTATGACGGGAGAGGTTGGGCTGAGTGGCGAGATACGTCCTGTCAGCCGCATCCACCAACGAATAGCTGAGGCCGACAAACTGGGCTTCAAGCAAATCATCATCCCGCAGGCCAACATGTCGGGGCTCGACCTCAAACATCTTTCCATCGAGGTCACCCCCGTCCGCAAGGTGGAGGAAGCCCTCCGTGAACTGTTCGGGTAAAAGGCTTATGGTAAGCTTGTAATTCCAGATTTATTTTTCTGTTACAAGTCCAAAAGCATCAAGAAAACGAAAGTGTTATATATATTTTATTACTATGGATATGAAACGTCTCTTCGAACAAGCCATCGGCAAGTATTTGCCGGGATTTTTAATGGTTGTGTCATTGCTGGCCCCGTCTTCAGGGTTCTGCCAGGTTGTGCATGATAGCGAGACTGTCATTGAGGGTTTCCTTGCCCCGGATGCCCATGAAAAGCCAATGGCGCGTATGTGGTTTCCCGATGCCTCGGCTGGTGAGGACGATAACGATTTTATCGAGAAACAGGTTTCCGAACTTGCGGCAAAGGGGTTTGGCGGTGTGGAAGTTGCGATGATTATGACCAACGGCGTGCGGTATTACAACGAGGATACGCGTATCTACGGATGGGGTACCGACAACTGGATTAAGCTGATGAAGAAGGTTCTGAAAGCAGCGGCCAAGGTTCCTGGTGGCTTTCAAGTCGATGCAACGATGACGTCGCATTGGCCTCCGCTCCTTAATACGATTGACCCGAATGATGAAACTGCAAGCAAGGAACTGTCATTCAGTGTAACGCCCATAACGACAGACGATATGGCCAGCGGCACCATCAAGCTGGAACTGCCTTTGCAAAGGACAAAGGCTCCCTCTTCCACATTCGGTCCCACAGCATACGACCATTTTCTGTTTACTGACCGGTTTGTGTCTGCCGTCCTCGTCAGGATTGCTGACATCGTGGTTCAACCCGGTGAGGACGCCGTACAAGACCGTACCCATTATGTCTTTGATTTCAAAAGCCTGACTCCAATCACAGACCGTGTAGCGGTAATCCCCGGCGCGGGATATGCGGCAGGAGTTCCCGACCGTGCGACTGCTGTGGCACAAGGATGGGACTACGACAAGATATGCAGTTTCTTCGGTCCGGAATCCAATGGACCCTGGACTAGGTGTGACGGCAAGCAGGATGAAGACATGAACCGTAAACGCATGGCCGACTGGCAGGAAGAATATCAAGCTTCCATCAACGGCATGGATATCGACGTGAGAGAAAACCAAGGTGAGCCGAAGGTCGGCGACTGGGTGGTTCTTTCAATCTTTTGCCGCGGTACAGGTCAAAGTGTTGCCGGTGCTTCAACCATGTATAATGGCGTTTTCGCCCCGAACTACTTCAATGCCGACGGGACAAAATCCCTGACGGGTTATTGGGAGTGGATGTTCGAGAAGGATCCTGAACTGCTGATGCTGATGATGGCCAATCCAGGCTATTTTTTCGAGGATTCCATCGAATTAATCAGTGTTTCCTCTTACTGGGCTTCCTCCTTTCTGGACAATATGTCCGACGGGTATGCTTTCAGGGATATCCTGCCTGCAGTTGCAGCAAGCAAGTATGTCAGCAGCGGTTTTATGGGTGTGAGGGTTACTCAATATTTCTCCTTCACAGGGGACGATGGCCTCGCTGACCGCATCTATGAGGATTACAGTGACCAGCTGGCGGAACTGTATGTGAAGCATCGCGTTATCGGTGTCGGCGATTGGGCTAAAAAGACCGTGGGGTGGGGCTTCAGAGGACAAACCTTCCATCTTCCAGGTCTCGAGATTGGCAGGGCTGCCATGGTGGCTGACGTTCCCGAATGCGACAACAATGCCAAGGGTGACGGCATCCGTTATCAGGCAGGAACCGTGAATATTATTGATGGAGAATTCCTGTCGATGGAGGCCATGACCGGTCCGGCTATAGGATATGCCAATATGGGAGATTTGCTGACAGAGCTGGGGCAGAACTATTCGGACGGTATCACACGTGCTGTTCTGCACGGAACACCTTATACGAAGACTTTCAATGGGTTCTGCTCTGAATGGCCTGGATGGCTGCCTTTTGCTGCGGGAAGTTATGGCTCGTCATTTACCTACAGAGAAGCCTATTGGCCGGATTTCGGAACAGAGACTGGTTTTATGAGCCGCGTCCAGGCGGTCATGCAAAAAGGAGTTGCTAAAATTGACCTGGCCGTGTTGATTGACAAGGAAAGCAGTTTTGACTTCGAGAGCAAAAACCGGTTCCAAAAACTGCTCGACAACGGATATTCCTACAATTTAGTCAGTGAGTCTGTGCTGGGCCATCCCAATGCAGTGGTATCAAACAACGTGCTCGCTCCTGAGGGACCGTCTTACAAGGCACTCATCGTTGACCAGGTGAATATGATTTCTCTCGCCGGAATGGAACGTCTTGTGGTGTATGCCAATGCTGGGCTGCCCATCATCTTGTTTGGAAGTGACATCAAACGTGTGTATGGCAGCGATAGGGCTGCTGATGTCGAAGTCTCGGAGATGTATGCCCGGATGGTCGGCCTGAAGAACGTGAGAGTGGTGGCCACAGAGGAGGAAATCCTGGATGTTTTGACCGAACTGGGGGTAAGCAGCCATGCAAAGTATCATGTTCCACAGCTTGAGGCTACCCGTTATAAAGATGTCGTGGATGGTACTGACTACTATTATTTGTACAACAACGCCTTTCCTGACAATTCCGATATGATGAGCAATCACCAGGGAGACCGTTACAAGGGAGAGGAGAAGGTGCTGCGCAATGTGACTGTAACACTTGAAGGTGACGGCGTGCCTTACCAACTCGATCCTTATACTGGCAAAGTGGCGCAGATTGCGGAGTATAAAGTGGGCGCAGGAGGAGTGACCTTTACCATCGACAGGATGTCTGGCGGCAGTGCCATGATTTATGCCGTTACCCCGAATGAGAGCACTTTCAACAAAGTGGCAGGGAAAAAGGTTTTCAACGTGGAGGAGAAAAAGCCTATTGAATTGAGCGGTGAGAAGTGGAAACTCGTCATTCACAGCTATGGTCCCGACCCAGACTCTCAGGATCCCGGCGACAGTAAAGTCACTGACGTCGATTTCGGAATGCAACCTCTTGGCAAATGGTGTGACATTCAGGTTACCAGCGAGCAACTTGACATGCTTGGCGTGAGCGACATGAAATATGTTTCCGGTACGGGCGAATACACGATTTCTTTCACGCTGCCCGATGACTTTGGCGAGAACGACGGGGCGTTCATAGCATATCGCTACGGCAGGGACCAAGTCGGCGCTCTGATTGTGAACGGTACAGAATTGCCTGCCAACAATGCCACTGATAGGGTTGATGTGGGAACACTGTTATACGTGGGCCAGAATACGCTTACGATACGGCTCAATTCCACCCTCTACGGAAGAACATATTTCGAACACAGTGGATATCTGGATAAAGGCGTCGTGTTTGGCATGGGAGAGGGGGTTCTGAATCCACCTGTCTCAGGAACTTACTATAACGGACTTTTAGGTGTCAGCATTATCCCTTATGTGGTTACGACGATGGGCGAGTACGATGCCATTGAGGAAGTGCCGACCACCGACAGCCGGTCCGCCTCTTCGTCTGCTGCCATCTACAACTTGCAAGGTCAGCGCCTTGCCACTCCGCAGCGTGGCGTGAACATCATCGGGGGAACGAAAATCTTTGTCAAATAAGGAATGAAACAACTATGCAAACTTATCTCCGACGATATGGGCTTTATCCGATAAATAAGGTTTCTTGGATATTTGGAGAGTGATAATTTTTATGTAATTTTGTGTTGTTTTTCAGATGGTATAACATGATGCTTTTTCCTGATCACCAATCTTTATAGACTATGCATATTAAACGAAGTATCGATAAAGCCCTTTCCGAAGGTTACGGCCGTCAGTTGCTTTGGTTGCTGTTGTTTGCATTGATTTGCGTGGGGCTTGCCCTTGTCATCGCTTTGTTTGTCTTCAACGATGGCGTGCTGAAATGGCAAGATGTCGTCGGTTTGTTTCTGGACCCAGGGGTTTTCGGCAGTTTTGCCGACAAGGGACACGACTTCTTTCGCCTTGTCATTGCATTGTTAAGCATGTTCCTTTTCTCTGCCTTGTTGGTCAGTGTGTTCACCAATGTGTTTTACAACATCTCGAAGTCCGTACGCGAAGGTCGAAGGAAGTACAGTCTTCGCAACCATGTCGTTATCCTTGGCAGTGGTCATCATTTGCAGGATTTGCTGAGGAATTTGGATTGTAAGAAGCAAGACGTGGTGGTGATGGCAGGTTCACGACCTAAGCTGAAAGGTGACTACATCTATTATCAAGGTGAACGCGACAGCCTCAAAGACTTGATGTTTGCAGATGCCAAGAAAGCAAACACCATCTACATCATTGGGGAAGACAATGAGGAAGCCCACGACTCTCGTAGTCTGAAGAGCATGGAGATGCTCAAGGAGTTGACCAAGGACATCGACCATGATATACATTGTTACATCACCTTGGAAGATATGACAAGTTCTGAGATTTTCCAGTATTCCAGAGTGAAAGGCGAAGGGCATTTGTTGCTGGTGGACTGTATTAACGACTATGAGCATTTGGCAGAGCAACTGATGGTGAACACGCCTTTCTTGCCGGTTATCAAGCAGGGAGAGGACAAACAGTCGCATATCATTATTCTCGGAACAGGGCCAGTGGCGCAGGCTTTAGCTTATGCCGCCGCTCATATCAGTCATTATCCTAACTTTACAGATAAGGGAATAAAGACAAAAATCACTTTTATAGCAGGGGGGATGCAGAAGTGGATGAACAAAATGATATCCGCTCGTCCTGTCTTGTTCGAGATGTCGAAATATGTCTATGTCGCTGCAGATGGTAAGGTGCAGGTGCATAAGGCTGTCTCGGATTATGGCGATTTCCTAGATGTGGAATGGCAGTTTGTGGATGCTGACGATTCATCTGAACTTGCCAGACAAATACTGCGTGATGAAGCGACAAATCCTGCAGTCATCCTTACCCTGTGTGTTTGCTCAATGAATGACAAGAGGAATATAGAGTCCGTTCTTCATTTGCCAGAAGAGGTTTATGGACGGGCCCAGACGACAACAGGTGCCAAAAATATCGCTGTATATATCAAGGATTCGCATGAGGTGGTACGTTTCGCCAACTTGACGGGAATGTTCAGCGACATCACTGTCTTTGGTCCTAACGCTAGTAATTATATGAAGTCGTTGACTGCACGAAGCAGATACGGAAAGAGAGTAAACTACGTTTACGACCAGAAATACGGCAACCCACCGTCCCCCAACATGGAGAATGCTTGGTATAAATGCTCTGAATCCGACAAGTCCTCGAGCATCTATTGTGCCAATGCCATGTTCTTGCGCAATTTATGCTTTGATATGAATGGCGACCGAATGCCCGTCTATGAGGCAGAGCACCGGCGATGGGTGATGTCGGAACTCATCATGGGATTCAAACCTGGGAAGAATCGTGATAAGGAGTATTTCATCCACAATGATATCATTCCTTTTGACGAACTTCCCGAGAAGGAAAAAGTCAAGGACCAGGACATTATTGATGCCATGCCCGACATCATCAAGGAGTGATGAAACCTCTTTCAGACAGTGTTTTCCTTTTTTGACTAAAAGAACTATTTTGTTTATTTTGCAAACTTGATGATTTCGTTAGACTAAAAACTTAATAATATATGGCAAACGAGATATTTTTCAGTTATAAGTCTGAGGATAAGGAGATTGTTAAAGCCATCAAGAACGGCATTGATGAAAAATTAGGTGCTGGACATTGCTGGATGGATATCGATGGCATAGAGACTGGAGTAAAAGATTATGAGAGTCCTCTTTATAAAGCAATCCAAAACAGTTCGGTTTTTTTGTTCATGATCAGTGAAAGATCGGTAGATAGTGAGTTTTGTCTTGACGAACTGGATTGGGCTATTGAAGTATATGAAAAAGATGAAAACAAACATCTTGTATTCGTGTTGATTGACCCCAGTTTTCAATTGAAAGGAGCATTTAAAAGGAACTATATCCAACGGCGAGACATCATCGATTATAATGATTCCGATAGGTTTGCTAAACTAATCAGGGACCTACGTAAATGGCTGAATATTCCAGAAATCGATCCTTTGGATGTTGTTCGCAAAAAAGTGGAGCAACTGAAGGCCGAAGACAAGATTGCTGCTAATCGGCGAGAGCGTATCGACAGTGAGATGCGAAAAATGCAGAAACAACTGGGTGAGACAACCGTTGAATGTCCCGTATGTGGTGAGAAAAATACAGTTGATGAACAATATTGTCAGCGTTGCGGATATATACTTAATTATTTCTCGAAACCTTCATTTGAGGAAGAACGTCTTAATTTGTTGCGCTTCAATTGGAATTCAAAATTGGATTTAGCAACAAAACTCCAACAGTTGGAGGAAGAAATCAAGCAATCTTCAGAAAGAGAACAATCGTTGAAAGGTGAACTTCAGAAATCTCAATCTGAATATGCGGCCTTGAAGAAGCAGTACGATGATTGCCTAAAATATATAGAGGAGGTCAAGAAGAAAGAGAAAGAGGAGGAAGCCAAACGCTTAGCCAAAGAGGAAGAGAAAAGAAAAGCATTCCGTGAGTTCACGGTCAATGGCGTGACTTTCAAGATGATTCGTGTGGAAGGTGGAACTTTCCAAATGGGTGCAACCAGCGAACAAGGAAGTGACGCATATAATACCGAGAAGCCTGTTCACAACGTAACATTGAGTGACTTCATGATTGCTGAGACGGAGGTGACTCAGGAGTTGTGGAAGGCTGTGATGGGTGGCAATCCATCGAAATTCAAAGGCGCCAAGAACCCAGTGGAGTGTGTGAGTTGGGATGACTGTAGGGATTTTATCTCAAAGTTGATTACATTAACTGACCAGAACTTCCGCTTGCCTACTGAGGCAGAATGGGAGTTTGCGGCTCGTGGTGGCAATAAGAGTCAGCATTTCAAATACTCAGGCAGCAACTCTATTGATAGAGTGGCTTGGTACGATAGAAATAGTGACGGCAAAACTCATCCCGTGGGTAAAAAGGATGCCAATGAACTGGGGCTTTATGACATGAGTGGCAACGTGTGGGAGTGGTGCGAGGACTGGTACGGAGATTATAGCAGCTCACCTCAAACTAACCCCAAGGGTCCAAATGATGGCTCTTACCGCGTGTTCCGTGGTGGCCGTTGGAACTACAGCGCTAGGGACTGCCGCGTGTCGAATCGCGGCTACTGCACGCCAGGCGACCGCTTCGACGACCTCGGTTTCCGCCTTGCTCTTTAGTTCTTTTCCCTGAAAAAAAGCAAATTCCCAAACCCTTTGCGCAAGGCTTGGGAGCGAAGCCGCCTGAAATAAAAAAGGCGGCCGCCACCAAGCCTTGACGCATAGGGTAGACAATAAATCAATCAATAGGCTATGCAAGTGGTGTTTTTCGCCGTTCCTAAGTTCGATTTATCCGACGCTGAGAATGCCTTGAACAAGTTCTTGCGCTCCCACTGTGTGCTTGGCAAATTGCCAATGGGCAACCCCTTCAGGGTTGATGGGATGTGGTGGGTATAGAGAACTGTAGGTGCATTCCGCTTCGCTTCATGCACCTACGGTTATTAAGAGGCGTCCTTTTCAGGGACATGCTCCTTGGAGCAAAACAAAAAATCGCATGACCAATTCGGCCATGCGATTTTTCTGTTGATTTTCCGTATGATGATATTACTTGATTCCAATCTTCTTGGCGATAGCCTTGGGCACGGCATCCTTGTGAACGAGGATGTTCATGGTCTTGTACTTCACGAACGTCTTCGAGGCATACCAAATACCATTGTATTTGCCGGAAGGTCCCCATGAGTTCTTCACCATGAAGTATTCCTTGCCAGTCTGGTCGGTAGCGATACCGTAGATGAGCATACCGTGGTCGTCGGTGGTCTCCCAGTTGTCGTAAGCCTCCTGGCGCATCTCCTGGGTCACTTCGATTTCAGGGCATGGACGGGTGGTCATCTCCGAACGGCGCAGAGCTGCACTCTGTCCCACCCAACGAGCCATGTCCGAACCTTCCATCTCTGCCGCCTTCTTCTCGTCAGGGCAAACGGCGATACCGTCACGGGTGAAACCTGTCTCGCTCACGTCAGAACCCCATGCGAAGGTGTAGCCTGTCTTCACGGCATTGTCCATCACCTCCATGAGTTCGTCTATCGGAAGGTTGTAGCTGGTGCCCCAGCGCCAGTTGTCCTGGATTTCCAGCACGAAAGGCTCGTAGAAAGGATGATGGGTGTAGGAAGTCAGCGACACGTAGTCGTCCATGTTGAGGCCAGTGCTCTCCATGTAACTCTTCGGAGTGTATGTCTTGCCGTTGTAGGTGAAAGTCTCAGGCACCTCACCAAGGTAAGTGTCGAGGATGGCGTTGAAACCCTTGAACCATGCTGGGGAGAGTTTCTTCAGTTCGCTCTTGGCAATAGCGCTGATGTAAGCACCAGTAACCTTGTCGAGTTCAGTGAAGTTGGGCAGAGTGTCGCCGTAGAGAGTGCCTGGCTCGGGCATGGCCGACTGTGGAGCCATACCGTAGTTCTTCATGCAATAAACGGCATCGTAGAAACTGCCACCCTGGCTGTAAGAGATGTCGCCGTGCAGACGAACGGCTGCTTTTCCGCGGTCCTCGTAGGTCTTGTGCACGAGGTACATCTCACAGAGGTCGTACTCACCTTTGCCCTTGCGGAGGAGTTCCGACTCGAAGAAGGCGAGGCTGGAGAAAGCCCAGCACGTGCCTGAACGGTTCTGGTTCTTGATGGATGTGATGGGATTCTCTTTCACGGTCGTGAACACGAATCCTCCGTTGTTGCCCTGTGCGAAAGCGGTCAGTCCGCTTACGAGCAGAGCCATTGTAAGAATTAATTTCTTCATCTTTTTTATAAATATGTGTTTTTATTTGGTTTACTTGCTGTTGATGAACTCCTCCACCTCGTCCATGTGGTAAGGGATGATGTTCTTGCTGAGGACGCGGCATCCGTCGTCGGTGATGAGGATGTCGTCCTCGATGCGCACACCGCCGAAGTCGCGGAACTTGTCCACCTCGTTGAAGTTGATGAACTCAGCGTTGTGCTTGGTTGATTTCCAGAGGTCAATCAAGGCGGGTATGAAATAGATGCCGGGTTCGTCGGTCATCACGAAACCTGGCTTCAGGCGCTTTCCGCAGCGGAGGCAGTTGGTGCCGAATTGAGTGGACGGCTGTGTCTCCTCGTCGAAACCCACATAGATTTGTCCAAGGTTCTCCATGTCGTGCACGTCAAGTCCCATCATGTGACCCAGGCCGTGGGGGAAGAACATGGCATGGGCACCAGCCTTGACGGCCTCATCCACATCTCCCTTCATCAGTCCGATGGCCTTCAGTCGCTCTGTCATCATGCGAGCCACACTCATGTGCACGTCATACCACTTGATGCCTGGACGGGCAATCTCAATGGCATGGTCGTGACAGTCGGACACGATGCTGTAGATGTCGCGCTGCTGCTGTGTGTAGCGTCCACTGATAGGAGTGGTTCGGGTGTTGTCGGAAGCATAGCCCTCGTATGATTCTGCGCCGGCGTCGCAAAGCATCAGACGACCGCTCTCGAGCAGACTTCCCGAAGGATATCCGTGCTGCACTTCACCGTGCATCGACAGAATGGTGGGGAAAGAGGTGCTGTTGCCATATTTGCAGGCCACTCCCTCCACGATGCCGGCAATGTAGCGCTCTGACACACCAGGACGACATTCTTTCTGGGCTGTGGTGTGCATCTTGTAGCCAATCTCGCAGGCTTTCTCAATCTCGGCAATCTCTTCTGGAGCCTTGCATTCCCTCATGCTCACGATGGTCTTGATCAGGGGCACTGAAGCCGCTTCCTTGGTCTGAAGGGGATGGATGCCGATAAGGTCGGCAATCATAATCATGGTGTCATGACGGTAAGGCGGGGTGAAGAGGATGGGCTGGTTCTTGGCCTTGGCTGCCTCGACGATGTTCTTGAGTTCCTTTAGCGGTGCTGAGTTTCCTACGCCTACCTGAGCAGCCAGGTCGCTGATGGAGTCGATGGAGCCGTACCAGATGATGTCGTCGATATCGACATCGTCGCCCAGCAGGTATTCCTTATCGTTATCCACATCGATGATGCCTACCAGACTCTCAATCTGATGACCGAAAAAGTAGAGGAAGGTGCTGTCTTGACGGAACTTATAAGTGTTGGCAGGGTAGTTGAACGGGGCGTTGTTGTTGCCAGGGATGATGATGAGTCCACTGCCCATCTTCTGTTTCAGCGTGTTTCGGCGCTGCATGTAAATATCTTTGCTAAACATAGTCTTAAGTTGGGTTTATGGGGTTATGAATCAAGTCTAGTCTTTCTCGTTGTTCTGGGAATCCGAATGATGATGATGGTGGTGGTGGTGATGGTGGTGTTTGTTCATCTCCTTGTTCACATCCTCCACATTGCCTCGTGTGCCATTGTCCGACTTGTTGTGGGTGTGGTGGATGATGTGGTATTTCGCCAGGTCATGGAGGATTGGTCGGTCTTCCTTTTCATAAGCTTGCTTATGGCAAATCTCGTACACCTTAGTTGGGGTAGTGAAATGCTTGATGGCTATCCAGATGTAAGTCCATTTGTGTTTTGATGTTTTGTAAGATTCTTCTCTTGCCATTTTTACTTAGTTTTAGAACATGGTTATTAAGGGTTGTTTGTTTCTAACTTACAAATTTAGAAATATTTGGCGGGACTACAAAATTATCGACTTCATTTTTGCCTTTTCTCCTCATTTTTAGCATGTTCTTGATGGATTCTGCACATTAAGAGGGTGATAACTCCGTGGGTGAATAGCGCTTCGCTCCATGAACCCATGGTTATTGAGAGGCGGCCCTTTCAAGGTCGCGGGGGAGTGGTTAGAACCTTGTAGACACATGATAGTTCAAAAAAAGTCGGGATGACGACACATTGCATGTCATCATCCCGCTTCTCATTATCATGAGATTAGAGAGTCTTCTTAAAGGCCTCTAATCAAAAGGGACTATTCAGAAAAGTCGATTTTACTCATACGAACGTAGGTCTTGTAGCGGCGCTGGGCTGCTTTCTTGGCTGCGTCGTAGAGTTCCTGTGCCTCGGCTGGCTTCACTTTCTTCAGCGAGAGGTAGCGTACCTCACCCTCGAGGAAGGCCTGGAAATCGTCCCAGTTAGGCTCCTTGGAGTCGAGCTGGAATGGATTCTTGCCCTGCTCTTCCAGACGCGGGTCGTAGCGCCAGAGGTGCCAGTAACCGCATGCCACTGCCTTGGCTTCCTCAGCCTGGCTCTTGCCCATGCCGCCCTTGGCCTTCAGACCGTGGTTGATACATGGAGCGTAAGCGATGACGATGGATGGGCCTGGATAAGCCTCAGCCTCACGGAAGGCCTTCAGACACTGGTTGTTGTCGGCGCCCATAGCTACCTGAGCCACATAGACGTAGCCGTAAGTGGCCTGCATCAGACCAAGGTCTTTCTTGCTGATGCGCTTGCCGCCTGCTGCGAACTGAGCGATAGCACCGATAGGAGTAGCCTTTGAAGACTGACCACCAGTGTTGGAGTAAACCTCGGTGTCGATGACGAAGATGTTCACATCCTCACCTGATGCCAGGACGTGGTCGAGACCACCGTAACCGATGTCGTAAGAAGCACCGTCACCACCAATAATCCACTGTGAGCGCTTCACCAGATAGTGGCTGAACTCAGACAACTGGGCGCAAACAGGACAACCTGCAGCCTTGCCTGCCTCAATCTCGGGAACGAGTTTAGCGGCGGCAGCCTTTGATGCGTCAGCGTCGTTCATACCGTCAATCCATTCCTGAGCGGCAGCCTTGAACGAAGCGGGAACCTTCTCGTCGGCAATCTGTCCCTCAAGCATTGTCTTGATGCGGGCGCGCAGTTTCTTGTTGGCGATAGCCATACCGAGTCCGTACTCGCAGAAGTCCTCGAAGAGGGAGTTCGACCAAGCGGGACCCTGACCCTTCTCGTTCTTCGTGTAAGGAGTGGAAGGAATGGAACCAGAGTAGATTGAGGAGCAACCTGTAGCGTTCGACACCATCTCGCGGTCACCGAAGAGTTGGGAGATGAGTTTCACGTAAGGAGTCTCACCGCAACCAGAGCAAGCGCCTGAGAACTCGAACAGTGGAGTGGCGAACTGTGATACGCGTGGGTTGGCCTTGATGTCTATCAAATCCTGCTTGCTCTTCACGTTCTTCACCATGTAGTCCCAGTTCTTGGCCTCGTCGAGTTGACTCTCAAGAGTAACCATCGACAATGCCTTGTTGCCCTTCTTGCCTGGACATACGTCAACGCAGTTGCCGCAACCAAGACAGTCGAGGACGCCTACTTGCATGCGGAACTTCATGCCCTTGATCTGAGCCGGTGCGAGCACGCTGAGTGTGTCGCCCTCGAAGCCTGCTGCCTCCTGGTCGTCCATGACGAACGGACGGATACAAGCGTGAGGACAAACGAATGCACACTTGTTGCACTGGATACAGTTCTCGGCATTCCATACAGGAACGAAGGCTGCTACACCACGCTTCTCGTAAGCTGCTGTGCCCTGCTCCCATGCACCGTCCTCATATCCCTTGTAGGCAGATACTGGAAGAAGGTCGCCGTTCTGGGCGTTGATGGGACGAACCACCTTGCTCACGAACTCGGGCTCTTCTCTCAGCACCTCTGCGTCTGGCTCGAGGTTGGCCCATGCTGGGTCGATAGGCAACTGCTTGTACTCGCCACCGCGGTCAACGGCTGCATAGTTCATGTTCACGATGTCCTCACCCTTCTTGCCATAAGACTTCACGATGAACTTCTTCATCTGCTCGATGGCGAGGTCAACAGGAATCACCTCTGTGATGCGGAAGAATGCCGACTGGAGGATGGTGTTGGTGCGGTTGCCAAGACCGATTTCCTGGGCTATCTTGGTGGCGTTGATGTAATAAACCTTGATGTTCTTCTTGGCGAAGAAAATCTTCACGTTGTTAGGCAGGTTCTTGGCCAGTTCATCACCGTCCCAGATGGTGTTGAGCAAGAAGGTGCCGTTCTCGCGCAGACCGCGTGTCACATCGTACATGCGGAGGTAAGCCTGAACGTGGCAAGCCACGAAGTTCGGGGTCTTGATCTGGTATGTGGAACGGATAGGTGTGTCACCGAAACGAAGGTGAGAGCAGGTGAAACCACCCGACTTCTTCGAGTCGTAAGAGAAGTATGCCTGGCAGTACTTGTTGGTGTTGTCGCCGATAATCTTCACGGAGTTCTTGTTGGCGCCTACGGTACCGTCAGCACCCAAACCGAAGAACTTGGCCTCGAAGATACCTTCGCCACCAAGGGCTTTCTCTTCTTCCAATGGAAGTGAACGGAAGGTCACGTCGTCGACAACGCCCACGGTGAAGTGGTCCTTAGGCTCGGGGAGCTCGAGGTTGTCGTAAACGCTCAGAATCATAGTGGCAGTCACGTCAGCGCTGCCCAGACCATAACGGCCACCCACGATCAATGGACTGTTCTCCTGACCGTAGAAGGCGTTCTTCACGTCGAGGTGCAGTGGCTCGCAGTCTGCGCCTGGTTCCTTGGTGCGGTCGAGCACAGCGATGCGCTTGGCTGTCTTAGGAATAGCGGCAAGCAGGTGCTTGTTGGAGAATGGACGGTAGAGGTGAACCGACACCATACCGTATTTCTTGCCGTTGGCGTTGGCGTAGTCGATGGCCTCGCGGGCTGCCTCGGTGGCTGAACCCATGAGAACAATCACTTCCTCTGCGTCTTCAGCACCGTAGTAGCTGAAGAGTTTGTACTCGCGGCCTGTGATAGCGGAAATCTTCTCCATGTATTCCTCTACGATAGCGGGAACTGCGTCGTAGTAGGGGTTGCAAGACTCGCGGTGAGCGAAGAAGGTCTCGGGGTTCTCTGCCATACCCTTGGCCTGAGGATGCTCAGGACTCAAAGCGCGGGCACGGAACTCGCTGAGCGCTTTCATGTCAACCAATGGACGGAGGTCTTCCATATCCATCTCCTCAATCTTCTGGTACTCATGAGAGGTGCGGAAACCGTCGAAGAAGTTGATGAATGGAACGCGGCTCTTCAGTGATGCCAGATGGGCCACTGCTGCGAGGTCCATCACTTCCTGAACAGAACCTTCTGCCAACATGGCGAAACCAGTCTGGCGGCAAGCCATCACATCGCCATGGTCACCGAAAATACAGAGGGCATGGGAAGCCAATGTACGGGCAGATACATGGAATACGCTGGGAAGCAACTCACCAGCAATCTTGTACATGTTGGGAATCATCAGCAACAAACCCTGGGAAGCAGTGAATGTGGTGGTCAAAGCACCGGCCTGCAACGAACCGTGAACAGCACCTGCGGCACCTGCCTCTGACTGCATCTCCTGTACCAATACTGTGTCGCCGAACAGGTTCTTTCTACCTGCTACAGCCCACTCGTCAACATGCTCAGCCATAGGCGAGGATGGAGTGATGGGATAGATGGCAGCTACCTCGGAGAACATGTATGCTACATGGGCAGCGGCTTGGTTACCATCACACGTGATGAATTTCTTTTCTTTACTCATAACTGTTTTGTGAAAAAAGTTTTATAGTTCTTTGTTTGTATTGTAATTTGCCTTTTGTTGCGAGGGCTTATCTTGTTTGTCGGGGAATAGAACGGTATTCGTCAATAAAGGAAACCGAAGAGCCAGAGCGGAATCTGGTTGTTGGTGCCCACATCGCAGTTGTTGACAGCGAAGAACACATCGATGCCGTTCTTCAGGCGGGAAGGATGCTCCACCACCTTATAGCGGCTTTGTCCGTCAACGATGAATGCACCGCCCTTACCGTCCTTGTTCAGCACATGGTCTTTCCACATCGTGTTGCAGAAGAAGGTCTCCCAGACGTCGTGCTGGTCGAAACTCTGGGGATAGAAACTGTAGAGCAGGTTGGGGTTGTGCAACTGCACACGTCCCGGCTTTTTGGGGAACTCCTCTCCGATGTTGTAGATGATGTTCACCAAACGGGCTTCCATCAGGTACTTGATATAGTTCATCACCGTTGCGCGAGAGATGTTCAAAGTCTTGGCCAACTGGCTCACGTTGGGTACACTCGTGCCGTTGCAGGTCAGCAGATAGAATAGTTTCTTGATTTTTGCCAAATACTTCAACTCTATTTGTTTCAGCAACAGGATGTCCACCTCAATCATCATGTTCATCGTCTTCAGGAGGTTCTCTGAGAAATCGCGTTTCTCCAGGAAGAACGGATAAAAGCCATGATGAAGGTAGTCGTTGAGATATTTGCGGGGCGAAACATGTTGGAGAATCTCCGTTGCAATCTCCACATGGTGCTTTTCTAAGTCATCGAGAGAGTAGGAGGGGAAGTCGTGACCTGTCACCAGGTTCAAATATTCGCGGAAGGAGAAGCCACGAAGGTTGTAGGAGTGGACGATGCCATTGAGTTCGGGGTTCTCTTCTTTCAGCCGCATGACCGAAGAGCCAGTGAAAACTATCTTCAAGTTGGGATAGCGGTCATAGCAGTCGCGCAACTGTCGGCTCCAGTCTGGGAGTTTGAACACTTGGTCTATCAACAGTACACGGCCGCCATGGTTGTAGAACTCGCCGGCGAATTGTCTGATGCCGATGTCCTGAACATAGAAGTTGTTGGTGTTGATATATAGGCATGAATGGTCGTCGGGATTGAATTTTTCCTTGGCGTATTGGAGGAGGAAAGTTGTCTTTCCAACTCCTCTGGTGCCTTTTATACCAATCAACCGGTGGCTCCAGTTGATTTCGTCCATAAGGTCACGACGAACTGGAGCATTCAGGTGCTCTACTAAATAGGCGTGCGTACGGAAGAAAGAGTCCATGTAGTTGGTTTTCTGCCTTTAGTGTGTTGTTTTTTTCTCGATAATTCCATGGGGAAACCGCTAAAGAACTGTTTGAACATTGCTTTTGCCACTTTCCCCTGCAATTTTCTGCAAAAGTACGAAAAAAAATCAATATTGCAAAGTGGACTTTACAAAAATAAACAAGGTGGCTCACTTTTTTGCTTTTTTATCGTAATTGGGTCCAATAACTGAATAAAGATGTGCTAACTTTGCGTTTTGTAAGTTTGTTTGTTTCATCTGCTAAGGCAAAGTCTCATGAGTAATAGATTGTTGGTTTTCAACTGTTCCACCGATATGGCATTGGCCAGTGGGCTTGATAACTACACTCCGCCACCAATGATTCAGTGCATGGAGCGCGAATTGGAACTCCTTCCTGTTTGGTGGGCGGACGATGGAGATGTGGTTTTGGTGACCGACATCGATGAGGCTGTCCTTTTCCTTGATGAGGTGAATGCGAGGCTTCATGAGGCGGGGAAACCAACTCGAAACGTTTGTTTTGCAGACTGGAAGGGCAGATTGACGAGAAAGTCCGTCTGTTGGAATGAACTCCGACCCGTTCCGTGGGGGTGGAACAAAACTTTGGCTCGCCGTTTTGTGCGTCTGGGACTGAATGCTAAACATGTTCCTTCTTTTGAATCTCTCGATGCGATGAGGGAGCTCTCAAACCGCCGTTTGGCAGTAGAATATATCCAAAACCTGCTAAACGGATTCAAAGGGGATAGTTTGAACGGGTGTGTCCAGGTTTCAAACGTCCGTTTGTTGGGAGAGGCCATGGTTTTTGTCACGAATATGCCGCTGCTTGTCGAAACGGTTCAATCTTTATTGCCTGTAGGTCCAATCATTTTCAAAGCACCGTGGTCAAGCAGTGGAAAAGGGAATTATGTGGTGCGGGAAATGGATGAAAGTGTGCTGCAATGGGCAAAAGCTGTCATCATGAAACAGGGTGGCCTGTGTGTGGACAGGTTTTACAACAAACGGCTTGATTTCGCTATGGAGTTCAGTCTGTCGGGTGACGGCTCTTGCGCTTTTTTAGGTTATTCCCTTTTCAATACAGACTCGCTTGGACGTTATGAGGGCAATGTGGTGACTTCACAAGAACGTATTCTTGAATCTATTATATCTTCAGGTGCCGACCCGATAGTTTTGGAGAGGCTTGTCAGCTACCATCAGCGTCATCTTCCTTTGTGTTTAGGGCATGATTATAGGGGAATTGTAGGTGTTGACATGTTGCTGGCCGAACAGGATGGAATGGTTTGTCTTCATCCGTGCATAGAAATCAATCTGCGTATGAACATGGGCGTCGTCGCATTAGCGCTTGCCAGACAAGGTGTTTCCGACTGCTTCCTCACTCCTCCCGACAATCCTCATTTCCGTGCGAGAGTATTCCAAGGGCGTTTCTTCATAGAGAAATAATTGGGGAAATGTTAATTTTGTGTTAAAATCGTTCCAAGTCTTGGAATGAATACGCTTTGTTTATAATTTTGCGATATCAAAATGATATCAAAATAATTTTAAACTGAATTTATTAACTAAATTAAGGAGTATATGGAAACAAAAGAATTTAAGTTCAATGGGATGAGGCTCAATGGTATATTGATGCTTTTCGTCACTATCATCATGATTTTCGTGAGTGTATATCTGATTATCAATGGCATAGCTTCGGAAACTGTTGGAGAAGCTGTTGCCTTTGCCGTGACGGGAGTCGTATTGCTCATTGCTGACCTTATCGCCCTTGGAGGATTTGTGAAACTGGAGCCAGGCGAGGCGCGTGTGATGATGTTCTTCGGCAAATATCGTGGTACACTCACCGATACGGGTTATCACTGGGTGAATCCTTTCATCACAACAAAAAAACTGTCTTTGCGCGCTCGCAACCTCGATGCTGAACCTATCAAGGTGAACGACAAGTCGGGTAACCCCGTGATGATTGGTCTGGTGTTGGTGTGGAAACTGCGCGACACCTACAAGGCCATGTTTGAAGTGGATGTGCAGACCATGGCGGAAGGGAAGAAAGGACAAGAACTCACAACCTCGGCTGCAGTGGTCATGACTGCTTTGGAGAATTTCGTTCGCATCCAGGCCGACGCCGCTTTGCGTCAGGTGGCAGGAGAGTATGCATACGATAATGAGGAAGACGACAATGTCATCACGCTTCGTGACGGTTCTGACGAGATTAACCAGCAACTGGAGGACAAAATCAGTGAGCGTCTGTCCATGGCAGGCATAGAAGTGGTGGAAGCACGTATCAATTACTTGGCTTACGCACCCGAAATCGCCGCGGTGATGCTTCGTCGCCAGCAGGCCACTGCCATCATCGCAGCCAGAGAGAAGATTGTTGAAGGTGCCGTCAGCATGGTGAAGATGGCGCTTGACAAACTATCACAGGAGAATGTCGTGGAACTCGACGACGAGCGCAAGGCCGCCATGGTGAGCAACTTGCTCGTGGTGCTTTGTGGCGACGACAACGCACAGCCTGTGGTCAACACAGGGTCGCTCTATCAGTAACAGTATATCATGTCCCAGAATGTCCGCGGACATTCTGGGAACATTTTGTTGACAAATTTAGAACACCTACTTATCAATGGCAATCTGCTATGGCTAAAAAAGAACAAAATAACAAGAGTTTCATCCTCAGAATAGATGCTGACACGATGCAGGCGTTGGAACGTTGGGCGGCCGATGAGTTCCGCTCCACCAATGGGCAGATTCAGTGGATCATCAATGATGCCCTGAGGCGTGCGGGAAGGTTGCCGAAGAAAAATGAACATCAAATAACGAATCAAGATGAATCTGAATCTGTTTAGAATAAAAACCAAGAGCGTCAATGAGATGATTGCAACGGGCGGTTCTGGCCATGTCAAATTGCCATGGACGCTGGAGAGCACAATCTTCGAGATAGTCTGGGTGGCAGTCACGGTGGTGACGTGGATTGTTATCCTTAGGGAAAATAAAGAACTGGAAGAACCAGTGCCGACTCATTTCGACCTCGAGGGTAATCCCAACGGGTATAGTTCGCTGCTCATATTTTACCTCATTTTGGCATTCATGAGCGCGGCGTCTGCTTTCTTTATGTTTTATGTGGCATATAGGCCTCGTTTTGTGAATGTGGCTACGGACAAGACTCAGAAGGACTCCATGCGTCAATTGAAATTGAAAGGACAACTCGGCAGAGTGCTCGCTATGTTGTTGGCACTGCACCCATTGGCATTTTCGCTTACAGCGAGGAATGGTAATCCAGTCTATGTGATTGGGATGGTGGCTGTTCTCTCTGTTGTCTGCGTGGTCTATTCGATTCTCATTCGTCTGAATCGATAAGCAACTCTCCGGCAACGCTTTCCCCTTTCTTACGAACCACTATCAGTCGGTACCAACCAGGGCGAAGCCCCAAGGCGGAGATGCTCCTGCTCTTGGATTTGCGGATGGTTTTGCCTTGGGCGCTTTCGAGGCGTAAACCTTGCAGTGTCTTTGTGCCATCCACATGTAGCAGACCGTTGCTGTCGGGATGAAGCATTCGTGGATGGTCGGGGAAAAGGGGATTCCTCTGAATCTCGCCCAGATGCAGGATGACAGGACGGCTTTCATTGCCAAACCTGTCGGATGCCGTTACTGCGAAGTTGTTGTTGCGTCCCAAAAATGCCGTCACATCGCATTCATTGCCCTTGAAGGCTGTGGTGATGATGTTGGCGGCATTGTTGATGTTGGCCTCTTCTGGTTCACCAAACCATCCATAAACGGTATAATTTACAGTGGTGCTGTTGTCTGTGCTTGGATTCCAACTCAGTGTGTTGCCGTTCAGATGGAGGCGGGTAGGGGTGCTAGGTGCTTGGCGGTCTGATGCCCATGTCATTTGGGGCTGAAGTGCAGGATGCGGGAAGAACTCGAAGCAGACATTGTCGTAAAGCCCTTTCACGTTGCGGGTAAAGAAATCGCTGCGGTAGAAGCAGACACCACCATTGCCCACAAAGCGAGTGGCATGGATTTCCTGACGCACCTCGTTGAGCGTCCAACGTCCCTCATGAGGGTCGAGGAAATAGATGCCAAGACCAGCGGCAACAGGATGGCCGTGAGAACCTTCTGCCCAATCGCAGAGGAAAGGATAGTAGTTCTTTCCCTGGAAGTACATCATGGGGAACAACAAGTCTTGCCAGCCACGCTCCAACCATAGTTTGGGGTCTTGGCTCACGGCCGTATAGCAGTTCCATCCGCCCGAACTCTGCCGACGTAGGTCGTTGTACTTGCCAATGGGCGACGAACTGAGTTTCACCCAGGGCTTCACGCCTTTCACCTGGTCGTGGACAGCCCGGACAATCCTGTCGATGTTCGCGCGTTTCCAATCACTGAACGACATGCCGCTTCCGCTCTTGTAAAGGTGCTTGTCGCTGAACTTATACAAGCTCTCGGGATAGCGGATATAGTCGAGGCTGATGCCATCCACATCGTAGTTCTCAGCAATCTCGCGGCAAATGGTGGCGATGTAATCCGCTGTCTTGGGTTCACCAGGAATCATGAACCATTCACCACCTACCTGTTTGCACAATTCTGGATGCCGGCGTGTGATCGACTGACTGCCGAAGTGCTTTTGCTTGTCGGTGTTGCCCAGCGGGATGCTCACCACCCAGGCATGCAGTTCCATGCCGCGCTTGTGGCATTCGTCGATGGCGAAAGCCAGAGGGTCGTAAGCAGGAGCCTGACAAGGTACTCCCGTGATGGTCTCGTCCCATGGCTCATATTTCGAGGGGTAGATGACGGAGCCGCGTATGCGAGTCTGCAGCAGCACGGTGTTGATGTGGGCGCGCTGGAGTTGGTCGAGAATATTGGTTAGTTCCCGTTTCTGCGCCTCCACTTGCGCGGCGGTTCTGGCTTTTTGTCTTGGCCAGTCCAGACTTTTGATTGTGGCGAGCCAGACAGCCCTCACTTCATGCTTGGGTGTGGAGATGGGCTCGTAGAGGTTGGACTGTGCCATGACCGACACCGTGGATAAAGTGGATAAAAAGGTGGCGAAAAAGAGTGAAAATAAGGTATGTCGGGTGATTCTTGTCATTAAAAAAAGCGTTTAAGTGTGAATTTGTTTGCAAAGATAGTGAATAATTAGTAATTTTGCTTTCAGAATTGGCACAAATACAAAATATTATGGTCTTGACTGGCCATTTCAGTATTAAATTTTATTCAAGATGTTAACATTCTCTATTGCCTTTATCTTTTTGATATTGGGATTCCTTTTCTACAGCAAGTTTGTGGAAAAGGTGGTGGGTATTGACACTGAACGTAAGACACCCGCCTACACGCAAAACGATGGGGTCGATTACATGCCCATGCCGACATGGAAGGTCTTTCTCATCCAGTTTCTCAACATTGCCGGCACCGGACCCATCTTCGGTGCCATCCTCGGTGTGCTTTATGGCCCTGCCGCTTATCTCTGGATCATCCTGGGCTGCGTCTTCGGCGGTGCTGTCCACGACTATCTTTCGGGTATGATGTCGGTGCGTTCCAAAGGGCAAGGTATCGCAGAGATTGTAGGCGACCAACTCGGTGGGGTAGCCCGACAGTTCATGCGTGCTTTCACGTTGATCCTGATGATTTTTGTGGGAGCGGTCTTCGTGACATCTCCTGCAGGCCTGCTCGCCAACCTGATAGGTAATGGGGAAGGTTCTTTCTTCACCTCCCAGACATTCTGGTCCATCCTTATCTTCGTTTATTATATCCTGGCCACGCTGCTGCCCATCGACAAACTCATCGGACGTATCTATCCCCTTTTCGGTGCCGCGCTTTTGATCATGGCACTCGGACTGCTCTATGGCATCTTCGCAAAGGGAGGCAGCATGCCTGAAATCAGTGACGCATTCCAGAATCATAACCCCGACCCCAAGGCCCCGAGCCTCTTCCCTGGACTCTTCATCACCATCGCCTGTGGAGCGGTCAGTGGTTTCCATGCCACGCAGAGCCCCATGATGGCTCGCTGCATGATGAACGAGAAATATGGCCGGCCGGTCTTCTACGGCGCCATGATCACCGAGGGACTGGTGGCATTGATCTGGGCTGCGGCTACCATCAAGTTCGCCGACTCGCTCAGCGTTGTAGGCGCCACCCCCTACGAGAAACTGCTCAACGCACTCACCGACAATGGCGCCCATGATGCCAATCCGGCAGTGTTGGTCAACATGATCTGCCAGACTTGGCTGGGCAAGGTGGGAGCCGTTCTGGCTGTGCTTGGTGTGGTGGCAGCGCCTATCACATCAGGCGACACCGCTTTCCGCAGCGGACGACTCATCGTCGCCGATTTCATGCACTACAAGCAGAACAAGATTTACAAGAGGTTGCTCCTGGCAGTTCCTCTCTTCGTGGTGGCTTTCATTCTCATGCAAGTGGATTTCTCCGTGCTTTGGCAGTATTTCGGATGGACCAACCAGACGCTGTCGGTCTTCACCTTCTGGGGTGCTACAGTGTGGCTCGCCCGCAACCGTCGGAACTTCTACATCACGCTCGTTCCGGCGCTCTTCATGACCACGGTTTGCACCACCTATATTCTGTTGGCTCCCATAGGTTTCAAACTCGACTACACCCTGAGTTGCACAGGTGGATGCGTCGTGGCTATAGCACTGCTGGTGCTGTTCATCTGGTGGCGGCGTAGGGAAGTGATGTCGAAATAATCCTTTGCATGTCATGAAGATCAAGAAATATATTCTTATTCCCCTGTTGCTCTTTGTCTATGTCACGGGCATGGTGCTCTATTTCATCCCCAAGAGTACAGACAGCACCCTCCAGAAGGTATTCGAAGTGGGGGCGAGTTATGCCCTTGTGATCGTCTTGTTCTTTGTGTTGCGCTATCGCGACCGGCTGCGCCAGGAAAGACTCGACGACATGAAGAAGGCAGAAGAGCAAAACAAGACATTACAGAATCAACAATAAAAACTACACAATCATGAAAAAAATTCTTCTTACCATGGTGCTTGTCGCCATGACCGCCCTCAACGCTTCGGCGCAGTTTGAAAAGGGAAAAGTCTATCTCAACGGATCCTTGCCCAGCTTCGGGCTGTCCTACTCCGACGCCAAAGACCTTGGTCTGGGACTCGAACTCAACGGAGGTTACTTCTTCGCCGACAACTTCCTGCTCATGGGATCTGCCGGTTTTGAATACAGCAACAAGAAATGGAACGACCTCTTCTTGGGCGTCAAGGGACGCTACTACATCCTCCAGAACGGACTCTTCCTCGGCGCTGGAGCCCGCTATCTCCATGAGTACAAGAATTTCAACGACTTGCAACTGACACCCGAAGTGGGCTATTGCTTCTTCCTTGGCAGGAATGTGGCTGTGGAGCCCAGTGTCTATTACAACATGTCTATCTCCGATTTCGCTCATAAGAGCGAGGTGGGTCTCAAGGTCGGCATCAGCATCTTCCTCGACACCAAGCGCAACATCACGGTCTTGCCGAATTAGTAAAGCCTTTTTATTTGGATAAAGAGGAGCAGCGATAGGTTTACATGAAATCTATCGCCGCTTTGTTCTTGTAACAAGGAAATAGGATTATCAGTTTAGTTCGTCCTTCTATAATGAGTAAAGTTACCTCTTGATTATCAACTTGCTGACTTTTCCACCTTCTTTGCGGATGACGATGCCATTGTCGGGCATCACTGTCAGTGGCATACCCGAAAGCGAGTAATAGGTTGTTGTTGACGAGGAGGTGGAGGGCATAGTTTCAACGCGTGTTATATCCTCATTGACAACTTGAAACAATCTTATGTTGTCAACCTGAAAACCTCCAAGACCGTTGCCCTCTCCTTTCGGGCAATCAAAACCAATGGTTACAGGACCATCTTCCTTTAGCGAAAACTCCAAACTCAATGTACGCCAGTTATTGAAGTTCTCGTTGTCGCTGTTGTTAATATTCACCGTTCCGTCGTTATTGTAAGGTTCAGAAAAGATTGTACCTTCATTGATGATGTCGCTACCAATGGTGGCGAAAAGACGTTGTTTGCCTGTGATAGCCGCATTATCGACACAGCGAAGGTCTCCTGTCAGGCGGTAGTCACCTGCCATTAAGTCAGATATGGTCTGAGAGAGACGAACTGAAATGTAGTTGTTATTATACCAGATATGCCAGTCATAGATGCCCTCAGTAGGTCTTACATTGCGTTGGTCGCTAGTGCTCAGACTGCCGTATTCACCATTGGTGTCAGGAAAATCCAGTTTCCAATTTGTGGGAGCCCAAGGCACTACATTGGTGTCGCGACTTTCAAAACCGTGGTTCAGAATGTACTTGTCGGTTACCTCATCGCTGTCATTGGGATTATCGTCGTCATCCTCGTGCTCATCATCACCCTCAACCAGAGTGCTTCCATCCATTGTGAATTCATAAACACCGCTGCCTAAAACGAAACTGACCAGCGTGTCGTTGTACTCCACATTGCTGATGTAGTTGGAGTTTTCGATGGATTTACCGCCTTCCATGAGTTGCTTACTTTTCACGATGGGTAAAGTCACCTCAGCAGTCGTGCCTGCGGGAATCTCTATACTGTAGGAGGTGTTGTGCGCTGTCCTGTTCCACGCCATACGAACGTTTCCTCGAGGTGAACGAACGGTGATGTCGGCTTCGGCCATATCGACTGGTATCCATGGGTGGATTTGCACTTTATCGTATGCCTCTCCAATATTTGAAATACCACCTAACTGAGCGAAGAACCATTCCTCAATGTGGTCCATCATACAATGATTCTGGCTGAGTGACATGTCCCAATACTCCAAAGAGGTGGTGGCACCCTGTTTCACCCAGTAACCATAGCTGGGATATGTTGTTTTCTTTGCCATCTTATAGACAATGTCATTGTATCCATTGGCTGCCAGGGACATAAGTGTGGGGCGCAAGCCAATCTCTCCTGTCTTGATACTGTAGTCGTTGGCTTTGACCGATTCTGCCAGTTTTTTCGCCACAAGGGCGATGTGTTCTTCCTCCACTAACCCGTAGTATAGAGCCATGCCGTAATTGGCCTGGTTACCGTGTTCATAGACACCTTCTTTGAAGAATCGGTTGTTGAAAGCGGTTTTCACCTCTGTTGCCTGCTGAGCCCAATTTGCAGCGTCGTCAGTATGGCCAAGAGCGGTGGCCATTTCTGACATAGCGCCAAGCAAGTAGTAGTAAGTGCAGGTAAGCGTGAAAGAACTGCTCGTCTGATGGGTCAATCCACTGGTTTCCTGACCCCAGTCAGAAAGCACGCTGTAATCGTTTCGGATGATGCCTCCGTTGGCGAGGGTGCCATAATATTGAATAAGCCTTTTCATCTGAGGATAGTATGCTGTCATGAGCCGAGTGTCGCCATATTGTTTGAAGTTCCGCCAAGGGATGGTGATAGCGGCTCCACCCCAGTTGAGGTCATCGTCGTATGCCATCATGAAGTGTGGCACGGTACTTGGCACATAGCCAGATGCGCCTTGAGAGTCGAAAGCATCCATCGTCACCTTGGAGAGTAGTGATTTGACATCGAAATTGTAGGATAAAGACTGGTACATCATGTTAGGTACGTCTAGCCATCCCAACTTCTCTCGGTGAGGACAGTCGGTTACCGTATTGTAGAGTTGGCTTTGAATGCCGTTGTAGCAGATACGGTGGATGTCGTTGAGCAGAGAGTTGCTGGTCTCGAAATGACCTGCCACCTCCATGTTGCAACGGATGCGCTTGGCTGTGAAGTCAGAAGGAGATGGTTCCTCGGTCAAACCACTAATCTCAAGGTAACGAAATCCGTGGTACATGAACTCTGGTCCCCAAGTCTCGCCTTCTGCATCTCCCCTGAACGTATACGTGTCAAGTGTTTTGTTGGTTGCGCCGTTTGGTTCATACATATATTCGAACTGACATGCATTGTTTGACTGTAGTTCTGAATCGTAGAGTGTGATGGTGGTACCAGCAGGTGCTTTCAGATGGAAAGAATAAGTTCCAGCGAAGTTCTGACCGAAATCCACAAGATAATTACCTGAAGAATTCTTTGTCACGGAGATGGCTGGCCATGTCTCCACCACTCGAAGCGGTTCGTATTCCTTGGCGTGCATCTCTCCAATGGGATAGGTTGTCGTCGATACACTGGGAGCGCTGAATGTAGGCGACACAACCTCGCATTTTTCCCATCCGCTGACATCGAAGTCGGAAGAATAAATGCCATTGAGTTGTAGTCGGGCGTCGTATGACTCGCCGCCATACCAGTTGCTACCTGTTGTGGGCGATTGGTGGGTGCCCCAGTTTTTGTCGGTTTTCACGATTTCAGAAGTGCCGTCCGTGTAGGTAATATAGAGCATGGCCCTGAGGGCTGTCGTAGCAGTATTGCCAGCCAGTTCGGGCTTCACGAATCTGTCACTCATGGTACTCATGTTTGCTATACCACCAGCGACTTGGGCTATCAGTGTATTGCTGCCTGATGTTATCAGTGGTGTCACGTCGTACGTGTTGTAAAGCACATGTTTGTTGTAGGCGCTTTCCCCAGGCTCCAACACGTTGTCTGTAACCAATTTCCCATTCAGACGTGTAGTGAATACACCGAGGGCGGAAGCATACAGTCGCGCATAAGCCACAGTCTTTTCTTCAGACACATTGAAATTGCAGCCAAAATAGGGAACGTTGGTGTCGTCCTTGTAACTGGGTGCATCCGCTTTTTCCACCTGATACATAATGGTGTAGTCAGCCGATGTCAAGCCTGTTTCTATGCTGTAGCTGGAGGGAAAGTTAGCGGCCTTTTTATCATCGTTCATTGCTGGGGCGTCTTGACGAGGATAAAGCACAAGACGTGCGATTTCCTCAGCTTGCCCCAAATCTGCCACGATGTCGGTGGAAGTGACGTTTTGTGTGGTGGTGAAACCATTCGTGCTGCCACCTGTTATCACTCCGTCGTTGATATATCTGATGCTCCAGCCATAGTTCGTGAGTTCCCAAGCGTTGGAGGCTGTGAACTTGGCGTCGCGCGCTACGTTCTTCCCCTCCTTGTTGTAGATTTCCATTTCTGCTATTTGCACAAATCCGTAGTTGGGGTCACTTGCAGCATGAGGCCCCGAAGCCGTGACTCTCAGTCTCACGTAGCGGGCATTTACGGAACCGTCTGTGGGCGTTATCTCCACAATCGCCTTGTATGGTTGACGCTTTGCTGCTATCCAGTCAGCGTTGGCCCATTCTTCTTGCGTAAGTATTCCGGTTTCGAAAAAGCTCTTGCCTTCTCCAAGCGAATTGCCATTCTGGTCTGTTACAGAAACCGTCCAATTGTATTTGTGACGGCTTTCAAGCGATAGTCCCTCGTATGGCACATCGGTTTGCCGATTGCTTTCCCTTTTCCCGCTGTTCCATACGGTGTTGCCGTTGTTGTCTGTGACGGAAATCTCGTATGTACCTTGATTGATACCTCGTTGATTGGAGTTGATTTTCCAACTGAATGTAGGTGTACTTTCGATGCCTATCGGTTCCCTAAGTCCTAAGGTACGAAGTTCGGTT